>Ga0179593_1616060_pt1 | contig 28697 bp, 46 predicted proteins | sample CZODoug2_1_08_16_FD_185931 | JGI IMG/M metagenome (GOLD analysis project Ga0179593, IMG submission 185931) | Vadose zone soil fungal communities from Angelo Coast Range Reserve, California, USA - CZODoug2_1_08_16fungal (PacBio error correction) | ecosystem: Environmental > Terrestrial > Soil >... | reverse complement strand
AGTGAGACCGTGTGCGCTTCTGATTATCTTCGGGACAGGGTTTTCTAGTATGTTGTCCGCCTCGTTTTCCGTCTTTCCCGCCGATGGATCCAAAGCACCTCTTTTTTTTCTTCTTTTATTTTTTCTTTATTGCTCCGCCTCCATTTTGTTGACCGATAGAGCATTTATCTGCCCCCTTTTTCCCCCCTCTTAACTGGTCGCCCTTTCCTGGACTTTCTGCTCTTTTTGTTTTCAGGTTCACCCACTTATCTTCTCTTTTTTGCGAAAGCAGAAGCCACCTTTTAAGGAGCTTCCTCTAATCCGTTTTTCCTTTTTTCTTTACTACCTTATTCCTCCTACTCCTTTTGATGTTCCTCCCTTCGTCCAGACTTTCTATATGTCACGTCCCTATGATTCGCTTGTGCCTTCCCCCTTTATTACGATTTTCCTGTGTCCCCCCTGTCAGGCTCGGGCCCCCCCACGCGCTTCTTTTAATCCCCATGCTTTTCTTTGTGTTTCTCAGCCCCCCCCCCCTTTTTTTGTTTTCGTCCCCATTTCGGCAGATCTAGTGACCTCTCAGACCCTTTTGTAAGGGCCGGTGATTGAATCGGGGGAGCGTTTTCAAAGTACCTTGTCATCTTGTTCCTTCCCGTTCCCCCTTTTCAACCCCTCGTCACGGTACCGCAGTCTGGTTCAACGTTCTTGGTGTTTTACTCCTTCCTGAGGTGGAAATTTTTTTCGCGTTCTCTTCTGGAAACCATCCTTTTGCTTCGCTTTTTTTCCCCAGTCGTTCCCTTTTTAATTGTTGCTCAGAAGCAAAACCTCGTAGATTGTCTTTTACCTCCCCCTGATAGCGAACCGCAACTTTGGAAAGTCCTGCGACCCTTCTTTGACCTGCCCGGTCCCTTGATGCTGGGTTGCGTGAGACCTTCCTTTGGATCCTCCTTTGTCCTGACGCCCGTTCCCTTCGTTCCCAGACCCACCTTCATTTTTGTTATTCTAGGCATGTGGCCGATTCTGATGCGAACAGCCCTTGCCTTCTAGAGCCCATTAGGGTTCTCCTCGGAGTCTCCTTTCCCCCCCAGTTGTTCCCGGTTGTTTTATGACTTCTTGTTCTTTTCTTCCGATTTTTTTTCTCTTTCTGGGCTTTTGTCTTTTTTTTTCCCCTTTTTCCCCCCTCTTTCCCAGGACCCCCTTCGAGAATTTCCCCTTGCCGCCGCCCATACGGGACCCTTCTTTCCCTCAAGCCGTCTTCCCCCCTGACTCCCCGACTCCCCTTGGCCCCCCCTTCCCCCCCCCCACTCCCCCCCTGGATTTTTTTTCCTCTGGACCCCCCCCAGTTAACGATCCTTTTCATGTCGCCACTTCTTTTCTGGACTTTTCCTCCTTTTTGATACTGCCGGAAAAACCCCCTCCTCTTGGGCCCCTGTCCGGCTGCTGGAGGTTTCTCCCACGATAGTGCTGTGTTCTTTCCCCCTCCACTACCCTCCTTCCCCTACGGCCGGAGTTTCTCGCCTTTTTGGAATATCCTTTGCTGTCCTTGAACACTGCTTAAGACCAGGACCCTCCCGAACATTTCCTTTTGTTTTTTCGCATTTTTCCCCCCTTGCAAAGGTCCCTTTGAAGTTTTTCAGGGTTACTAGGACTGCCGCACCCCCCGTGGTTTTCACTAACCTCCGCCCTGATAAGTTTTTCCCCCGAAGACGGGTATTTGTAAGTCCCTGTTCACTCCTCGACCCCTTCTTCCCCAATCGATCCCCCTTTTGTTTTCCCCCATCATGCGCTTGACCCCCCCTCCCTCTCCTAACTCCCTGGTGCTTCCCTGGTCCCCTCCCCCCCCGACCTTTTTTTTCCCCTTTCCCGTTTTCCCCCCGTAAACAAATCCCCTGGACGCCATTTTCCTTTTCATCCCGTTCCCTCTTTCCCTGTTTGTTTCCATACCTTTTTTTTTTCTGGTCCTTTTTGCACGCCCTTCGACGTTTTTTCTTTCTCTTTGTTTTAGAAACCCTCTACCCTACCTGTTCATTCCAGTTACCCCTTCTTTTTTCGGTTGTCTCCCTAGGTGGCGAACATCGCCCCTTTTTATCTTGAGGAAGCGTCAGGTGCCTGGACCTATGCGCAGTTTCTTCCTTCAGATCCAATCCTCCCCTGATTCTATTCCCCTTTCTGACCCCTGTACTTGTTGCTTCTTCTTCGCTCGGTGGTGTTTAGACCAATCTTTATGTCCTCCAACCCCCTTCACCCCCTTTTTTTTTGTCCTGCGCCCCCCCGGTTTTGTCGGATTTTCAGCCCAGCTGTAGAGATGTCCTTTTTTCGTTCCCCTGGAGCTTCCTTTTTTTATCCACCCCCGCCTCAACTCTTTCCACGCCCTTTCTTTTTCGCCAGTCTTTTAATTCGGGCCCTTGTTGTCATTGGGTTCCACCCCTCTATCGTTTTTCCGCTACCCTTCCCTCCCCCTAAGTCATTTTTCTTCCTTTGATCAAGTAGGAATTTTCCTCACCCCCTTCCTAGCACCCCCTTGGCAAAGGCTCCACTCTGTGCTTTTTTTTTTTCAAGATCCTTGACGTTTTTTCAGATTCATTTCTTTATTCTTTTAGTCTTTCTTGTTCTAGGATGTATTGAGGTTTTTCCCGGTTCTTCTTTTTTTCCCTTTTCTTCTTCCACCCCCCCCCCCCCCACAACAACCCCCCCAAAACAACACCCCCCCCCCCCCCCCCCCCCCCCCCCCCCCCCAACCCTGTCTTTCCCTTTTTTCAGGACTTCTTCTCTCTCTGGGTTTCCCCCCACAGACCCTTGTAACCTTTTTCAAAAGACCCTAGTTCCGCCCCACCTCCCTTTTCCCCCCCGTTTTTGGCACCCCATCTTCTTTTTTCCCATTCCTTCCTCCTCCCCTGAAATTTTTTCCGAACGTAGGGTCAATGCACAGTCATCAGCTTCCCTAAGAACCTTCCCTTTTGACCTTCATTTTTCTTTTCGCCCCCCTGGTCAAGTTTCCTTCCTGAGGTTATTCTGTTCAGGTGTTCTTCCTTTTTCCCCCAGCGTTCTGTCGCCTCCCCCTTTAATTTTACAACTTTCCTGGAGCCTTTCCCCTTTTTGTTTTCCTTCTCTTGTGCCACGCCACTTTCTTTTCTTCCTTTTTTCGCTGTCTTTCCGCCAGCCGTCCCCCAAGCGACGTGGATAACCTCTTACTCTCTTTTTCGCTGTTCGCCGCACCCCCTCTTCCTATAGACTCTCCCACGGTTGGACTCCTTGTCAAATTTGACTCTTTTCCCGGACCCCTTCCCCCTCGGTGTCTTGGTGTCCCCTTCGAATCCCCGGGCTTTCCGCTAACACTTCTGACCTTTCTTGTTTTCCCTCGTGTAGGTCCGAGTTATGTCGGCACCCTTCTAATTGTACTTACTTTTTTTTCCTAGCACTTTATCCACAATTCCTTTTTTACCGGGGGAGAACCCCCCCTCAGAGCTGTTCTTTTTTGTCGGCCCTTTCAACCCATGATCCCTGGTTCCCTTCCCGGTTTCTGAGCCTCTCCTTTTTACCATCGATTCACTATTCCTCTTTTTTCCCTCCCCTCCTTTTTTTTTTTTTTTCTATATCTTTCCCCTTACCCCTCGCTATGAAACTCGTCAACTTCTTCCCTTTTTGGCCACCTGCCCCCCTTTTCTCTATAATTTCCCCAGTCCCCTCCTCTCCTCATATTCCGGTAAATTTTCCCCCTCTTGATAACCGGCTTTTCCTTCCCCCAAACCACCCCCCTTTAATGGCTTTTCTTTAGGACTTGCTTTTTCCCGAAAAGTGCTCTTTCGGTTCCAGGGCTGGGGCTTCCTGGGACTTTTCCGCGCCTCTGGGCCTTCGTCCACACCTGAAACCACCTGGCAAGCGCGTCCCGCCCGCGAAGTTTCCTATAATTACCCTTTTTGGTTAAGGACGAGTCTACGAATATGTTACTTCAGGTGTGCTCTTTCCCTACTTAGAGTTTTCAAGTTTTTGTACAGAAGACCCCCTTTTCCCGGCACTCCCCTCCTTCTGGGGCCCCTACCACCGTACAGACCTCTTTTATAGTTTGTTTCCTCGGACCAGCCTCTTTTCTTCCACGCCTTTTTTAGTTTCACCCCCTAGCGCTCCTTCCTCAGAAGGGCCGGTTGCCAATTCCCTTTTCTTCCTAAAAGACTATTCTCCCCCTTAGGTTCCAATTTGGCTTCTTTTTTTCCAGGTTCATCCACTCCCCTAGGGGTTTCTTTTTTAAATCCAGCTCCCCTTTGTTCTTATTCCCCGGTTCCCCCTTTCCCCCCCTTTTGTCTTCTCACATTTCCCTATTTTTTTTTTTTTTCCTTGAAGACTCCGGTGGGTCCTTTTTGCTCATCTGGATTCCCTTCCCTTTCTCCCCCTAAGGATCTTTCCGATAATTTCACCTCCCTCCCGACTCCTTCCCTCCCCCCCTTTCTTTCCTCCAGACTCAAAGACCCTGCTCAACCCAAAGTCCCCATCCGATTACACCGTATTTATTTTCGGTGCCTTTCCCCCGTTCTCTTTTTTCACATCCCCGTGAAATTCCCACGTTGTCAACGTGGTTTGCAGGGTTGATTCCTTTTTTTCTCTACGTTTTTTTTGCAAACTCGCGTTTGGAGCCCCCCACCAGGTTTTCTTCTTTTTTCCCTTATTTTTTTCTTTTTTCCACCGCTTTTCTTCTTTGGTTTCACCCCTTCTGGACACTCCTCCTTCGGTCTCTCTATGGCCTTCTTTTTTTCCCCTTTGGGTTCTTTTCATTCCGACTTTCTACCTAGACTCCTCTCCTTGTTTGATTTCACCCCCTGTGCATGTTTACACCCTTCGTTTCTTTGGGTGTTCTCCATATAAGGCACAACCAAAGTCCGGGACCCTCCTTCCTTCCAGGTTGCCCCTTCCCTCGCTGCATCTCTTGACCCCTCTCCCGTAAGAGACTCTTCCAATCCCCCTTTCGATTCCTTCTTTTACAGATTTCATCCATTTCCAACTTCTCCCGACGCTTTTTCCCTGCTTTTCAGTTCGACCTTTTTTTTTTCAGCAGAAGTACACTCCCACCTGCCGATCCTTTTTTTCTCCCACCCCGAGTCTTCTCCACCCCTCTTTTAATGTTCCCCTCTTTAGATAACTTCCCTGATTGGTTCATCTCCCCCGACGGGTTCAATCAAAGCTTTTTTTTTTTTTACTCCTTTTCCCCCGTAGTCCTCCCTCTTGAGTTCGACCTTTTGAAATATTTATTTTCTTCTCTGTCTTTGTTGCTACTTTGGTTAATACAACCAGCGTTAAGTCTTCCCCCATAATTTTCTGCACCACTGATTCTCCCGTATCCTTTCGTAATATTTTCCGAACACCCTTCCCTTCCTTCCCAACTTCCTGGTGGGAATGAGAACTCCCCCAGGTTTTTCAAAACTCTACAATTTTCTCTCCATATCATCAAAATCCTAAGTTTGCCAACACATCTCTAAGCCATTCTTCCCCTTCTCCTCTCTCAAATTTTCTTTTTTTTCTGGAGCCTCAGTCTCCAAGTTCATCTATTTTGTCCGAATTTAATAAATTAACTTTTCCCCCATCCAACTCTTTTCTTTTTCCAGATCTATGACTTTTCACTTAATACCCTTCTGGAGCCTTCTTTAATTGGCTCCGGTGTCACTTTTTTCCCTGTTGACCCTTACCTTATCCCCCCTTCTCTTTTGTTTTTTTTTTTTTCTTTTCTCTTTATTTATTGGCCTGGTCTTTTTTTTCGTGGCCTTCTTTCTTTTTGCTCTTTTTCTTTCCCTCCTTTTCCTTCTTTCCGTTTTTGATGTCTCCGTTTTTCAAGATTGATACAATTCCCCCCCCCCGGTACCTTTCCACCAAATTCGCCCTCCCGCAGTCTCCTTTTACCTCATTTTTCCCGTCGGTTTCCACTTCCACGATCTTTCATCACCTTGCCTTGACCCCCTCTTTTTGCTGCTCCTGCAATTTTTTTTTTTTCCCCCTTTAACTCGTTTTTTCCATTGCCCCGATTTTCCCCCCGGACCTTCTGAGCAAATGTCCCCCCCCTTGTTCCATGAGTGACCGAGAGCTTTTTTTGACCTGTGTTCTCCTCTTCGACTCCCCGAGACTAATTTCCCCTCCCTGTCCCCTTTTTCTTTCTTCCTTTAGTTTTGCCACTTATCCGATTTTTTGTTTCCAAGTGTTGTTACCACCCCTCCCCCTGAATTTCCTCACGGCGATTCCGCCCTTTTTTTTTTTACCTCGCTCAAAGTCTCCCTTTTTTCCCCTTCCTTCCTTCGACACTCCTTCATTTTGACGCGCAGGTCACTGCCTTCCCTCGGTGTTTTTCTGCTTCCCTTTTTATTAGAAGTCTCAATGCCCCCTTAACGCCCATTTCTCCCTGTGTCCTCTCTTTTTCCCCCGACTGTGACTTTGTACAATGCATTACTTTTTCCCGCCTTCCCCTATCTCTTTTATGGTTCCTCGGGGAGCCTCCCCTTGTACATCCTAGAGTAGAGAGGGGTTTTATGATTTTCTCCAATTCATGTGCTCAAAGCCCTTTTTGTACTCTCCTTGGACCTGAGTTGGGGAAAGAAGGGTAGGGTACCTTGCGGGCCTCCTCCTGGGGGGTCTCGTATGTTTCTTTCCAAGGATTCCCCCTCGGTTTCGGATTTCCAGGAACCGGTTTCCCCGGCGAACCTGGCCCGAGACACGGCTCTTTGTTCCATACCCCCCCTCGCCGACTCGTCAGCTCCGCGTCTTTTTTTGCCAAGGTATCCCCCCCCCGTTCCCCCCCTTGCCTGTAACCCTAAACCCCTTGGGGCACTCCTTCTCGCTCTTTCCGAGTTTTCGGGGAAGGAAATTCGCCCGGTTTCTCCCGAGGCCCCCCTCCCCCTCGTTTTCCCCTTTTACCTGACGTCGTTTTTCGGGGGGCTGGTCTAGGAGTGATCCCTCGCCTTGTTTTTTTTCCACACCTCACCAGGCCTGTCCCTCCTTCCCTCCACGTCTATGACTTTCCCCCCCCTTTTTCTGAAGTCACCCTCGTCCCCCCGTTCTTGGTTTACAGCCTCTTCCCAATCAGTCAGTGCCGGATTTCTCGGCTGTTGTAACCTCTCGGTGTGTCCATCCCCATTTTTAGACCCTCAAGAACCTGAGGGGGTCCCTGCTTTCAAACAGCACCTTAACTGTCAGACCTTTCCTTTTCCCTCTTGGATTTACGGCGGTCACTTTTTACGAACGTCCCTCTTTTACGATTTTCTTTTCTTTTGAAGATTCATTATCGAAATCTCCATTTTTTATGTTCAGGCAAAGACGTCTCCCTTCCCCCCGGTACATGATTTTTTTTTTCCTGCTGTACTGACACGGCCCTCTGGACCCCCCCCCCCTTTTTTCTCCTGTGTACTATTTGATCTCTTCCCATTTGTGGTTTTACGAGTCCCCCCCCAGGATCTTTTTTGTTTTTTCAGACTCTTCTTATTCCCCTTTCGACCTCCCTTCCTTTTTGATGGCTAAGACCCCCCCTTCGCCTTCTGAAGTCTTTTTCTCCTTGAGAGCTTCCTAATGACGAAAAGCTTCGAGGCTCCTTTTCCTATCTCCCTCTCCGGACCAAGAAAGGTTCCCCGCTAAGCCCTCCCCGAACCAACCCGTTTCCTCAAGTACAAACTTCCTAATCTATCTCCACTTTTCGAGGTTCCCGTTAAATCACAAGGTCCCGCTCTTTCGAAACCCTTTTTTATGAAGGTTAAAAGACCCCCGCCGTCTCACGCCCCCCCTTCAACGCTGCGTGGCTCCTTGTGTTGATTTCCGGAGGGTTGTTCCAATCTCGTGCATTTACGTTGCCACATTTCCCCTTTTTCTCCTCTACCTGGTGTTTTTTCTTTTGCCCTTTCTTTTGGTCTTGCAAACGGACGTACCTTTTGCTTCAACTTCTCTTCTCCCTCTGGACCTTTTTTTCCCCATTTTCTCCCCCTTCCCCCCCCTTTTCTTTTTTTTTTCAGTGAAGGGTTGAGGCATTACGTCCCTTATTTTCAAGCACCCCATCTCCCCCTTCAAGTCGCCAGTAGGTCGATGGTTCTCGGAAGGCAGTCTTGATTTGCACTCTCTCAAACCTCCCCAGTTCCTTCAAGGACACTACCACTTTTTCTTCCTCTCCCTTTCTCCTTTCTTTTCGAACTTTTCCGCCCCTTTCTAATTTTTCCCCCCACGGCTGAATTTTCCTATTTTTCCCCCTCCTTCCCTTAAACTACCCTCGCTTAATCCCTTTCCCCTTGACCCCGCCTTCCCTTTTCTCTCTCTCCTTTTGTTGTTGGAGCCGCCTAACCCTCCCCCCTTCTTTCCCCCTTTGGTCCACTTTCTTTCCAGACATTGATTCTTTTGTAGTTCTTCCTTTCTTACTAGCTAATGTATTAGGTTTTTCTTTCTGGGGATACCTGGATTCATCTCTTGCTCGAGTCTCGAGTTGCATGTTTCTTTGCTTTCAGGTTATCCCATCCCCCTTTTTCCTTTCTTAGGACTTAATCCAAGCGACTTTCTCCTCCTTCCAAATTCTGTTAGGCCCCTTTATTGAGTTTTTTTTCTTTTTTTTCCGAACTCCCTAAACGTCTTTTGTCATGGAACCACGATTGCCTTCCAATTCTTTCCACCCCCTATCCTCGATTCTTTCTTTTTTCCACTTTTCCCTACATCCCCCCTCCCCTCAATTCGAAAGCCCTTTTTTCCAGTTCTATTCTTTTTTTTCAGTTTTTGTTAGCCCTTTCTTCTAAAATAATCTAGAAGACTCCCCCAGCTCCTTCTTTGTGGGTTCTATGCTCGGCATTCCTCTTCCTCCCCTTAATCTTCCCCCCTTGAAAAGGTTTTTTTGGAGTTTTTCTTTTCCAGCAATTATAATTCCATACTTATGCCCTTTTCTCTTTTTTTTTTTTATATTTTTACTCGTTATTCCTCTGTCGTGTTTCTTTTTCTTTGGCGTTTTTTTCTTTATGAGTACTTGGCGTTCTCCCTTTTTAGACCCTACTGACCCTTCCCCTTATTACCTCTCCCCAGTTGTCCCATGTCCCCTCTTCTACACCCCCCCAGCGTGAACTCCAGGGTCAGGGGCGCTTCCCCCCTTTTGGAGATCACTAGATGACTCCCGTTTCCCAAATTTGGGAGGTTTTTGAAAATGGATCCCCGGACTCAAGTCCCTTTGAGAAGGTGCGTGCCGCGTCTCTCCAACAAGGTCACCAGTCTTTTTAAACGACCTTCGCCTTGGTCCCTTTGTGACTTCCCCCCGAACCCTCCTGGCGGTGAATTCTCCCTTGACCCTCTACGGGCCTTTTTCCGATTCTTTACGGTACCAGTTCTTTTTCTCCCCCCCCTCTGCGCCATAGTACGATTTTTGCCGTTGGTCTTAGGCCTCAAGCGCCTTTGCCTGCGCCTCTTTCCCGAGAAATGGTTCTCATGGCTTCCGCCCCTCCGTATCCCCCACCTATTTCCCACGTCTTCCCATAGATTTCAAGAGTTCGGTTTTCCCGTCCTGGTCCTTGTCTTTCCTTTTCTCCCCTTTTCCCCCAGCTTCTTTGTTTGTTCTCTTTCAGCCCTTCTCCCTTCTCCCCTCCCTGTCCCTTGAATAAACCCCTCCCCCCCGGTTCCGCTTCTTCCTCCCTTTCTTACCCGGGTCCCCCCCCCCTCCTCCCTTTGGCCCGAGGGGATCCCTAATGTCTTCCCCTTTCTTTCCGGGCCCCGAGAACGGAGCCCTTCGCGCTTTTCTGGTTTTGGGAGTTCACATATCCTTCAAGGGGGCTAGGCTCAACGGTTTCGTCATTACAATCGGTGCGGTCAATGATTTCCCTAGAGAGAGGGGAATAGAAGGGGTTGTTGAGGTCCCAGATCCGCTGGACATCGGTCCTCCTGAGATTTTTCAAAAGGTTTTCTTTCCCTTACCTGACGTCGATTACTTTGTTTTTAGACGTTCAGATCGACGCTCGACCCCTTCGGAGATGTTTTCTTTTATATTTGTCCTTTCCCTTATGTTCAGAAGTTGTTTTCCCCCCATTCTCTCCCCCTTGCAACTTTTCCCAGAAATTTTACCTTCATTTTTTTCTGCCTTTTTCCATCACCTTCTCTACCCCCCCCTCCCCATGTGTTTTAATTTTGTTCTTCTTTTTTTTCTGATCTCTACTAACCCTGACCTTTTCCCGCTTCCTACCGTCGGCAAGCAGCGGACAAGTTCCCCCAACCCCTTGCTTGTTATCCGGAAATTCTTATGTGACTCCTCGGGCGGACATTGGACGCCCATCCCTGAGTTTCGTTTTTTGTCACCCTTTTTTTTTTTTGACCTTGGAGACCATCCCTTCTCCCCTTCTATATTTTGGACCAATCTTCTCTCCTCCCACCGTTTCCCCCTTTTGCCCTATGACATTCCCCTTATTTCCGTCGGCTTCTTTTATTCTACCCTTCTTTCGGGCCTTCCTCCAGTTGAAAAGGCAGAATTCCCCTTTTCCCTCTTTCCTGGTTTCCCCCTTCCTTTCTTCCCTACGCGTTTTTCCACACTTTTCTTTCTTTGAGTCTTTTTGCTCGACCCTTTTTGTCCCCCTTTCGAACCCTCTGTCTTTTGACTCCGGGCATTTGCTTCCCTTGATTGTGACTTGCCCAGTTTTTTTTTCCCCAGACTCTCCCGTTCACCCTGCCGTCTTCCTCTTTTCCCCAACTTTTTTTTCTTTTCGAAGTCCTACCTTTCTTTTCCGACCCTCTCACCCAACGTTTTTTCCAGACAGAAGGCCCTTTTTTTTTGATCCCACGAACCTTCCAAGACGACCTCCCCCATCCCACTCCCCCCCCCCCTCCTCCGCCTCGCCCCCCCGAAGAAGATCACTCCCAAGAATTCCTTCTCCCTCCTCCCCTGAGAGGACGTGGTATTGAGCAATCTGTTTTTCCCCCACACCACCCTTCCCTCTCTTCTTTTTTGCCACCGCCGGGTTTTTTTTAAGAATTTCCCCCCTGAAACACCGGAATTGTTTTTGCCCCTCGTTTCCCATCTTTCTTTGGCCTTTCTGAGTCACCACTGGGAGAAACTCTACGCGCCCCCTGTCACACCTCTGTTCCGTTTCCTCTCTGCCCTATTTCTTTTTCGGGCACCCTTCTACCTTTTGTAGGAAAACCTTCGACATACCTCCCCTTTTGACCTCTCTTTCCTTTCAAGGTCATTGGCCCTTTTTTTTCCTTTTCTGTTTCTCCTAAAGATGAAGGCACGACAAAACATCCGCCCATAAGGGTTTCCACGTTTGACCATGTGTTCCCCCCCTAGAGTTTTTCCCCTCTTTTTCCATTTTTGCTGGATTTGCCTCACTGCCCCTTTTTTCCTCTTCCCCACGTTGACCTCTTCAGTTCTCCCCCCGATTTCCTTTCCACTTCTTTCCCTACGATTTTCTTTTTCTGGACTTTTTTTCCCTGGGACTATGGTTTTTGAAAAAATCTATTTTTTCCCACCTCTGAGACTTGAAACTCTTCACCCCCTCTCTTTTTTCCTTGTTTTTTACTTATTAGCCCCCGTTCCCGGTCGATTGGTATTTGGTCTTTTACGTTTGTTTTTTTCCCCTTCGCAGTGGTTTTCGTGTTATTCTAACCTCTCCCTCCTGTCTCCCCTTTGTCTCCTGTTTTTTCCCTCACCCTTGGATGTTTGAGGAGTAATCTGACGAGGTTTTGGACTTCCGTTTATGTTACGCTTCCCCCGCGCTTTCCCTTTCTTCTTTCGAAGCGAATGGCTTTTTTTTTTTTTCACCACGTGCTCTTCTGGTGTTTTGAATCCTCTTTTTCTTTTTGCAAAAACTCCTTCTTATGACTTAATTTTTTTGGACACCCTCTTCACGTTTCCCAGCCCTCTTTCCATGTTACTTACGTTCGCTGGTGCCGTTTGTCCACCGACAACGTTCCACCGTCTCTCCCTATCTGGGAAGTTCTTGCTTTCCCCCCCCTTGGTTTTTTTTTGCACACCTCCTGGGACCTTATTTTCATATCAAATACGTCCGCTTCCCTTTTCCCTTTAAAGGTTTCTATGACAAGTAGCCCTCTATAACACTCCAAACCCCGGTGGATCACTCTTTTGTGCATTGTTTTTTTAACGTAACCTCCTGGAAGTCGATTTTTCTTATATCCTTTCTTTAGTTCCTTTCTTCTTCCTCTGAGTGTTTTCTCCCCTAATGATGGGGAGCGGTGTCTTCGTAATCGTTCTTTCTCTGAATTCTTTTTCCTCCTGAGATCCCCTCCAGATCCCCCAGGTAATTTTCTTCCCCCTCCTAGTCCCGAACTCTCACTTGAAGTCCCCCCACTCAGAGCTGAGTCATAAACTGCGAGCAACCCCCTTTCCCTTTCTCTTTTCTCCCTATAGCTTCCTTTAAATCCCTTTTAATCTTTTTTCCCTCATCCCCCCCTTTTAGATGTTTTTTAATGTGTCAGTTTCGTTCCATCCCCCTCTCTCGGGTTCTCCCCCTTTTTTTCTTCGAAGATTAAGGTTTCTTCAACTTCCCTGCTTTTTGTAAACCTGTGATTGTGTACTCCATAGGTCTTTCCCCTCCATTCTCTTTAGTTCCTTCTTTTTGTATTTGATTAAACCTCCTCCCTTGACTTTCTAAAGTTGATTTCTTTCCGATGTCCGCCTTTCACCGAAGAACCATAGCTCCTTAATCGGCTGAAAACGACGGTTTGATCGTTTCTCCGCTAGCGGCTTTTACCTTGTACAGGTACTTTGACGTCCTCTTCTCCCCTGGCCCCCTTCTCATCCTCAACAGCCCTTTCACCTTCCCCCCCTTTCTCCTGGTTCTGGCCGGTTTCTTTTTTTTTACTTCGCTCTTTTTGACCCCTTTTTTTCGCCTCCGGACCCTCTCCCCACTCCCCCTTGCTCCCTCCTAAACTCCGTTTCACCTTTTGGAACCCTCGCTAGTGATTACGTGGTTCCTTTTGGCTAACAAGATTGAAATTCATTTTCGAAGAAGGGTGTTGATCTCTTTCCATAGGCTTTCCACCCCCCCCTTTTCAGCCCTTGTGAACTCATTGATACTAATTTGGTTGTTTGGGATAGCCATTCCCAGTAATTCTATGACCAAATCTCTCATACCCTCTATTTCCCTTTTTTTCCCTTTTAGATTGACATCCCTTTCCCTGAGAGACATTTGTTTTGATACATACCCCCAAGGTCCCCTTCTCTCTCCTCCCCGATGTTTTGACGCTCTTGTTTGAGCCCCACAGGCTTTATTTTCCCCCACCAGTTGGGCCTTTTTTCGCCACAGTTCCCCCCCCCCCTCTTTTCCCCCTCCCTTCCCCCGTGGAGCCCCTTTTTGAACTTATGCTTCTTTCCGGAATACCGGACCCCCAGAATTTCACCGAAACCCCCCCAAATGTCCACTGCTCCTTGAGCGCTCTCCATTCCAACCCTTTTTTACGGAAAGGCTCTGCAGCTGTTTCTTCTATGACTCTTTTAAAAAAATCATTTCGGATAGCCGGCTCCCCCAGTCTCCTTGTACGCCCCCTCCGGGTTCTTTCGACCGTCCCCCCTCCCCTCTTGTTGAAAGCTTCTTCTCCAACCTCTCTTTTTTGGACATTTCCCCTTTTTCCTTTATTTTAGTTATTTCCCCTGCTTCCCGGTCTTTTCCGCCCCCCTTTCCCCCTTACTAGGATTCCACTCGTCCGCGGTGTCCCCTCCCCCCCTTCTCTTTCAGCTTTCCAGTTTTTTTTTTTTTCTTTGCTCTTTCCCTGATGGAGTCCCTCGGCAATTTTTCTGTTATGACCTTCATATCCTTTTCTTCGTCCCCCTGTCCCACGGTTCTTCCCGCGGTTCCAGACTTCTTTCAGATACCCTTAGTGCCCTGGCGTGGGTCTTCTTTTTTTCTCCCCTCCCCCTTGAGTTCCCCCCTTCCCCAAGCTCCTTCCTCTAACCTATACTCCTGAACTTCCCCCTCCCCAGATTTCCTGCCACCACTCTAGCGGTCCAACCTCCCCCCCCTTAGAACCCCCAGCCTGAACCCCAATCCTTCCGGATCCTTTTCCTCTGGCCCAGAAACCCCTTCCTCCCAGTGGCGAAACTTTCTCTTTTTGAGCATTTAATGGCCTTACTTTTTCGAACCCCCTCACCTCCTGCCCCATGGCTTCCTCCTGAGGAGTTCCATTATTAGTTGGCACCCCTTTCATTTTTAAAACCTCCCTTTAACCTCCCTTTAATTTTTTTTTCCCATTCTTGAGTTAAAGGATGGGTTTACTGTTAACCTTCCCATACATTTTTGCTCCCTTTTTCTTCATACATCTCCTTTCCTTTTGCCTCTCCTTTTTCCAGGAGTCCTTATTTTTCCTCCTTTTTGCTTGGGACTTGAATCCCCTTAAGTTGGTTTGACCCGTCCCCCTTCCTTCCTTCGAGCTTTTCTCCATGATTTCTTTTGGATTTCCACATCTCTTACCTGAACTTACACCCTCCCCAGCCCTCCTACCCTTTCTGGTATAACTCTTCTTGAACCTCTCGTAAATTCCGTCTTCTCTTTAAAAACTTCCGCGCCGCTTATTGTCAACCCCTCCAAAGCAGTCCAGTGTATTTTATTAGTTCCCCCCTACCCCTGTGTTTTTCTCCCCCTTCCGGCTTTTTACAGGTATTTTCATTAATGCTTAGAGTTTTTGGTTCTTATGTTTTTCTACTTTCCAATCGCCGAACCCACCCCCCTTTCTCCCCCCCCCCCCCCCGATGCTTTGTTCCTTCCGGATGTTCTTTACAAGTGTCGCTGCGACGTTTTTGTTGCAAGGTCCTGGGAGATTACGTGGTTGAAGTTTCCACCTCTTGAAGCCTGTTTCCTCCTAATTACCCCCCCTCAATTTACTTTGGAGCTGCTTGCGGTTGCCAAACCCAGGTTTTGGAGTGCCCTTCCTTTTTTCTTAAGCACACCCTTCAATCCTCTTAACTTTTTTTCTCCGCCGGTTCTTTTTTTCCTTCCACTTCTCATCCTTTTTCGCCTCCTCCCCTCCCCCTTTTTTCTTAAAGTCTTCTTTTTTGCACATTGTGACCCCTCCCTCTCCTCTAGGACGCGGTTAATTCGGCCTTCAACGAATCCTTCCCCTTTTTGCGCCCCCAGGGCCCCCGTTAACTTTTTCCTTTTTGGGGTTTTCCCCCCGCGGAATTCAAGCAATTCCAACCTCATCCGGTGTTCTCCTTTAGACCTTTTTTTTGTGGGTTCCTAAGATTTAACTTCCCCTTTAACTCCCCCTTTCCAGTCTTCTTTTTTTTTATATTATTTTTTCTCTGTTTCGATTTCTCTCGTCTTCTGTTGGTCATCCCCCCCTTTTACTTTTTCTCTTTCCTGATCGATCTGTCAGCGCGGTTAGACAGAGATGCCTAGTGTGTTCGCTTCAAACTATCGAACCTCCTTTCCATAGTCCCCAGCCATAGTAGAACTGTTCCGAAGCTTCCCAAACGGTTTTTTCACAGTGGTTAACTTGGCTTCTATCTTCAATCACCCGAGAGACCCATAACTCTAGTTTTCATCAGCGGAACCTCTCCTTCACCACCCTTCTACTCCTTCTGTCCCATTTTTGGACCCCTCTTTTCGACATGATTCCGGGGGATTAAAGGCGAGCCCTTTTCTTTTTTCTTACAGTTTTTTTCTAACATCTTTAGTTTTAAAAGAGCTAGTCATTCTCGGTTCCCGGCAAAGTGTCTTTTTTTATATCTTTTTTCGAACTATGCCTGATTTTTTTTTGCGACACTTTACAATTCCCGTTTGACCAAAGCTGATCCTTTATGATTTTTTCCGATTGAAGGGTGGCCATTCCAGTCATCTCCTTCTTGTGGAAGATTCGGACGACCTGGTTGGTTTTCGAGATGCCCCTTTCTTTTCTTGTACTTCCCTAAATTGAGGGTTTATCTCCTTTTTTCCAGGCGTAGTTTTATCCGGACAATGATCCCATTCGCTTCCTCCCCCCTTTCCTTAGCGTTCCGATTTCTGTCCCTGCCAAACGCTTTCCCTTAATTAACTTTTTCTCAAGGAACCTATTTCTATGCACCCTTGTTTAAACAAACCCCTCCTTGCTGCCTTTCTACCTTTTTTAACCCCCCTTGACTGCTGGCCCTTGGTCCGCTCCCCGGGTTTTTCCCCCCCCCCCCTTTCTTTTTCTCGCATTTTCTGGTTTATTCAATTCTCAAGTCTCCCGTTTCCTCTTTGCATTTTCCTTCTTTCTTTTCTTCAGTAATTTCAGGAACAATTTTCCTCGTACAGTTTTTTCACTTTCCCCTTTTTTTTTTGATCTTTTTTCGAAGGCTTTTAATACCCTCTTTTCTTCGAAGAACGTGATCCCTCCCGCTCCGCTGTTTTCCCTTCTGCATTTTTCGTTCCCTTTTACATTTTGGCCTTTTACCAACGTTCCGCTCTGCCAAGTTGCCACGTTACCTTACTCCCCTTTTGCCTTTGACCCCCGATTTTCCTCTTGCTAGAAAGTCGGATTTTACTCTCTGCTGGGTGATTGAATTTTTTGATCTCTTTCCGGCCTCTCCCCCTCTCCCCAAGCAACGTCTGTCGTCCCCCCTCTACCTTAAATGCCTTTCCCTATTCCCTTAATTTTCTTCCCCTTTAGGTCCAGTATTCATCGCCTTTTCTTTGGTCTGCGGCTTCCTTCATGGTTTTCCAACACCAGTACCTTCCCCTAGGCGCTGTCCAAGTCTTGTCTTTTAAAAAACCTTTTTTAGACTTCCTTTCCCCCCCATCTTTGTCCCCCTTTCTTTCGAAACACAGCCCCCTTGCCGGCCCCGACCCTCTCCTGAGTTCTTTTTCCCGGTCTCGGAGATTTTCTTCTATTTTTTTCCAGAACTAACCTCACAGTACAGACATCCTTCCGACTCCTGGTTTTTCTGGCGTTCCCCCTTCCCTTTTCAAGCACTTAAACTTTCTGGGAGTGAGGTTTCCCCTTTTTGTCAATCTTTCAAGGTTTAGTATCATTTCTTTGATCTTCCCTTGTTGAGGAGAAGTCCCCAGGGTCAAGGGCTTTCACCGGTTTTTTCCCCTTTTGCTGGAGGACGGACCTCCTCTTTTTTTTTCTTGACTTTTTTTTTTTTTTTTCTTGCTTTTTTCCCGTTCTTTTTCTTTTTGAGTCATCCCTCCGCCATCCCGAAAGACGGGATCCGTATAAGTTTTTCCCCAAGAAACTTTTTCCCAAGCCTCTCCCCTCCCCCTTCTTTAGAAACCAAGCAGCGCCCTCCCTAGAACCCCCTCCTCTCCCCTAAGAGAATCCTTGAGCACTTCCCCTTTCAGTGAGTTTTTTCCTTTCCTTCCACTCCCTTCCGTTGCCCTTTTTTCTCCGGTTTGATTTTGAAGCATATTCCGTGTTTCCTCCCTAATCAATTTTTGGGCTTCAAGGCTTTCCCCCTTTTTTGATCTCCAATTTGAGGTCGTCGCCGAGTTCCTGGCTCTTCCCCAACATGCTTACTCTCGTTCCTGGATTCTTTTTTCGATTTTCTTCCCCCGGATGCGGATGTGGCACTGGACGAACGTACCTTTGTTTGCCCTATTTTCTCGAGTCCCGACCTTTATTCCCATGGTTTTTCAGGACCACATTTTCCTTGTTCTCTTGAAGGGTGTGCTGTACGGCAGAAAACCCCCGCACAACTCCTAGCGGGTTCCCCCCTCCGACCAGTCCGGGGGTTGTCCCCTTTGCCCCCTCTTCCGACTATCTCGGCCGACGACTGAAGGAGCCTCCTTTTCCCAGCCTTTCTCGTAATTCTTTTCAACTTATTACTCTAGATAACTCCATGGGTTCCCACCAACTCAGGCCACTTAACCCCCTCTCTTTCCTTCCCCTTCGGCTTCTTTTTTGATTTTGAAAATTCGTCCTTACGACAACGCTCTCTTAGAATTTCTTCCTTTTCCTGGATTATTTTTTTCTTTTATCTCCTTGTTGTTTCTCCTTCCCATTATTTTTGGTCTTTGGTCTTCCCTCAATGATTCAGCTTTTCTGCTTTCTTTGTTTCTTAGTCCTCCTCCTTCTTTCTTTCGTTTTTCTCCTTTTCTGGAACTCTTGGTCTTTGCATATTGTTCCTTAAGTTTTCTCAGTCGATTACTTTTGTTTAAGCTCCCCCTACCTTTTCCCCTCCTTCTGCCTATTTTTTAAGCTTGTCATGTTTCTTCGGCTGTTTTTGCACCCCTTTTATTGATTTTTTTTTTTTACTCTTGTACTCGTAGCACCCCACGCCCCCCCTCCCCCCCCCTGTGTCCCCAACGACGGTCCCTTCAAGATGCGCGCCCCTATGAATTTTCGACTTTTCTTCTGCCATTTTTTCGCTGAAGTTTCCCCCCTTCAGCCGTGAAAGCCCAGATCACAAATCTCTCCCGCCCGTTTTGTGTTCCCCTATTTTGAAGTTTTCCCTCATGTTTTTTCCCATATAGTCGAGACCATCAAACCTTTTCCTAAGGTTCCCCTCCTTTGAATAAAACACTTTTCGGCGTTTTTTTTTCCCTTGCATTTCTTCCCCTAAATTTTCCGTCTGGTGGCGTCCCATTTTTGATTAAAGACGGCTTTTTTTTTAACGGGGAACCCTTTACCCGCAATCTCTTTCTGCTTTTTTTTTCTTCTTTTTTTTTGGTCTGATTTTGCGTGTCTTTATGGTCCCTGTGGCGTCGTCGTTTTCTCTCGCCTTTTTCGGCTTTTCTCAGCGCTCATCTTTTTTTTTACCAAACAAGATTTGAACGGATTTTCCAAGGCTTCTCCATCCAATCATTAGGCGCTTCATAACTTTAAAACTGGACCTTTGCAATGTGCTCTTTCCCACAAATGCACCCTCCTACATCTCTCTCTTTAGATTCCTGGGCTGCACCCTCTCGTTCTTTCACATACTTTACTGCCCGTGAGCGCGGTCGTGCCTTTAAGAAGCCTTAAACCATTCCTTCCCGGAGTCCTAGAGTCCTGTGTGACCTTCTTGAAGTTTCGCTGGTTTGATCCCAGTTTTAGTCTCAGCCTTTACCGCTGATCACCTTCTTCCTGCATTTTTTTCCGGTATGTCCACAGAACAGGTGCCTTTCTCGGCGTTTACACCTTAGTACGATTTTTTGTCTTTTGCTTCTGGAGTTCCACCTCCTTTTTTTTGTCTCAGTTCTTTTGTAAAGAGGAATTTCACTCTCTCGTTCTTCCAAGAGTGCGATTCCTTTCGGATCCCCTCGGGTTGAATTCTTTTTCTAATCTTTATGAGTTACGTCCAGTGTTTCCCAGTCTGGGGTTCTCTTTGTTTTTTTTTCCTAGTACTGATTCTTTCCTGTCGGGTTGGTCCCCTGACATTTCTTCATTCTTGAATTTACTCTTTCTTTTTTTTTTTTTTTTTTTTTAGGTCCCTCTTTTCTTCCTGAGCCGTTCCGATTAAAGTTTCCGCTTTTCCCCCAGATCGAGCACGTTTCAATCCTGGTTCCAACTTTTATTTTTCCCTTTTGCCTTTCCCCTTCATGAGGGATTCCTGGTTTAGCTGCGTGACTTTTTCGTTCATTCCTCTTCCCTTCACTTTTTTTTCCGCTTTCAGGGTTTCATAGCGGGAACATATTATGCAGCTTTTTCCACCGTGCCCCAGGGGTCCATCTCTCCCCCCTTTTTTTTTTGACCTCTCCTCCCCGGCACCGTATGGACCCACATCTTTCTTACGCGCTATGCTACCCTTTTTTTTTGCGTTTCACCCCGGTACTTCCCCCGGTTTTTTTTTTAATTTTCTCCCCAAGTCTTTACGCTTTTTACACTTTTTCATGTACAGGGGATCTGCTAAACGGCGTAATTGTCAGGATTGGCTTCCAAAGTTTCTGTACACTTTTTTTCTCCCCCCCAAGTTAATTCCACTTCCCGCGGTTAAAGGCCCTTTGACGACCACTGTTGCCCCGAATTTTTTTCACTTTTAAAAGTTGTTGGGGATCATGAGCCGGCGGCATTCCCCCGTACGGAATGCTTTCGGCGTTTAACATCCCCTTTCCTTTACCCCGCGCGAGTGGTGTTCATTCTCTCGTGTTTCTTTTTTTCCAAGTCCCCTTGTGTCGATCTTGCTTTTTGACAGCTCCCCCTTAATCTTTCTTCTTCAGGCGCGTTGTCAAACCCGGTTTCCAGTAACCCATTTTGCGCTGACATTCATTCTCCAGAGTGACCGGCGTTGCTCTTCCTGACCTTTAATTGACTTAATCGAGAATACTTTTTTTTTCTTTGGCGCCGATACCCCATATTTAGCTCCTTTTTGGCTGGTTCCCTTTTTAACTTCACAACCCCAAGTAATCTCCTTCCAAGAAGGTCTCTTTTTAATTTTTTTTTCAGACACACTGTCCCGAAGCCCCGTATTGTTCTCCCCTCTGTACAGCTCTTCATTTACGACCCTATTTAACCCCGCGGAATTCAGATCTCTTCTCTTCAGTTGTGTTTTTCTTTTTTTTCGAGCCCAACGCCCCTTAACAGGTTGCTTGTGACTCTGCTACCTTTGATTCCTACCTTTTTTTGGCCGATGGCGGTTTCCCGTGCCCCTTTGGTCTCCCTTTCCGCTGCTCCTCCCCCCTTTTCGAATTTCCTTCCTTGAAGCGATAACCCTACGCGACCCCCAGAAATAAGCCGCCGTTCCACTCCTATGACCGCAAGCAGCCTATTCCCCGACCTCCTTCTTTTTTCCCCTGCAGACCCCATTCCAAAACTTGGAGAAGGTTTTGTCAGGTTTTGGCACTTGCGGTTTTGGTTCCTGTTCCCTTTTACAAACTCCCCCCCGATCGTGCTTTTTAATTTTTCTTAGGAAGTTTTCCTGAAATTTAAGCGCCGTGGTCTCCCCCCCTATCAAGTCTCGTTTCCGCACCCGCTTTTTGGTGGAGAGTTTGATGTGCGGCGATCTCCTGAAACCCACCCCTTTTTCTAAATTAGTTCCTTCCCCTGCAGTGAACTTTTACGAGAACTCTGGCTTTTATGTTCCTTTTTCACCCCCTACTTCCCATTTAGATCGACCCTTTCCGGGCCATTCTCGTTTTTTTTTTTTTGCATTTTCCCCCTAAAGGAGTCCGCAACATTTTCAGAGTTTTTGAACTCCACCTCAACCCCCAAAATCAATGTTGTGTTTTTTTCCGTCCCCGAGACCCCCTGGGTCAAGTTTTCAAGAGTCTTTTTCCTCTTCCGGTCCCTTTTTTTTTAAGCTTCCTGTTTTACGCCCTCTACGGATTCCCCTGCAACCCCACCTAGATTACTCTACAATTCAAGTTCCCCCAAAAAGGCACCAGAGGAAAAACTGACCGATAATCTTAAATCTCAGTTCGTCTATTTCTCCTTTTTCCCTCCCGCGCCTTCCCGACACTTCAATCATTTTTCCCACACTCGTCCTGGTCCCAAACCCCGCTAGGTTATCCTTCAGACTCTTAGAGACCTCAAAGCGGCCGTCGTTCTTTTTTATTTCTCGGCTTTTTGTTTTTTACACTTTTCCCTTGATCCTCTCGTTGTTCCTTCTATTTTTTCAGACCCCCCTCTCCTGGCAGCCTTACCCTCTCCTTTGTCCCCGATTCCCCCTTTCGAACATTGTTTTTGCTACATCCTTCCTGTCATTGAAGAGTGTTGCTTAGCCTCCTTCTTTTCTCCGACCCCCTTTCCCAGTCTCTTTGCCGTCGTTCTCCAGATCTTCCCCCGAGTTTCCCAGATTTTCGCGACCACCATGTTATGTTTTGTTTTTTGATTGTTGTGCCTCTTTAGTTGTACCTCTCTACCCCCATTTGACTGCCCTTTTTTCCTTTTTCCCTTTTTCCCGGGGTCCCCTTTCAACCGCTTAGACGGATTCCTCACCATTGTGACCGTCTGTTCTAAATCCCCCTTGACGCCATCGGAACCCCATCTCTCCCAACGGATGGAGGTCAATTTTATCTCTCCTCTTTCGGTCCGTTTTCAGGCCCTCTAGTTGTGAACACCTCAATAACTCCTTCCCTACAAGCCTTGATTTTTCGGGATTTTCCCCCCACGTAGGATTCACTTTCTCATGGGCCGCAAGGAGCACGATCGTGTTTTTCTGGTCGGGGAACTTCTTGGATTTTTCAAATTTCCCAATTGACTGTATCAATTGTATTATTTTTTATATCTTTTCTTGGATGGGCTTTTCAGTGGGGGTTGGTACGCGTCTGTGGCGTAGGCCTTGAGTCTTGTTTTCCTGAGGCTTCTTCTTTGAGAAGGTTTTTTTTGTTTTTTCCAAAAATCTTTCCCCTTTGACAAGGTCGCTTTCCATCGGACCCCCCTTCATTCGTCCGTCCTCCGCCTAAGGCCCCCCCCCCTTTTTCACTCCTTTTTGTCTTTTTTCCACAACTGGCATGTCTAACTATGATGCTGATTCTCACTTCTTCCCCCTTGTGGGGCTGGTCTAGCTTTTCCTTTCGCAAAGACTCATTGAACTTTTTTCCTGGGTTTTCCACCGAAGGCACCCTTTCAAGCGGCGTGTTTTATAAATGCGATCTTTGCCTTGGCGGCTCCTCCATTTTCTTTCTTTGAGAAAGCGTTCCTCCACGCTCCCGCCTTGTCCCCCCCCTTTGATCTTTCCCCTCCGTCCACCGTCCAAGGGGCTGTTGATCGTAGTTCTTTTCCGCAATAGGGCTGCCGGTTTTACCCAGCTGGAATTTTTAAACAGCTTTTGAAAACAGCGCCCTCTCTCTACGCCGCTTCCTCTCAACTTTTTTTGTCCCCTTTCTAGACCAAGTTTTCGCTTTTTAAACTTCCGGTGCGAATCATGTTTTAAACTCTGTTGTGCCCCGATGAGGTTTGCCTGCATGTTCTCTTGTCATAGCTTTTTTTTTAGGAGTTTACGTCGGGGTTTTTTAGACGATCCCTTCTTACCCCCTCCGACCTTTTCCCCCTTTCTTTTGACCCCCTTTTACTTTCTCTTCTTCTCCACCTCGCCTGGAAACCTCTATAGCCGCGTGCTCTCGAGTTTTTTTTTGGTTTTTTTTTTGTGTTCTCCGGTTTTCCCAATTTACAGTTCTGTCTTTCTCATCTTTTGACCCAAACCCCCAGAGTGAAGGTATTTTTTTTTCTCCTCGTGTTTGTTCCGAGATCTCCCCTTGGCTGAGAACATTACTCCATCTTTCGTCTCTCGACGACGCCTCTTTTTAAGCCTTCGGGCATCCTTTTTTAAGACTGTGTTTGGAGAGAGATTTCCCCTTTATTTCCCCGTTTTGTCCAAAGCCTTTTTTTATGACCCCTTTTAAACCTTTAGCTTTTACTTTACCACGGTAAGCTCCTTTTTGAAATCCAAAGCCGCGAGTTCCCAGCTGCTGTTTTCCCTTTATATCATTTCTTTTTTTTTACCCCCTACTTGACAAAGTCTTGAAAGAAAATTTTTTTTTTTTGAAAAGGGCGTGTTTTTCCCCCAACTGTAATTCCCTCCACTCGCTTTGCAGACTCCCTTCTCAACCCTCATTCCCCTCACCAGGGGACAAGGTTTCTCTTTTTGGATTCTTCCCTTCGTTTCCCCAGTTTTGTCGCGCTGCCCCCCTACACATTTCATGCTTCTCTTATCCTTTGGACACCCTCCCCTTTGCAGGACGGCCCCAGATAGCTATTTCTCACTTGTTATGATTTCTCTAGGGACCCAGCTCTGGCCTTCCTCCGTTTCACCCTCGCTGGCGGTACCACCCAGACCAAGCTTTTTTATCCCTGACGGGCACGACCCTATTTTCCAACTCCCGATCGCTGAAACCCCCCCGACTGTTCAGCCAGCTTCCGATTCGTTGGACCCCCCCTTCGGTTGACGGCTTTTCCTTTTTTTGAGCGAACCCTTTTTTCTGTTTTTTTTTTTTTCTCATACAAGGCCCCCCTAGTTACGCCGTTTTTTTCGGTAGGAGGCCACCTTTCACTTACCTGGTCAAAGGGATGCCGATTTGCTTTTCCAAGCTGAGTCCCCCTTCACTTTTTCCGGCCATGATGAATAGTTATTTCCCATTATTCCGGCCTATGCGGCCCGTTCGAGATTTTTAAAGTTTTCTTTTTTTTTTCCCCTGGTGAAGCGGCTTTCTTTTAGATACCCCCTTGGCGACCTTTTGAAAGTGACCTTACTGGTGTCTTTGTTTAGCGCCCACTTTTTGATTGAGACGATCCTCCCCCACTCCCGGACCCCTTCCCCCCCCTGACCCCGCTTTTTTCCAAGGATCCTCCCGACCCGAAGGCCCCCCGACCTTTGCCATTCCCCCCCTCCCGCGACCAAGACAACGCCTTCCCCCCGGAACAAAGATCCAAAACAGAATTTCCCCAAACGAACGGAGCCTTTCCTTGCCTTCCTTCCACGTGTTTTCCTTTCCGGAAACCCTTTTTTTCTTATAAGTTGGCGCGGTCGAGACTGGGTGATGAGTCTTCTTTGGTGCGTCCTCCTTTTAACCCCCTTCATCCAAGATTTTGGGGGCTCCCTGTTACTTTTTTTTTTCCTCCTGGTACAGTGCAAAAACGACTTTTTTTCTTTGCTAGTAGGTCCAAATGTTCCCCCAACCTTTCCTTCCCCTTGATGGTTCCCCTCTTAAAGTTCTGCCCCTCTTGGCTATTTTTTGTCCTTTTTTATGGATTTTTGCCGGTTCCCCTCACGACCCTTTTTGCCCTCCGGATCTTTTTCCCTAAAGAGGTCCCCCAGTTCTTCGCTCTTTTCCTTTCCGGCGGTTTCCCTTTAACAATTTTTCCATGTTTCCCTCGGCCAGGTTGTGATTTGTACCCAGACTATTACGGCCCGCCCCCTCACCTAGCTATTGGGCACCCTCCTCCAGCGAGCCTTCTACCCTTCAAGAAGGGTTGACTGATGACGACGTTTCTTATGGATGTTATTAACTTTTTGCCAGTAAGAAAGTCTTCAGTCCCCCAAACCACTCTTTCTTTCCTTCAACCTGTCATCCTCGGGCGCCCCCTCAGGATCGCGAAACACCGCTCTCACCTCACCGCGGCCTCCTGCCTTTATAATTCCCCTCCCCAGCATCCTTTGAAAACGCGTGATGAATTCATTTCGTGCCATTCTTCCCCGGACAAAACCCAAGCGATTTTTTTCATGGAGTCTCACTAATTCCCTTCCCCTTTTTGTATTCATACACTTTTTGTTCTTGGTACGGAAGTTGTGGCGCCCTCCTTAGTTCGCGTGTCGTGCCTATTTTTTTTCACTTTTCATCCCTCCTAGTCGATTTTTTTTTTCCCTCCTTTTGGATTGACATGCTCGGATCCCTTTAAGATTTTCCGGGGAAGGACCGTGTTCTTCTAGTTAAGCTTCACCCCCCTTGAATTTTTTTTTCTTTTTTTCTGCATAAGTCCTCTGCGCCTCCTCCGTACTGGCCCGTTTGCTTGCGGTCTTCCCCTTATTTGGGATTGTGTTGATTCATTTCTACTTCTCTAACAACCCTTTCGTCACCTCTTTGAAAATTGGCCTGGACTGGGCCCGGTTTTCCCTCCTCCCCCGACTTCCTTTCCTTCTCCTTGACTCTGGTAGGCAACATGGTAGTTCGGGCTTTTTAACATCCATCCGTTTCGCCTAGGCAACTCGAATCACGAACCTTTCTTGCCTTTTCGTTTTAAATTTTCCCGGTCGTGAATTTTTAACCAATCAAATCCTTTTTCTCCCTAACCGTCCGCCTCCCTGCTGCCTTTCCAAATTTTTTTTTTTAGAGCGTCCATTTTAATTCATTAAGAACACCCCATTCATAGCCCCGTTTTTTTCTTGGAGCCACTACGTGCCATTTTTTTTAAGGGAACTCCAGCGAAAATTCATTTCCCATGCTCTTCGTTCTTATTTCCCTTCTCTTCTTGTCTTTAGGGGGGGCATTGTGGCTGTTTTTGGCGTCTTCTGTATTTTTTTTTCCCCGTCGAATGCTTCTTACTTTTTTTATGGTTCTGAAGGGGATGGTCCTTCGCCCCAAACCTGTCTTGTTAGGACTTTCCACGCCATCTTCCCCTCCCTGCTCCCTGTGCCTGTACCGGCACCATTTAACCTTGGACTTTTTTTTTTGCTCCTCCCCCTCAAACATACTTGACCCCCATTCCTCCTTTCCTTGCCAGCCTTTTTTTTGCAACGTCATCTTTTTGTCCACATGCTCATCCCCTCCTCTAACCATCCCTTTGAACGTCCGGTTTGAGACCCTTTTCATTACCGCAGTTCACCATTGAGGTTTCAAAGCTTCTTCAATTTTCATTGACCTTTCTTCCATCCGCACCGCGCGATTTTTTCTCATCTTGTGCTTCTCCTCCCGTCCTCCTTCTTACCCCCATCGGTTCTTGGCGTCAACGGTGCTGTAGAGCTTAGGCGTTTCTCCAGTACGATTTATCTTTGCGAACGTGGGCCTTTATCCCCCCTTCGACTTTGCACAGACTTTTTTCCTCCTTGTTTTCATCTCCTCCCCGCGAACAGCCAGGCTTTTTACCTGTCCTTTCAACTTTTTCTTTTTCATTCTTTCCTCCCGTTCCACTTCCCTTCGTTTTTGACTTCTTCATTTTTAGTCGGTTGTTTTTTTCGCGAGCTTCCCCCAGATTCCTGTTCTTCTAGCCCCCCCTGATGAACCCCTTCCCCCCAACTTCCCCTTGTTCGGAAGAACCGAGTGCGGTCCTTTGAGAACCTGGGTATCCCCTTGACCCTTTTTTTTTGTGGCCAGCCGGTTGCTCTTCTGTGTTTTTTCCCCTTCTCCCCGGTTGAGAAATGCATGAAAACCCGCTTTGGCCCCCGTCTTTCTCGGCTCGCTTTGTGTATTTCCCCCCCCCAATGATCTTCTTTACAGTTGCGACAAAGCGCCTGGTTTTCTCTCACGAGTCCCACGCTGTTTGCCATCCCTGAACACTGGGCCATCTCTGTCCTTTACGTTTTTTTTTTTCCTATGACCCCCCTCTTCAACTAACCGCTTTCTCTTTTTTCAAAACGGGCTTCGCTTTTACCCCCCTTTGGATTTTTACCGGAGCCTGGTTTTTCAACCTTTCACTCGACGTACAATGGTCCTCCAGCTTCACGCTCTCGCTCTTCGGACTGCTTTCTCAAAGGCGGTTCCTCCTCCTTTTTTAAAACCATTTTTTGCAAGCCCCCCTTCTCTCTGCTGCGTGAAAAGTTCCTCCGCTTTTTGGGTTCTAGCCCTTCATTCCCCCTCCAGAAACTCCTTCCCCCCGTGTCTCCACTGGATCGTGTCACTTTTCTTCTTCCCTTGCTTTTTTTCTTTCTTTTGGCCCTCCTCCGTCCTCCTCTGGTTTCTTTATGACACCTTACACCATTTTCCCGCAGTCCGTTTAGCGTTCCATAGTTGCAAAGCTCCCTGTTACCCCCCCCCGTTTGTCGCCACAGGACAATTTTTCTTGCCATTTTCTGTCGAGCGTCTTCGAGACATCTTCTTCCCCTAGCGTTTCCTTTTGTAAAATTTTTTTTTTTTACCGCAATCCATTTTAGCTTGCCCCCCTTCGTTACTATTGCGTTCGATCCCCCTCGAAACAGCCTTTGTACCCCCCGGTGGACCGTGCTTTCCATGCCGATCTCGTGTTTTTCCCGGCTGCCGTTTCTCTTCCTACCTCCCTTTCTGCGCGCGTTTTTGCTTTCCCCAGGACCCCGCCTTGACGTACACTACGCAGGGCTTGCTATAGGACTCCCTCCGAGACCCTCCTTTTCAAGTTCTGTTTTTTCCTGTGCCAGTTATGATGCATCCAGACAACTTCTTTGTTGTGCTTCTTATGTCTCTATATGTGTTTTCCATTTCCCCCCTTTTGGAGGGAGTCACCCTCTTTCTTATCATTTTGACGTTTTCCTTTCTCGAGGAGGACGTATTCCCCCGACTCTTGTTGGAGGGCTTTCCTTACCTTTTTACGTTTCCCCCGTTTTTGCGCCCCAATTCTCCTTCGCTTCCTTGACGAAAAGACCCAAGTTTTCTCCAATGTCGACCGACCTTTCTCAAGAACGCTTCCTGACCATCTCCCCAAGAACCTCTTTTCGCCAGACTCCGAAGCCCTCAAAGTATCCCCCCTCCCGCTCAAAAAGAAGATCCCAGCTCTAACAACCCTTAGCATTTTTCCCTTGCGTTGACCTTTTTTTTTTGAAGTCCCCGTTCCCCCCCACGGGCGTTTCGGGAGCCCCGTGGGTGAGATGTCCCCCCTTTTTTTTCCTTGATAGAATGACGGTTTTTCTTTTTTCATTTCCTTTTTTTCACCCCCCCCCTCCAGAGCGTGTTAAGCGGCCGGCGGTGAGTTAAAAGTATTTTTCGGCCTTTTTAAACGCTCTTTCTTTTCCCCACCTTCAGCGTCCAGGATCCTCCCTGGTTTCTTTAATTCAGAATGGTCTTTGACTTTATTGCGATTTCAGTCAAATTTGGGGGGTCTTTCAAACCTTCCCGCCCCAAATTTTCCTTCCCTTTTCTCTCCCTTCTTGGTTTTCCTTCAATGTGAACGTCTAGTTTTCCATTTCCCCCCACACTTACGGTTTCTCCGACGTGAAGGTGTGCTGACTCCCCTTTTCTCCTTTACCAATGACGTATTTAACCAATACTGATGGTGCGGCAACTAAACGCCTACATGGGGCAAGTCAGGGACTAGCTGGCGAATGATCCGGAATGATTTGGAAGTTTTACCAAGCCCCTCGACGGGTTCCACTGTTCAGCCCCCCCATTGCCCACTACTCGGCAAACCCGCTACCGTACCCAATGATCGAGGAAAAACAGATAATTCCAATTCCCCCTTACCCTTTTCCCCTCGATGACTCTTTCGTCCACTTTTAAGTACACCCCCCAACCGTATTCCTAATTTCGTTTAACACTCTTTTCCAACGTCAAAACGACTTGATTTTTGGT
>Ga0179593_1429443_pt1 | contig 28704 bp, 30 predicted proteins | sample CZODoug2_1_08_16_FD_185931 | JGI IMG/M metagenome (GOLD analysis project Ga0179593, IMG submission 185931) | Vadose zone soil fungal communities from Angelo Coast Range Reserve, California, USA - CZODoug2_1_08_16fungal (PacBio error correction) | ecosystem: Environmental > Terrestrial > Soil >... | reverse complement strand
CCCTTTTTGACCCCCCCCAGACTCTTGGAGGATTTTTCACCGCCTTTGTCAGAAGGTTGTCGCTATTCCGAGAGGCCACATTTCAAGCCTGCGTCCCCCCCGTCTTTTCTTTTCCCCAAAAGGTTTTCGACTTTGAAAGTAAGCGACTGCATTTTTTTCATCTTTTTTCCCTTGGCTTTCGTGAACCCCTTCTTTTTTTTTGGCCCCCCCTTTCTCTCTCAAGGAGATCAACAATATTAGCAAAGTAAGTTTGGATATAGTGTCTTTTCCCTTTTGAAGAGTCTTTTCCCATTACGTAAATTTTAATATTATTGGTTTTTCCGACCGACTGGCAATGGTTCTGAGTTTAACTTCCCAGCCTCTGTATATTCCCTTGCACTCCGCGCATGAAGTACTTTCCAATTCCTTTTCCTCTCACAACATATGACGCTAACAGTCACGTTGCCGAAGTGTCAGTCCCTTTTTTTCCTGATTACAGGTTGGTAAAATCCCTTCCCCTTTCGATTGGTGTCTCTGGGAGTGAAATGCATGAGCATAATCTCCCTGTACATGGCCCCCTCCATCTATGCAGTCCAGTTTACGTTGACCGAAGCCGTTCAATCTCATGAACCCCCCCCGCATTCTTCCCCCTTTGCCACCTTGACTCGACGATTTGGACTCGATTTGCTCCAATTCTTTCCCTTTGGAATCCCACCCCACTCTGCTTGATACGACAGGTAGTGGGCCCATTTTTCCCCCATCTCCCCCTTTCCCCTAGAGGTTTCATTCTTCTTCAGGACCTTTCTACTTTCTTGTTACATTTCGTACGACAGATAAGCATTCTCGCGGTGTCTTTCCTTCCGTTTCTATCCTTTCCCCTGTTGACGCTCCAACGTTCAAGGGAAGTATGTTCCTCTGAAGTATACCCAAGTCCCTTCCTTTTCACCTTTCCAAGGCAAGTACTCTCATACCCGAGATTGTTTGGCAAGGTGCCAACCTTTTCTCACTCTTCCTTTTCCTCCTACGACTCTTCTCAGGGTCCCCCTTCTTGCCAAATTTTCCCCAGTAATACCCTCTTCTATTCTATCCTTCCCCTATAACTTTTGCTCCCTGCCCTAGTTTATCGAGTTTTTTCTCTTTGGGAATATTGGAAGACAATGATGCTCTATGACTTTATTTTCACGAACCCCCCCCTTTTCCCTCGCCTCATCGAGCTCCTTCAGTTCAATTGTTATATAGCGGTTTGTTCCTCTTTCCCCAACCCCCCCGTTGGTAAAAGGTTTTGGAGCCCTCAGTCCTCCCTCTTCCTCCTGAGACTTTTTTTCTTGTCAATAGAAGCTGTTTCCACTATATCCCCAGGACCCCTTTCCTGATCGAGTCTGGTTAGGTCGAAACGAGTTCCCTTTTGCCTCCCGAGTTCCCCCCCTGGGCACCCTGCGCGTTTCGCTGCATTTCAGATGCAACAGTAGGACCATTAAATCCCTCTATAATCTCTCCACAGCACTTCTTCTTCAATTATTATGCTCCTTTTCTCCCTCCCTTTATATTCCTTCAAGTGGAAAACCTCAATACCCCCCCCCCCCCCCCCCCTCCCGCACCGTCCCCCGGTTGTACACTTTGTTTTTTTCCCCCCCCTCCTTTTCCAAGAACCCTCCCTTTTTTCCCATGTTCTGATAAAAACAAACGGCACCCTCCCCCCCCCCCCCCCCCTCACAAAGGTACTTTCTTTTCTTTTGAAAAGTAATCTTACAATTCACTCTCTTCTTTTCCTACTCTATTGTTTTTTTTTCGCAGATCTTAGGGGAGCTTGACCCCTGGTTGCAAAATCCAGACCGGTCTCCTGTCGACCAACACCAACACACCCCCCCCCCCCCCACCCCCCCCTCCCCCCCCCCCCCCACCCCCCCCCCCCACCCGACCCCCCCCCCCCCCACCCCGCCCCCCCCCCCCACTCCCACCACCCAAACCCCCCCCACAAAGGGTTTTTTGTCTATGTTTGCAGTGGTGTTTTTACCTTTGACTTTTGATTTTGATTGGGGGGGCCACCCCCCCACCCGGTGTTTTTTTTTTTGCTTATTTTTGAAAAAATTTCGAAACTGGGACTTCCTTGGGTTTTTGTGGGTTTTAGTTTTTTTCTCCAAGCAATAGCCTCCCTCCTGATAAAGGTAGCCATTCCTCTGAAATTACGCTCCTGCTATCATATTTGCCTTTTTACTTCTTTTTTCCCCTCCGGGGAATCTTTTTGCCTCTTCCTGAACTTCTTACTATTCTTCCTAAGCCCATCTCAGTGCTTTCTTCCTGGTCAGAAAGCCCAACCGCAAAGACGGAACACGTCTTGTCAGAACCTTTTTTTTCGTTCCCTCTCTTAGAGAGACCCGCCCTCTCCCTCCTATCGTATGTCGAGTACTTCCCATTTACCCCCCCTCGAAGGACCCCAGATTTATTCCCTCCGCGTCAATTAATGCTTTTTTTCCATTTCCCACCTTGATTTAGGCTATTTTTCTCATCATGTTGCGGCCGAGTCCCCTCCTCCCCCTCTCCTGGTATTCCTTTTCCCATATACTCCCACAACGTTAGAGTTTCCTTTCGGGCGCGCCCCCACTAGAAATAACGGGTATACCCTGAGCGTTTCCATCGTTTAAACCCCCTTTTTTTTTCTTCTCTTCCTTTCCTATTTGCCCCGTACCGACCCTTATTCATTAGGTCGTGCCGGGGCGATTCCTCTTCTTTTTGTATATATCAAAGCCACCGACTCAGGTCACTCCTCACTTAACCCTGGTGACTCCTCCTCCACCTTCGTAAGAAACCCTTTTTTCCCCCCACTCGCCCGCGCGGACAGTGAGGCTTCTTTCTCTCCCCCTTTTCTTCCTAAGAACAGAGGCTCTGAACCCCTCCTTCTATCAGCTTCCCTCCCCTCTTTAAATTTTCTTAGTGATATAATTTGCCTTCAACTGAAAGCTTCTAAAGGCAGGCGGCTGGTGTGTTTGCCCCTTTTGGCCCTTTTTGGTGTTCTCCCCCAGTCTCCCCCCTATCACCAACCACAATTGTCGCTTTCAAGGTGCAAAATAAGTGCGAGGTTAATTTTAAGTCGTCGGGGGCACTTACTCAAGCCTGCCTCTCCGTCCGCCCCTTCCTGGTCAGAAGTGCGAAGTGCTTTGCCAGTTACCACTCCCTTGTCCTGATTGTTATCCAAATTGGACTCCTTCCACCCACAGGTGCTGTGTCCAATTAGACCCTTCCTTTTCAGGTCACTTCACATGCAATGCAGACCCTTCCCTTCATGTAATAGCTGAAAGTAGCCATCGGTACTCACTTTTCCTTAGAAACGAAGCCCTTGAGGCTCTTTATGAACGAACCCCCCCAGGATTTGATAAAAAATTTTCGCTCTTAATGGTCAAGGTAATGCCCCCCTTCGCGGTGCCATCCCCCTTGTTCCCATAAAAGCAGATTACCTCTTTTTTCTTCTTCTCTTCGACATCTTTTCTCACTGGGTTTCTTGCCCAGCCCCCTCCTCCCTCCCCTCCCTGACCCCAATTATGACCCTCCTTTGACGCAAATCAGGGTCGCGATTTCTCTCCCCCGGTGTTTTTTCCCCTCTCCAATGGAGCAGTCGGCTTTTCTTTGTCGGACATCAGGAATATTTCTTTCCTTCCCCCCTTCGGACTCCCCCCTTTACCTTTAAGATACGAACCTCTTCTTTCCCCCAAACCCCTGGACTTTCCCCTCTCTCTTTTCACTCTCCTCCGGGTAGCTCAGCACCGGTGCCCACAAAAGACGATTCCCTTATTTTCCCCTCGTTTGGTCTTTTACCGCCGATATTCTGGACCACGCGAGCCCATCCCCCTCCTGCGTCCCTCCCTTCCAAAACCGTTTCTTTGGACTGGTTCACGTCATCGACCTTGATTTGCCCTTCCCTTGATTTTCCTGTTGTTTTTTTTCGGCTTGTCCCCGATGGGTGTTCACGACCTTTTCGTCGCGGTTTTGGGTTGTGTTTTGTTTTTTTTTTTTTTTTATGTCTCAACAATACGCAAAATTTTTGGACCTTTCTGCCTTGGTTTTGAGCTCCTCCCCCCCCCGCGGAGGGACCCCCTTTTTTAGCGCTGTTTTTACTAACAGATTCATGGTTTTTATTAAATAGAATCCTTCCTTTGGATTTACCCCTCCTTTTTTTACCGGGTCTGACCCTGGCGATACCTTCCTCTCTGAGGGAAAGGACTTTTTTTCCCCCCCCCTGACTACTTACAGCTCCTTCGGCCCTCACGGTTCCCGACCCTGTGGGTTCTCATGACACGATGATAAAATTCGCACCTGCAATTAGCGGTTTCTGAACATGAAGGAGCGCCTTCCCTCCCTCCCCCTTCCTTTCCAGCGCCAGTCTCTTCCTTCCCTTGACACCCCCTTTTTTTATGGTCCTCCTGACCTCAAAGCCCTTGGTCTCCCCCTGAACGAGTGTTTTTTCTTTCCATTTTCTTTTTCCATAACCCAGAAATGATCCTTATGTCCTCCCCCCCCCTTACATAATGCGGTAGTTGGAACAGGAACATGATTTTCTCCCTACGTTTCCTTTGGGTATGGCATTACTCTTGACTGAAGGATATCAACCATTCTGGTTTTTCCCCTTCTTTCATTTAGGACTCCTATAAGCACCCCCCTTCTGTCGTTCATTTCATAGTTATTCGCCATTCACGGTTGCGGTCTTGTTCTTCCGGAGTAAGTTTTTTCTTTTCCTTTTACGACTCCCAGGTTTTAAGAGAGATATCGAAGGCAAGCCCCCTTTTTTCCCCCCCTCCCCCTTATATCCCCGAACTCCTTGACTTTTTCTCTCCTTTAAAAGGCCTACTCCTAAGAAGCAGGTTAACGGATGGCAAAGCTTTCATCCCTCCTTCTCAGTAGGCAGTTTACGAATGAAAGTTTTTTTCTTAACCCGATACCCCCCCTTTTTCCTTTTTCTGTTGAAGATTGGGCCTAAGTCCCCCCCATCCTTTCATTTCCCCTACCGGTTTATTGGCTAAATCTGTAATCTCTCTCCCAATTTCCTTTTGTGTCCATTATGTGAACAATAATGTGGTAATTTTCCCTAGAGCTCTCCCGCGGTCCCTTAGAAGAGTTCTGTGCTGAATCATCCGACTTATCCCCAGAGAGCCCTTGAGAAAGCTTCTACCCCCCCTCCTAGCTACCTTTTATTTTTTTGCGTTTCTTAAAAAATTCGGTATCCTCCAGGCTCGTGGCTTGAAATTTTTTTTTCATCCAGGTCCAGTCGCCGTTCCTTACCCATAAAATTAAGCAATAAGTCACGTCGCTACCCTGAGTCCTTTACTATTCTCTCCCCCCCTCTGTTTATTCTTTATATGCGATGATTTGCCAAAGTGAAAAAGACCCAAACCAAGCAACCCACCTTTTGCGAATTTTATCAGAAGATAACAATCCAACCTCATCGCTTTCTTTTTTCCCCCACCACCGGGCCCCCCTCTCCCCCACCCCACCAACTATGAAAAAGGAGTCTTGGCATTCTTCCGATTTTCCCCTGCGAAAATTAAATTACCCATTTCCCCCATCATAATACGTCGTGGTTGTTTTCGATACATTTGTTCTTTTTTCACCACCTGGGCAAACCCACTGAGACATGTCGGGTCAGAGTGTTGTTGGTTTTTCTTTATGTGCCTTGGGGGTTGGACCCCCATGATGCTGGTTTCTTCTTGCTTGTTCCCCCCTTCATGTTCGGTACTTTTGTCTCTTGTTTGGGGGGTAGTATTTTACCTATTTCTCCCTCATTCCTCCAATATTATAACAGAAGTGCGTCCTCTGGACTTCCCCTTCGTGCTTTACTCTTTTTGCGTTATTCTGTTTCATCGTTTTCTGTCCCCTTCCGACATCCTTCAGACTACTGCCCAGGCCGCCCCCAGGTTGAGACCTGATCGTTCGAATTTCCCAAATTTCATTGACTTTCTTTTTTCTCATAATTCTAGTCCCCTTTCAAAGGGTGCTAGGAGCCCCGGGAGTCCCTTTCAGACTTCTTCCCCCCCTTTTAAGCGTTTATTCTTTTATTCTGAAACCCAACCGTTACCCCCCATATTTTCCACTATTTCTTAGCCCCCCACCTATATCCCCCCTTTTCCTTTCATCAGCTCACGTTTCTGTCTTGAAGTTGTCAATCGAATACAGATGTGCCCCTTTTCCCCCCCTCCCCCCCCCCAAGCGCCTAAGGGAGCCATTGGACAATCAGCGATTTCCAAGGATTTTCAAAGTTAGGAGTTCCTTCCCTATCCCTTCAGGCTAGTGATTTTTGGCTCTTTTAACCACGTTCTTGATTTTTGCCCCCGACCCCTTAATCGGTGCCTTCAAGAGAATCTAAGTAGTTCTCGTTCTCTTGTTTTCTTTATCATCTCTTTTAAAGCCCTACCTTCTCCTGGAACCCCGTATAGTAAAGTGTTCCCAGCACCCAAGCAAAGTGCGCTTCCTTAATGTCCCTTTTCCAAGGCCCTCCCTTCATTTCCCCTCAGTGAGATTATTTTGTCGACCCCCCCTCCCCTCACAGGGCTGGCGATCCATAAAGGTCCCCCTCCCCATTTATTTCTCTTCTTTTTCATTTTGTTTTGGCCACTGCGATCGGTGGTGTCTGAAAGCTACATTGGGGTAGACCTGCTCACCATTTCTTCCGCGATCACAACCAAAAGTATTTCCCCAATGTGAGAAAATTGTAGTTGACGGAGTTTTTTTTTTAAGTCTAGTAGTCTTTCGTCCCCTTACTGACTGTATAGACTTGATCTCTCTTGAGCAAGTGATGAGCCCCCCCAGTTCTCCCCCACTCTCCTTTTCGGTGAGTTGCTGCCCCCTTCTGGTCAGAATCCCACCCCCCACAGGATCAAATTCAGGCAAAGTTCAAGTTTTTTTCTCGGGTTTCTTTTTTGGACCCAATTTCTCTCCCCCACTCTCACTCCAGTCCTTGCCTATTCATTCCGGATTCCATGTTTTCCCCCGGGATTAGTTGAGCAACCTTCCCCCCTCCAGTGAGTCCCCTTTTTCTTTTTCTAACAACCCTGACCGTGAACCCGCTCACCTCCCCCTTGGTAAATTTCTTTCCCCCCGGGGGCGCTCTCCCACGACGCCCCTACCCCCTTTTTTTTTTCCCAAGTTTGACATTTGTTATCCTTTTCTGATTTTTCTTGCCCCAGACCATGCGCCGCGAATTGCCCCCCCATTACCCCTAACTCTTAATGAAAGGGCAACGTCGATGACTCCTCAAAAACTTTGACTTTGGTGTATTTTCCTCTCTCTTCCCTTTCGCAAGCTGTGAATGGGCTCTTTTCAGAATATATTTCTTCAACTTTCAACCGGAGGAACCAGATCGATACCCCCGCGTTAAAAAGGATTCTTCCCCTATATTTCCTCCTTTGTTTTTCTCTCGATAAAGTCCTGTTGGACCAAAGTGCTTGGTCCCCCGGTTTCAACTGCTGGTTTCTTTGATTATATCCTGATGCCACCACGAGTCCCCCCCCTTCCCCCCCCCCTGCGCCTTTTTGACAGACCAACGTATGTTTCCCTCGTCCCCTCTACCTTCTTGCCTCATGAGAGTCTGGTAATTTTTTTTTTCATTAGTGCTTGCGCTGGCGCGGTCCAGACCGTTATAACCCCTGGACTCCTTATCCCCCTCGAAAGCGAATATAGTGTCTACGGGCGTGGTAGTCCCCCCCGCTCTTTCCCCATTCACCGTACCCTTTTGAAATGATTAGCGCGGTATTCTTTCCCTAAAATGGTGTCCCCTTCCCGAGGAACGAGAATCCCGTGTCAGCGGTCTTCGTTTTTCCCCCCCTTTTTATGACAGGCGCTTTGAATGAGGGTCCTTCCTTTGCTCTTTTACAAGATATTCCAACATTTTCCATTGCCCTGGGGCCGACCTTTCCTCTTTGGGATACCAGCACCTGGTTTTTCTTCTTTGTGAAATCCCTGTTTTAGAGAATAAATTCGACAAGCTTGGTTCGATCAGTTTTATTGGCCCCCCCTTACGTGCCCGCGATATACTTCCCCCAGCCTTCCCGGCCCCTCCCTTTGCATTCTCGAGTCTGTTGGAGTTTCGACCTTTTTCCAGGGGTATACACCGCAGTGAGCTGGCGCCGCATGTTTTCTTCCTGCAGGTTGCGGAAAACTATGATATCGCCACTGTTCCCCTTATTGCCTTCCGGTACCTTTGGATATAATCGACCCCCTTGGAGTTTTCCTCCCTCCTCTGTCGGCAGAAGATAACATTTCCGCTTGCTTCGTCAGTTGAGCTCGCCATCTTCCCCTTTTTTTTATTCAACGGACTCGCTTCCGCCTTTCCCTCTTATATCAAGGGCTTAGAGACCCAGTTTGCCCTACGTAATATACCTATCTTATAAATGCCCCCTTTTCCCCACCCTCTTGAAGTACGAAGATCAATCCTCCCTAAGAATTGTGACCGGCTGGCACCCCAAGCGTAATACCTTCTCTGTTTCCCCCCGCCGATGCTATACTTTTTACTTACCCTTTTCATTTCAGGATAGGTGGTGTCATTTGCCTATTGCCAAAGCTGCTCTTGACTATTTCCCTCCCGGCTAGGGATCCATGGCTCGAAGAGACTTGTTATACGGGGGGTCCTACCCTTTTGTTTCCCACCTCCTGTGTAAGTGTTGTGATTTACAGACGTACAATAAGGCCGAGTGGAACTAACTCTGTCTTTTGCCCGAGTACGCCCTTCCTGGTTCACGATCCCCTCCTTGGTACAAAATTACAAATCGATGCGAAGCATTTTGGTGGATTAACCGAGCTTTTTTTTACCCTCCCTATTGGCGAACTCTCATTTTTTTTAGGTTCTCACATCGAGCCAAAACCGTAGGAACCTTCCACTCACTGTCTTAAGCATTCCCCGGTCGCTTTAACCCTAGCCCATCCTTCTTTTTTATAATATTGCTTATATGCCATGTCCCCTGTAAACTCCCCTCCCAAACCCCGTTCCCCCCCAGTAACAGTCATCTAATTTGTCACCCAAGCTCCCTTTTCCATAAAACTCCGCAGAGATGTCCCCCCATTTCCCTACAACCCCCCCAACTGAAAAAAGGAACCGGGCGTATTTTGTGTTTTTCCCCTACCTGCCCCGTAAGATATATCTTTCTTCAACTTTTTTTTTAGAGTCCGTAATGCAGGTTTCATGGCCCAAGGGTTGTAACCTACGTCTTTTCTTTTTTAAGCCTGGGTTTTTGTCTTTTTGCCCGTGGGGTTTACCCAGTTTTTCTCAGCGGATGGGGTTTATTGAACCTGCTGTGCTGGGCCAATTTTTCTCACCTGACTTCCTTGTGGTATCTGTTTTGTGGTTAGTGTCTTTTTCCACTGTCTCTCCCAGCCCTTATAACGTATTAACTTAGGTTTTTCTAACACTTATCCTCTTTATAATAGTGCTTATATGTTTACCTCGAAGGTGGTCATATTAATGACCTTGCCCCCTCTTTTCTCTCAGTGCCACCGGCTCTCCCCCGCTCTTCGACCGAAACAGACCTTGCCTCTGTGTATGAATAAGTATGCGTACAAAGTTTTGCCCCCCCCTTTTTTTTTTTTTCCCAAGGCGCTCTTCGGTGGTATAGCCTTCCAGTCTCCCCCGGCGTATTGACGGTTTCTCTCCCCCAACTTACCCATCTGTTCACTTTTTTGGATGGGTGAGGAAACCCCACCCTCCCAAGGGCTCACTGCGTCCTTAATTTTTTTCGCCCATGAGCAAAGGGAGGGCGTCAGAGGTGTTTCGCTCATTTTCACGGCCCCGTTTACCTCCTTTGCCACACATCCGACTCCCTTCAATTCTTTCCATTAGTGCGTCCACCCCCTTTTAGTATGGATTTCCATACTAGACATTTCGTCCGCGGGTCTCGGTTCCATCGTTTAACATTATGATATTCTTCTTTCTTTCACGTCCCCTTTCTGAATGGTCTTTAGACTCTCTATGAGTACGCCTTTTCCTTATCTCTTTTAAAGCCCTTGATTCTGTTATCCTTCAGACCTTCCCCCTTCCCTGTTCGTGAAGACTGCAAAATTTTTTTGACCTGTCTTTCGAGACAAATGCTGACCACCGCTTTTTGTGATTCTCTTTCTTTCCGCAAAATTCGTAGAATCCCCCAGCCTTTCGATTATTGGTACCTACCCTTCTTCCCATACCCTTCACTTCGTTGCGAACCATCCTTCAAGCCATGATTATTCACATGCAAGGCGGGGTGGACGATTCTTCCCCCCCCCTGGCGGGTTAGGATACCTGCCACAGGGTCAAAACCCTTCCTAAACATTTCTCAAAAGGGTTTTTTGAATGGTAGGAGTAGCTTTCTGTTCTTTTAGTTCCTTCCGGATGACATACGTTTCCCCTAATTTTCTAAGTTGATGCTGATCCACGGTTTCTTCACACCCCATTTAAAAGGCTGAGGCCTTTTAAACCCCCCTTCTGGCAACCCCGGGACCCCCCCCCCCCCCTTTTTTCCCTCTCACGGAATTTTGAAAGGTGAAGATATTTGCAAATTACAGGCTCGAGTCCCCAAATCTCCCAAGATTTTCATGGTAATCCGGTAAGAGGTCCGCGCCCCTTTCCCGGGAGTCGTTTTTTCCTATGACAACACATTGCAAGGGAAGGAGAATATCCGCTGGTGCCCATTTTCATGAAACCTCTCGTGGGAGCTCCCCCTCCGAAAAAGTGACGCGATATTTGTGTTTCGCCCTGATTTTCCTTCCCTTTGAAAAACAAGCTCGCCGACCTTCCACCATTAAAGCCCCTTCAAGGGAACAATCATGTCGAGGATGAATACCCCCTTCCCCTTCCACTTAGACGTCGTTGACTGATTCTTCCCGATCGGGCGCAGGATTTTTCATGCGTTTGGTGTCTTCGGCCCATCGGTGCAATCAACCGTTGACCAGTATCGATACGCCCCTCTTCCGGTAGCTTAACTCCTTATCTTTCCCATCGTTGTTGTTTAGATAGGTATCTCTTCCTGGACGGGTACCCTTTACTTATTTTTTTCTTTTTTTGATTCCCCTTTTTCCTGCCAACACGCTAGCCCATTCACATCCTCCCCGATTATCAGCCCCCCACCAAGTTTTTGAGAATTCCAAAGTCACGATTGCCTTCCCTGAGAGTCGGCCTTTTTCCCTTGCGGCGCTGGCCCCCGTTTCCTCCCTAGCTGATCAAAATTTGAAAAAGGTCAATTGCTCTAGTGTACATTTTCGTGGTGAGCGCCCTTTCGGGCCCTCCCCGTACAATGACTGATTAGAGCAGTTTCCCCTTTCCAATGTTCCAGATGAACCGAGCCTCTGTCCTCTGCGCCCGTTACAGTGTCTGACCTTTTTAATCTCCGCATGAATCATTGTGAATATCATTTAACCTATTTAGATCACCCCTGTGAAGGACTTTTCCTCCTTTGGTGAAGGCTTACAGCATGTGTTTGATACCGATTTCCTGCTTTTGAATCAAGGAGCTCCCCCCTTCTCCCCCCTTAGGTTTTTAATTGATGCCGTTACGTACCTGCACGACGATACCCTGTATTCCACTAACTTTTTCCCCTTGAATAGACGTTTTGGAGCGCTCGACTGCAGGTGGATCTACCCTCCCTGATACTTTTTTCCCCCCCCTTGCCTGATTTCTTGCCAGGTCGTGGGCCCACTCTTTTTCTAAATGTTGCTTCTGTTATGGAGCTTCTTACTTTCCTGAATTCTCACTCCATTCGTCGCGGAAGAACACCCCTTCTTCTACCGTTGAGTTTCTTCTGACTCCATTCAAGTTGCAGTCTTCCCGGCGAATGGAGTATTCTTTGGAGGATACGATCTTTTAGAGATTTTCTAAGTTTGAAAAGTTAAGATTCCCCCTCTACTACTTTCGACCAAGAAATACTTTGTTCTTTTCGTCGAAGCCTACGCTACCTCGTTTACCGATGGCACCCCCTCTCCCTTTACCTAGGTCCTCTTTCTGTGACCGCCACCCCCCTCTACCTTTGGTGATGATATTGGTCCCTGCTACCATGATCGGACTTGTCCCGAAACCTGGATATCCTTCCCCCATGACTCCTTCCGCTTTACTGCGAATCGAGTTCCATGATATTGGGAGAATTTTTATCTAGGATTTTTACTCGGAGTGAACCTTAAGTATGGACAGCTCCCTGAAGTTCCTCTGAGGACTTCGACGGGGCCTTTTTCTGAGTTTCTAGAGCCCGGCTTAAAGGTGTCGCTGGTGCTTTCGCTTCACCGAGCTGCCGTTCCTTTTTTTTCCCCCCGAGAGTTTCGGACCGCTTTCCCCCCCTTTCGTCCGCTTAGCACCGTAGTGAACCTAAACCCTAGTTTAAGTAGATGAAAGATTCTTTTTTAGCCCCTTTTTTCCTTTTATTCATCTTTTCTTTATTCGGATTTTGCGATCAAAGGGACAAAGATACCCCCCCAAACAACGATCCCCCAACAAGTCTTCTTCGAATTGGGTTTCCCAGAAGCAGCCCCCCATACACCCCCGCAGCAGTATCACACCACTGCCCCCCAAACCTCCCCAACCCCCTCTCCACGGTTATTTTGCCCGTTGCACGCTACAAAAAAACACCCCCAACCCCCAAAACAAAAAACCCCAAAACAAAAAACAACCCCCCCCACCAAAAACAAAAAAAAAACATTCCCCCGATCTTCTTGTCTTTATCCTCCCCGGGTTTTTTTGCTTCTCGCCCCCTCTTTCGCGGCAAAGCAAAGGGGCCCTTCCGCCTTTTCAGTGAGGGTTTTTTTTTGTCTATTCCGGGGGGGTTTGTGCACCCAGAGCTTGGCGGTTTGGGATCGCTTCCGCCACAATTAGCCACTTTTCCTCTGTTTGTAGAGGGTTTGTTTCACTGGATTAGCCCAGAATCCTCTTACAGAAATATGAAACGAATAACTCCTGCTGGTTCATTGCTATATGCTTTTTTCCATTTTCCTTTGACCGTGGCATCTGGGCCCCCTTTTTTTACAGCTTCGCTGTAGCAAGTACGCCACATAGAAGACTCACTTCTTAGACCCCACCTGACGATTTTTCCCCTGTTTCCGACTAGATTTCTCCCCTCACGCTTGTATGGCACGCGGGCGATGCCTCAGCACGCGTAATTCCCTTCATCCTCCCTTATTTTTCCTCCAACAGTTTACCACATATCATTTTTTTTGCTGCAAACACCGTTTTCAACAACTGCTCTCCGGTACGCTCACATTTTTCGTCCCTGTTTCCTTTGTCTGCTCTCCCAACCTTAGATTACAGCAGGCCTAGCCCACAGCTCCACCCTCAGATTGGGGAATCATAGTAGATAACCCCCTTAGAGTTTCGTTCTTTTTTTAATCTCGGCTCTTGTATTCCGAGCGTGTTGCCCCTCTTTAACCCTTTTTCGTCGTTGTACTTAGTCCAACGTCCTATTTCGTTCCTTTTCTGTAAATCTTCTAGTCTGATTATTGGCCTGGAATGATATATAGCCATTGAATTCTCCTTCGACATCCCCTTCCCTTCTCTTTTCCCTTTTCGAACCGCCCCCGTGATTGGCTAGACTGCCACCGCGACAAACGGCGAAAGCGAGACAGTTAGCTTCTCTTCGTCACCAATTTTCGACTTGCCCCTTCCTTGGTCTTATATGCAGGTCCTTATATCAAACCCTCTGCATTGTTTATCTCCATCGTGTAAGGGACGGGAACGATCAAGGCTGGTGTCGCCAGCGGTCCCCCTTGTTTTCAAGATCACCAATGCTCATCTCGACCTCGGATTCATTTTTGAGCAAGTGGTACTGCTCGGGGTAAGTTTAGTCGGGGTCACCTCCCTCATGACTTCCCGAAAACAGGTCGACCTTCGCTTTTTTTTCCTATGCCCGTTCGGCTGTATACCTTTTTACGGACTTGGTGACCCCCCAGGGCTTCCACTCGTCCCCCTTTTTTTGATTTCCCTGGCCCCTTTAAGAGCAGACTTGTCCCATCGCGGGTATTCCGCCCTATACCGGTAAAGAGCAACGTATGTCTGGACCGAGGATCTTTCCCCCTTTCGCCAACCCCCGACCCCCTGCCGATAACCCGCCGTTAATACTCCTGTTTAAAGTTCATGCAACGCGCGTTCCCCCCCAAGCAATAACCTATATAGCCACTTGACTTTCCCTTGTTGCCTTTTGATGAGCCAAGGTCTTGCACCCACGCCAGATATCACCAACATTACCAGATCTCCTTCATGGGGCCCATCAGGTGCTCTGACTTTTTCTACCCAACCAATTCGACGACGTTTTTTTCTTTTTTTCCCTCAGGCTCGTTGCAGGATGTGAATGGGATCGCGTTTTGGAAATATTCGGTGCTTCCAACCTTCTGAATTCAAAGGGCCCAAGAGTTTTGGTACCCGTTAGATGATCCCTTTTCTTCCCCCCCCCCCCCCCCTAATCATTAAGTGTTGTTGTGATCCTATTACAAGCCGCTTTTGCGTATATTGACTTCCTTGTGTGTAAGGCACCCACCAGCCCTGCTGCATGGTTGTGCCCAGGTTTTGAGTTCCTTGCTGCCACGCGATATTCCACACCTGCTTTTTTCCTAAAGCTCATATCAGTCCACCCGTCGAGTTTTTGAGAATTGTATTTCCGTCATAGACCCCGGTCTTTTCACCTTCTGCAGTCGGTTGGTGCATTCGTTTGTCCGCCCACTGTGGTCCAACCGTATATCCCGATTTGATTTTCCCCCCCCCCCTATAGAACCCCCCCGGTAAAGGGGGATATTCTTTTTCCTGTTGGGAGAGAGAACCCGACTTTGCCCTTTCCCCTCATTTCCACGAGGGTTTTTAATCGATAATTTGGTGGGCGGTAAGATACGCTAACCTTTTTTCTCGAATTAGCTTTGATCTACCGTTTTTCACATTGTGTGTGTGTCCTACTTCGCTTGGGCCTTTCTTCTCATTTCCATACACCCAGGGGTGTCCGAGCATACTTTTGTGTAGCCTTGCCTACGCTGTGGTCCCCCGCCTACCTGGAAGCTTCTCTGGGTTCGGAGATTTTCCCCCCCAACTTCGACAGGAAAGGCGTCGATGCAGGCCGTTTTGCCCCTCCCCCTATCTATACGTCCCCCCGCTCTGCAAACGACCTTTGCTCCCCCTACTTTTGGGAACGCTCGACTTGATCCCCCTCCGCTATCCACCATGGCCGCTTGATTTTCGTTTTCCCCCCCCGAAAAAACCCCTCTCGCAGAAATTCCCTATTGTTAAGGACTGTCCCTTCTAACCTCCCCTTATGCGTTCTTTTTCTACTTCTTTTTCGCAGCTAATTCACTGTCGCGTTCAGTTGCAGCGTTTTTTTGGTGACCCCCCTTTTTCAGTGTGAGCTTCACCGGACTCGGGCAAGTAGATTCATCTGAATGTCGCTTCAGAGATTCGCGAAGTACGATCATATCTCTCAATATTTTGAAAGGCACTATCCGTCCGGTGTCGAAGCTACAGGAGCGTCTCCCTGCATCATGTTTTTCGATATTCCCCAACGATAACGTTTCTAGGTTCCCCACTTCAACGTGGTTTTATATCCTGTATAGGAGGGTTCTCTTAACTCCGCACACTTTTTTCTATTTCTCTTCCCTGTGGCTAGATCTGAGCTTCTTCCCGAGGTAAGAGGTTATCGTGTTCACTTTTTTTTTTTTTTTTTTTCTCTTTTAACCCTTGTAACAGGTGTTGACACACAGTATCCGGCACTCCCCTCAGGTACTCCTTGAAGAGGTCTGCATCCGCGGCTCAAGATGGATGGTGCCCTTACTTTCCTTCTGACGAAGTGTTCTGGTTTGCGGTGAGTTCCTCCCCCTCGCGTTTCGTCCCTTCTGGAATAGCCCGGTCGTCCCTTCGCCACGTCGGCACAATAAAATTTCCCCCAGACCCCAGATGAGTTCTTCTTTTCCTTTTATCATGGTTATATGCCTGCTTTTCACTCTCCCCGTTGAAAAAGACCCACCCCCCCCCCCTCCCCCCCCCTTCCCCGAGCATCACTACAACGCCACTCTTGTCAAACCCCCCGAACACCAAACCCCTCTGACCCTGGATCCTTATTTGTTGACATTTCGCACGCAAGTTCTCCTCGTTGTTTTGTTGAGAGATTTTCTTTCCTTGAGTTTTGGCAAACGGTGTCAATGTTTTTACTGGGGGGACCCCCCCCCCTTGGCAGCAGGGGGTCTCTGTTTTTTACAAGCGTGCTTGGAGGTGATGTTTGCCTTCTTCTTAGGGCCACCTGCACGTTTGACCCTGTGGGTAGGTAGCCTTGTTGTTAGATTTTCCCTTCTGACAAGCATCGCATATCCGACATATTAAATGAAGGGCATAATCTGCCCCCCCAGTTCTTTTATCGGCTTCCTATGCGTATGGTTGTGGCATCTGACTGGAGACCTCAAACATGCCGCCCCCCTCCGGTGCTCTTTCGTTCGACGCCATCACGCTGGTTTCCTATAGTTTACCATTCCCCTCCTCTGGATCCCTTGCGCGAGGCCTCTTCAGCAAAGAAGTGCTGTACGATTCCCCGTGTATTCTCTCTGAAAACACAGTTACACACACCCTTCTCACCCCCTCTCTCTAGAGTCATTAAGCTCGTATCTCGTCTGGTCTAAGCAGCAGTTGCTTCCCTTGAAATTTCCCCCCCAAATTACTACTGGCATGACCACATCACCCCGTTAGTCGATTCTCGGGGTCACTACCTGTTTACGTGGTTTTGAACCGAGTACACCTTCTTCTTCTCTGGTTCGTCTTTCGACCAAACGTCCTTTTGAAGGCCTTTTTCATTGACTCCTCGGTTTGATTCGTAACCGAATCTAAAGCCGCGCCCCCAAGAGGTAAAATCCCTTCCCATTTTTCCTTCCTGGGGGACCTGCCAACCGTGAATGGTTCTGCCCTGCCCTGAAAGTACCATTTTTAATTACGCGCGATTGAGTATCTTAGTTCCGAAATCGGTCTGAAAGTTCGATATCTCTTGAATCCCCGTGATTGCCCTTATCCCCTTCGTGCTGATATCTGTTAATTTTCCCCCCGGACCTGCGTTGATAAGCCTTTTGATTTTCCCTCTGATTCCCCTTTTTGGTTAGATCACCTTTTTGCTCAAAGAGTATACGGCCCAACACTTTTCCCCCGGTGGCACCAACGTTCGTTGAATGCGGTTGTCTCCGTCTTATTTTGTTTTTCCTTCCTGAATCGGTTGCTTCCCCCCCTGGTCGACTTGTGATGCTATATGAATTTTTTCTCCCTTTCGGTCTGTATCCCACAGCGGCTGCATGCTAACCCCAACATGCTGACCCCCCCACGGCTTGTACAGGAAGTCACTTTTTCTGTCCCGTCCGTGCCCCTTATCGCATATCCCCTCCCCCCCCCCTGGTACTGAGCCTCAGGACACTGGGAGGTCTTTTTTTTTTCATCTTTCCTCCAAACCATTGCCTTCCAACACCTCGCTCATCTTTGTCCTTGTAATTGGCCATGGTTGCAGCTCCAAGCCGGTCCACATTCCCCCCGCGACAAGATATTGTATCTTCTACTTCCGCCAGCGCCGCGAGAACCAAAGTCCCCCCTCGACCGGATCCTTTAGAGGACTTGATACCAGTCTACACCACGTTCCTCTGATCGATAGGGCGAAGGATTGTGTTGGGAGGAACTTTAGGAATTCCCATAAACGGTGGCCCCTCCTGTCAAGCTGTCTTTTTGTCCCTTATATTATTTCCATTTTTTTGTTGTTGGGTGGGTACCCCCCCCCCTCCCGAGTTACCAAAGACGCTTGGGCGTTCCCCCTTTCCGGGCAGAGGTGTTTCAGGCCCGACTGGATTGCCCCGCGAGCCCATTACAATCATGTCTCCGTTTTTTCAGGCAAAACCAGTAGACTTTTTTTGAGTTGATTTTTTTATGAACCATGAGAGGTCCGCTTTGTTTGGCGGGCGTGCTCGTGTTGCCATCCCGGAGTTGATTAACAAATAGCAAACTCACTTTTTGTGCATAGTTATTTGCGGCTGGTCGATTATTCCAAATCTGCCCCATTACCTTTGCCAGATTCGTTTTTTTTTCTTCAAGTCGCAATTTTTCCCTACTTTCGAGCCTCTTTTCGGCGTTGTTCTTCACGGCTGACCGATTACCCCCCCCCTCCTCTGACTTGCAAGGAACGTTGATCTTTCACTTCTCCCTTTCCAACCTTCCGTTCCCCAGACCTCGCCTTTCGCATGCCTTTTCCGCTTGGGATACCCCCCGAACATGGCAGAGTCTTTGGGCGAGCTGCCCCCTGAACGGGTTCGATACGCCGAGCAGGCCGTTTCCCCTAGAAGACCTAATGTGCCCTTCAACGACTTGCATCAAATTCCTCCCGAGTGGGACTTCTGCTCGATTATTCCCCCCGCCATCATCGCGACTGGCTCCAACCTAAGAATTCTTGATCTCCAGCGTGGGAAGACACTAGACCACTGTGCGAGTTTGCAGCTCATAGTTCCCACGCCCCCTTGGCGTCTCCGCCTTCGTGCCCCTGCTCATTGTCTCGCTGTGGTTAATTTTTCTTTCTTCTCGCCACACGTTGGAGGTCTCCCCGGTCCCTTTCCCGCCCGTGGGATCCTTTTGATACGATCCCGTTTCCTAGAGCTAAGCAAGTACGACTTCCCGCTTTTGAACTACTTCTAAATTGCAAGGCACTTTTCCCGTTGGTCGAATCCGAAAAGGACGTCTTTTTAAGTTACCACCCTGATCCCCTCTCTTATAAAACCTGTCGAGGTCCTCCGAACGTGCCTCTTTGAGGTACTATGTGGCCCCTCATTTTCTTCTTGCCTTGGCATATTGCCGCCAACCTTCCTTCCCCTACTTGCTACAAAGGGATACATTCGTTATGAGCTAAGAGAAGTGTTTTTGTTTTTTTTTTTCTTTTTTTTTTTTTTTTTTTTGTTTTTTTTTTTTTTTAGTTTTCCTCTGCGTGTGAACATCATGTTTACACCCCCTTTCACCAGACGCATCCTCCCGAGCGGCCGTGCTGAAGATTTTTTCCCTTTCCCGCCCCTTTCTCAACGACGCCGGTATAAGTGAACTTCGGCCCGTGAATGATGGTTTCTCCCTGCTGCCCGAAGGAATTCTCCGGGAACATCCGTGGTTCGTCGCCTCCTTCATCTACAAACCTAAAATAATCCCCCCCCATTAAAAGCAGATCGAACCCCTCTCTGGACATAACTTTTATAATATTTCTTTATGCCATGATATCCAGGGAACCCCACACCCCCCTCTACCCACAGACCTTCCTCTGGGCCCAGCAGTCAGCGCCCCCCCTAACAACCCCGAAGAGCTGTTTCCCAACCCGGAAAAATATACCCCCCCCCCCAACCATCTAGGGAGTCTTTTTGCCCAGTTTGTTTTCCCTCCCCATGAGTTACCTCCTCCCTTTTCCTTTTTACCCCTACTACGTTGTTGTTGATTTTCCTTGCAGGTTGATTTTTTGTTTGCACCGGAGTGCAACCCCCCGGTCTGGGTGAAGAGGGGGGGTTTTGGGTTTTTGCTCTGTGTGTGGTTGGGAAAGCGCTGCTTTGGTTTGTCATTGGCAAACGAATTTTTTCTTGCTTTTCCACCCTTATGAAACTTGACCGTCTGTGGTGTTTTTGTTTTAGTCTTGTTTTCCCCTTCACGCATTACGAACTATCTAAACGCAGTCTAATCTGGAATTACGCTACTCATTTTATAATGCTATTATGAAGACCGTTTCTATGTCTACTAATCTCACCTATGAGCAATTTCCATCGGGCGGACCATTTCTTTGACCCCAGCAACCCATCCACCCTGACCAGATTTTTTAGAAATGACGGATAGTCATCGCTCTTGAGTCCTGGAGGAGAGACATCTACCTTCTTCCTCTCGACCTAGTTGATTTTGCTGTCTCCAACAACGTTACCACAATTGGGCCAGGCCTGATTTTTTTTCCACCATATACCCCCCATCTCCGTTCACCGTAAGCTTCTTCATAGCATGGGTCTTCCTTAGAGCTCATGTTGCGTGCCCTGTTGCCCCCGATCCTTGTCATTTTACATTTTAGTATACTCCCACGGTTTCCGTCGGTCATAACTCGACCTGGTACGTTTTGAGCGGGTTGCCCCCCCGTTTATCGGCTCGTAGGCCGTCACCCAAGTAAAGTACTGTTGCCTTTCCCGTTGTGGGATATTCTCTCCGGGCACAAATTCTACCTTCAGTAAACATACTTCCCTTCCCGCGCCTTTTCCTCCGAAGTAACTAAATGTGCGAGCGTACCTCTGATGCCAACCTAGCGATCCAGTGAGCTTATTTTTCCTCCTTCTCGGCCCAGATGATATAGATGCTTTTCCTTAGACCCCTCTTATCCCCCTCTGCACCTTCGCGCGTTCCTTTCCCACGCCCACCCGTTTCCCTGCCTCGGCTGGTCTTGCAAGAGTAGACTTCGGGGTAGATCCCCCCGTCTCAAAACGACTTTCACAACAATCTTTTAGGTGTTTGCAACTGTACCTGCCGCTCTTTTTTTCCTTTAGTCGTAGGGTGGTACTCCGAATATTTTCAGGGATCGAATCCAGGATGCGCTAATGTTTCCCCCCCACAACCTATGACCTTCTTCTACATTCTTCCCAAAGCGGTGCATTCATGCGACCCCCCAGGGATGACAATTTCCAGTTAAGGCCGTTTTCTCCATATTATTGTACCATGAAGAGAATCCATTTTCTCGCGGACTTATTCAGAACTTGCTTTCTACGATGCAAACGCTCCTTCCCAAGGATTAAGGTAACTAAACAATTGCCAGTTTTTGGTCTACTTCAAAAAAAGGCCATAACCCTTGGCAAAGGGTCATGCCCCCATAGGGTTTGATATAACCAAACAGGCCCTCCCCTAGCCAAGTGACATTTTGCATCTCCTGCGCTTGATAACGGTCTTGTCCCCCGCCTTTTTTTTCTTGACCCGACCCCAACTGCCGCTATCGGTCCCCTTCCTTTTCTCTTGACTTTTATAACAGTCTCAAACTTAGATATTCTCAAGATAGGGTCTTCCTTTGTGAATTTGGTGGTTTTTCAGGAATCTCCTTTTTTTTTTTTCAAACCCTTCTGTTACTAAAGAGACGCCCACGGGCGTCTTTTGTCCCCGTTTTTATACTCCTTTTTCCCTCTTTTTGTGGTTGATGAGCTGACTCTTTAGTTTTTCGGAACAAAGAAGCTTTCCGTCTCCCCCTTTGTCAGGGTTGTATTGCCGTACCTCCTTGCCACCAAGCGGATCTCACCCCTTCCCACGATCAAGATCAGTCCCCAAATTAGACTTTTTATTAAAAGTCATCCCTGGTCATGGATTTGCTTTTTTTTGCATTATTCTGGGAGTGGTCCTCAATCTTTTCCTTTCTGTGATCAACAATATCGCACAGTTCCCTTATTGCCTGGTGGGAGCTCCCAATTTTTTTTGCTTCCCGCCTGGACATGATTATCGCTTGTTTATAGACTTTCCCCCCTTTTTTTGTTCGAGTTATGAACGCATCACTGAGCTGCTATTACCTTTTTCCCCTTCGTTAATACCCCCGATTGCCCTTTTCAAGGCCTGATCTCATTACCCTTCCTCCTTCCCCCCACACCAGGCCGGTGCCGATCAGTCCCTGTTGTGGTTCCCCTCACTTGGAACCAGCCGGTAACTTGGCAGATGAGATGGGTGCCCTCCCTTAGTCGCAACTTCGACCAGGCAGTTTTAGTCCCTGCATTGCAGTTTCCTTGTCCAGGCCCTCAAGGAACAATTGGACCCCGAACTTTTTTTTTTTTCCCCCCGACAGACGATTTTTCGATCTCTCTTTGAGCTTGATTATCCCCAGACATTTAGCTGGTAAATCCGCTTTCCCGATCCCCAGAAGGGTGGGCAAGGAACCTATACTCGCCTCCTGGCAGAGGTTATTGCCTTTTATCTCCTTTAGGATATCGACATTTTCTTTAGTATACGAATTTTCGCTCTCCCATTTCTTTCGCGATTTTGCAGGTTTCTTCTCGCCGACTGGATTTTTCACCCTCCCGGGAGTATGTTCTTCATTTCCCCTATCACATTTAGAGAATCCCCCTTTCCAAGGGACGATCCCCTATACCCTTCCTCTTCTACCTTCCCGGACCTGCCTTTTGGAGAGCCCCCCCCCCTACCCTTCTAAGAATTACCCTTTCCGGCAACCCCGCTCACTCCTACCCGATAGGGTAGTGCCCGCAGACCGTCCCTTTGGTGATGTAGTCCGTATCTTGGGCAGCTGGTCTATCCCTTCTATTTGACTATTTTCTACCGCCCTGTGATTCGATCGATATCCTTTCCTCTGCCATGTTTATATCGGGTTGGCCTCGAGGTTTAACCAACTAATGTCCCTCCAATACGCCGCTTGACCTTCCCTCCTGCCGCTTTCTGAAGAGTCTTTCCTCCGTTCCCAGACGCCTGTACTTAGGACACTCTTTCCCCATGCTGGTTTATTTATTGTAGACAGTTTTCCCCGAGTTTTGCGGAAATGGCTCCTGAGACTAGGCCGCAATTCATCTCCATTCTGACCATACCATAACTATGTTCTTACCCTTTACCTGGCTTTTCTTTTTTTGCTCCTTCTTATCATAGTGCTTATTTCTTCCAGTTAAAAAAGCCCCCCCCCCCCCCCCCTGCTCCCCCGTCCCCCCCTCGATTGCTCAACAGCCATTTGCCCAGCCAACCTCCAAGCAGCTCCCGCCAAAAACAAAATCTCCCCACCAACCTTCCGGTTTTTTTCTTTTTGCCCACCGTGAACTTCTGTAAGATCCCTTCCTCCCGGTTTGTGTTGAGTGAGAGCCTCTCTTTTGCGCTGGAAAAGGTCTCCCCATACGACACGGTACCTGGTCTAGGGGGTTGTTTGATATTGCTTGTGTTGGAAACAGCGTAGGTTTTGATGGTCAACCCTCTCTTCTTTCCCCCCCACACTTCAAAAGGTGAAGGTTCCCTGTGGGTGCGTGGGGGTTTCTTGATTTTTTCCCTCCCTGTATCTCACCTTATTAAAGCAGGAGCAATCTGAATCTTGCTTCTTCCATATGCTTATATGCCTATGTCGACTGTTACTCTACGACTGACAACCGAGATGATTAACCCCTGCCTTTCTGCAAATGGCGGGCCGCATCCAGAAAAGTGAACTCCCCCCGGCCCCGTCAATTGTTCCTCTGCGTCTGAGAACTTCGTTTCTTCCCTGCACGCGAAGTCCTTCGGATTCGGCTTACTGAACCCCCACCCCCCCCCCTGTTAATAGATGAAAACCCAAAAACCGCTACTCCCAACCTCCCGCGTCAATTAAGATACATAGCACCGTTCTATTTGAGCCCGTCCTTTATTTTGAGGCCCTCAACTCGACATGGTTTCGTTCCCTCGCCCACAAGGGTCGTTTCCCCCCCTCGGCGGTCCCCCCCCATGCTCGTTCGAGTGCACCTTTTTAACCTTGGTTCTAGGAGCTTCTACCCTAGGAACATTTCATTCGCCGTCGTTTCTCTTCCTTATTGCCTTCATCTTCCTTTCTAAAGCTTGATTCTCCCCTTCTGCTACCCCCCTCCCTCGAGTCGGGACAGACCGTGCCATGGCCTTCTTTCCACTCTGCACCTTACCCTCAAGAGATTGCCTTGCCTAAGAAACGTCGACGCACCGATCTCTCAGAATTTTAATTATAACTTCCCTCCTCCTGTTGACTCTAGTGTCTGTTACAAAGACCTGAGTCCCCGCTTTTTTTTTTCGGCCTGCGGATACAAGCATCCCCTGCCAATTTTCTTTGCTATTCAACACTCCTTGTATGATTTAGGTTAGTCACCAGTTTTCCTAAGTTGCGGGAGTTTTTGTTCCAGTAGTTTGGCTTGCACGTAAGGAAACTTTCTTACGTGATCGCAACCATTCTAAGTGTCCCTTTTTCACCCATCTCTTCTGACCAGGGTCTTTTGTTCTTTCCCCTCGAAAGGCTTTCCCCCCCCTTTTTTGCCACGGCACCGGGGGTTTCCGATATGCCCTTCCTCGCAGCACCCTTTCCCTCCTTCTGGAATTATATTCCCAGACCTTAACGCACTTTTTTCTTTCTCGTAAACCAGGGAGGCTCGTTTCTCTTTAACCAAAATGCAAGTCCGGTCTCCCCCCCCCCCTGCCTCCCCAATTTCTTGTACCCCTTGCCAGAGGGGTGCCCTCCCATACCAAAGCTTTCCCCCCAAGGAGACACCGTGAACTTTGACGTTTTCTTCCCCCTCTGGATAACCTTTCTTTGCCCACTGCCCCGCCCTCAACACAACCTTCACGCCTCTCATGAACTTGCCATTTCTGATGACTTTGATACCAGTATACACCCAATTTTTTCCTGTCTTCAAGATGGTTTATTTTAACTTTGATTGGGCCCATCCCTCCAAATCCCCGTTTGACCACGTCCTTTAACTCTTTCTTTTGGTCCCACAGGAGATGATCTTCTTGTTTTTGAGAGAGATCATGGGTTTTTTTTCCCTTTCCGGGCGTATTCTTTACGTCCCACGGTTGCTTGAGCATCTAATTCTCCCTGAGAATTCACAAGCATGCGTTCCCTTCTTTAAGATCAGTCCCAAAAACTTTCTTCCTTTTTTTCCGGACTGGTATCCACCTTCATCGCTGGCCCCCATTTCTTGCGGTAATTTTGTGTGCCTTCTGCGATTGCGTGGGGAACGTTTGCTGATCAACAAATCGCAAAAGTGGTGGCTATTTTTTCCGGCGTGAGTCGCGCGAGGGCAAAGACCCCTCTTTCCATTCTCTTAGCTTGGGTGTTATAGAATGGGCTTCGTGTTCAGCATGAACTCCCCTTTGCTGCTTGCTACTTGTATTGCGTATAATTAAGATCTGTTCTTGCTTATCTTTGACAATATATTTTCCTACCCCCCCGGTGCCGAAGTGTCAGCCCTTGGGTCGTTTTATCTTCCGCTGTGGCACCCCTCCGAACCTGGCATCGGAGATGGTACCTCTTCGAACACTTCGAACAGGAATTTCTCCCCGTCAGGCACAGGGCCGTCGTGCCCGGACGACTACCCCCTCCCCCCGGCAACGTCCCGTGTGAAACCCTTCTCGATTTTGTTCGGAGATTATCTTTTTAGGGGATCTACCCCGCCCTCATCCGCGGTCTCCAATCCCGTGTCTGGTCCTGTCGTGGGCCAGGAAAAATCTTTACCATAAATGTTCGAGGGTATTGCTTCGCCCCTTTCAGGGTCTCATCCACTTTTGCTTTTTGGTCGGACGAAGACATGTTCCGTGCAGAGTATTTCGTTTCTTTTCCCCTCTACGGTTGAGGAGTTCATTCATTTTTTCCCGGGAATCTGTTTCCTAAGGATACATCAGCTCTTTCTCGAGTTATCGAAGGCAAGTAATCCCCGATCCCACTATTACTAAATGACTTGCACTATCGATCTTTGTCGAATCCTACTTAATCGCGAATCCTTTCACCACGCTGCAACCTTCGCTCACCGTATACCCTCTGTCGAGGTATTTTCAACGCCGACACGTGAACCTACTTTTTTGTCTCTTATTGCCATTGCAAAGTTCCTTTTTTCCTTTTCAATTTTCCCCCTCTTCTCTTCTATTCCTATGATAACCGCCCCCCCGTTTCGTTTCTCACTCGTGCTTAATTACGCTAAGAGCCTTTACTGGGTTTCGCCCCTTAATGTAACGGTGTGGCAGATAACTCCTACGCCTCCGAAACTCAGTACGCGTTTTTTTTTTCTGAACTCTTTCGCGCCGGAAGAGCTCCGCATTTTTTCTAGTCGAGCACCAGCTGCTTTGGTTGTGCGGTCCGTAACGGTCTTTGCGAGTTGCCCCCCCTTACATCGACCCCGGTCGCCGCTGCCCCCGTTGAACCAGAATCTATAAGCACAGGAGTTTTCCCCCTTTGTGTTCATTTCAGTAATTTCTTCTTTTGACCCTGTTTCTGGGCGGTATACGATGGTGATCCCCAGGTACAACTTTCACCCCACACCGCTACCCAGTACCTTCCCTGTGCGAATTTTGGTTCCCCCGCAGGGCGTGAAAAAACCCCCAGCACAGAGCTTCACCCCCCCCGAAAAACATATACAAAACCCCGATGACCCGACCGGGCGTTGTTTTGGACCCTGTGCCCCGGCCCCCAAAAACAACCCCCCAACCCTATAAGAACCACCGAACCACCAAAAAAACACCCCCACCCCACACAACCCCCCCCCTTACTTAACTATCTACTCTCTTTTATCTGTTGTTGTTGTGATCTCCCCTCTGTGGGTTGCCAAACAGGTCAAAATCGCCCCCCACACCCCCGGTTCTCTGGGGTCAGATTATGTTGCCGTGTGTTTTCACCTCCAGGTTCTGTGATTGTCAAAAGTGCTTGCTTTTTTCCCCACAATTCGTGTTTACAGTTTTACTTTTTCTCCCTTTTTTTTCGTTCTCTTCCGGGATAGCCCCCTCCGGCATACACTCCCTTTTCCCCGCCTAGAATAATCTAAAAGCTCCTGCTTTAAGTGCTATATGCGTTCTTGTCTGTTTCATCCGTTTTTCTCTGACATGCGGCTTCCGTTCTTCTTTATAATCTCCGACAATAGAATGCGGAACCTCCCCTCCGCCCCCCTCATTTAGGTCAACGATATTGTTAGTCAATTAGGTTTTTCCCCAGGCCGATATTAGCGCCGAGCCTCTAGAACACTCTCTCTTTATACTTTTATTCTCTCCGTTGTATCACACCCGTACCCCATCGTCCCCTCGTGGTCCGGAAACACGATAAAACAATGATATATTCAAGCGTCGTACTCTCTACTTTAGCACCCTTTTCTCCCCTTCTTAGAATGACAAGAGCACTTCATTTTCCTGCAAGTGCCCTACGAGAGGCAGGGACAAATAGCTGAATCATTTAGACCCCTTCCTTCCCTACTTTACCATGGTATTTTGAGAGTGTTTACATCTTTAACCCCCATTCCTTTTCTCCCCGGTCCTTAGGCAGACATCCTCTATTTTTTGTCCTTCCCCGCTGGATATGATAGTACTGACTTATAATAGATGTAGCTTCCTGAGTAATAATTTCCCTTCGAGTCCGTTTTCTTTTTCTCAATAACTGCAACCGTTGACTCTGCCTTCAGTTTCCACTTCAACCCCGCTCCAGAGACCAGTGACTTAATCTCTGAAAATTCGTAGCAGCCAGAATGGCTGAAGATCCTTTCCCGTACTCTATCCTAATACCTTTCCCCTTCGAATGAGATAGCATGTTACGGATCAAATTCGTCTTGGTGGAACAGCTTCCATGGATGGTACACCCCGACAACTCTCCTCAAACATCGTGGCCCAAAGTGAGAAAAGTATCCTTGCCTCGAGAGGTCCATTTGCCTTCTGTTTCTCTTTGTCTTTCCCCTCTGGCCTTATCGACGTTTTCGAACCTTTCGAAGTGATGCCCTCTCCTTGCAGTCACCATCTCCTCTGCCCGCTGTCCCCTTTGTTTTGCATGTCCCCCCCCTTTTGAACTTCTCCTTTTTCGGAGGAGATCCCTAAGAGGCCGTCCTTTCTCTTCATCGCTTCCTATTTCGGACCCGGTACGCTAAACGAGAAGGCGTCCCGATGATTTCGTCATTGCCCTCCCCCATGGCTTGACGGTACTTACCCCCCCTGCGCATAATCATTTCATTTTCTTTTCCCTCGAGTGTGCCCGTTTCCACCCCGTCCACCCTATGACCCATTCCCCCCCTGTTTTTGATACTTATGGATGATAACCTTCCTTTTCCCCCCGCCAATGCACGGACTTCCAACCCCGCCTTCACCTTTCACCCCCGATGCTCCCCCTCTCCCCCCCACTGAGACGTTTTTTTGTTTCCTTTCTTTTTCCCTCGGGCGCAGGCTTGTCTGTGGTTATCAGGAATATTGCTATCAAATGTCTTCCCTTACGTTTTCCTGAAGATAAGACCCTCTTATTTGTCCCCCCCCCAAACCCCCGTTGGAGTGACTCTTTTCCTTTTCCCGTGTTGTTGTTATCCTTTGACCCGTTTTCCTTTACTGTTCCGGTGATTTGCAGTTTCCTCCATTTCCCCTTTCTTTGTCCCCTATGTCCAAGACCTCCGAAGATCCCCGTCTCAGTTTTGAAGGACGGTACAATCCTGATTGACTTTTATCGGCCTTTTTGTGAATCAGGTTAGATGGGTTTACCGCTTTCCCTGAAATCGCTGATTAAAACAACATTCCGGTGGATCTTGTATTTTCCGGATTTTCGGTTTTTAGGGCAATGACCGTCCCCGCAATGATTACGAGGGTGTTATAGTACCCTGCCTTCCCCTTTTTCCCCCTTTCCCCCAACCCCCCCACCCCCCACCCCCCCCCCCCCCCCCCCCCCCCCCCCCCCCCCACCCCCTCTCCACCCCCCCCCCCCCCCCCCCCCCCACCCCCCCCCCCCAACACAAACGTTCTTCACGCTCCAGGGTTGAATCCTTTGATCGCTGGAACTGACAGAGATCCGTCACGCTTTCAATTTGACATACTGCCGACCCCAGGCCTCCTTCCGTGGCCCGCACTGGGTTGGAGTAGCCACTCTTCCCAGTCCTAACATTTTCAGTTTGGTTAATGCAGATGCCCACTTCGCAAGGATTCTCCGTCGATGAATGACTGCCTTTTTAGACATAAACAAGAGTTTCCCCACCCACCTCTCACCCGCCTAACGCCTTGTGTTGGATCCCTTTTAGTGTGTCTCTACCCCTCATCTCCACCCCCCGCCTCTCTCCCCCTCCCCTTGTTTGCCAGGACCACTATGATTAGACTCCCTTTTGACCTCGTTATAACTTCCC
>Ga0179593_1319565_pt1 | contig 28704 bp, 21 predicted proteins | sample CZODoug2_1_08_16_FD_185931 | JGI IMG/M metagenome (GOLD analysis project Ga0179593, IMG submission 185931) | Vadose zone soil fungal communities from Angelo Coast Range Reserve, California, USA - CZODoug2_1_08_16fungal (PacBio error correction) | ecosystem: Environmental > Terrestrial > Soil >... | reverse complement strand
GTCCGTCTCCGGGTTTTTCTTTCTGTTGCTGGATTTTGAGCTATTTTGACTTTGAGTGTCATCCAGCTTACTTTTATACCTGGCGTTCCTTGCCCAGAGAACTGTCGTACACGAATCGCTCTTTCTCTCGGTGGCAAGAGCTTCCCGACAGGTCAGGCTTACTCGGAGTATGATTACGTCCGACCGCTGCACCCCCTTTTTTCCGGTACTTGAGCTGTTCCCCTTATTTGTGGTGACGGTCATCCTTCTAAAGACCTGCGCAAATCTTCCTCCCTAATTTCCCTCTCGTCTCTTCTTTAACGATAAGTCAACAAGTTTCTCTTAGCATTTTCGCCACCCCCATTCTGTTACCCTTCGACGTCATCCATTTTTACTGCTCCTTTTTTTTTTAAACGAGTTCCTCCCGCCTTTCTTCTTATGGTTCGCCGCTGCGATGAGGCTTGATGATTGGAGTAGTCTCCCTCCCGGCTCTTTCTGTTTCCCCGTCTACGGAATTTTTTTTGGTTGGCCCAGAAGGGCCCCTATCATGGTCCTGAAGGCGGAGAAACCTGCTCGAACTCCGTGAGTTCCGGCCCTCTCTCGTTTACCCGGCCCTTGAAAGAAAGTAGGCCTCCAGTCGGTCCCTGGACCGTAGCTTTCAGGTAGGCCTCTTCCTTCTTCAAGCGTGATCGGTCGTCTTCTTCCGTTGTTTCCGTTCAAGGTGACCGCCCGATCTGAATCGCTCAGCCAGTTCTTCTTTTCCCCTACCGATTGCCGCCTGTCGGCCAGTCCCCTTTTCTTCTTTCCCCGTCTTCCCTTCGCGGTTTAGGCCTCGAGAGGAAAGCTCGTTGCTTTCCTCTTTTTTTCGGTGGATGTGTCGCCCAGGCGGTCATATTCCAGCGTCTTCAGCTCGGTCGTGCCGACTTTCCCCCTTGTCTCCCCCCCGTCTCTGAATGTTCAGCGTTTCTCCCAACGATTGCAGTCTTGATTTTTTTTAGAGAACCCCCCCGTCCCCCCAGCTCGGTAACGATCGGTGAGCTCCTTTCCCGCTTGCGGCGTGTCATGTTTCTTTTTTTCTCCCCCCCTGAGCGTTCCGGTTCCTTTGGTTTTCCTCCCCCCCCCTGCTCTGTTGGTGGTCCCAGAAAGATCCGCCCGAAAGGTCTGTGAAAATTCGTTTCCCGCCCCCCGCATCGTCCTGCCCTTTTGCTCTTGTAGGTTGGCTTCCCCTTGCGGGGTTTCCCCTTTTCCAAATTTAAGGTGGGTTTGGTTGGGGGGGGACCGTGCAAGCCTTTTCTCCCAATTCCAGAAACGTAGTCTCCTCTCAGTAGCAGGACGCTTTAATCGCATTTCGCGGTTTCAATGGTGGTCCCAGAGAAGAATCGAAGTTAGGTCTGTGATTTAGTTCCTGCCTTTTTTTTTTGGCGACCTTCCCCGGGCCGTCGATCGCAGGGTGCACGTAATGGCGAAGGAGGGCCCTTTTGCCTGGCTTCCCCTTAGTCGTCTTTTCCGTAGGTCCACATTTTTTTAGTCCCCTATGGCTGCGTCTGATCAGAAACAATGCTTGTCCTTTTGGTAGAGTGCCCTTGCCCCCCTTGAGAGGCGCTTCTTCCTTTCCTCCCAAGTTGTGCCGCCGGGGACCTCTCTCTCTGTGGTCCCCTGTTAGCCACTCCCATCTGAAGAGGGTCAATGTGCAGCCGCGCCCCCGATTCCCCTGAGACGTAATATTTTGTCTCAAATTATCCTTCTCCTTGCCGATCAGATATGTCCCTCCGCTTGCGATAGAAGGCTTCGTATATGTTCCAGCCCAGTGCTCGAAAACGGTGTGTTGTCTTTTTAAAGGTCACTACCTTTTGACGCCCCTTTTGATTTGCCCAGAGTAATGGCGTGACTCTATTGAACTGTCCCAGGTTTTTTCTTCGTAGACGACGGAAGCGTTGGTCTCTTTTAGTTATGGTTTTTTTGCGCGCTAACTTTAGCCTTCCCCCTTCCCTTGGCCCCTTTTTCCCGATATTTATGAGCGGCTTTCTGCCTTTCTTTCTGAGCTTCATCTCGTCTTTGGGGTGGTCTTCTTCTTATTCTTAAAGCATCCTTTTCGGTCATCGGCGGAGAGGATCATTTTCCCCGTAATGCATGCTAAAGTTCCCTTCGGAAGTCCTCCTTTTCAAAGTGCCTAATTGAACCCTCTCTCTTTCCCCCCCCCCCGTTGTTGGGGTTTGACGCTCGATTCAACTGGCTTATTCCCCCACTTTTCTCGTTCCCCGTTCGGCTGAGGTTTTTCTTTGTCGGTATAAGGAGAAAGCAGATGGAAGCCTCCTTTTTTCCTTTAATTGTTTCCCCAACACCTACATCTACGAGATGAAGCATCTCCTCATCTTTTTTCCTAGCCTCTCATTTCCCGACAGGCCTTCCCCCGGTCCCCCTCTTTAAAAAGTCAGCGCTCCAAGCCCCTTCCCCTGCCACCTCTCGCTTCGTCGTATACAAAGCCCCTCTCCGCCCAATCTATAGTCGCTTTGTACGACTTTTTATGGCCCGTCTTTAAGTGGAAGAGTCTGGCCTGTGGTGACGGTGGTTGCCGTCCCAAACCATTTTCCCTTTTTTTCTTTTGGAAACATCTCACTCCTCTACGGCTTTCCCCCTCATTTTTCTCCTGATGGCATTTTGTCGGGGACCGTCTTTAAACATTGTGCCTCCCAAAGATTACTTACCGCCTTGATCTTTATGCCGGGGGACGTCAGTTCGATGTTCGTCTAACGTATCCGTTCTACGGTTCGTCCCCCGTTGATATCTTTTCCCCGGCGTCACTGTCGGAGACTCCCTTTGATACCTCTCCTGGGAAAGCCTTAGACTTGCTGATGATGGCCGCCACTACACTTCCCTTCTGGGGTTGTCACGCCTCACGGCCTGGTAGCCCTGTCGTTTTTCCCCTCCCGGACGCACCACCTAGGTCCCCCCCTAAATTCGGTCGGACAACAGGCTTACATTCCTTTCAGTTTGCAGCCCTTCTCCGCTACCTTTCCTACTCTTTTTCTTCTTGTCTCTCTCCCTCGCCGAACGGTTGAGCAGGCCTTGTCCCTCCTGTTCTAGTCTTCTTTCTTGTTTTTTTTTGATGAAAGATTTGGTAGACCCACCTTCCCTAATACCTTTTCCAACATCTACCAAGGCACCCTCTGTTAGGTTTTGTCAGCTTTTAACCGGCCCTTTCTTTTTTAGATGGTTAGTGTTCCCTCCTCCTTATGAGCTTGCTTACCTTTTGCCCGGGTGGGCGGTTTCGACTCGCACCACATCTTTCCGTACGCTCAGGTAGCAACACTCCCCTACAAACAAGTTTAGGATTCTTCATATAAGTTATCGGATGATCTGGTTATTCTTTTTCTGGGGTTTCTTTTTTCATAACGCCCCCCCCCCCCCCCACAAAGGTTTTGATGTCGAAGTTTTACGGGTGAAGCTCAGGTGGGCCACCCCCCCCCTTGGAACCCTCTGGGGCGGGGACCGTGCACTTTATGTCATAATTTGGTCCGGCATAATCCACCTGTAGCACAGTTACCGAAACCTCTGTTTTTGGGCGGCAATCTTTGCAGTTTTCTTGGATCCCGCCCGAGACTTTCCATATTCCCCGGGAGCGCTACTTCTGGTCGATTTTCCCCTTTTCCCCCCAGAGCCTTCGTTAAGGTTTTCTCTTGTAATTTGCCGCCTTCTGGTGTAACGGTGTCCCCTCAACCCTTGAATCTCTTCTCCGGCCACGTGATCCACTTTCTTTCTCCCCCTCTTAAATACTGGCACGCTGACGGACTGACCGTGCCCCTCCCGTTATGAGTTTCCGGTTTTTCACTATCGCGGTGCCGGGCCGTAGCAGAGGGCCCAGCCCTCCTGTTCCCCCTTCCGCCAGCAGGCTTTTCCTGGGGACCCCTTTCGGGGGATTTGGTTTAGTTGACCTGGGTGATGGCGCAAGCCAGCTCCTCCTCTCCCTTGAGAAACACCTCCCCTCTCCCTTCTTTCCCATTAGTGATGTAACCCCCCGCCAGACCAGCCTGCGCAGGATTCAAGGACCGCTGTACTTTCTGAACCCCCAGGCTTCCTTTCACTAGTTAACAGCTGGTTAACGTCCGCCTCTACGATTATGCAACTTTTTCTGTGCAGCTTTTTTCAAGGTCTTTTCTTTTTAGCTGCCGTCCACACTCCACTGTCCCTTTTCCACTCCCGGTGCCGGTCCGGTTCGCGGTTTTTCGTGCCGGCCGTTTTTTCCTTGGTTGGGGGCCCTTGCCGTGAAGCCTGTCATTCCTCCTTGCCTCGAGAAGAGTTTACCGCCGGTCGGCGGCGGTCGACCTTTGGAAGGGTATGCCCCCCTCCGCGCGTTTTTTTTTTCCCCACCCCCCCTCCTCCACCTTTTCGCTCCTTCGGAGGACCAATTTTATCTTCTTTTTCTGTTTGTCTGAGAGATGTTTTGCCTCCTTGATTTTCCGACGATTTTTCTTGGGACTGGGCGCAGGTTTTGGTGGGGGCTTCTGGCCCCTTTGCTTACCGGCTTTTTTCACGGCTTGGGGCTGTACAATTTTTCGTGAGAACGTCTAGCGGCCTCGCGGCCGCCCGTTTTAGGCTGATCCTTTGCTGCACGCCGCTTTAACTTCCCACCACGATACTTGCCTTGCCCGGGTTCATTTTTTTTTGGTGAAGTAGCTCCCTATAAAGACTCCACCAAAATGGGATTGAAATCGGTGCTTCTCACCTAACGCCCGATTTAAACCCAGCTCTGACCTCCCTCCGTCGCCATTCTGGCTCGACCTAAAGTTTCCTTCCGTATCGATGGATAGTGTTATTTAACGCTCCTCCCTTCTCAGGTTGTTTTGGCGGATGGTCTCCTGATTCTCGTTTTTTCTTGGCTATTCTCAAAATGCTATCGTCCCTGCACGACTCGACGGCGCTTGGAAGACCATTCATTCTTTTTCTTGTCGACCCATGATCTGGACCCTTTCTCGGTCCTGTTCCCTCTCTCGTGGTCTGCCCTTCCCCTCATTGTTTTCTCCGGAACTTTTTCCGGTTTATGATGTTCCTTCTTTTCAGAGGTTGCTCCGCGCTTCTCTTTTTTCTTTTGTTTTCGGTATTGTACCCCGACGCGGCTGCCCGAGATTACCCTTTCCCTTTGTGAAGTTGCTTTTTTCCCTTCCTCCGGTGGCCAGCCCTCTTGTCTTATACCCTGCTCTTCCAACAATCGCGTTTAGCCCTCTTCTTAAAGGGGTCGGCGCCCTCTCATTTTTGATGCCCCTGCTGCATTGCCGTCTCCCCTTCGTCAGAGCCTTTTTTGCCCTTCAAATTGTCCCGTGCTCTGAGCCTTCCGGCGCCCCCCTTGTAATTTTCTAAGACCCGGTGGGATGCCAGAAAGAGCGTAGAAACAGTAGCGCGCGGACCGGCCTTTTTGGTTCCGGTTGATCTTTTGATAAGGTTCTTTTTGTTTCCTCTTGACCCCTTCCCCCTTTTGGTCTTTTCCCAAAAGACCTTCCTGGTTCAAGGGGTTTGCCTCATTTATCCGATTTTCTCTCCCCCCTCTTTGAAGGTTAACCGGGCACCTATCGACTTCTTTTATGGTATTTCTACAAATCCTCCGGCTCTGTCCCCAGAGCCGCGTTTCACTCGGCTCATGCCGAACTTCTGTAGTCCGCTAGAAGGGCCGTGTGACCGATTCTTCGGCTCCTTCCGGTGTCCGCGCAGGCAGCTTCCTCATGAGCCCAGTAGAGTCTGAGTGAGTTCCTGGGATGGTGCAGTTTTTGGGACCTGGAGCATCCGGTTTCAGCCGTTCCCCGGCAGGTTTTTCGCAGGATTTCCTCCTTTTTCCAAGCCTTGCCGGCTGTTCCGTCTGTACACCTCGTCTTTTCCCTGAGTTCTTCTCGTAAGCAGCCGGATTGAAGTGTCTGGGTTTTTCAAGTATTTTGGTTCTTCTTGTTTCTCTCGACACTTTTCCCCCTCTTGGACCCCGATATCCGGTCGTCCCGTCTCCCCCAGCTTTTTTCGTAGTGGACACATTTCCCAAGAACGGCAAGCCCACCTCCCTCTTTGAGCCCATTTTTGACGCCCTTTTTTCCCCTCGCCTGCTTCTGTCCAGGCGCAGAAATCTTTGATCCTTTCTTTCTTATTGTTCCATCCCATCCTAGAAGTCCCGTTTTCCTGACGGCATTTTCATTTTTCTCCAAACCAAATGAGACCGTAGTCTTTTTTTGGTTCTTTTTTATCCTTTAATAGAGTGTCGCTTCCTCCCTTTTCATATTGGCGTGACGACGGACATATTTCTACTAGGTTCTTCGTCTGGGGCCTGAGCGCCCTAACGTGCCGGCCGGGCTTCCTTTGTTTGCCAGATCGGTCTTCTAGGATCGGGACACTGATAGCTTCATTAGTCTCGTTTTTAAATCCCGGCTCTTTAGTCCAAGCATTTCCAGGTTAGGTACCTTCCGGTATGGACCTCTCGGATCCCCTCTTGCCCCCTCACTGACTAAAGAATGATGTCGTTAAAGTTCCCATATCCCTTCCAATCCCCTTTTTTGTGCGACGATCTCCAAATTTCGGCCTCCACCCTGTTCTAGGTTTTTTCTCCCGTTAGGGACTGATTTTTAAATAAGGCTCCTTTTTTTTGAGAAACATTACGCTGGAAGTCCCCCATAGGCCGGGCGGGCCCCCCCCCCCCACCCAACATTCCTCTTTTTACTATTATTTTTCCAGCTTGTCCGGAAGCTACCCCTCTGGCTTCCCCCCCAATCGCCCTTAAGATTACCTTGCAGTACTTGCCTAAATGCCTACTCTCCCTTTTTCCCCGAAGTCCCCTCTGCCGAAACATTTCGCTCGTTACGCTATTATGACCGTGCATCCTCGGATTTCACGTCTGGCCTTTTTTCCGATGTCGGTCCGGGCGACCACCCCCCCCGATTTCATTCTCGTTTTGTTTAACAATCACTCTCTTTTTATCCCTCTTTTTTTTTTTGGACCCCTCTTCTTGTAGTTTGGAAAGAGCTAATAAGTATTCGGGTGCTCGCCGGCCCTCTTCTGTGGGGATTTCCAGCCGTCTTCCCTTCGCCCATCGGCTGCTTCTCTTTCCTTTCCTCCGCTATCCCCCTGCTAGTAGGCGGCACTGTAGTAGACCTGATACCTTCCCAGCCTTCCATGCCGTCGATCAGTTCACTCCTGTTGGCTGTGATCGCCCCTACTGGGTTGTTACTCTTGGACCGTGGACCCTTCCTTCATGCCCAGCTGGCCGCTGAGAACCCCCCCTTTTTACCCTCCACCCTGGTCTCACCGGATGCTCAGAGTCACCCTCCCATCCTTTTGCTGCACTCCGGGACCGAATTCTACTTATTCGCGTTCTCATTCCCTCTATGTACCCGACCCCTGGCCCTTCCCCCTAGGTAATTAGGACTGTAAAAGAGTCTAGTGTTTGTTTCTTTCGTGATGACCGTTCTTCTGTTGTAGCCGGATCCCCCCCCCCGCCCACCCTTTCCCCCCCCCCACATCCGACCACGCCTGCCTTTTTTTCTCACCTCGGTGCTTTTCGGACGTTTCTCTTTGGCTTCGTTCTTGTCAAAAAAACCAGGACGGACGTGATCCTAAAAAATTTTGGTCCTTTTTCCTCACACGACCCTTATTTTCATCCCACGAACCCGAGTGCTTCCCCGTATTTTTTTTGGTTGACTGCTGGTTTCTTTCCTTTTTTCTTTCCTGGTTTCTCCTCCCGTTTCTTTTGGAGCCAATGAAGGCTTTTTGCCCTCCCTCTTTTGAATTGTCGGCAACGCGGGGCGCTTCCCCTCCGTTTTTCTTGCAATGGTTGACCGCCGGGGGCGGCAGATCAAGATTTGGTTTTCCCAAGTCGAGAGCGAACCATGCCTTTTCTTTTAACTTCCCCTCTCCTTCCGATCCCGTTCCGCCATACTACCAGGTCTCTGCTGGCGGTCTTGGCCGGTAGTCGCTGTCGGAGTCCGTCGGGTCGTGTCATTTCTGGAGGGGGTCCCCTGGCTTTAACTTGCCCGATCTTCCCCTCCTTCCGTGGCGCCGCCTCGACCCTTTTTTTTTAATTCCTCCGGGACCTTTTCCTTCGCCTACGTGCTTTCCCTTTGGGCACTTATAGAGTTTCCTGGACCTTTTTAGCATGTTTTTTTCTTTGATTTCCTTTGTAGTCAACAGTAAAGGAAGGCCCCCTCGGCCTTTCGCGGAGGAGGATGTCCTAGATCCCTTTTGATGGCGACGAGTCTTTCATCTCCCGGGACCCTCCAAACCTTTAGTCCTGTCCAGCGTTTGTCCCCTAGTGGTGCGATCTGTCTCTTCCCTTTTTCCGTCGTCCTCCCGGTTCGGCTAAGTACCAGAAGATAGAATGCGTTATCGGACCCTCCCTGGGTTATCGCTTTGTTCTCTTGCCAGGTAAGAGTTTTTCCCCCCCAAATTTATAGGCGCTTTTTTCAGTTATGTATAGTCTCTGAAAAAGCCCCTGCCCTTTCCCCTCAAGGTCATTGATCACTTTTCCTTTTGTGCGCTTTTCAGGCGGCGTGCTCAGAATCCTCCCTTGTAAAGACTGCCCCGGGCTCCCGGGTGACTCTCCGCTCCGCGCGGGTTCCTTGTCCCAGCAGTTGTTGGCCCGTCAGACTGGCCAGGGATCCCACATTCCTCCTGCCCCTTCAAGCATCTTCCCCAGCACCCGGTCGGCGCTCCGTTTTTTCGACCTCTTTTTATTTCTCCTCGTTGTTGGTGTTTTTTTCTTTCGCCTTGTACTCGACGTGTTGTGATGGAGATAGTTTAATTTTATCCTTCCTGATGTTGGGCCTCTCTTTCCTTCCACGTCAATTCGCCCATCCTTTTTCCCGATCGGACGATCCTTTTGGCTTCGATCCGGATTTGATTTTCCACGCCGCTTCGCGCACACCTAGTCCTTTTCGCAGGATTGATTTCCGTTTCTTTTTGTTCCTTTCCTGTCGCTAACTTCCTTTTGAGGAAATCTTTCTCCTATGGGCAGAAGGAGCGGCTTTTCCGAGAACGCGCGACTTTTCCCACCCCCCGCGTCCCCTCAGGCGAGCCCTTTCTTTTCCACTCCGCTATTTCCCGTTGTGTGCAATCCATGTTTTCCTCTCTCTTTTTTTTTTTTGTTCATCCCCCTTATTTAAGATTTGGTTCTTTCTCTTTTTTGAGCGTATATTGGATCGTCGCCCCTTACTTCTGTCAAATTCCCCCCGACCTCTCCTTTGGCCAGCCAGTTTTTTTGGCATGCCTGGCGGAACACTTTTTCCGACCAGATTTTCCTAGCGACGGCCCGGCCCTTGCGATTGTGTCCCCAGTCGTCCCTCCCCTTCTTCGAAGGAAACGCCCTCCGTTCCTCGCGTTTTTCTTTAGGGTGATCCGTTCTCTTACGTTTTTTTTGGCCGCCTGTTTGACCCCGCTTTTTCCCTCGATGCTCTCCCGTTCTGTCTGCGAGCCTTTTAAGACGTTTAAAGCCGATCTTGGTATCCGGTTCCCCCGAATTTTTTCCTTTTCCTCGAGCTGCACTGGTGGTCTCCGTTTCCGTGCGGACTCAGTCTCCTTTTCTTTGATCGTCCCCCACTCCCGCCCCCCTTCGGTCATTCTGCATTTCCCCTTCATTTTCCCTTGACAGCCTTTACCCGGCTCTGTTCCCCAGTCGAGCAATCCTTCCCCGGTCTTTTGGCTGCCAGTCGAGCCCGTTTCCCGAGAAAACCGTCCTCGGACCAGCGGCGACCGTCCGGTGAGCTCGGGCCTCTGGTTTTGATGATTTCAGGTTTTTTATTGTCGACTCATTGCCTATTTTCGTCTCAAACAGCAGTTGAACAGTTCCCCGCCTGCCTGCTCCCCTAATATTTACCCCGTCCCACAGCGGGGCGGTACCGGCTGCTCCCTCCGAACAGATGACTGTTCCCTTTGTCTTAGGTAGGAGTCAACTTTTGGCTCTGGGTTTTGTCAGCCCCACTCTTGTAAAGCCGGCCCCCGCCCGTCCAGAACTTAAGAGACCTCTTTCAAGTTATGCCCTCGCCTTTTTCTTCCTCCTGTTTCTCGGTAACGCTAATAATTCGACTCGCGTCCGGAGTGAGTTTTTTTTCAGTTGACCTGGCGCCTCGGTTTTTTCTTTACCTCTTCGTCCCAGGGTTCCTTTTTTGGAGGTTCCTCCCTGCCTGCCCTCTCCTTAAGTGCCTGTTCCGTCGAGAACAAGAGTTTCCTCAAAGATTTAGTCTTGCTCTCCCCCAGCCAAATTATGAACGTGAGCTATTTTTCGGGCGGATTATCGCGTTGTATTCCCTTTTCCCCCTTTTTAAGAAGGTGGACTCATCTCTTGGGACCCGTAGTCCCTCCTTTATGCGCCTGGCATGTTTTGCTGCTGTCCAGGTCCCCCTTCCTGCCGATTTTTCCATCGCCGTAAGCTTCGCGTGAAGCGTCGTCTCTCTTGTCAACGAGCAGATTCTTCCGGTTCTCCCTATGTCGATTTTATCTTTTCCGTTCTTGATATTGTTCAGGCCCTCTCCCCTTGAAAGGTGTGTTCCTTTCCTTCCCCATCGTCACACCCCTTCCCCCCAGGAACTTCCCCCGATTCTTTGACTGCGTATCTTAGTACAGGTTTCCGCTACTCATTCTCTTTTGCGTTCTTTTCTTAAGCCGTAAGCTTGTTTTTCCTTTTGGATGAGTCCTACGTTGTATCGTCCCGTTCTTTTTGAAAATTGGCCTGGTCTATTTATTGCTTGCGTCCGGCCAGATGCGAGATCCTTCTAGCGTTTTAGGTTTTCCCTCCCTGGCTTATGTTCCTTCCCCTCTTTATTTTTTCTTTCATCGGCGTTCTTCCGGAGAACCCCCTTGTGATGCCTCCTTCCCCCCGTGCTACCTTTTTTCGGATTTGTCCCGTCCGACCAGTTGACTTTCTATTTTTAATCCTAACTCATTTTTTGTTGAAGATCACTGTGGCGGACTTTCCCAAGTGACTCGGCCCCCTTTTCGGGCGGCTTTGGAGATTCCTTATGTCTCTACCTTGATCAAGAACCTCATGTGGGCCCATAGGCAGGTGCTGGACCCCACCCATCACATCTACGAGCTCAGCTTCTTCCCTCCCCTCGGCCTTACAATCTTTTCCCGACCGATCGACTCCAATTCCCTCAATTAGTATAGTTCGGCTTTCCTTCCTCTCCCCTTATCTACGTTCCGTCGTCTTACCAGCAGAACCCCTCCTTCCAGACAGTTACTCTTAGTAATTATGACCGGCCCCGGAAGTGGAAATGGTACCCGTGAATTTTTTTTTTACTTTCCCTGGTACCCCCCCTTAAGTTACTCAGTGGGCCTGAAGCTTCGACTCGCCCTCTTTCTTTTCTTTTCGCTTTGGTCCAAGAGTACGCATTTCCCTTTGTTCTCAACCTCTTCGGTTCTTTTTTTGGGTGCGGTTGCCTTCTTTAGTTGCCCCGCTTGAGAAGAGGTTCTCTAGGCATCCCGTCTTCCTTCTGATTTACCGTTGATTCACTGTCTAGATCACGCGATACCCCTTACTTTCCTCTTCTCATGCAAGCCGTGAATTGATAGGCCCCACCCCCCCCCTATGTGCTACCCTTTTCCCGCCTCCAAAACAGGCCGTCACGCGCTGCGCCAGGCCCCTCCGTGCCCACCCCCCCTTTTTTCCCCCCCCGCCGTTATCTGCCCTTACCTTCTGAGCCCAGGTCACTTGCTTCCCTCACTACGTTTAACCTCTCCCGTTCTACTTCTTCGCTTTCTTATCTTCTGCGATGACCGCGACGCAAGGCCTTTCATCTTGCCTGCTCTGAAAAGAGTATAGTACTTTGCGGACGCCGCCTTGAAAGGGCTATGGTTGAGAGCCTTCTGACCTCTTCCCCAACTCCCCCCTTCCCAATTTTCAGTCGTTTTTTTTTGTCCCAGCCGGGGTTACTTCAATGGCCCGGTTCGCGTTTGATATGTCGGATTTGAGCTTGCTTTGCCACCCGAGACCCCTTCTTTTTTCTTTTTAGTCAGCAAACCTCCGGAGATCCCAGGTCCTCCAACAACTGCCCTCGCCTCTTCAGACTAACCGCTTAAGTTCCCTCGGTTCTCTCTGTGTTCTCCCCGTCTCGGGATTTCTGATTTCCGCAGGGGGCTGAGACGTTCCCCCGCTTCTCTTTTTTCTCTAGCTTTATTTTTTCTGGCACCGGCGGGCTCCGTGAAATGGCTTCTAGGGGATTGCATCCTCCCCCGGGAGTTCCGCAACTCGCTATCGTCCCCCACAAATTGCCCTATTTTTCAAAGCCCTCCTAATGTATGACTTTTTCCTCCCCTGGATATCTTTTCTTTTCCCTTTTCTTGCCACTGTTCTATGACAGGACGGAGCTCTATTACTTGCCTCTCCTTCTTTTTTCACGCGTCCTCCCCACCACTGGCTCAGAGGCCCTTTGACCCAAGCTGACGAATCGGACCCCTCGGTCCAACGCTTTGTCCTTTTATCCCTCCTTCCCCTGGCTTGTCATCTCTCCTGTTTCCCCCGTCGCCTCTTAACTCTCAATTCGTCAACGGCGCAAGAATCCGAAGGCCTGGATGCCACGTCGGCCCTTTTTTCCCTTTGTCTCCTCTGAATTGATTTTCCTACGCTGCCTGCAAGATCCTCATCTCCCCGCGGCGAACCATCCGCCAGCCTCTTTCGTCGGTGCCCCCTTAGTGCACATTTAGCCCGTCCCTAGAGTCATTCAAGGATTCCCCCAGCGGGACTCTAGTACCAGCCTTTTTGCTTTTCTCGCTTCCAAGCTGAAATCGCTGCGTTCTCGTTAGCGACGGCTCTGATTTTTTTACTCTTTCTGAAAATTTTTTCCTTTTAGCGGAGATTGCCCTTATTTCCCACCGTTTAATTTGTGCCTTCCCAAGTGTATAGTTGTGGCGTTGATGTGTCTCTCCTGGGTCCGAAAGTCCCCTTTCCCCGTTTGCCCTCTTGGCCCTTCGACGTCTCCCCTTTTCCTGTCGGCGCCTTCCTCCCTTGGATCCAAGTCCGTGAAGTCCCCAACGGCCTCTTCAGCTCCTGGCCTCGGATCCTGACATCTCTCTCCTGTTGTTGAGCTCTCTTTCTTTTCTCCTCCGGAGTTTTTCTTCTGGGGCGCGCGTTTCTTTTCATACTGCTTGACTGTGGACTCCACCATGTTCGCCGGTCCTCCCGGTGTACAGGAAGCCTCTTCCGGCGCCCTTTGAGCGGCTCTCGTTTCCCCTTTATCGATTCCGATCTTTCCGCCCCGACGTCCCACAGACACTCTCCACGTTTGAGCTTGCCTTTTGAGTTTCCCCCTTGGTTTGGTGACCCAGCGCCTGCTAGACCCTGCTCCATCTTTCCCCTAAATGTTGCATCCAGAGGAGCTTTTCTCCCCGATCCTCCAGCATTTTTAACCCATCGTTCACTCTAACTTTCTGGGTACTTTCTAATTTCAGACTTGGGACCCTCTTGTCATTTCTCCTGTCTCTTGTTCTTTCGTTTGTTCACGAGGTGTCCCTGCCGACGACACGGGCGGGGATGGTTCTCGGTTCTGTCTTGAGGATTTTGTCTTTAGGCCCATACCCCGGTCTCATATTCTCCCGATCCCTCTTGTCCAGCAAGTCTGTCCTGCTTTGGTTGACAGGGTCAGAACTCGTCTTTTCTTCCCCCCCCCCCTTGATACGGAAACGTGCCGCGAGTGCCCCTTCAGGAAAGCCAGTAGCCGTCCCCGTTTCCAGTGGCAGCGCGTTCAGGTTTAAGATTCTGCTTCCATTTTTTTTTCTCACGGCGCTTTAAGGTTGTGCTTTGTTCCCCTTTTGAACAAGCCTCGCTCCGATTTTCCTCGAACGTAGCTCAGTCTCCGACGCCCGCCTCCTGTCTTCCCCTTTTCAAGATCTTGTAGCGGTCTTGGTCTATTCACCTTTTTTCCGGGCATGGTTTTCCAGACAGGCTCGGTGTGACCCCTGCTAGATTCGGTGCTTCTCCCCAGATAAACGTTTTCCGTCAAGTTCGGTACTCCCTTTCCCTTCGTCCTCTCCCGGCGTTGTCCTCCCTGTCACGTCGATCCCCCGTTCCTTACAACCCTCTCACACCCGGTTGTGATGCCAGTAGAAGACATGCGCCGCTCCCCTGCAAAGCGATCTGGAAGGCTCGGTGCGCTGCGGCTTGGATAAGGTCTTTTTTCGACTTGATTTTCCCTAAGGAAGAGTTTTTTTTTGTTCGTTCCCCTTCCCGTACGTCCCCTTGGTTGTTTGCCATAAGATCATCTTGCTCCGCGCTTTTTAAGGTTAACCGCCTTTCACCACGACAGATCGACTGCCCTTTTTTGTCTCTTTTGGTGTCTCCATTTGTCCTTTTTTTTTCCGGCAGTCAAACTGAGCCTCCAGATCCGCCCATTCCTCACGTATAGACGCTTTTTTTCAGTGAACGACCTCGGTCTCCCTGTATTTCAGTCCCCGTGTGCAGAACGCGAAGTCCTTCCCTTTCTCTCCTGAGTGAGTTCCTGCCGTCTGAATGTTTCCCTTCTCCTCCAGTTTTTCCCTACGCTCGTTTTAACCGTGGATTTGTTCGAAGTAGGCCGCATTTCAAGAGGTTTTTTCCTTTTTCGTATGGTCCACTTTTTCTACCCCCTGGTAGTTCGTCTTGCCTCACGGTTTTAGATTCTGTCCTTGACCCTGTTTTTTTTTTTCGTTCGCGTTTTTAAGACAAGTGGATTCGATCTGTTTTCCCCTTAGCTCCCGTTTGCGTCGGGCAGCGGGGCATTTTACAGCCCGGCCCGAACTCTTCATTGCCGACTGCTTTTTTTCTCCCCTTGATCTTCGGATCGCTTTTGCGAGCCTGATCTTTCCCATCAGGCCCTCTCTATTTCTACTACGTCTTTTTACTATATTGTTCCACGCCCAGCTTCAACGTTTTTTTTTCCCTAAGGAAAAGTGCCCTCGGTCCCCCCTTCGCGTTTCCCCTTCTTGCTTTTTTTCTTAAGGTTTTAATCCTGTTAAAGAGTGACGATCGACCTTTAGGTCAGCTTTTGAATTTTGTGAAATCGTCTTCGAGTTACGTAGGTTTTTGAAATTTTTCCCTTCAGGGAGGTCTTTTTCATGCCGATACTTTCTGAGCAGGATCCGGACCGGCAAGCTTGTCTGCGATTAAGATCTGTTTCTTGTTTTTTTGCAACGTCCCGGCGTTGAACCGTTCTCCAGTTTCCCGGTAATTCGTCGTCTTCCTACGCAAAACGACTCACGGCAGTCGAGTAAACCTTTGCAGATACATTTGTCCCCAGTACGCCAGTTTTTCTCTTTCATTTCTTCACTCGTTTTTTTGTTGAGTGATTCAAGCGACTGGTCACCTTCCCTCTTCCCAAGTTTTCTCCGGCCTTCGGGCTTTTCTTTAATATCTTTCCACGTACGCGATGCAAGACAGAACTTGACCTTTCCCTATTAGGGCTTTACACCCCCTACCATTCGCTCTTTTTGCAGCTCCGCCCTATTTCCAGAGTAGCGTTATAACTAACGTCCTTAAAACGGTAAGCATGCCGATTGCCCCCAGTGGTAGAGCTCGAGTTCACGCAACTCGACTACCCTGAGGCATTTAAAGCAACTTTAGTCCCCGTAGGAGTCGTCAAGCTGTACTTCAGGAACTCCCTGTGTCCCGTGGAAAGGTCCCTTGAAGTTTGGACGATCTTTACTTCCCTTTCCCCCCCACAACCCAACCCCTTGGTTTCCCTCCTCTTTTGGGATGGAACCCCCCTCCCTTAATGCCCCCGCCGTCTTTCAATAGTTGAGCCCCCGTGGAACATTTGTAGATCAGCCCGCTTCAAGGGTCTTTCCTTGCTCAGGTTGACCTTTTATTTCTGCTGGACATCAGTTCCCCTCTTCCCGATTTCTCTTTTTTTCTCTCTTGTCTAGTAGGATCCTCGGTCCCCGGGCGGATTGTCGATGATCACGCTCCCCTATCCCGCCCCCCCTTTGGCCTCCAGACGATCCCTTAAAAGCGTGGCTGCGCTCGGCGCAACTACCTCTGTTGCTTTCCAAGATTTTTAAAGCCTCACAGGCATTGCGCTTTTTGCAGCCAGAAATAGGGACAAAAACTTTTTTTCCACGCGTATCTCAGGCCCACCCTTCTTCTGCAGGTCCCCACTGCAATTCCGCTGCAGGACCCTCACTCCTTCCCGAGAACGTTATTCGTGATCATTCCTAAGGGAACGAGCCCGAAAGGCGTTTTATTTGGCGAGAATTGCCCCTCTTTCTTTCTTACGTTTTGTTTCCAGTCCGGATTGTTCCTTCTTTTTGCGAGCTTTACCCCCCCCCCTCCCCCCCCCCAATTTTATACCCCACCATCGACCCCCCACATTTCCAGTCGATAGTTTCTTTGTAAAGCCTTTCCACCTTGAACCCCTGGATGTAGTCTTCCCCCTCTTCGGTCTTAGCTTTTCTTTTCCCCCACCCCGTACCCCTTACGGCCTGGCGTTTTTCTACAGAATCCCCCCCTCGGACGGGATTAAAACCCAGCCCCTGATACCTCACAGCCGCGTCCCCAGCTTCTCCATTCCCCTTTGGTCCTCGGGTTTCGGCGACGGTCCATTCGACTTCATCTCTGGGATGGAGCCTTTCGCTGGCTAGACGGTGTGATCGAGCAATTTCCCCCCCCCCCTGTTTTCTGTCCCTCTTACGGGAAGACGTGCAAATGGATGCCCGGGTCTTTCTCAGCCACCTTGGCGCTGGCGTTTCCGCACCGATTCCCCTCCATGCTCCCCACTGCAGCTTTTGGCTTCCCCCTTCACTCGAAATAAGCTCGAATTCCATATCTTGCTGGCAGACCCGGCCCGGTCGTAGCTGACGGCTCTAGGGTTCCCGCTGTAATTCTCGGCGTCTTGGGTCAAACGTTATTCCCGACCCCCCCCTAGCTTTTTCCCTAGGACTGATCAACCCTCTGGAGCTCCCTAAGTCCAGCTGAAGGGCCCGGGACCCTCTCTTTTCTTTTGTCCCCTACGTTTTTCCTTCAGGGTCACCCTATTTGGATGTCCGCTTCAGAGGGCCAGATCGCCTTGTCTCCCGGTCATCCCAGGCCTTCTTTACTCTGACTTTCTTGGGCCTTGTATGAGAATGGCTCCTCCTCCCAGTCACTTCTTTCAAGCGGCGAAAAACCATCGCCGGCCCGTCGTCGGCTTCCCTCCGTTATGACCACGACTTTGACAAGTCAGGCATCCCTCTTTCCCCTCCTTTAAATTTTCCGGTCCTCAGTACCCAGAATGGTCCTGCGTTTTTCCCCTCTTGGTTCAAATCCTCTTCGTTCTAGTTAGCCGCCCTTTACGTTTCTTTCCCCCTTTTAGGGAGTCCTCTTCTTTCGTCTTTTATCGGTTCATGTTTCGCAAGACGGGTGTTTCCCGGGCCTGCTTTCCAAGTGGTCTCGGTGTCCTTTCTTTGCCCCTTTCCCCTTCCTCCTAATCTCAGAAGCGCCGGTCGGTGCCTATCTTGCCCCCGCTCGTGTCCTTGCCTTCCTTCCTTGTTTTTTCCCTTCCCGTTCGGCGGACCCCCCCCCTTCGGAATGGCCCGGGATTCAACAGTCTCGTTGCACCTTAGCGCCAGTACCTAACTCGGCGGGCTCCGGCAGACTCCTTTTTTCTTCTTTTTTTTTACTATCCTACTTTTTTTTGCTGATAGCTCGCAGTAGCGCCGACGAGTGGCCTGGATTTTCGTTTCTGGGCATGGGATTACTGCCTTTCTGGAGGAAATGTTGCCCCTTGGCTGACTGAGGTACCCCAGGAGCCTGCCGCGATTTTTTTTCCCCTGGAGTCCCTCTTCCTTTCTGCTTTTACCCCTACATTGATTTGATGCAAGACTCCCTTCACCCCCGAGCACCCCGACACGTGAGCCGGCCCTTTGGTTCAACTGCCTTTTTGTGTGGGGCTCCTTTCCAAAATCTCTCCACCCCTTAAACTGGGACAAAGCGGAGACGGTTCTTCAACCCCTCCCTCCAAAGCTAGTTTCACCCCAGGTTAAAGTAACGCAAAGGCTCGACCTTTTTCTAGGGGACTTTCCCCTAAGCTGTCATCTTTTTAATGCCTGCTCCTATGTTTTCGGTTAATCCGAATTTTGATCGTTGGTTTCTGCGGGTTTCTCATTTCGATGCGGAGCTTTAATACCCCAGGTTCTAGTCTACCAATTCAGTGATCCGCTGGACCTCCACCCCCCCCCCCCGGAAGTTTTTACTGTCTTGATTTTTTTGACTTTCTCCCCTTCCACTTTTAACCCTTTCTTCCCGTATCTTTAACGGCCGGCTGGACCATTCCTTCCCCTTCCCGCTGTGCTTTGTCCGCTTTACGGCTCCCCAGTGTGTCTCAGGCCTAGTTGCTTCTCGGCCATTGGGCGGCCGACCTTTTGCCCCAACAGTCCCTCGTCTACATTCCCCGCGCGCCGTCCGTTATGTTTTTCCCCCTCCTCTCCTGGTAGCGGGATCGTCATATTCCCCCCGCGGCATTACCTAAGAGTGAAGGTGTGAGCTCTCTTCCTTTTTTTCACAGCAGCTCCCCCCCCTGGTTGTGATGTCACTGGCCCTTGTCCCTTCCACGTCTACCGTTTTCAGAGCCCGGCTTTCAGTTATAGTTCCCCCCCCCTCAGCTACCCCCTGTCCCTTTTCTCCCCTCCCCCGGCGTGCGTCTCCCTTCTCGGCTCCCCTTGACGCCTCGACCAGCGCGAGTCCCTTCTCTTGTGAGTCTGGGCCTTGCGCTTTTATGTCTCGGTGTGTTCTCCCTTGATCGTCCTGTCAATAAACCCCTCTCAAGTCATTTCGGTTTTTCCAGAAAGTATAATCCCTACTCGGCCTACCAGTCTTCAGCCCGGTTTCCCCCTTTTTCCCCCAGTCCTCCCCTATCTCTGTTTTTTTTAGGTAGGATGAAACTTTTGCGTTCTCCGGATCGCAACCATGAGCCCGTAAGCAGGCTAACTTCAAGACCTCCTCTCCCCCCGCTTAACTTTTTTAGGCTCAGCCTTTTCGGCTCTTTCTCTGACTGTACTTGAATCCTTTTTTTCTTTCCTTTACCGAGTGAGTTCCCTGCACTTTAGGATGACCCCTTGCCTTCCCGGTGCCGTAGATCCGTTTTTTTTGTTTTTCTCTTCTGGAATCTGGATTCCCCTTCGAGTGCTTCTTTCAGCAGTCCCCCTGGTCTGAAAGATGGTGTGTTCGTGCTTTCTAAGCAGCCCCTGATTCCCTCTTTTACCTTGTTGTCTGAGTAATTTCTAAAATTTTCCTAGTGGTCCATCCCCGATCTCTTCTCCCCGTTAGCGCACCTCCTCTGACTCAGGGGCGGACACTGCTGTCCAGCCCCCTTCACTGCCTTCCCCCTTTGCTGTTTGTGGGCGTGGCGTCAGCCTTGCCACCGCGCAGGATATGTCCCCTCATTTTCCAATATGGTCTGCCTGTTCGCTTTAGTGTCAGCCCATTACTGAAGTTACCCCCCTTTTTTCTGCCGTGTCCAAGTCCCCCCTGTCCACCCACCCCTGCCAGGACCCCCCCTTCACGCGTTGTCCGTCTCAGTGTCGACATCTTGGATCGAATTGAAGTTTTCTTCTTTTCTCCGTGAGTTTTAGGCGATGGTGCTTGGGTTGGCGCGACTTTTTTCGCTTTCTTGAAATGGCCTGCCCTATCCTTTCTTATCTCTCGATGCCATTTCGTTTCTTTATTATTTTTGGGGCGCCCTGCCAGCGACTCAGAATTCTTTTCAGGTCATCGTAGGCGCCGATCCCTCTCCTTGTCCATCCCAAGCGCCTGTGCGAAAGTGTCCTATGACTTTCCCCTTCCCTCCCAGACCTTTTTTTTCCCTCTGTTTTTTGTTTATATAGCTTCTGATTGTCCCCTTTCCCTTGACCCCCCTTTCGCCGGGTTTGGCTTTTTCCTTCCGAGAGTCTCGCTCCGCCTGATTCCCTTCCAAATTCTTCTGGTCGATAGTGCTGGCGGGCCCACAACACCTAACATATACCCCCCTTTAGATTTTTTTTTTCCACCCCCGATCCGCATTCGGCCTGCCAATTTTATCCCGCAAGATACCCACTTTTCTCGCTCAGCCCCGCCCCCTAAAGCCCCCCCCCCCCCCCCCCCCCCCCCCCCCTCGATTTAATCTTCCTTTTCGTTAAATCCGCAACAGTCTTTCCCTCCCCCCCAGTCGGATAGTCCGTGCTACTACTTATGACCTCCCCCGAAGCGCGGTTGGTCCCTTATTTTGGTGACGATGTCTGGGCCTCACCAAAGTTTTCCGAGCTGGGCTTGAACCCAATTTTCTTTTTCATACGAAGCTTCTCCGCCCTAGTGTTCTCCTGGACTAGGTTCCCCCCCTCTATCCTCCTCTTCCCATGGTCGGCGCACCCGGCCTTGCTTTGCCGGGCTGGACGCACCTTTAATTCTTGCCCGTCTGTACTCTTGCTATAATTTTCTGTCCGAGATCGAGGCCCCGTTCACTTGTCCTGCGACAGATACTAAGCCCGCCCGGCAGACCCGAGCTCACGTTTTCACGTCGATGCTATCGTCCCGTCCACTCCCTTCTTTGTTGCGACCCGCTGTTGGACCCTGACTTCCCAGGCCGGCCCGCCTTTCCTCTCTCGGCCCGGCACACCTCTTCCCCGTGCATACTCGCTCCACCCCTCTGCGACCCGAATTACCCTCCTTCCTGAACTCCCTTCGCGACTGCGAAAGTTTTCTTACTTTCTTTTCTCTTCTTCATCTGACCGGCCTGATTCCCGCCAGGCCGCTTTTCATCGGCTTTCATTGCCTTCCCGTCTCGTACGTTCTTTCCTGCCGGCTTGAAGGGTCTGGTGCTCCCTTGAGAAACCCTCCCCCCTTATTAATCCCCATAGACCAAGTGCATTCGATTTGTTCAAGGAATTTCCACTTTACTTTCCTTTGAGTCTTTAGGAGAGTCTTCTTTCGGCTTGCTGTCCCCACCAGGACCTTCCTTGGCTTTTTTGCGAGTCTTCCCTCTAGTTCCTTACGCGCATTTCGACAAGAAATCTTCCCCAATCCCTCCCATCTTCCTAGTACACGATCCGTTCCTTCGCCTAGGTTCTGCTTACGTTCTCGTCGCTTCTCGCATCCGCACCGGGGCTTTTTTGAAGCTTGACTTTTTTTCTTATAAGGTGGGACGATTCCGGTGCACCGTCCGCAACGTTTTAGAGCCGACGTTTTTTCTAAGTTGCCCCCATGGAACTCCCCTTGGGGAGGGCATTCATCCTGGGAGATTGAGCCCGCGATTCCTAGTCGAACACTTCCTTTTAAACGAACAGCTGAATTGAAGAGAAAGGGACGCTCCCCCCTTCCCCCAGGATCTTGCTTTCTTAAAGGAGGATTTGCAGCATTCCCTTGCCTCGTTTCCCCCCCCGATTTCACTCTCTTTCTCCGTCGGGTTACCCTGGACGGCCTGCCACCAACTGGTAAGATCTTTTACTGATAAGTTTTCTGTCCTACTCTGAACCTACCTGAACGCTATTTGGCACGTTACCCCTGGTTTCCCGCCTACGTGCTTTCCATTATTGTCACGATCCGCTTTCCTCTCGACATGTGCCAGATAGCTGTCGGGATTGAATTCCCCCACTTCCCTCCGGATTGGTCAAGTTCCGGCATGATTTCTTACTTTTCACTAGAGACCGGGTATGCGGCGACAAGCAATCCTTCCCCCCTTCTCCCCCCCCGCCACCCCTGCGCGTCCGGGCCCCCATTCGTGATGACTCAGTCCCCCTCCCTCCCCGATCGTAATCAATCGGATGTCCACAGAGGAATCGTTGCCTTAACCAGATGGTCTTCCTTGCTTGTTATCGTTTTTAAACTCCTTTTTTTCATCGCTTGCTGGTCCTGCGCTCGCTTTCTGCCAATTTTCTGTTTCTCCAGATTTTTAGCAGGTCTTTAGCTTAGCTGCAGTTCACACAAGACACTTACCGGTAACTCCGGGGGCCCCCTGCAGTTGACGGTGCGTCATCAGAATACTTCTCGCGCTCCCTTTCTTTCGGTTCCCAGCCTCCCGCTCGCCTCCTCGGCTTTTATGTCGCTCCCGGTCGTCCATGGCCATGGCCTTTCATTCGAACAGGTTTCTCGCTCGCATTCTCCTGATCTAACGTCCGTTACCCCCCTCTCTCTTTTCCTCCGCCTCGTTGTCTCTTTTCTCCGCCGTTATCTTTAGAGAGGTGCTGGATTTTTGCGTTTCTAGGGCCTCTGTTCTTTCTCCTAGCGACCTGGGCAGTTTTTTTCCCCCAGAATCCCCCTCCGCTCTGTCTAGCGGTGGCAAGCGGCACGTAAGGTTCAGGCTTTTCTCTCAGGATTCTGATGCTCCGGCACCCAGAGACCCCGTTCTTCCTTTTCCCTGAGTTTTTTGTGTTGAAGGAAGCTCCTCTAAAGCCGCTAGCGAACCATGTGCCAGAAAGCGTAGCCTGTCCGGCTACGCGAGCTTTAACCCCTTTTTTAACGATAACGGAATCTAGCATGGTAATTCGTCCATTCCCATTTTTTTCAATCTTGACTTCCTGCCCATCTGATATCCTTGGCTTACTCGCGACTGGGCTTTAGGATTGGTGATTTTTAGAGGTCTCTTGATTTTTTCTTTCTCCCCCTTATATAGTCAGCCCCTCCTCCGCTGGCAGCAGGAAGTACTGTGCCACTGTCGGACGGGTACGAATTTCATTCTTTCCCCCCCTGGTCTCCTGACAGTGTAGGACAGTACTTAGTAGAAGCAACGGTCTTTTCTATTGTATTTCTCTTCCTTTCTCCGCAGTGATCCCCCGGAGCTTTCAAGTTGGTTTTAGGCGGAACCCTTTTGTTTGGCCCGAACCCGCTCTTCCTTCGATGCTCGCCTTTCCGGCTCGACTACGACTTTTCCCTTTAAGATATTTAGCTGCTCCCGGCATATTCAATTGATGGCAGGTCAGACTGCTGATTCAAGTGGGCGCTTCCTAGTTGTACCAGAAGATAAGTTGCTTCTTCCTCCCCCCCCCCTGCCCTTACATACGCTCCCGTCGCTCAATTCTTTGACGAACATGTCACTTGCCGAGTCACCTTTCCCGCCCTAGTACCCTTTTTTTCCTTCCATCCCCCCGGTGAGGTTTTCCCATTGAAACCGGCGCGAGAACCCGTCTCGACAATCTCTAGAACAGGTAGGTTGAGCTCTCCTGCGCTTTTTTCTCTTCAGGTTTGTTTTTCTGATATGTCCTGCCCGAGGTGTTTTCGTCTACCGTCCTCCCGTTCTTTGTGTTTTCCAGCAGCCTTTTCCTTTGTTTTTTTTTTTTTTTGTTTTTTTTTTTTTTTTTTTTTTGGATTGATCCCTGCATTTTGGGTGGGTTTTTTTTGGTTGGGTTTTTTTGGGGTGTTTGTGTGTTTTTTGGTGGTCCCTTTAACCCTGTTCCCCCCGGGCCGACACCGATCGACCCTGTTTCTTTAGGAGGACCTTTGGCTGTGTTTCCTTGCTCGCACAGTTTCCTCGCCCTCCCCTCCAAGAACGTACGAGACGCTTTACACTGTAGGTCCGATGCCCGCGCCTTTCTGCTCCTTCATCGGCGGCCAGATCAGACGAAGACCAAGTTCACGTTTTTCGTCCCCCTGAGTGAGTGCCGTCTCGTGAATGGAACTTTGCGTCCTTTGCCGTCGATCCGACAGGTTGCCAAGGAAGTGGTTTAGACTTGTCCGTCCTTCGGCCATGACGTACTTTTTTTTCGGTACACCTCGGGTCCTCCTTTTTGCGGCCGTCTCACATTTGATGGTTGCCAGTGCGGGGTTTTTTTTGGCCGATTTTTAGTATTTTTGATATTCCGTCCAAGTGAAGACGTTTACCCTCTACTTCTTGGAGAACAGTTAGACGATATGCGCCCTATGGCAGCTTTTCTGATCCGCTCCCCCCTTCGGCCGAAGCTTTTGTTTCTTTGCATTTTTCGTAGCTCTTGAAACGAGCCTATACACGTCAGCCATCTTGCCCGAAGGATTCGTATTGGCTTTTCAAGTCACCCCTCTCCCCCTCATTAACAGTCCCCGTCATCGTCACCCAACTTCCGTGAAATTTGGCCCTTCTCTTCGTTTTCATACTTTTCGTACAGCTTGACGATCGAAAACCTTCTTCCTCTTTGTGCGGCTTGTGACGGACTAAGTAGGATTGCAGTTCGTGGGGCTTTTTTCTCCCGTGTCTTTGATTCCAATGGAAGGCCCTGATGCGCGGTCTTGAAGGCCCCTCTGGGAGAGCTTCAGCTCATGTAGTGTGGGGCTCCTTCCTCTATGGACCTTCCCTCAGGTCGGTTCTCATAAGTTGTTTGGGGCCTGGAGACCTCTCTTTCGAAACCTTTCTCCGGACCAACTGGCTGAAATTCCGAACCCCTTTATATCTTTTTCTTTTAACCCTCTTTTTTTTTAGTCGAGACTTCATGCGGCGTCCAAAGTCTCGGACCATGTAGATGCCCCTGGCGGCTTGGTGCTTCCATCGCTTTCCTCCGGAGACCTCGTCCGGAACACTTCCTGCGCCATTCCCTAGTCTTTCCTTCGTTCACCCTCTTCCTATGTCGCTCTCGACTCTGGCTACCTTTGACCATGAAATCTCTCTTCCCCCTTTCCCACCGCAAGGACCCCTCTCCAACGTTCCGGTTCGCCCGACGACCCCGCACCTCGGCCTACGCTTCCGTGTTAAACAGCTCCCTCACATTTCTATTTTCCCTGACCTTCGTGTCCCCAGGCACGAAGTCGAGTTTTTTTCCCCCGGTCCGGTTTTCTTGGGTGATGGACGATTGGCCGGAGCCCACCACCTGATTATTCTGTCACAATCCTTCAATACGAATCTTCGCGCAATAGGGCTTGATACTTTTGCCTATCTGCGCGGGGGCCCAGAGCTTACGACGCTTCCCAGTGATCCCCACAGCTTCGGCCTAATTGATAGCTGGCTTGGACAGGCAGTTTGTGAAAGATTGCTCTGTGTATCCGTGGCGCTATTTGTTCCCGGACTCCAATTTTTCGTTTCCCACGCGATTACTCCGCCCGTGGCACTAATCGCTCACGTTCAAGGTTTATTTTTTCCCTTGAATTTTTCACCTACCCTCTGGTTGAGTAAAGATTTTTCCCCGCGTGAGGCGGCACTGATATTTCTTCCTGCTTGCCCTCCGGTACATTGAATACCTGCGGATCGACGGGGCCCGGATTTGCTTGACCGGTCAACCGACATTCCAAGGGGAAACCCCCTCTTAGACTCTAACGTTTACTGACCCCTTTTTTTATCTGAGGGTCGCTCCCTGATGGTCATCGGACTTCTACCCTTCACAAGTATTCCTTGTCTTGGACTTTCCCCTGCTTGACCGCTTTCTTCCGGAGCCCCTCCAAATTTTTCTCCTTCACCAACCCTTTCCCAAAGGGGCTTTCCCCCCTCCCTTGTTCCTTTTTGCAGGGTCCCTTTCTTTTGAGCTGGTCTCATCTGTTGGAGCTTTGCTGGCCAAACCCCAGGACACTGACGTTCGGGCGGTTTTGACTCCCAAATTTTGCCTACCGATCGGTCAAGCAAATGATCATCACGCCGCAGCTTTTCTTTAACCTGATCTCCCGCGCTTTTCTATTCTTTCTCCTGGATTTCCTTTTTCCCCCCCCTCCCCCTTGGGATTTACCCGTCTTCGTGTCGCTCGGCACGTTTGACCATTTTCCTTTTGGTAAGAGGTGAAGACTTTGACCTTTTCTGACAGAGGGGGCCGGCAATCCCCCCCTTTAGCTGTAGTTTTCCTCCCACCTCGCGAGGCACACCCCGCCTTTTTGTCTTAACTGCCCGAGATTGGTTTCGAGGAAAGTGAGAAGTGATCAGATATTTGGCTCCTTCGTTACCTTTAGTCGAGCCGCTCGGCGACTCGGGCTATTTCTCTAGGGCGCCGCGGGGTCCCCGGGTCGCCAACCCACTGGGCGAACTTCCTTCTTAATTTGTTGACGCATCGGACATTTCAAGGTGCGCGATGGCCGGGCCGTTGCCTTCGATATTTTTCCTTGTCTTTAGTCTCGGCGTCTCCCTGTTCCAGATCGCATGTCGGACCCTTTTTTTCTTTGACGGAATGCCTGTTCTTTTCCCCCTTCCGGAGCTTCTTACCCCTTCTTGTCTCTCGCTACGATGACTCCTCCCCCACAAGAAAGCAATCCTTCCATGCGCGACCCCATCCGGCCCTTCGCCGCGGCGGCCCACAATGATGAACACTAAAAGACCTTCCATAGAGACTTGCTTCCCAGGATTCACGGCGGGTCAATAGGATACCCGGACCCCCTCCTGTTTCTGATTCGTTATCGTTAACACAGCTTTAAGTTTTCTCTTAGCAGACGTCGCTTTCTGCCTTTTTTTTCCCAGTCTTTTAGTTCTTTAGGGAGCTGACGTCCTCCCTTCCCCCGGTTACACGGGCTTCCCGTGGTTCTTTGTGTTTTCTGCGGAGTGCTCCCTCACCAGGGACTGCTCTTGCCCTCTTGACCCGCTCGCCGAGCAGCTTCTCTAAGAAGGTACTTTCGTCCCTGTAGACATTGCTTCTTCACCTTTTCCGAGGTATGCAACCTGCCGGCTCTGCCAGTTCCCCACTCCGGTCGCTCAACCCGGAGACTCTAGTATTTCTCTCCTCCCTTTTGTTTTTGTTTTTCGATAGTCCGCCTCTTTGCTGGATTTGGGCGCTCGCGGGGCTTTGACATCCCTTCTTTTTTCTTTTCTGGCGTAAGTTTGTGCCGACCGGCGGATTATGTTACGTTCCGGTTCCTTTTTTCAAGAGCGGCCAGATCCCTGTGCAGGATACGGATTATGATGCACGCCCTATCCCCGCTGCCCACCCCGCGACTGTCCTGCCCCTTTGGCTGGTTTTGACGGCAGCTCCGCTAAAGACCTGCGCCCACCCAAATACCCAATTTTTCTGCACGCGTGATCGGCGGCTACCCGACCCTCAGCTATCCCCCTTTGTTTTTCAAGATCCTGTGAGCCATTCTGGTCTCTCATTCCGAGGGAAATACTCTGTCCCTTACGAAGGGTCCGCCGACCTGGTTTTTTTTCTTTGATTTTGGGTTCGCCGCTGATTGGAGGATGAGTTCCTTTCGCGTCGCATCCCCGGTCTAACGGCCCAGTCCTTTTCCGCGCCGGCGCCATTTCCCGTCATGTGCCTGCCGTCGTTTTTCTTTGTTTCGACCAGGCTATTCTGGCCATCTGGCGAAGGCCAGCGTCCACCCGCCCCAGATCTTGCCGGCCTGCCAGCACTAGGAGAAGGACGGTCCCGGTCCCTTAGCGCTCTACGATCCTGCTACAAGCGTGATCCGGCCGTGGAATACGGACACTTTGGATTATGAACCCCGGTGACCCCGATTTTCCACGATTTCCATCGACCCGGCGCGCCTGTCTAAATTCCCTCCCTGGTAGGCCATCCTCCTTATCCTTTACTTTCAAATTCGCGGGCAGGTTAAGCCCCATGATGACAGTGTGTTGCGCATCGATTTTCTTGCCGGACAGAAAGATCCTTTTCGTTCCGCCCGGGTCATCCATTGTGCAAATTTTTCCCGTCGTCAGCGCCGAGCCTGTCCCCCCGTGTACGAGCACCCCGTCGAAGACCCTTGTACCCACACTTTTCTAAAGCCCCCCGGTGACGGAGCCCGTCGGAACTCGCTCCGAGAACCCAGTCCCCTTCGACCAGTCCGCTCTTTAACCCTTCTCCCCTGTGAGCTCGGGCCGCTCAGTGATGATTCGGTTTTTTGTTTATCCTGAGCGTCAGGTCCGAGTTTTTTTATTCCCTCGACCCCCCTTCGGTCGGGGGTTTGCCATCATTGTCTTTTCCCTTCCCGAAAGCTCGCCAGGGGCGGGTAAAGGTCTTTTTTTCCCTCAGAAAAGATCTCTCCCTTTTTTTCCCCCCCTGATGTTTTATGTAGGCTTAAAGGGTACAGTCTTTATCCACCCCATAGCCCGTTCAAGCTGGACCCCCTGTTCTCTTTTCCAGAGCAGGCCCGATGTCTCTAACTTGAGTCTCGTCATCGCTGTAGCTCAGAAGTTCGACAGTAGAGTTCGCTTTCCGGTTTCCCTGCATGCGTTCCTAGGTTGTACTGCGCATCGGTGCTTCCGCATTTAGTGCCCGGAAGGTTGTCGCCGTCTTTAGTTTCAGCGCGTTACGGCCGCCCTCTTTTTCCCCGAGGGTCTCCACAAGGAGGTATTCGTACTCCGAAGCACCATTTTTCCCCTGTGCTTCGGCTGTGCTTTTCGCGTGATCTCCGCCCGTGGCCTCTGGATCTGGAGTCCCGTAGGAACTCCTTGTCCTTCTGTGGGCCCAATTCTGTCCAGACGGGCCGGATCCCTTAGTACTTTTGAGCACCTTGACGGCGCTTGCCTGCAGATGTCCATCAGTCCCGCAGTCCCTTTCTTCTTTCTTTTTTTTGGACCCGTTCTGGTCCAGCCCAGCTCGATCCCAAGGTTTGTGCTCCCAGGACCATTCCACCCACAGGGTGTCCCCAACGGCAGCTTCGTTCGGTCATCTGGTTCCCTTTTGATTCCGAATTTGGAATCTGTGCGGCTTTCAGGACGACGGAAGTCGTAGGCCTTCTTGATTCCCGTCGGTGCTAGCGCGAATTTTCTGCCCGGGCGGAAATTGTTTCTGGCAGATTCTTTGACTCTTCGTGGACGGCCAGGATTTCAGTTTCCAGCGTCTTTTTTGGGTCCCGCCCGGGCAGCGATGGACCTTCTCCGGCATGTTCTGTCACTTCGGGCATAACCTCTTCCCGTTTCACAAGCCGCCCGGCCGGGCGCTTTTTGCCCTATTCTTTGCCAGTCCCGCCCATTTGAATTC
>Ga0179593_1324279_pt1 | contig 28707 bp, 30 predicted proteins | sample CZODoug2_1_08_16_FD_185931 | JGI IMG/M metagenome (GOLD analysis project Ga0179593, IMG submission 185931) | Vadose zone soil fungal communities from Angelo Coast Range Reserve, California, USA - CZODoug2_1_08_16fungal (PacBio error correction) | ecosystem: Environmental > Terrestrial > Soil >... | reverse complement strand
TAACAAACTCACCTCTCATCGGCCACGCTGCGTTTGCCATGGTAGCCGTCCGCAAAAACCCTTGAAACCCCCACCGGAGCATCAAACGCGGGTCGTCTTGTAAAATTCTTGCGTCACGAATCTCAGCAAGAGGCACGTCCCCCAGCGAATCCACATGGTCTTTGTCCGGGTTTGCCATTCTCCTTCTTTCCCTTTTCTTTCCAATGAAGTGTCTGGAAGGTTGGCGACTTGTTTTTCACCCTCTATAATGAGACGACTGAGTTCTAGTACTCCCCCATTCCATTCAGCCCCCCAGTCGGCTCCACCACCCCAGCCTCCCCTTCCCCCCGCCCCCGCCCCCCCCCCCCCCCCCCCCCCCCCCCCCCCCCCCCCCCCCCGCGTTCTATTTTTGCTAGTTGGCAGGATACGGGCAACAAAGCGGTGCAGGATGTAGGCGAAAGCTCCCCCCCCCCCCCCCTCCTAAGTTCCGTATAGACGCTTTTTTTGATCGCCTTTGACCTCCTGAGTTTCAATGATGTATTTCCACCCCAGTCTGTTTCACACCCCCGCGCGACCCCGTCTTCCAAGCTCATCTTCCGTATTAAGATGCGTGTTCGTTTTGAATACATTCAACCTTTTCCTAGACCCTTGCAACCTTTTCATTTCCCGCATCACTCCCCTTTTCTCCTCTTTTCTTCATCCCCCCACTGCCAGCGAACAGGCCAGCGAAGTTAACCACTTGCAACGGCCATTCTTCCGTCTGCTATCCGGCTCAGGAATTGTAATCAAATTTAAAGCGGTTATTCCGTCTTCTTCCCCCCCTCTCCCCCCTTCCTTTTCTAGGACGAACCGGTAATTTGGAACCCGGTCTAGCATGTAGGTCCTGATATCAGATCGGTCTGGCTCATAGGTCCCTTACACAGCCGTTAGCATATGTTTTTTCCCCCCCCCCTCTTTTTAACTCCCCCCTTTGGGTCTTTTTCCACGGATACCCCAGAGCAGACCTTCCCGATCCTTTCCTCCGGTTTCATCGTCACATCTGCGACTTTCCGTGGCCCCATTAGAAAATCTCACCCCCCGCATCCTTCAGCACCTTCCGACTTTTAAGTCGACCCGAATAGGGCCCCTTCGCTTCTGTAACTTTTGCCCTTCCTAGTTGGGGCCCGATTGTAAACGCCCCTGATAAGTTGGGTTTGGGGAAAATGACGACGTCGTCCCTCTAAATATGTGGATGCGTCCCTTGCCCCCAAGCTCCGTTCTATCAACTCTCATTTTTGCCTCAGCCTACCAATCCGCCTGCCGCCAACTCCACAATTAACAACGGCCTCCCAGAAAAAGATCAGCGTTCCCAGTGTTCCTACCTTTCCGTCCTCCCTCTCTGTTTAGACGCTCGTCCTGTTAGGATTGGACCAAGAAAGAAGAGTCCTTGTATAACGGGCCGCACTCTTCTCCTCGACGACCCCTCTCCTGGACCAAATTAGTCACATGCAATCCACCCTCTTGCCGTGAGCACCCCGAAGATGGGCAGAGAATTTACATGTCCTTGTCTTCCCCCCCCCCGGAACCTGAAGGTGATCTGGGTTCTCCCCTGCTTTAAGAACTCGACATACCCGCATATGTCGACCTTCTCCCCCTTTCCTACCCTTCCACCTTTCCAAGAGACCCTTATCCCATTTCCATATTTTGAACTTTTTTTCTACAGGTCTTCAGGAGCGCTATATTTTTTTCCCCTGTCCCCCCCCCCCCCCCCTCCACGTAAATTAAGGAAGATCTCCCGTCCGTTGATGTTATCAGGGCGGGACAGAACTCTCCTTCTCCTTTATTTTTCCCTGTCGCAGCGCCCCTCCCAACTGCTTAACTTTGTCAGAATAATCTCGACCTAGAGGTTACATCTGACCATACCCCCTCCCATCCTTTACCCCTCTGACCCTCTCCCTATTGGCATAAAGTGAGAGCAAGCCTGCGTTCTTGAAGGATTGAACGTTTTATGTGTTAGCCTGCCCCCCCCCCTTTCCCTTCCTCCCTTTCTTCTGATCGCGGGTCCCCCAACTTTCTCGCCTGCACACGGCGCGTGAGTGACACAAGGGTTGCCCGTTGCTCTCCCTGGCAGATACTTTTCACCTTTATTAAATCTCCCATCGAGCGGGGATATACCGACGATCTTAAGGACTTCCGGGTTTTTCTCTCCCCCTTTCCCACAAAGAAGACGGTCCATTCGCTTTTCGCCAACCTCCTGTACGTCCCGTGACACTCGTTAGTTGAAAAGTAACCTCCCACAAGCCGTTCTAACAATCACCGCCCTGAGAGTTTTTTTTCTACGCGCAGACTCTGGATCTTTTCCAATGATGACACGCCCCCCAGAGCTAGTATTTCCCTCTTCTTTCTCCCGTCTTCAGGAGTTCCCATTCCCTTCGACTACGACTGATTTCAATGTTCGGATTAAAGAAGCCATATTATCCTCGACACACCCTATTTCGTTCTTCCAATTTAAATAGGACGTCCTCAAATTTGTGTTTTTTGAACGCAGCTCGTCCCCTTTTCTTTGTAATAACTTGAGCAGAATTTTCTACATCATTCTCTCCTCTCTAATAGACTCAGACTGGAACGATTCCCCCCTTCTTCCCAAGAGGCAACTGCATATGTTTTCGACGATGATTTCCTCAGACTCGAAGTTCCCTTTCCCCCTTGAGACCCTCTCTCCACTGTGTGGAACACAATCGTCATTTGGGCTTTCGATCGGCGGGCCCTATGACCCTCACTCCGCTTTTTTCTCTTTCTCTACTCACAGGGTTGATTCGAAGGTGAACCGACGTCACGGCAATTTACTATACGAGTACACCGACCACTCCTTTACATTTGCCCTTTTGCCCCGTCCCGTCGAAGCCCCCCCCCCCCCCTTTCTCTATTTCTTTCCCAAGATTCCACACATCTACTTGAAGGGTACTTTTCCTGCAGCTCCAGCAACTTCCCAGGCTGTAAAAATACCTGTTGTCCTTGCGGAACTCCCCGTCGCAGTCTGTTTCCTCTTTCTTTCGATTTCAGGTGGACAGGGTTCGAAGCTGTGGCCGAGTGTGGCGAGCCTCGTATTATCAGAGTACACATTTTTTTGCTCCCCTTCTCTCACCCCCTTCATTTATTTATGCCAGGAAAAATTCGATGGCTTCGTCCCAGGCATCCCACCATGGGAGTGCGTGAAGGTGGTGAAATGACCCTTCTTTTTCCGTCTTTCCTTCCTCCTTTTTAGGTCTCATCCCCCAACGTCGTTGCGATTTTATTTTTCCCCTCAACGGGCGCAATCCACGGCGGATGTGAGGGTCACGTCCTCTTCCATATTCTCCCCCCTTCACTTTCTCACTTCTTCGGTGTATTTATTCTCCCGTTTGGGGGAGGATGGCGTTCTGAATACGTGTACCACGTGGAAGGTTTTTTCTCCCACGCGAATGCCTTCTGGTTTTATGTTTGCCGAGATAACCCCCCACCGGCTTTTAAGGTGCATAAGACTCTTTCTCCCTAGAGGGTCTTTCCCCCCTTTTCCGTCCAACTTCCTTTTCCTTCAACTTTTTCGTTAAAAGGAATACTTGTGCACTTTCCCATGCCTTTGGTCACTTTCGAGATGTTTGGCGCCGAGATTAAGCAAATCCAGGCATTTTTTCCTTCCTCCCTCTTTCCCACCTCCCCCCCGATTTACCCAAAGGTAGCTCACTTTTATAATGGATATTTCTCGGTACTTGGTTAGTGATCGTGCTAGATGAAGCCATCCTCATTCCCCCCGATCCTTTTATTTGCCCCCCCTGGAATCGTGGGTGATTGCTCTGCACCCCAATTCACACGAGCACGATCTCTGGATTTATCACCCCCCTTCTCCCTCATTCCCTCTTTTTCCCCCGTAACCAAAACATAGACGCGTGGGATGTGCCGCTGGGACCCTTATAACCGCTGAAGCTCGGCTTCGCTTTGTATGTGCTCAACATAAACAACCCTGATCCTTGGTCTTTTTCCTCTTTTTGACCCCTTTTCCTTTCGGTAAAACTCGGAGGGATGGCACTAGGCAGGTTTTCTTTCTATTTTTTCCATTTCAGTTCTTCACAACCGGTCTTTGACATTTCTCATTCTCTTTTCCGCCCAGGGTCGGGTTTCTTCTTTCCCCTTCGGTGCTCACGTCCCCAGATGTTCATGCTTTCGCTTTGCCTTTCTGACTTTTTTCCCTGAGAGATTTCTGTCTCTCGCCCGGATTCCCTGGCGCCCCCTGGCGGCTGTGATTCCATTTCGTAAGCGATCCCCCATTCTCCTAAAAGACTCATTCGCCGGAGGGCTCCCACTTGGTTAACATCGCGGTTGGCGAAGAGGCGTTAGTCATTTCCAGGACTCTTTGATTGTTGTTCGGCTTAGCCAAGATCGGTCTGGAACGAGAATGAGATTTTCCTTTTTTCCCTCCCTCCCCCCTCCCCAGAGTTCGAGGATTAATGCCAACTTCCCTCAAGTAGTTGAGGTGTAACAAAGTTATAAAGTAGGTCGTTTCCCCCCCCCCCCTACTCTCCGGTGCTCTCCCAGATGAGTTTTTCCGATAGCTCGCCGGTGCGGACGCTGAAGGTTTTGTGAAACGATTGGAGGCACTTCACTTCCCGCTCCCCGTCCGATTTTCGAAGAATGGCGTTCGGAAACGTATGTCTGGAGGGGTATAGTCTTTCCCACCCTCCCCCCTTTTTTCTTTTTACCCCCTCGTTTGGAAATATCTTCATTTTGCGCTCCGGTCCGCTCATACCGATTGAACAGGCCATACATGCGCGGGGGCCCACCGTCCCTCTTCCCTCCTCTTCTCTGCGGTGCAGATGGAAAACTGGAGTGAACCGCTGACTGATGTCCATGAGGTTAGGGATTGCACGGAACTCTAGGTGGAGTTAATCATTTTCCCTCCCCTCTCCCTTCCTGTTTCCCCTCCTTCTCTTTTTTCCCCTGATGAAGGGTTTCTTCGGACCTGAGTCCTTGCGGTGGCGCTGGTTTTTTTAAAAGGCGACGTAGGTTCTAATTACGAGTTTTGCCTTTTTCCTTTTTTCACTCCCTGATTTTCCGACACAGTCAGTTTATCACATATATTTAAAATCCCCCCCCCTTTTTCCTTTTTCCTCCCCAGGAGTCTTTCCCACCTCCGGAGATCCTTGTTGTGGAGATTTTTCGACGATCCTCCCCGGCTTTTTCCGGGAATTCTGAAACCTCGCACAGACCTCCTCGTCTTGCTCTCGAATACCTTCTTATTCATGCAGTTTGGGGGTTGAGTAGTCTTCTCAGTCGTTTTTCTAGCAGGCGCTGACCTCTGGCCCCTCTCCCCCTCCCCCGGTAACCTTTGGTAAAAAATTTGCCGTGCCCTTGCCAAGCACCTTCATTGCGCACCGTCACCAACGCCAGGTTGTATGAGATTCGCTTGCCCCCCCGCTTCTTTTTTTCTATCCTCTTTGCGCGCTAACGAACGGGTGGTCTGGTGATTTTCGCACGGTTGTGGACTTGAATGTTGAGATTTTACCTAGGACCATTTCCCCCCCCCTTCCCCCCTCCTTTTTCTTTCTGGCAGGTGAGTTGTACATGTTAGGATTCCCATCCTGCTTCATGTATGGGTGCCATATTTTTGGCAATTCCTTCTTTGTTGCCAGGCCCGCTGGGTGTGGCGTTCTCTCTTCTTTTTCCCTCCTCCTTTTTTTTTTTCCTCGATTCGCCAGGTCCTGCGCCTGTCGTTGACAGGCAATGCCTCCTGGTATTGCACACCATTCCAGGCAGCCTGCGCTTAAAGGTGAGTTATCACTTTCCCACACTTTTCCAACCTCCTCTTTCCCTTTCTCACACCGATGCCTTAAAAAACACTCTCCCCACCGTGCAAGTCCACAGTGCGAATAACGTCCCCCTGATCGAAAGTTCTGGCCCTCTGTCTTTCCTACCCTCCCCTTTCTCCAGAAGACATCCCTAAACACTCCGTTCCTGGCGTGTTCTTTGCGCAATCGGTTATTGGCATGGGATGCTGTCCCTGCTTTTTAACTTCCTTTTTTCTCTTTTAAGTAGAAGAATGCGAAGCTGGCCCCTTCCCCATTTCATTCCTCAGGTGATTTCTCGAGGTGTCTCTTTTGTCTTTGTCCCTTCTTCCCTTCCCCCCCGCGGTCTGCGGTTGGAAAGCTCCCAAGCGAAGGCTCCTCCCTTGATGGTGATCCGCCTGTTGAAACAAGTTTAATAGATTTGATCCCCCCCCTTTTGCCTTTTCTTTCCCCCCACTCCCTCGCGAAAAAAGCCCCTCCGTATACTGCCTTTCTGGCACCTAACGCATTTGGCGCCCACTCACATCTCCACGGCCACTTCTCCTCTTTTCCTTCCGAACCCCTGCCTCCTGCACCAGGCCCGCTGCAAGTACAAATTGCTTGCGGCCCCCCCCCCTGGGTGGGGGAGGTGTTAAGTCTGCCCCTCTTCTTACGCCTTTTTTTTCCCTCACCCCCCTGTCGAGGTGCCTTATTAAACTGCCCACTTTCTTCGGCGTGCGCAATTTCCGTTGGCGTAGAAGGTAGTTTTGAGTAGGAAGATCGTTTTGAGCGCCCGTTTCTCTCCCCCCCATCACTTCCTCCTCTGTACCCCTCTTGGGTAAACAATTTTGTCTTGCAGGAGCCCGTGTGACCGCCAGCATCCCCGGTTTGGAACTAAGGCCTTCTCCCCCCTGTCAGATTCCTTAAGGTGACCATCTGCACATCTCAAACCCCCGCAGTTTCCAGCCCCGGCGAGATTACCGTCGCTCATCTTTTGAGACCACCTTCTCACTTTTTTTTCCTTTTTTTTTTACCTTCCTCCTTTTCTGAAGATGACACGCTACGTTGGCCGTTGCACTTTGTCCCAAGCCACCGCGCTAGCGAACTTCTGGTTTGAGGAGCCCCGTTGCCCCCTCTCCCGTCATAGGAACCATAAGTGCTTTACGTCAGCTAAAAAATCCCTGTCCGCCCCCTCCCCCGACCCTTCCCCTCCCTTCCGACCTCCTTCTTATTACCTTGGGCCCCCCGGCGAAATCGTCTTATTTTAAGGGATCGAATTGTAAGTTCCTCTTTTTTCAATAACACCTTCAGCATTTGTCCGTCCGGATCTCGCCGAGCCCCCTTTCAAATCTTCCCTGACGGACAAGTCAGATTTCCTTCGCCCCAAAAAATATTTGGGAAGTGCTCCCCTCCCCTCTTTATACTCTAAAGAATTCCCCTTTAGTTCCCCCTAGGACAAGACAAGGTGACACTCCTACCCTGGGTCTACCCTGACCCGACATCACCCACCGCCTCTGGTTTTAGAAAGATCCCTTAGTGTTGATCTTTGACCTTCCCCCCTCCCCGGACCCAAGTCTTCCCCCCCCTGTATTGTGGAATTGTTAATACAAAGGGACGTCCGACTTCTTCCTCTATCCTTTCCCAGGGCCCCCAAAAAAAATAGTAAAATCCTTTTTTTTAATTTGAAGGAATGCTTTTGATTCCTTTCGGTGATCTCCCCCTTTTCTTTTATTTTCTAGGTGGAATTGGGGGATGAAGCTCCCCCTAAAACATCCAATTTTCCTCTAACTGGAAAGAATAATTCAAAAGTGCTCTGTGCAGGTCCGCATCCCGTCTTTTTCCACTCTTCCCTTCCCCCTACTTATGAAAGTAAAATCCCATTTATACGACCTTACTTATTGCGATGCTTTCCCTCCTCCTTTCTCCCGTTTGTTTAAGCGAGTATGAGGTTACCCCGGCCCCCTACATCTAGGCGAAAAAAGACTCTCCCCCATTCCAACATTCTCCTCTTTCTTTGAAGGTCAGTGGACTAGCAAAGTGAAATTTACTTTACCCCGGCACCGTAGAACTCTCACATAGATCCGCTTTTGAGATCCGCGTATCCCTTTTCTTCTTTTTCCCTTTTTTTTTTTTTTCTTTTTACGTCCCCCCCCAAGAGTCAACAACGTCTACACCTGCCGTGCCTACGCGACACGTCTTCGAACTTCTCCCCACAGGAGGAAAAAATACAAGAACGGTTCTCCTTTTCTCCCGTCTCCTTTCCGCGGCACCGCCCTGTGTTCCCAAAGAAAGATTCGATCATCCCCCCGTTGCCCCTTTTACCCATCAAGTCGACACCGACCCTGTTCAACGTTGTCTCTCCCCCCCCGACTCAAAATGGCGATTCCCCCCCCCAGATCAAAAACGAGCCGGTGCACTGTCACCCTACGGTCGGCCCTCCAAAGACCCAGGGGTTGCCATATCGGTCGTCCTTTTTTTCCTTCTAAGATGAATCTACGGGGCTACACTTTCGTCTCGATAATCGATTGCAGAAGGAAGACCACTCTTTCTTACATCCTTTTTCCCTTCATTTCTTAGAGTTTTCTCCCCCCCCCTCTCCTTTTAAGTGAAATTTCCTGTGAGGCCTGGCTCCGCGCCAACCGATGTGTTGACCCGAACGCCCTGGGCTCTTTTTGTTCCGTTTTACGTCGGGCCCTCCCCTGCACGCGATGTTTGAATCGGGAGATATACAATGGGTATCGGCTTCCCTAAATCTCAACTTTCGATACTGATTTAACCTTCAACCCTTCTACATTGGCCAGTCGTGGACCGGTTCCTCTTATTAAGACCCCTTTTCTCCTTCTTTTTCCCCCGCTTCAACACCCCCGCGTGCAGTTTGTAATTTAAAGCCGTGCCTACAGCCCCCCCCCCCTTTCCCGTCGCGTTTTGTCTCTGGACCAGTTCGCACCGTCGCGCGTCGGTAAAGCTCTCCCACGAGTGCCCATGTGGCCGTTTTGAAGATGTGGTCTGTCGCGGAGCCTCATTTCGAGTTCTATGGACCATGGGGAACTCCTTCTGAGCCCCCCCTTTTTCCCTCTTGATTCCCAAGTCCACTGCGCGGTTACAGCATTCAACCCCCCCCTGGGCGTGCGGCCCCCCCTCGTTCCCTCAATAACTTTTCTTTTTTTTCTCGGATAGAACTTGCGGTGATCATCGACATGAAAGTCAGTTTTTGACTGTTCAACCTCCCCTTTCTCACATCTCTACCCCTTCGAGTGAGGGGCCCTTGTATCTCAAGATCTAACCTTGAAATTCCGCGTTGGATTTTTTTCTCCTGTTTTTGGTTAGGATTGGTTAGATCCCCGTATGCCCCGGCCGGTTGGAGACAGCGGAATGGAAGTGTTCCCGAGCCTTTTCCTTCGTGAAAAACCTTTTTTCTTTTTAAAGGTTAGCGTCGATGGTTCCTTCCCGTGCCGTAAGTTCCATTTTCTTTAAGGAAAACTTTTTTTTCTTTTCCCCCCAGTCCATTTTTCCCATGCGACTTGTGCCGATTGATACATAAGTAAAGATCCCTGAACGGTGCTATATGGACAAAAACCACCCCCCCTCTCCTACCCCCTCCCCTAACGTTCGCTTTTTGATCCAATCGGGATCTTTCGTACGGATGGTTTATTTCATTTCGATTCCGCCAGAGCTTTTTCCTCTCTTTGCGTTACCTTTTCATCCTTTTTATGTGATATGCTAATCCGGGACCCAATTCCCCGGCCATATTCTGCAGTACCCCCCCTCCCCCCCCCCCCTCCGCTCGTTACCTTCCCCCCCCCCGATTAACAAGAAGCTATGGTATTTGTTTGCCGTTATGGGCTTAAAAGATTACCCGACTTTCCTGATCGCCCCTGTCTTCTTCCCCCACTTCACCAAATCTCTTTTCTACCCTTTTAGATGGTAAACCGGCGGCAACTCCGAGGGGAGCGGTCGACCAACAGTAGGCGGTTTTTGATGTGATTCTTAGGCTAATGTAGAGTTCCCCTTGCGCTCCCCCTTTTTCCCTCCCAATTTCCTGGCTTTCTACCAATCGTTGCTAATCACAAATGATTTGATTGCCGCATGAAGCTGACGAATTTACCGTGAGAGATTTAGGTCTTCTTATCTTGCGGTTCCCCCCCTTCTCCCTGAGGCGGCTCCCTTGGAATGGATTCAATTGTACGGCATTCGCTCACATGAACGAAAGCTTCCCGAGTTTGCTCTCCCCCCTGTTTCCCTCGGCTTTCGCGTTTCGGCGCTTTCCGTTTGCTTGTTTTTGTGCTAGGCCGGGGGTTGTTGAGTGCGCTTCACCTATTTCGGAACTCTCCTTGAGCTTGGTCCCCTTTTACCTCAGACCCAGAGTTCCCGGAAGCGCGTATACCTTGAACTGCCATCTCTCTGTCTCCCCCTTTTCGTTTCATCCACGGTTCTTGGGGGTTCAAACGCAGAAGCCGGTTGGCGAAACCCGTGGTCGACGGTAGCTCGCTTTGCGTGGGAGCTGTAGGTGAGATTGTTCCTACAGCTTTCCTTTCCCCCCCCCCCCCCTTCAAGTCCTCCGCTGACGGCTGGATCTCAAGAGTTGTCTCCACGGGTTTCTTCTGGAGGGTTCCTTTCGGCTCCTTGCACCCACAATTGTATTTACAAGTTTGGACCTCTTTCGTTGTTGAAATTGCGTTGAGCTGCGATTGAACACTCACTGCACTCATGATAGCGGGTGGCAAATTTGAGGTCCCTTCCTCTTCTTGCAGGTGCAGCTTTAATTTACCGCGGCCCGCTGCTTGTTTTTCTAACGTAAGACGGACTTAGCGGACTTAACACTCCCCTTCCCCTTTCCCCCCCGGTCCACATTTTTTAATCGAGCAGGGACTTCTGATTCTGGCGTCCTGCAACCCTGGCCAAGTGTTTCTTCGGGAATTGCCTTTTGTCGGACTGCGGTTCTTTTCCCTTCTAACAAGTTCGTCACTTTTCCCTATCCGTGCTTTGAATCTGTTTCGTTGATTTTTTGCAGAAACGCATTTTGGACAAGCTATTTAACTCTGCAATTTTAATCCCGTTTTTTCTAACCATCTTCTCTCTCCTTAGGCGTTGTGGCGTTTTCCGACTCGTGTTGCCCGAGAACCCTGCCAACTAGCACATCTTCCCCTTGCCCCTCGGGTAACATCTTCAAGGAAACTTTGTTGATTACTGATGGATTTCGCGCAGGCGCTTCCTTTTGCAACTGATCGTTAACCCCAACCGGCCCCGGTTGTACCCCCCAGTTCGACATACACTTTCCCAAGAATTCGATCGCACCGTGACAACGCCAGCGATGATCCCCCTTTTTCTTGAGCTTGGAGGAGATGCCTGATTGTCCAGTACGTGCCCTCTTCCGTGATTGCCGCACCCCTTGGGTAAGTTGACGTTTGAAGTATATTTCCTTTTCCCCCTTTTTAAACCGGGCCGTCTTTCCCGGATGAGCGGCCTTGTTACTTTTTATCGTTCGAAGGCTTTCGTCCATGGAAGGTTACCACAAGGAGGCGAATTAAGTTGTTTGATCTGGACAGCTTGTTTACTTGGGTCCTTTATTCTATCTCTTATAATCTTTTGTTCGTTGGAGATAACGCCCCCGGCACCCCGCGCTCTTTTTGATAAATGTCGAGGACTCCTATTTCTTTTTCCCCCCCCCTTCAATTTTTGACGAGAGTCTCCCTTGCCCAGTTCCTGTAACAATCACGCGCTGCACTCTGCTTTGAAACATGGTTTCACGTGAATCTCAAAAGCACCAACCGGCGATACCCGACCGCTTCCCTTCGTGGACCACTCTGTCGTTTCATCCTCTATCAAAATCCTTACCAAGCGAACGCTATCCGGTTCCTGGCGTTTTTTCCGGTTTTCTCATCCCAAGTTTTGGCCAGGCATTTCCCCACGGTTGTATTTCCTTTGTTCTCTGAAAGTTCTTCTTTTTTCGATTCTTTATTTTTTCATTTCCTGAGCATCATGTTACTCCCCCATTTTCTCACCTTCTGATTTCCGTTTCCATATTTTTTTCGATTTTCCCTTCTTTTCCGTTCACACCCCTCCGGGACTCCCTTGATTTCGTCGAACGTTTTCTCCACAACTTTACTTTTATTCCGCCGTTGTTGATCCGCCTGGCTGAAACGCAACTTCATGTTACCTCTCTGCAAACCCTTCCTTCTCCCCCCCCCCCACCTTTTCCCTGCTCTCTTGTTTTTACTATTCACGCGAAGCCCACGCGAATGACGTTGTGCCTTTTCCAGAATCCCGCAGGAGACACCCGAACATTCTTTTCCCCTCCTCCCCCTCTGCCCTCGTTGGCTTCTACACTTAAGACGAACAGCTGCAGTTTTCAATTGTTCCCCCCAAGTTGCGCCCCACTGGCCAGGGGCTCATTATGATATACAGGCCTCCCCGCCCTTTTCATTCAACAACGGCCTCTTTTTTGTCCTCCCTTTCTTTCTTTTAACTGCCTGAACCCAGGAGGCCGAATTCCGTGCCAAAAATGTCCTCTCCCTTTCTTGCCTCTCTCTACTTCTTGCCCCGGTACCCCAGTTCCTCCCCATGTCCCCACCAACTCTTGTGTAATAACAATTTGTAGTTAAGGAGCCCGTGACCGACAGCGGCTCTCCTCCCCTTTCTCTTGTCCTACACGTGCTGCTATGCCAATGACCTCGTTCGTTTTGCCACAATCTCCCCAAGCAGAGCCAGCGGCGATCCCCGAGGAACAACTTTCCCCTCCCCCTCCCTGGTCTTTTGATTGTTGACTTTTGACACCTTAATTTGGATGCCGATGGCACGCCTCAGTAACTGCTCCTTGCCGGCGTCAAAGCCTCCCTTTTTTCCTGCGCCCTTTGCCTTTTGAGAGGCCTTTTGCCAGCTGTTCTCGTCCGTCGTCCGTGTAGAAGGACATCACCCCCTTCCAGTTCTTACCCACACCCCCTTCAACTTTTCCGTCCCTGCGAAGGACGTGGTGCCCACTACTGCGTTTTGCCAGCGATTCGTTCTGAAGAGCATGTCGCTACCTTGGTACGTGACCTCCCCTTCCCAGCCGTTTGTATTGCTTCGCTCACGATCTCGCCTACCCGCCAAATCTCTCCTGCTTGAAAATTCTTCAGTTAATTCCCGACCCCCCCCATTCTTTTCCTTTCTCCCCTCCTTCTCTGGTCAAGAGAAATTCACGGGCTGTTTCCACCCCCAGAGGGGACATTCCAGGTCCAGCAGGTTCTCCCTTTTCCTAACTCTACTCCCACCCCCCCTCCCCTCTTCCTGGTTGCCTACCGAAATTTTTTCCAGTCCGAAAAGTCTCCAATTTCTTCGTTGTGCCTTTTGTCATACGGTCTCTCCCTCTCTCCCTCCCCTTAAAGTTTTTTCCCCCGAGGAACAACCCCGTTCCCCTTATTTTTGTTCAGCGTACGGAGGAACGCCGCTGCTGGGATACGTCGGAGACAAATTCTTTTTCTCTTTTTCCTTGCGTTTTGGGCCCCCTACGTGCCACCACCCCTTTTTTCCCGTAGGAGAACATCTTCTCCCTTCTGCGGAGGACGCACCCTGAAGCGGAAAGACACCCCTTCCCCCCTTTTTTTTCCACGATCCTCCACTTTCATCAACGTTTTTTTGACTTAGACCCCCGCTTTGAAGGATTCGAAAGGCCGTTTTGTGCTTTTACAGAGCGGCGCACAGTACCCGGGCCATTCCCACTATCTTCTTTCCTTCCCTGCAACCACAGCTCGACCAAATTTTTGACCAAAAGGGCGACTGGGAAGTGACCAGGATGTACGAACAACTTTCTATTACCCATTTCGGAGAAACTCTCCCATCTAGCGGTCTCCTAAAGGTACCTCTTCTCCCCCCCTGGTTTTTTCTCCGTCTACAACTTAAGCCGTTAAATTTATTCGCTTTCCCCGCTTGTCTTTAAGTTGGACACGTATCGCCACGCCTCATCCCCCCCCTCTTCCCCCCTACCCCTCAGACTTTTCTATGTTGAAGAGCCAGGTTCCCTCGCCGAGTTATCATTCGCCCTTAATTATTACCCAAGGTATTGACGACCTTCCGTTCAATGTTCTTCACATCAAAATTTAGCTCCTTGACACCCACAATACGGTTTACTTCCTACGGGCGGGTTGCACGCCCATGTGGTTTTGAATGCCCCCCCCCCCGGGTCGGCTTCTTCCCCCGGTGTGGCATAAGATTTGTTTTTCGAATAGGGTTTTCTACCCATCATTTCCCCCCTCCTCTATAATCGAGCTACGGAGACCCTGCCACTTCTTCCTTAAAACCTTTCACTGCACTAGTTCCTTTTCCCATAGTTTTCCGACCATGCGCGCTCGGCCTGTTCAGGAGCAATATGTGGACCTAAACGTGTTTTTTTGTGCATTCTCCTTTGAACATGACCCTCAGCTCTGTTTTTTTATTTTTGATATACAATGTGGGCTCGCCGGAGGACCCAACACGCCCACAGACTGGCACTTAAGATTTCATCACAACAGCTCCATTTTGTTTCTTCCTTGTTGACCGTCCTACCCGTTTCGACCCATCCCAACCTTGTTAGATACTATACCTCTTTCCCCATCTTCGTCCGTTAAGGTGCCCCCTCTCGCGACCAAATCAGGCTCTTTTCGGGTCACCTAAGTTGCTCGCTAGAAAGGCCTCCCCTTCCCTCGATGTTTTTTCCATCTTTCACCCGATATGCTTGGTTCCCAGGAGGTTCGGATTTGCGCTCCGGCTATCCTCTTTCGCGCAGAATGCGGTAGCCCTTTCTTTCCCCCCTTTATGCCACAGGTTTGTTAATTTTGTTGTTCCAGAGACCATTCTTTCAACCCCCCCCCCCCTGGAGTGCCGGACAGAAGTGGTGTTGGACAGTCCTCCGGCGGGGGTAGGGGTATCTTTTAATTGGCGGTTCTTGAACACTTTAAACGTCAGGTCTAGTCGCGTGATTTATAATCCTTTCACGTTGCGACCCTCGATTTCTTTTCTTTTTTCACTTGTCCCTTCAAGATCGTAACTAGACCCATTCTTGGGTTGTGTGGAGCACGGTCCAGTTCTCTGGCCTGACTTGAGGAGACGACCGTGTTCTAAAAGGCTGCACAGGATCGGATAAAATGAAGGAATGTTTCCCTTAGGAGTGGCTTTGACCCGATGAGGAAGGCCTACTACGCTATAAGCTTCTCTTAAGATGGAACGAGAGACGGTCGAGAGGATCAGCTTGGGCCCCTTAAAGTAATTAATATTTGCTCCTCCCCACGTGACTGAATCCAAGTTTCCATTTAAAGTATCTGTGGCATTTTTCGTTTCCTCTTTTGCCTCGATATATATTACGTACGCCTTACCACCTTTTCTCTCCGCTGAACCATCCACCTGCTTCTTTCACCCCTTTAAAGGCCTGCATGTCCTCGCTAAAGTGATCCCCCCTTTTGGGTATCTTTGTGTGATGGTAGTCCCCAGATTTCTCAATCCCCGCAGCATAGGTTTTTCTTCCTTTCCCCTCTTTGGATGGTTGGCGATTTCCCGGCACCCACTTCAACGATTCAATAGATGTTCCATTTATAACGCCCCTGATTCCCTTCGATATTCCGTACTTCCTCCTTTAAACCCACGAAGTTTGCCTCTTTTCATTTTTGAATCTTCGGGACCGGATAAATCTAAGATAGGCTTAGTTGTTAATCCAACCTCCCCCCTCTCCTTTTGATCGTGTTCTGATTTAAATCCCTGGGATAACCGAAGAGGAATGGTCTGGGCTTTTTTGACTTTTCGATTCTAAGGGTCTATGACCGAGTGTTTCACTTCTCGCTTTTCCTTCTGTTGCCGCCCCAGGGTAAGGCTTTTTTTTCTTTCCTCGTCGGTGCCTTTTTCCCCCCCCAAAGATTGTGCCTTTCGAATGAAGCTGTCCTAATTTTCCGTCAGGAGAGATTCCGGTGTCGCGTATCTTGCTTTCTTCTTAAGCCGAGGACCCCCTTTGGTCGTGATTCCCTCACTGAGATCTTCCTTTTCCGCGCCCTTAAACCCCCCCGATTCGCGGGGCGCCCCTTTTGTCCCAAGCGGGGCTCTTTCCCTCTGTCGTTCGTGTTTGCCTTCCCCGCTTGATTGGTGTCGGTCGGCTTTGCGTCTATCGGGGCCTCTACGGAGCGTTGTTCCCGTTCCCCCAAGACCAGACGTTCTACGCGTCTTACCAGCAGTTCCCCGAGCCCCGTATTTTCCGTTTACCCTTCAACCCGATTAGTCCTTGGCTGAGTTCAAACTTCATCAAGCCAGGTGCGCTCCCGTCCCGGTCGACTGTACGCCTTTGGATGGAACGCGCGGGTTTTGAGTTTTTTTCGCCCTTTGAAGGGCCACCTTCCTCACTTGCCTTTGACTAGTCTTCGGAAAATGCCTTTCTGATGACAGTTCGGGCTTTTTTTAGGATCCTTTCCACAACTACAATCCCCCCCAACTTTTGGAACCTTGCAGTTGCGCCGCTTTTTGCGTTCTCAGATTTTGTAAGATCGTCCTAATGCTCGCCGGTGGAAACGTCCATGCCTTCTCCTTTTTTTCCCTTCATCTTAATACAGTCGGCGCACCGTCTCTTGTTGCTGTTACAATGCTTCCTCTTCTAGAAGACGTTTCCCTCCATTCCCAGGTTGGCTCCAAGACTTTGTAACTTGATCGCAGTTCCTCGTGATTCTTCCTTCCTTTCCTTGCGCCGTTTCGTTGAGACCTGCTTTTTTGCTTCCCTTTTGGTGATGTACTTTCCCCCCGCGAACAGTCTCATAGACGAGCTTCGTTTTTCTCTTTTTTTTTCGCATGATTCAGACCCCTTTCATTTTGTCCTCCTCCCTCCTAGGTTCGTTTCATCCAGGCGGCCACCATCGGCGAGAATCTACTTTTTTCGGCGTTTTGTTTTAGTTTTCGCCTCTCGCTTTTTTTTTTTGAATCCTGCCCCCCTTCCCCCGACTTTAGGTGAGAATCCTTCTGTAAGAAAACTGGGTGAAGTAGCTGATGCTCAAGGAGTTTTTTTTTCACCGTTATTTTTTTCCTTTTTGATCTTTCAAACTTTCATCCCCCCTCACGGTACAACCCGACTCAGTGAACCTTCCCCCTGAAAAGGAAATGTCCCCATGAAAACCTCACCTTTCCCCCCCCCTCATTTTGATTTCCGCTAGTGAATTTACTTTTGTGAGAGATAGCTGACCTCTCCCTTCCACTCAATTGGCAGATCGGTGATGCCCACCCGGTTGTGTACTTGCCGTTTTTTTTTTTGCCTTTCTGAGTTTAACAACGGCTTTTTCTGCTCTTTCGGTTTCCGTTTACAGTTCCTTTCCCCCGTCGAAGATCTTTTCCCTGGCTGGGTGAAATAATGGCATTAATTATTACGTTACTCCCCCTTTCTTTTCTGTGGCGTTATCTTATTTTTTTGCACCCCCGTGTGTTGAGACCGTCTCACTCCAGGCACCCCCAGCGTCCTGTCGCTAACACTGCAGAGGAAATGCCTCCTGGTCCCCCCATTTCCCTGCCGCCGCGTCGTTCTTTTTACCTTTTTTTCCATTTCCAAAACTCACCCTCCCCCCTTTCTCTCGCACGGCTCCTATGTTTAACATGGGTCCGCGTAGATCTCACAACGCAGTCCACCCCCGTGCTTCACCGAAAGCCGGCACGTTCTTCTTTTTTTGACCCCTCGAGTCAGATCCTCTCCCAGCCGCCTTGCCCACTTTCCCCTGAATATAAACCGGTCCTGGCGTGTTCGCTACTTTCCCCGTTGATGTCACTTTTCTTTTCCCTGAAGGACGCTTTACCTCCTTTTTGCAACGCTATCGCCTGCGCCAGCATGTCCAGCTACTCACCCAATTTAATGAGCCATTATCTCCCGTACGTTCTTTTTTTCCCGTTCCGTTGTTCAGGATTAACGTTTCCCAACCTCGCTCAGGTTTCGGCGACCAAGTCTCAACCAAACGCCTCCTTCTTCCGCCAGTTGTTGACTTTTCCCTTCCAACCCAGTCCCCTCCTTCTTTAAATATCTTTTCTTTAAAAAACTTGTATGCAAAATAATCCGAACAAGATTCCTAGCCATCTTCTTCCCTGCCAGCATTTAAATTTGAACCCCGAACACCCCTCCCGTCTCCCCCCTCATTCTCATTTCACCTCCTAAAATTAGAATCGTTTCAAGAGCAGACCAAGCTAAGATCAATGGCCCCTTCCTCTCTTTTACAATGATTGACCCAACCCCTGAGACCTTTTTCAGTACTTTTTCGACCAGGATAAGAATTTGCTTTTAAAACCAGGCAGACCCGGTTGCTTTTAAAGGTATCTCTCAGTAAAGCACTCTTCCCGTTCCGTCCGAATTGGCCAACCCCCCCCGGCCTCATTTGGATTTAGACCTGCTGTGAGAAACGTCTTTTCAACAGCCTTGTACAGGAGGGACACCCACTCTTTATAAAATTTTGTTCTTTGAAAGGAGACCCCGTTTCTTACAATAAAGAATGAAGGCAGTGCCGAATTCACTTTTCGTACTTTTTTAGTACTCTTGTAAAGTTTTCCCGTCCCTATTTCCTCCCCAATTCAAACAGTCCCTCTTACCAGCCCCGGAGTCTCCCGTAGAACAGCCTCGCCCCGACCTCCCTCTTGAGAGTTTTCCCCCTTCCTTTCAAGTGGATGGCCCGATTTCCCCCAGCTAGTTGAGGCTTTGGCACTGGGAACCTCGTCTGTCGCGAACTGGTTCAGTTCTCCCCTTCACACGGCCCAAGTCCGTTCTCGTTCACTAATTGGGAGCCCGCCTCACCCCGCGGCCTTTTGAAAGCCAAAAGCCAACCTTTCCCGGTCCCGCCACGCCCTGCCCCGCACGAATTACAAGTGGGCGCCGAATCCCCTCTCTTTTTCTTTTCAGGGAGCTAGTTTTGTAGTAAAACCATTTTCCCCGCCCGCGTGTCTCCCCCCCCGCAAGCAATCTCGCCGACCAAATCTCTCCTGTTTTTCGGAAAATCGAATCGTCCTGTTTTGTTCAATCCCATCTTTGGGCAGTGAGTCCCGACTCTGTTAGCTAAGATCCTCCCTGGTCAATTTCCCCCCTTCACGAGGACCCCCCCTTCCTGCACTGTGAAACTATGGGTCTACCCATGAATCTCGACTCCCCCCTCCCTATTTTTTACCCGATCACTCCTTCTTTGCTAACTGTCAATGGTACCCCTCGAACCCTTATCCCACTCGTTGTGAATTTGTCCTCCACGGCGAGTCCGAGCTTTCGCTCTCCTTTCACAGCGGCACACTACCCGTCCCCTTCTTTTGTTTCATTTTTCCTTAGTGAACCTCCTCGTATGATTTCCTTGCCGGTTATGAGACCTCCCATACTTGCGCGGGTTGCTTGTTTTGACCGGATTCGAAGAGCTCCCACCCATCCCAATCTCTTGTTCCTTTCTATCCCACCTGTGCTGGCTTGACCATCCCCCTTTCTTTAAAGCTCACCCATACCATCCTCCGAGACCTTCCCTTCGGAAAGTGCTTCCCCCGCTCATTTCTCTTTAATTTTAGTCAGCTTTCGTGTTCCAGCGTCGCAAAGTTACCCCCCCGGAATCTACTTCTCTGATCCCCTTTCCCCATTGACCCCCCAAAGCTCCTCCCCACCACGGACCAAAGGCTACTGGTCAGTCGACCCCCCCCCTGCATTTCGAAAGAAAACAGGTACTTCCGCCAACTTCCCCCGGAGAATTCCAAGTCGCGGTTGCTTTTACCGGTATTAAATCGGGGCTCGGTTTTTCTTTCGCGTCCCCAACTCACTCCCCCCGGCATTCTCTCCCCCCCACCTCATGTTTCACGTGCAACCTATTTCGACTCCATCATACCAACGCCTCTTCCCCACTACCACCGAAGTTTCAGATTTCTACTCCTCTTGACGAGGAAGGTTTCCTCTCCGAGCTCCTTTTTAATTCTTTACCCCCCCGTTGACAAGACGCTGCCCGTACCCCTTTTTTTCTCAAGACCTCCAACTAGCCTAGAAAAATATCCTCTTTAAACCGCGGGTCCGCCTCCCTTTTTTTGAATTCCTTGAGAATAGGAATTTCCCCCTTTTGAGTATGTAGTATGATGCAAGGGCACTAATTTCCCTTTTTTTTTTATAAGAACCCCATTTCTTTTAGCGGAAGATTTCCCACCTCTTAGAAAACTTCCCCCATGGTCCACCTGATCTAGACTGCTCAAGAGTCTCCTACCAGGAAAGTTTCCTGCGGATACCTTAGTCCCCCCCCCACCGTTTTGTGGACAACTACACCGCCCCTGGGCTGTTGGCTTGCAGCTGAGGCTAAACCTTTTTTCACAATGGTCACACCCCCCCCCACCCCCACCCCAGACCCTCTGGTTTGAAGCGTTTCTCTATACCCCCGTGCGGCTGGGTCTTTTCCTTTCCACCTGACGATTCCGATCCTCTTTACCAAGACCCCGTCCTCCCTTGCCAGTCCGTGTTTGCCCCCGGCCTCCGGCGAAGCCACTGCTATTCCCACCGACCCCCCTTTTTTCCCCCATCGCGTGCAGTTTTTTTCCCCATGTGTAAGACAGTATATAAAGACAAAACTGCCAAGGCGTTTCCACCCTACTTTTTTCGCGGAGCTGTTCCTCAGTCTGCGCTGTCTTCCCGTCTCTTGCGCCTAGATGAAGGTGGATCCTTTCGAGATGTCGCTCCGTCCTTGCTTATTCCCTCTTATCGAGCAGCTTGAAAATTTAGCCCCACTTTTTCTCCCCCCTAATCTGATCAAGGAAAATGGCCCTCGCTTGTCCCCCGGTCCTTCCAAACCCCCCTTTTTCGGCGGCCCGCTCTGCACCATTCCTCCCCCCCTCTTATTTTTTCGAGGTCCGAAATGGGTTCTTGATCATGCCATTTCCGTTTCAGTCTTTCGGCGTTATAACGACTTTTTTCCCCTTGCCCTCCCTCTTATTCCCTCTTCGATGTTTCGTTCTTCCCTTCCAGAGTCCTCCCCTCGAACCGTCTGCGTTTTTTTCTGTCGCGTGTGGGGGATGTGATGGGCTTTGACTACGTGTCCCCTTCGGCCACGTTCCTTGGATAAACCGAATGCCGTGTTCTCTTATTTGTCGCGCATTTTCGCAAAAACCTGCGACTCCCCGGGATAGAGGTGAGATCCTGTTCTCTGGTACCGTCGTAAAGTACTGTCCTTTGCGTCGTTTACCCCCTTGCCTCCCCCCTTGTGTAACTTCCCTTTCCTTGGTCATTGTGCGATGCTGTTTTGCCGCCTAAGAATATTGTCCGTCCAGAGGAACCTGTGTCGCTCGCCTGTCCCCCCGAACCACTCTTCTCATCATTCAAGCCTCCGGTTTAGTGATATTTGATCCCATCCCGATCTTTTCCATGTCCCCTTATTTTCCGATCTTTCCGCTCGGTAATGTCTAAGCCCCTCTTCCCGAAAGGCCTAGATATTCTGCTCCCTTTAAGGCCTTTTTTTTGATGCCGCTTCTTCCCCCCCCCATTTACCTCGCCATCTAATGCGTCGGGCTCCCTCCCCCCGTTATCCATTTTCCCCTCCTCCGGAGGTTCCTCCTCCCTCTTACTAGACGTGGCCCTGATTTTTTCCGTGGTCCAGGTGCCGATGCCTCAGTCCCCCCGCCCGTTTTCTGACTCAAAAATTCCCCAACGATTACTTTCGTGGTCCCTTCTTCCTCCACCGACGTCTCCTGAGAACCCCCGTAGTAGGTGTTGGTGATTCTTCTTCAGTGTGACCCTTCGTATCCTGAGCTGTAATTGTGCCCCCCACTTTTCCAGGTTCTTCTCTTTCCAATCTTCCCCGTCTCCCGCCAAAGATTGGTGATTTGCTCTGAAGCTGATCCCAGGATAGATTTTCGGGTCTTCGCCTCCTCCTCCTTTTCGTGCCGGAGCGATTCCGTCTTCTGTGCTTTCTTTTTAATCGTACTCGAAGCGAGCGACTTCGGGCCTGAAACATTTTGCTTTCTTGTTTGCGTTCCAACTTGTTTTTTTTTCAATGCGGCGGCGCTTCGTTCCGATTGAATTGCTTGTTGTATTCCCGTCCCGGTATTTTCGGGCTGCCCCATTATTTCCGGGAACGATCCTGGAGAGTTGCCGTGTCACCCCCGACCCTCCTTCGCGAATGCGTCTTTTCAGTTGCCACCCCCTTCCCCCTCAAACGTATTCATTTTTTTACCAGCATCCACGTGAGGCCCGGGGTTAAATCGTCCAGAAAAGTTTGTTTTTGCGAAAGATGCGGGCCTACGTTCCTCTCGCCGGGTGCTTTCGCTCTTTCTCTTGTTGCGCCCCCGACGGAAGGGCACACGAAAGTTTACCTACTGGTCTATTGCGTTTAAATTAGTTTCCCCTGAACCCCCCCCCCCTTCTTTCTGTGGGTCATTCGGGTTCCTCCCACTACACAAATAACCCCCCCAAGAGTTTGGAATTTTGACTTCCTTTTCGCTAGTCAGACCGATTTGAAGTTCTCCCTAATGCTTTCTTTTGGCCAAACGGGTAACCCCTGCTCCTCCGATAGAAGGTGCATGGACTCAGACGGCGCCAAAGCTGCCGTTTCTGTACATGCGGTTGTTCTATTCTCTCAGAAGTGACAACCTACTGGTCCAGGTGCGGCAATTGTAAAATTTCAGACGGGACTTCCTCATTGGAGTCCTGCCCCCTCCTTCTACCGTGTTTCTTCGGGGTCAGGAAATGAATGTCTTTGTCCCTGCGGTGGTCTGCCCCCCCAAACCCTTTTTCGTATCCTTAGACATGATTTCCTCTTGTGAATTCTTTTTCGCCTGTGCTTTCCCGAACATGCTTTTGTCAATCTATTTACCCCCCCATGGATTTTCATACTGGCGGATCCGGCGAGCCTCCGTCCCCCCCTGCTTGTGGTCTCCCTTTTTTTTTTTCCTCCTAAATCCGCGCCTTTTTGTAGTCCAGGCTCCTGCCAAACTCGCCGCAACGATCCCCGGGTGAGATCATATGGAAGGAACATGGTTCTCTCTGATGCAAGGCTGTCGCGAAAGCTATTGGCGGAACTTTCAAAACAAGCCCCCCCCTTACCGTTAAAAAGCTTCCCCGTGACATCCCCTTAAGCCCTTCTTTGAGAACCGGTACCCCCCAGTGAAAGATGGATTCTTTCTTTCGTGGTTATTCGAAATCTCATCTTCCGCCGATTTTCCCGTCCCTGGTTGTCGGAGTCGGGTCGTCCGTTTTTGTACTTCTTGAGATTCGTGCCGGGCCATGGTGTCACCCCAGTTTTCTCTTTCAGCGGCGTTTCTTTACAGGTAGTCATTAGTTCGAAGCGCGGCTGTGGAATGGGTTTTGCCCACCTTCGCCCTTTCTTTGCGACGACAGCGATGGTGTGGGCGGATCTATCTCTTCCCTCGCGTTGTTGTTGTTGCTCTCTCTACCCGCCCAAGGGCCCCCCTCGTTCTACACTGCAAGAAGCCCTGTCCTGGTAGGCCACATTCCCTCCCGCCGTTTTAACGTTTCAAGTCGCATGTTTCCACAAATAACCTTCTCCTAGCACGCTTCCCTTTTTCCAATGGTCCTGCGTTCATCCTATCAACACCCGCAGTCAAACCCCGGCATCACCCTCGCTCCTCGTTTTTTTGACATCTCACGATCTATCCCCCGCCCTTGCCCCCCCTCTCCATCGATCCCTCCTGGCGTTGTATTCATCTAAGTTTGGCAGTGATAACCAGCTTTTTTTTTCTTTTTTCATTTTGGAGCTTTTCCGATCTTTCCCAGACCCCCCCCGATCTGCCCTTCTCCGCCGACTGACCTACCCCTCATACCCCCTTTTCAAGATTAGATTCTAACGACTGCCGTTCTAGTGAGTAGTTTTCATTCCCCCATGAGCAGGATTCTGAAAAGTCTACACACACCTCCCCCACGGCTTTTTTTCCTCTCCCGTTTTTCTCAGAATGTATGTCCCCGCCTAAGAGCAAAATAGATGGATCCAAAACGCCTTTTTTTGTCAAACTCCCTTGAAACCCGACGCAGAGGCTGCTCCGAAGTTTTTCGCATTTTTTTTCCTCCACATTCAACCAGCATTCGACCCCACGAAAATAATCCCGAAAACACTTTCGAATCGTTCCCCTTCATCTCAAAGGAAGTCCTGTCCTGATTGACTGCCCCCCCCCCCCAACCCTTCCCGTTGGAGTTCCTTCTATCATAACGAATTATCAAACAACCCGGAATCTGGCAGTTATACATCTGACTCTCTCGGCGGCCCCACTTCCTGTTGCCCCCCCCCCCGGCTGCCTCTGTCGATCTCGCTCGGTATGAGCGCTCGGCGCAAACAGCCGCCGCCCGATGGTTCCAATTTTCATAAACCCCATTTTAGTTTTCAACTTCTCCCCGAATTGATTCCAATCATCACGTTTAGCAGACTCTTCTCCCCCATTTTCGTCACACCTGTGTACTTTCCGTGTGCTACAAAGTTTTGGTGCCCCAATATCACAACATTGAGCGAGCCTGTCGGATTCGTCCCGCAATCTTTCGCGTCCACCTTTCGCTTTTCCGGCTTGACCACCTTTCCCTTCCCCGTGGATTTTTTTTTTAAAATCGATAAGTTGAGGCTTGGCCTTTCCTCCGGCGTCGAATCTTTATTTCGCTCGGCCCCACGGTCCCCCGCCAGTTCTCCGTAAAGCGATAAGGGGGACTCGCCCATCCCAAATCCCCCCCCGGCGCAAATACCCACCCCCCGGACTCTTCAACTGCGCCGCGCCTTTTACAGTGGTTCAACCCAGGAGAAGATCTTTAAGGTCGGAATTCCCCCTCTTCCGTGGTACTTTGCCAATTCCCCCCATTTTCCCCCATCCGCGTCCTTTTCTCGGCACTCCTGCTTCTCGCTCGTTTCTCCCCATTCCCTGTCCGGAATCTCAGTAATTAGCAATCCCCCCACCCAATCCGGAGCACCGCCGAGTCCCGCTCACGCCCTGACCCTTTTTTTTTTTTTACTTAGGACATCGCAAGGAACTCGACGCTCCTTCTTAACACATAACACAGACCACGGGGTGTTCCTCCTCTTCCCCCTTCTTTCGTTTTCCCTACCTTGATTCCCAGACGACCGTCTCCACTTCTCGTGGTACTTCCTACAGGGATCCGCTCCTTCCGTTATCCCGTTTACGCGGCCACCCCACCCCCCCGTCCCGGCTATGTTTTTTTCCGGAAGGAAAGCCGTTATGTTATTGCTGGTGAGACCGCTCTCCTTTATTGGGTGAGTCTCAGCGCCTTACCCCCCCGGCTTCACCTTCCTCTCTAAATTTCTTCCCTTCTGCTGGAGGAGAAGTGAAAGATCCCCCCATCCTCTACTATAAAGATATTGGCACTTCGCTTGACGACTGATCTTCTTGCTCTTCCCCTCCGCGTTTTTCTGTGTTTCAGAGGCGAACCCCGCATCTTTCCCTATATGATTGCAACAGCTCGCCCAATTTTCCCACGGGCGGAGGTCCTGTGACCCCCCAAGTTTATGTGGAAGCATCCAAGGGAATTCTTCCTTTACGGTCGTTTTCCCTCTCCATCTGTGTTCCTTTCTAGATCTGACAGGCTCCCCTTTTTTTCGCGGCACCAAAAGAGCCCCGGCCCCACGCATTCGGTGTCCACCCCGTGGCCTTGCCAGTATTAGAGCCACTCCCCCCCCTCCGCCCTTCCCCCGCAGCCCCCTTTTCCTCCGACGACTCTTGAAGGTTAAAGGTTGCCCGAACCCGCAGAGTATCATTTTCGCTGTAATTCCATCAGTAGCACCCTGACTCTTGAATTTCACCCTTGCCGAGATAAGAGCCCAATTTCTCTCCCCCCTCGAAAAAACGGTATTAATTTCAACTGGCCGAACCCCGGTTTGACTGCCTGTCTCCCCCCTGCTCGGCCATTTTCCTGGAAAGATGATGTAGATAAGGTACATCATTTTTATCGCTAGAATCGAGTCTCCGCGTACGCGGACCAATATCAGCGTTAAAATGCATTCTCGTTTGAGGCACCGATTTACCTACCCCTCATCTTCCTGGGCGGAATTTTCTCCGAGAGCAACCGTAGAAACTCAGCTTCATTGGGGGGATTTCGATACGCTTCCCATTCAACGCCATACTGTTTTTAGGAGAAGTACACCCTTTTTGGATCGCCGAAAGTCCCTCACCCTCCTGGCCCTTCCCGATCTTATTGACCCCCCAGAATCTACATGGCAGTCTTCATCCTCCCCGACAACTTGTATACAGCTTAAAAACTTCATGTTTGTGACTTGTAATGTGATACCTTTAGATAAGCCCCCACCCAGCGTGGGCCCACCTTACTTTTTAGAGGCGCAGGTCCCCAGCCACCCTTTCTCGATTCTTTCACAAGATTTGCGCAAAGAGTATGAGGTGTTGACAGGCGTGATATGTGTTCCCTCGCCATGGCACTCCCCCCTTCGATTATCGACTTCCAGAACATTAGCCTTTCATAATCTGTGCCGGCCCCTTTGCGCACATGATCCCCGAAAGCCCTACCCACCACATGGGGAGTCTGCCTCTTGTGAAGTAAGAACCAGGAATTTAGAGGATTTTTTCTCAATTTTGGCTTGATCATCTCCCCTTGACGTCATGTCCTGGGGGCAGACGAGGTTAAAGAATAACGTGCTGACTCTTCTCGAGGGCGTTCCCCTTTTGTCCTTCAATCGTCTCTCCCCCTAAACCGTACTTCCTGGTTTAGGTGTAGAGGAGTGGGGTTGAGTGATGTTTGTTTAGTGTCCAGTTTATGCCCCTGCGTTGGAAGACCGACCCGTAATTCCTTGGGCGGATTCTTTGTTTGTCCAATCGAGGACCCGGAATGCTAAGCGGTTTCTCGCTCGATGGTTCTCCTCTTTTTGCCGGTCCCAGTAATCACCTTTGCTTTCTTCTAATCCAGTGTACCAGTTCGAATTGGCCTTGCGAGATGTTTGTCCCTCTCCTACTTCAAGCTTCCCCCCGTTTAACAGGTGGATCGATGGAACACATTGAAAGAAAACCTTTTGAATCTTCACGTTAAGTGGCGCGGATCACTTACCCACATTCGGTTCCCTTCTCAGGTACGGCTAGTGATATTTAAGTGATGCGCAGGCCCATTGTCTTCGAGATTTTTCTGCCGGTTTAGCCGTTTTTGAGAGATTCGTCTTCGTCCCCCCATTAACACTTCGACCATATTAGTCTGTCTTAACCGCCGCTCATCAGCTTATTTCATTCTCTTCCGCACTTGAAACACATAGGTTTCCGTTTTCTTCTGTGCCGTTGGAACAGGTCCCCCGTGAAGATCTTCGCCAGGTCCGTAAACCCCCTTCCACAACCACCTGATACATTTTCGTGTGTTTCCATACGGTTAGGCCCCCCCTCCTGAGGTTTAGGGATTTCCCAGCAAGGTGATTTTAGTCTTCATGTTAGGCCCCCCCCTCTCACCTTTCCCTGACGCACAGGGTGTGCTTTTCCCCCCTCCCTTCTGTTCTTTTCCCCGGCCAAGATTTTTTCTTTTCTCCTGAATCTGACGAATTTCGTTAAGGACGATGATTTAGTTTTTTCTATTTTCTTTGAAGGTCGCGAGACCTGCTGTGGACATTTTTCCTCCTCCAGTCCCCTCGCTGAATTCTCCCCCTGAAAACAGATCGCTGCCGTTTTTTTGAGTTTGCGCCCCTGTCCCTGAGTGTGCCCTCGGCCGGTTGACTTTTTCTTTCGGCGTTTATTTGTGTAGGGCTTTGTCCATTATCGGCTTTGAAACGATACTTTTTAAGGGTTTTCACTGGAAGATTCCATCACCAGCTTTTCTCTTGCGTCTTTCAAAGGCCCCCGGTCGAGGAGTTTTCCCCCTTTGGCCAAGTGCGTCGGGGTTTCACTTTTCCGAAAGCGAAGGTGCTCCAGATCGATGGTGGTCCGGTAAGCTTTCGCCTGGGTTCCGCTCGGTTGAGATTGTTTTTCACGTCCTTGGAGCACCCGGGAAAGTCCATCGCCTTGCCGTGCCGTTGACAATTAGTCTGCGCCCTGTCTGACTTGGGTCTTGTCATTCGGCTTGCAAACTACAAAATTTTTTCACTTTTTTTGGTTTCCCTTGTCTTCTTTGCTCGCCGCGACTCTTTTCTTTCCTATGCCCCTACATTGCTCTCTTTTGGCGACCAAAGAAATTGAGGACCGAGGAGGAGATTCAAGCGGTGCCAGATGACTCCCCCGGACCTGGCTTGTCCCGCTGCCTTTTTTTATTTACAATCTTTAGAAGTCCGAGAAGGAATCGGCCGTTTGTCTTGCCCTTAACTTTTTCTCTCGGTTTTTCGCTGATTGGAGAATTCACGCGGCTACTTTTTCATAGGTGTAACTGAGCATTTTTTCTTTTGGCTCCATGAGGTTATTTACCCTTCGAAAATTTCTCTCATCTAACCGTTTCTTTCTCTGTCCCCACCTCGTTAGACCTTGATTTTGCCAGGATCCTATTTTTCATTGCTTTTCCCTTTTTCATCCCCGGCGATACCCCCAGTTGAGAGAATATTCGGAGTTGTGGAGCTCCGTTTTAAATATTGAGACCGCTTGTCGTCCTGCCAACTCGCCACTTATGAAAGTCTCTGGGCTTAATATCTCTGAATGAAAATGGGGGAGAGCTGATGTATGTATGTTCGCTCCTCTCCCCTTTCCAATCTCGTGGAAAACTCGAAAAATGAAACGGCTACAAAAGCCTGCCCAGTGATCCCCCATTGCCGACTTCGATGAGCACCTTGACCCCCTCACATTTGGATTTCCCCAGCTTTCGGTGCAGCTTCGGGATTAATAATCTCTTTTCACTCACGGCCTGGGTCGGTTATGCTCCCGGTTTTTGGGGGGGGGGGGGTGTTGACAACTTTCCTGTTGTTTGATTTCGTTCCTCTACCCAGGGTCCCTGAAGAGGCTTTTCCCCCGGTTTTTTGTTCCATGTCGTAGAATTTCACCCTCCGAATGAGGGGCAGGCATGCCATGGACTGGTTTTTGCCCTCCCGGATTTTTGCTCATTCTTTGTAGCGACTTCTCTTCTGTGGCCTGCGTCTTT
>Ga0179593_1611146_pt1 | contig 28714 bp, 30 predicted proteins | sample CZODoug2_1_08_16_FD_185931 | JGI IMG/M metagenome (GOLD analysis project Ga0179593, IMG submission 185931) | Vadose zone soil fungal communities from Angelo Coast Range Reserve, California, USA - CZODoug2_1_08_16fungal (PacBio error correction) | ecosystem: Environmental > Terrestrial > Soil >... | reverse complement strand
GTACACGCTTCGTTTTGTCTACTATACTTTTCGGAACCCCTGCCCTCAAATTGAAAATTTCCACCTCATAACAGCGACACCTTCCGTCTTCCCTCCTCCGACCTAGATGTCAGATCGAAATCCCCCCCTTTCGGCCCCTTCCCCCTCACTGAGGCAACAGACGATTCATTTTTTCCAGGAACCCCCTTTCTAACCGCCTGTCTGACGTTTTTGAAGGAGATATCTCCGCCCCCCGTCCGCCCAAATCCGGCTTTCTTAGACTTTGTTTTCGAGCCATATTTCCGTTCTTTTCCCAGGATTCCTGAGCGAATCACGGGCTCACTCGCAAAGACCTCATTTTTTTTGCTTCTTTCCTGCCGCATCCTGCTTAATTCCTCTTTAACCATGTCCATTTGATTGTTTCTCAAGTGCTAACCTCCTGATTTGAACCCAATCTTTCTACGACTTTTGCCTTTTTGACCTCTCCACCCGCCCCCACACCGCGCCAAATCGCCCTTTACTCCCCCCCCTTTCCCACATCTGCATCCGACGAATGTGCCTCCCTAAGACACCTTCCTTCCCCTTGTTCAGAAGTTGGTTTCTCCCTCCCTTAGTCGCCCCCCTTTTCCCCCCCTCCTAGGTTTATCCACAACCCATTTTTTTTTTTTTTTCAGGTATTCGCATGAGACCAGAAAACGCTTCAACCTTCCCTTCAGTCAATCGATATGAACTCAACTCTCCTCTCAACTCTCTGATTGCTCAAACCCCTAGACGCTTTTTCCCTTTCCTCGATGATGCACATAATATTTCAATTTTCATGATGATAGTCCCTCGTGGTGATTCTTGACCCTCTCATGCCCCATACCCCGAGGATAATACCAGTCCTTTCCGACTCCGCTCCGTTCCGTGGGCAACACTCCCCCTTCGCTTGAGGTTCTTTTCTTGGCACGCCCCGACCGAACCCCTCTTCTACCCGTTCCGGAGTTTGACGTTCCCCCCTCTATGCGCCAGAACGTCCCATCTTTTTTCTTTTTCGAAGTTCACTCGCTGCCATGGCGTTGCGTCCCGCCTTCGTGTCTTTTTTTTACCGATGTGGAGAGTATAGAAATGATTTCGTCTTTTTGGTTGTGGCTGATGTTTTTGCTCCCCTTTACCCTTAGTCACTGGAAACCTGGCGGGTCCGCTTTCTTTCTTGGTTTTGAAACGGCCATTCGCAGTTCTTTTTCGCCACCCCCAGATCACCGGCGACCCTCCTCGTTTCTCTTTTCTTCGCATGAATAGCGGATTCCCCGTACCGTTCTTCCCCTCATCGTACATTGTCTTTGATTTTTGACGTTCGTTTGAATTGGCCCCCATACTTAACCTTGTCCCCCCAGAGAGATTTTCTCCTCGCAGTTCGGTTCGGCCGGGGTAACCTTTTCCCCCAGTCCACCCAAACGGGCTGTTTCCCCCCCCCTACCTCCCGGATACGCGAATTCGATAATCTGTCTTTGTCATGGTTACGGTCGCGCTTTAACCTTTTTGGCTCCATGCGCCTCCGGATTCCCCCCACAGGCTGGTATTGCACTCGCGACATCCATGTCACTACTCCAACCCAGCCCCTCGAGAACAAAGAACTTTTTCCTTTTTTCCTGTTCCCCTTGCCAACTTATAGAGTCCCTCCCCCTTTATACGCGCTCCGGACCTTAACAGACTTAGCTCCGATTAGGATTTTTGACCTCCCACTTGTTTTTTTGACAGTGGCGCTTCTTTGTCTAACGACACCCCCCCTGAATGATTTTCTGAAAATATAGCCTGCCCCCCGGAGCGGTACAAACAATGTCCCAATTTACCCCCTGACATAAGTAAACCAACCTTCACTCCCCTCCTCCAATGAATTTGGTGAAATTATGTATCCCTCCCCCCATTTCTTGATATTCTCCCTTTTCTTTTGGTTTGATCATTTGGCAGATCACGACGCGATGGCCCCCCTGGGCCCCCCTTAGGGGCGTCCAGCAATGTTTGATTCATCGCAGGTTACATTCTTAACCCTCATCATCCCAACCCCCAAGCGAAATAATTTTTTATATATCTTCCCCCGCTTTTTCCCCCCTCCACGCAGGGCTTGGCATTGCGACCCATCCTTGCGCCCCCTCTCCTGAAACAAAATTCTCTCGTCCTTTTTCTTTTCAGCGAAAGTTTTCGCTCCCCTTTACCCCTTTAGACTATTGAGAGGTGTTCCGGCTTCCTTTTCCTTCTTTTCTCCACTCCCTCAAGCTCATGTTTCTTTTTTCAGTCCAGAACGGCGCGCTGTTGCTGTTCTTCGGATTAATTCGCAGATTGATTCCTGGCCCCCTTAACCCCCCCATTTACATGAGTGCCCGATCATTTTCCCCCTTTCTTGGTCAGCTCTCTGGCGTTTCTGACCCTTTTTTTTCCCTAGCTTTGAGCAGTGCTGTGGTTCAGTTCTTGGCGGTAGTGCCAGCTTGTAAGTTCCTCATGGTCATTGTTTGGCCGATTCGTCTTCGATCATGCACGACCCGAAAGTTTTTGTCTCCTTTTTTTCGGGCTGTCCCCTATGGGAGTTTCGCCCTTTTTTTCACAACTGAGGCACTCCTTCCCGTACGTTTTTTTTCGACTGACCCTTTTCTTTTCGTTCCTCTGTCGCTTGTGAAGGGTGTTAATTTAACCAGGACGAGTGCGCGGTTTTTACTTTTTCTTCTTATTTGAAGACGCAAATGGCCCAAGTCCTTTTTTTTTTTTTTATCACAAAAGTGCCCCCTCTTTGACTCTCTCTTTACTGCTAAAATGCAGCCGTTCTGCCATCTTTCTTTCCGGAAGAGCATCCCGGATCAGGTTTTTCCCTCCTTTCTGAGCGGCCTCAAACTTTCGCTGACCCTTCTGCCGCGCTCGAGGCCACATCCCCTCCCTTCATTTACCCAACGAGGCTCCTCCCCCCCCCCCCCCCCCCCCCCGACGGTCCTCCCCCTGAAGTGGTGGGCTGTATGAACTACTTTCGTCCCCCCCATTCGCGAGGCGGTGCGCCTTTATGTCCCCCTTGATCGCGTTGATGATGCTTGCAGTTGCCCCCTCATCTCTCTAGCATCGAACGGCTTGTCTCTTCCGGGCTCCCTTCCCCTTTTTATCTTTCGGAGTCTGCTTCATCCTGCGAAATTCTCGACAAACTGAAATACCACCGCCTCCTTTCCTCCCTATACCTTTTTTTGTTCTTTGGTGTTTTGTTTGGTGTTTGTTTTGTTTTGGTTTTTTTTTTTTTTTTGGTTTTTGTTTTGGTTTTGGTTTTTTTTTTTTTTTTTTGTTTGTTTTTTTTTTTTTTTTTGTTTTGGTTTTGTTGGTCCTCTTTTCCCCACTTTCTGTCGATCTCTTTCGCCCCATGATTTCCCCTGAAAATGGCGGACTCCTACGATAACATCCCTTTCCCAGGCCCATTTTCCTCTACCGAGGTGATCGAAATTTCTCACACCCCTATTTCCCCCCTCCTACACTCAACGCGATTCATGGCCCCCAGCCCCCCCGGCGCGCTCTCGCGAAAGGTGTTGAACATCATATTTTGCTTTAAAGAACCCTCCTTCTCTTTTCAGGAGTCGGTTTTCGAGCCTCGTTGGTCCCCAGTTTTTTTTTTCTTCCTCTAGAGAACTTGCGAATTTTCAGTTTTCCAGTTGAGCCTCTCTTTTCTCTCCATTTGTATCTCTGTTAAGGAAATACCTCTTTTTCTTCGAAGTGATGTTACAACAGCCGACCCCTTTTTTCCTTTGGTGTCCTAAAATAATCTCGTTTGCTTCCTTCCCAAGTCCGAAACCGCCCCCCCCTGTAAACCCGCCCTGGTTTCCTACTCACCAACGCCTCCGCATCCGACAGTCCTGTTTTGTCCCTCCCCCTTTCTTTCTTCTTGCCGCAGTTGCGTTTTTTTTTCGTTTCCTCCCCTCACGAGGACAGCCTCCTGGTTTCCCACCCGACGGTCATCAAAAACACTATTTTCGTGCTCTCCTGAGCATCCCCACCAGCTGCAACCCTCTTCCTCTCCCCCCTCCTATGCAATCCGCCCCCCTTCAATCCCCCCGCCATTTTTTTTGTCCCCCGAGACGATCTTCCTTCCGCTTTTAGCTCCAATAAATAAGTTCTCATTCCTCCTTAGAAGTGGGTTGATCCCCCCCCCTTTTAATCCTAGATTATTCCCTTCATGCCCCTGAAGCGTGTTTCCTTCGACCCCTTTTCCCAATCAGGAGCTTGAGGTTATTTTCTCCTTCTTTTTCCAAAGAGACATTCATTATCAGGAGTGGTCTGTCCCCATCGATCGTGCGACAGTCACTTTGATCCCTTTTTCCCTTTACGAGAATTTCCATCGATGCTTTGCGCCCCTCCAAGCCAGTTGATTTTTTTACTGCCGAGATATAATCCCATTCTCCCTCGCTTTTTTTTCTGCTCGAATTACGAAGGTTCCCCTCTTCCCCTTTTTCTCGGTACGCACCATTGTTTTCCTACGGGTTGGGGCCCACGCAGTGTTTCGTTGATCTCCTCACAGCGCAACCCCCTGTCCCCTTTTTTTAGACTGGTCAGAAATAGCGGATTCTATGTGCAAAATTCGTACCCTCCCTCTTCGCCCCCCCCCATTTAGGTTGAGTCGTGAGGCGTTTGCCCTGGCCGTGTGTGAATTTGTAGCTTCCTTGGCCCCCTCTTTCATAAATCGGCAGGCGTGGCGGCTCTTGGGTGCCCTGAGCTGTTTTCCCCCAAAAACTGGTGCCCCTTTTTTCCTTCTTCCTCCAGGGATACGCCGCCCTGAGATATTTTTTTTCCCTTTCATGCGCGCGGCCATTCGTTGGGCTGCCAGGTTTCCTGCGACCTGGGGTTTCAATCTCCTCTATTCCTTTAATGGCCACTACTATTCCCACAGTTTCCCTTGTCATCCCTTTTTCTTTTGTTTCTGCATTCGCGCTTTTCAGCCACCTCCTGACAGCAAGTTATCCTTAACCCGTAGCTCCTATAATTTAATTGGTCAGACTGTTTATGTGCCCATCCCCCTGGCATTTGCTGGTGGCCCCTTTTGTCCCCTTTCCCCCTGAAGACCGACACCCCCACTCCTGCTTCTTCTTTCAAATTCGACGGGGGCCCCTTCTTGTACACTTCAACGTACACATTCACGTCCTCCTCCCTCACCCCTCCCACGGTTTCTACCGCTTGCGCCGAGTGCCCTTAAAATCCGATATCTCCTTCTCCCCTCTTTTACGTGTTCTTTTTGGCGATCACCTCCCCCGTCCTGGACCGGTCCCTCCAAACAGAGTTTTTCTTTCATTGTTCCCGCCCGCCAGTTTTTCACATTTCTAATTTTGCATTCCTTACCTTCCGCCCTTATCAACCCCCCCCCCAAACCTCGCAATCATTGCTTCTCCTTATTTCGAACAAATCAACGGCCTGCTTTTTCTCCCCTTAACCTCCAATGGAAGAGATGACCTTCCCATGGTCCCCATCATATTCGTTCATTCTGGCGCAAGAGTATCTAACTTTTCTCTCAGATGACGCTATCTTTTTTTTAGTCGGGTGTAGGTTACTGACAAAAAGGATCTTGCATCCCCCCCCCCATCTCCCTGATTGTATGGTGTTTCCCCCTCCCTTGACTCTTCCCCTGAGCGGATATGGGGATGATGCCCTTTTCCTCTAACTTGGATAATGAAAGTCTCAAACCCCCTCCTTAAGTTAATGATTGTCCCAGATAATTGCCCCAAATCTGGGACAGCTCTTTCTGGCTACTTCCCCTCCCCCCCGCCTCCCGGGTTGAGATTATTTTGTGAATTGACTGATTCGAGGGACCACCCCCCCCCCCCCCCAACCCCCCCCCCCGCGTTTGCGCGGAAGTTGAAGGGCATTTCCCCCTCTGTGTTTTTCTGCAGGCGACTTCCTGCACTCCTGAATTTCTCAAGATGTCGGGACTGGACCCTGGTTTTTCTCCCCCTCCTTCTCTACATTCCAGGCCAACCGCCACTTCAAGCCTGTTTTTGCGACTTTGCATTTAGTGCTTTCTGCTGTCTGGTGACCTTTTTGAGGTATCCCCCCTTGATGCGCGGTTGGTTTTTTTTCTGGACTTTGATTTTGCAGACGCAAGGCAAATCTCATTCTTTTTCCCCCACTTTTCCGCGGATTTGTTTCCCCTATCCTCTGGCCTTTGTAATTCAGCTTCTCCTTACCTTTTTCTTGGGAAGAGTCCAGCCTCTTGCTTTACTGTGAAGTGCTCCCGAGTCACCCCCTTTCGCTACCTGGCTTTGAGTCCCACGACATACTTGAAACTTCCGGCCCCCTCTTCTCCCCCCCCCTGCTTGAAGAAATCCCTCTTTCGTGAAGCTACCGGTATCTTGAAACTTTCGAGAGGGCGGTATCTACGTGTTTCTGTCAACTTGTTCCCCTTTTTGAGCTGCGTTCAGGGCTTCCGATTTTTCTCCCCCTCGTCTATCGAACGGCTTGTTTAACTTTTTCTTTCGGTTTCACGCTGTTATTTCGTGATTCCCAATTTCCCCCGGCTTTTCTCACAGAGATAGACACCAACTCCCATATATCTCTAAATTTCCCCCTCTTCCTTCCCTTTTTTTTGTTTTAGGTCGAGAGATACGTTTTGTACTTCCTTTCCCTTCACCCTTTCGAAACCAGGCCCCGCCTGCGATCACGAATCACCCGTCTGACAGGTTCACTCCCCAGCCCCTCTTGTGTTCCTTCTCCTCCCCCCCAAATCTCGGCCGACCTGAACTAGCATTTCCCCCCCCTAAGTTGCAGAACCCTGCGGTCGGCGCCTGGTTGACCTATCTCCCTTGCGTTCCGAAACACCTTTCCGGATTTCCAGTTTTTTTTCCCCGTTTTCCGAGTTTATGGATGTATTCCAAGGTTTTTAACGGTCTTTCATCCTTTTTTTGTATCTCGCTGAGAAATTCCAGTTTCCGCCTTCTTTTCCCCAGAGCCCTTCTTTTCGCAACAGCTCGAGGATTCCGTAACTTTTCCAACTTTGTTGCTGTACACCCAATCTTCTCCCTCCTTTTCTTTTTCATCAAAGTAAAGTCCGCCCCCGCCCCCCCCGCTCCCTTTCTCTTTGACTCCAACCCTAACCCTTTTTTCTCAGATTGTGCGTTCTACGCCCTGTGCAGTTGCTGAGATCAGGCTCGAACGCTGACCTCCCGTTTTCCCTCGAAATCTGTTTCATTCCCCAAACACGTTTTCTTCCATCGCTGACGCCAGCCCCCCAACCAGCATTTTCCCCCTACCTTAGAGATCCGAAATGCATTTTTTCCCCTCAAATCCCAAAGAGCAAGTACTTCCACCCTTAGCCTGCCCGTCCTTTTGAACGGACACTCCCTCTTCACTTCGAATTCTAGGGCACTCAGACCTTTTTGATTTTCAGGAATACCATTCATGAGGATATACCTTTTTGTTCCATTCACCAAATCCTCTGCAGTTCCTTTCCCTCGGCCCTCCCAATAAGGAGCTTTCGGGTTTTCTCCCTGAAGTTGGGGTAAATGGAAGCCGAACACCCCCCTCCCCCTATCTATCTCATTCTGTGTGCCGTAGCTACATCCCCTCTTTGCGCCAGAATGCTCCTACTCTTCCCCCTTCCCCTTCGAGTCCTTTTCAATCGTGCAATTTTGTGTTCCCCCGGCCTGCGTTTTTTTTGTTTGACGCTAGATTTTTCCCAAGATTCGCTCTTGGGTTTTTTTGATGATGGCGCATATTTACACCCTCCTGTTGTGAAACCTTCTTCATCCCTGGGCCTCCCCTTGTGGTTGTCTTTACCCTTGCCATCTCCGTTTTCCCGCCACAATTATCTTCCTACCCTCTTCGGCATTAGGAGACATTTCGCGTTCCGGACCGTTAACCACAAGTCTCAGTTTCATCCCTATAACCTGGTTCTTTTTCTTTTCCTTTCCTTGACCTGTGAAGTTGCCGATCCTTTTTTTTCCCCCGGGAGATTTCAAATCACTTTTTTGTTTAGGGGAGTTTGGTTTCCCAATTACTTAAAAACCGGCAAGGGTGCTGGCCTCACCTCTTTTCTTTCCCGAATTCCATGAGATATGACGCCGTTCAGGTACTCTGGCTACTGAGTTTTTTAGAGTAGGTGGCTGCACTGACTCCCCGTCCTTCCGTTCAGTTTTTTGGTATTGCAATCTCCGACCATACTGATGACGGCACAAGCCCAAAGCGTCGAACCCTGGCGGTATTATGAATTACGGCCTTAACTCCCCCAGCAAGTTTTTCCTTTTTTGAAAACCGGCGACAATCTCCGTAATTTTCTCCTCCCGGCCTGATTGAATGGAAGTTTTTTTTGTTGTACATTGGATTCCCCAGCGAAAGAACCACCCAAGTCCCTCCGACTATTTCCCCGTTGGAAAAAGGAGCTTTACCTGTTTTCACAATGTAAACTTGGTCCCTTTTCAAGTTCAACTCACCTCCCCCTGTCCTACCAATTTGGTGGAACCGGGAACCTCCCTGCTACTATGTTCACGAGGCTTCCTGTGAGAATTCTTCCCCATACGACGATGGAAAGGTACCTCAACCCGGCCGTGGAGGCGCCGCATGTTTCTTTTTTCATGTTCAAGTTCGAAGTGTACCTTCATATAAGAAACCACCCAAGAGCCGACAATTCTCTTTACCTATTCCCTGTCTCAGAAACACACTCCATTTTTAATGCACACAGCCCTGTCCCAGCCTCCTTTCAAAAAGCTTTTATTTTTTGCCCCCCAAGCGATCTCCCTTGTCCTCACGTCCACCGTTCTACTTGTTCTAGGTGTTTCTTAAATTCCCACGCTTCGGCAAGTCCACTCCCTCAAGATTACTGATCGGTTTTTTCCCCCGTCCTTCCCTGAACTGGGCCTTTTTTTTCTCCCCAGTCTGATTCGCATCCCTTGCCGAGCATCCCCCAAATGCTGCGAGACTGCCTCACCATACTTTTCCGCCCCTTTTTCTTCGCAAAAAAGGACAGGCTCGGCTCCTTTTTTCTCCTACTTCTTTGTGGATTTGCTTCGTTTCAGTGCTGCCTGCGGAAGTTTCCTGTCCTGTTTGAATCGTGGGTTCTTTCCTTTGACCTGCAACGACCCCTGACTTACGTGTTTTCTTAACCCGATGTTCTTCAGGACCCTGGCTTCAGCCCGAAGTTTCATCTCTACCCCACTGCTTGCCCTTGGAAGAACAGGTTGTTCTTTCCCCGGGCCGGAGGCGCTGTTGCCTTTTTCCCCCCCCAGCCTTTTGAGCGAGGTTGGGTGTGACTGTTTTAGTGCCCCCTTTCAGAGCAAGTCCCCCAGTCTTTTCTCTGGATTCTCCCCCCCACACAAGATTCCTCGTATTGAACTGATCCTCCTGAGCTTTTTAACCTCCCTCTCGAAATGGTGAACGCGTTTGCCTTCGGGTCAGGATGCGGCCCTCATTCGTGAGCGACTAAAACTGATTTCGTTCGGGTTTTCCTATCGGAATACTACATCCCCCTTCAACTCCCCCTGCTCTCGAAAACCCGCGGCTTAGGCCTCCCGCACTTTTTTTGAGTGGTTTTCGTTTCACTAGCTCTATTTCAAAAACCCAGTTCCTGTGAGTTAAAAGGGTTATTACCCCTGCCTAATGACTTTGAGTCCTTATGTTTGTAGAAATTTCTCAGCCCCCACCGGCTTGTCTTAGATTTATTTGAAGCGTTTTTCCCCCCCCCTTAGGAGTAATAGTCCTTTATTGGATTTTTCCTTTTGCTTGTTCCTACCTGAGAGAAGCCAAGTCACGTTTGCCCCGGTCGATAGGGGGAAGACGCCCTATTTGTTGGCTAGATATTACTTAGTTATTTTTTAATAGATTTCCTCCACCCAGGGTCCTATCCACGTGACCCAATGGCGCTTCAATCCCCCTCAAAGCTAACAACCGCCGTTGCCCAGTTGAAAGCTTCCCGATGTAGATAGACCTCTCCCCCCAGACACGCCCTCCCTCAAGCTTCTCAGCCAAAGCGATAATGAACCCCTTAGAACCGCCTCGAGAACCTCTCGTATATCCCGATAAGGGTAGTCCCGTACACCTTTACGCGATTTTCCTTTCTGTTTCCTAGAATTGTTTTCCGGAAGAGTTTATGTGAGGGGGGGAGTCTTCACCTCTGCGAGTGCGTCACCTTCCGTCTCGCGAAGTTAAGTTATGAGCCATCTAGCCGAGATCCGGACCAGTCGCATCTTTGCTTCTCCTGCCTCCCTTTTTTCCACCATTTCGCCGCTGATTTTTCCCCCTATACTCTCGTCAAATAGCTTCTTTTTTCCCTCTCGACTTTTTGCGTCTGCCAAATTTTCCCACCCCACCCGCCGCAACGTCGCCCTGGTGTTTTTTACCCCCTTCCTCTCCGCATCCGAAGACTTTCGAACCCTCCCCCCTTCTTGTTGCGCAGTGCGGGATCATTGTCCTCCCCCTTTGACGCCCCCCCCCCCGGGTTCCAGTCCTCCTCTCAAACCAAGCTCGGGTCGTTGCAGATCGCCTCTCCCCCCTCGCAACATGCCATTCGATAATTAAGTTTTCCCCGCTCATCGATCCCTCACACCCGCGACCTCATGCGCACCCCCCCCGAGCGTCCTGACGGAAACTCCAGAGCGTTCCCTTCCAGTGTTTCTCCATAGGTTTTTGCTTCCATCTGCTTGTTTATACGTTTCTTCCAGACTCTGCGACTATCCCGTTTTCTGTCCCCAAGAACCCCGCCCTGCCCTCAGGAACCAAACTAACCCTCTTAGTGATAGGGTATTGGCCCGCGCTTTTCCCCCTTCCCCAAAATCACTCTTCGATCTCATGCTATTTTTTTTCCTTCTCCCAATTAGTCGCTTGAGCAAGAATCGACTCCCCTCTACAGGTTGATATTTTGACCATTCCCTTTGCTGTGTGCGCCCTCCAGACCATGCGGGATTTGTCCTCTCCTCTATGAAGAGGTAATCCACCTTCTCTCCCCACCGAGGGAGGGTGTTGGTGGCTATGTGGCCACGTCCCGTCGGGACTTCCAGGGCACCCTGTGTGAAAGAACCAAATCGTTTTTATCACCCTACCTTTGGGACATGGCCCCTTGTAAATAGACTCGTGATCCTACCTGAGAAACTCTCCCCCCCCCAAAGTCGGATTAGCAAATAAACTATCTTCCCGCATATCCACCAAAATCCGCTGCAGAGATCCTAAACCTATTTTGTGCTTTCTGTTTTCCTTCATGGAAGTTTCTTTTGGTGTTTCCTGATCCTTTGGCCCCGTTTCCCATACAGGCAGGGTTTTTTATGAGGGTGCCCCAAACCTCCCCCACACCATTACCTTGTCTCTCCCTGTCGGATACTGCGACTTAACTGCCCTCTTTCTCCCCCGTGCCACTTCCTCGGGTAATGACGGAGTTTCCCCGGATCCCTGAATGCCCGTGTGATTCTGTATTGAAATCCCTCCACTATGCCAATGTGAGCCACTCCAATCCCCTTTCCGACCTGGTTTACTGTCTTCTGACTTCTTTTCTGACTCCAAAACGATTCTTCCCCCCCCGCAGTATTCTATAAGGATTTTTCCCCGTCACCCTTTGACATCCCATTAGGCTTTTTATCCCCCTTTTTTTTCTTTGGCGAACCATGGACTTTGTGAGTTAGAGGAACCCCCCTTTCAGAACAACAAACCTGAAGGTTTTTTGATTCCCTTGGGCCATTATTTTTTACAAGTAACCCCACATGCCCCCGGAAGAACGACCCCACCCCCTTCTAGACTGAGCCGCATTTTTGGTTTTTAATTTTTTGTAATCCGCTTTCTCCTTCCTCTCCCTTAATCGTAGTGAGCTTTCGTCTTGATCACTAATAGGCTGTCCCCTTCCCACAACAGTAAGGTTTCTTTCCCAAGGGGTTTCCAGTCTCGTTTACTCCACTGAAGAAATCTACCCCCCCCCACCCCACCCCCCCCCCCCCCCCCCCCCCCCCCCCCCACCCCCCCCCCCACCCCCCCCCCCCCCCCCCCCCCCCCCCCCCCCCCCCTCCTTGCCTCTCTTCATCGTATCATCCTCCCCTTAGGTTTGTTTGCTCGCACACAGCCAGGCTTTCCTTTTTTTTTGAAACGCTAATTAGTTCTTTCATCGATCGAAATGAGTCTCCATCCTTCTGAAGATCTTCGACTTGTTCCTTTCCTTGGGCCCAACATTCTTGTGCAGAAAAATAACATTTTTCCGTTTATGGTGTTTACGCACCGTTACTTTTTCGGATTCTTTTCATGGAACCTGGATGCCTAGTCTTCGTAGCCCTTTTATCCTGCCCGAGCACTACTTTTTCCCCTATACGAGAATTGCTCCTTATTTATGGGCTCTCTGAGTTCCTGACCTTTACCTCTTTCGGTGTTGAGCAGATGATGGCTTGCTTTTTTCAGCGGATCGGAGGTGAATTCTTTCCTTCCTCTTGCTTGAAGCGGGTGGGTTCCTCCGTATCCTTCCGACCGAAGTTTTTTTTGTCTTCCCCACCCCGATGTCCCATGTGACCGCTTTTTTTTTTTTTTTAGAGAAGTTTCCTCGAAAATGCGGAAATAATTGTCCCTCCCTTTTTTTTTCGACGTCCCCCCCCCCATTCTTTCGGGCGCTGTGTGACGGGTTTGTAACCCCCTTTTGAGTTGATGGGGTGGGGGCTTTGGGAAAGTTTTCTAAGGGACCCCCAAGTATGTATTTTCTCCCCAAACCCCTTGATTTTTTTGAAGGAATGTTTGTCAACCGAGGTAGTCCCTGTTAAACGTTGGCGTGAAGGGCAGAGGCAATGTAAGTGCTCCTTCTAGAGCGCCTCCCAAAACTCCTGACGCCGGTAGTTCTCTCCCCCAATACAGAATACTCCCAAACGGTTTGCCATTCCTGACGGGCGTAAGGTAAGAAAGCTTTTTAACGAAATACGTCATGCTCTCCCCCCTTTCGTCGGCGGTGTCGGCGAATTCCACCTTTGCTTCAGTTTGACGCTGTTGACTTTTTTGCCTTTGTGAGAAAATTTCGATCGACCTCGGCCTTGTTAATTGGCGACGGCTAGCTTTTCGTTCTCGCCATTTTTCTTTCTGCCTTTTGAAAGCGCACACCCCTCACGGGGTACACATTCATCTTCCTTTTTTGTTTTTAGAGAGATAATTTACACCCTTCGTTTTGTCGACTATCCAGGACGACAAATGACCTGACCCGCCTCCCAAAGCGACACGCTTACGTCCCCCCTTTCCCCCTCCCAATGTTCGAGGTATCTCTTACTCCCCCCACCTTGAATATCCCAGAAATGTCACCTAAGCGAACCCCGAGTATTTCCTTTTTCCCACGCACACTTTCTTTTCCCCTCCCATCTCTCGGTGCTGATATACGATCCGTTCTTTCCCGTTCACCTCGGATTTCTTCCTTCCGTCCCATGTTCGATTCCCCCCTGGGAAGGAGTTCTGCTTTACTTCCCTCGATCTCCCCCCTAGTCAGTCCCTCCATCAAGTTTTCTGCGCCTTTTTCTCCATTAAATTGAAGAATAATGTGCTTCCGTCACTCCCCCTGCTAAACTTCGTCTTTTTTCCCCCAATCCGTTTAACCTCCCCTATCCGAATTGCCTTTGTTCGTTCCCCCCCCCTCCTTCCGACCCCCCACCACGCGCAAACTATCTGTTTTCTTCCACAGCGCATCCGCCCTCCACTTTTTCTTTCCACCGCAAACTGTTCCTTCGGCGCCTTTTCTTGGTCTCCTTTTTCGCGAGCACCCCTTTGCGTAAAGAAACTCTCACTTCCCCCCCCACCAAGCCTTCGTTGTAGTTGTTTTTACGTCTGCATCGCCCCACGCTGTTTTTAACCCTTCCTCTCCATTCCCCGCAGCTGCAACTTTAAGAATTTTTCCTCCCCCAAAAGCGCCTATTTAACAGCCCTCCTATCGTCCTTTTTCCCCTTTCCAGTATCCATGGCCCATAATAGTGCGCTTTCACTCGCTGTAGAAGTGGGTTGTCGGGCCTTTTCTCCTCCCCACTCCGCGGATACTCCCCCCAAGCCTCCTGCCGTCGTGTTTCACCCAGACCCACACAGGAGCTTTTCGGGTTTTGTATTGACCGCGCCTTTGTGGCAATTTCAGACGAACAACCTTATCATATTATCTTCCTTTTCGTTACTTTAGCGAAATTTCGCCCTCTTGCTCCCCCTTTTGTCCCTACTAGACTAGCTTTTTTCTGCGGACACTTACGGCTGTTCCGCAATGCCATCACGTTTGTTGATAAGATTTTCCACAGATTACCTAAGCAATCTTGCCTTTGAGGGTTGGTGGCTTCTGTTTTTCCCTGTGAACTTGTCCTGCACCCCTTTGTTGTCCCCAATTGGGGGCCCCTCAATGTGTTTAGGGACCGTGCCATCTCATTTTTCTTTTTATTAGCAATGTCCTCTTCCTTCCCCCCCGAGTAGGACCATACTTTCTGGAACCTGCGATTAACCTATCTCCCCCCCACGTGAAGCGGATCCCCCTTTCGGTCTGAGTTGCAGTCTTTTTACTTTTCCGGTGGTACCTTTTTCCCTGTTATTTTCATCACTTCCAGTCTTTTTTATTCGGTGGTGCAAACTTGATCCCAATGTAATCCCCCCCCCAAAGGTACCTGGTGAGGGCCCACCGCACTCTCCTTAACCAGACCGAATTACTCCCCGTACTGCAGCTGGGACCCAGGTCCGGAGCGCGGAATTCCGATCTTTTTCTCCCGCGAAAATTTTTTTTTTTCACTTCCCCCTGACCAGCATGCTCACAATTCTAAACAGTTAACTTTTGTTTCCCCCCCCCCCCTACTGTATTATGCATTTTCTCCCCCAATCCTCGGAGCCGTTCCGGACAACTTGACCACGGCGCAGATTTTACTTCCGTCTCCCGACGGTACATACCACAGGGCTTTTGGTTTTATGGCGTTTTTCCAATAAAAACCCCTGACCCCCTCAGGCTGATGATGCAACTCCGTTTTTTTTCCCCCCCCCTTTCCTTGTACACACTTCACTCCAACCTTTAATCGAACTCACCACCGTTCGCTTTCTACGAATTTGGTTCTCCCCCCTTTTCTTCTTTGATAATTGCCGTGGTTGTTGCGCTTTTTGAGTCCGTGCGATCACGATTGCCTTTCCCCCCCCCAACGTAATGGAGGCCCAGTTTCCATTGCGTTTGGTTAAAGTTGACTTTAACCTGCAATCGCCTCCTCACCCCCAAAATCGCGCCCCTTTCCTTCATTTCATGGATCGAACAACAAATCTTTTTCCCCTTTAGACAGCAATGGCCAGCTACTCTTTTCTGGTCAAAAAAGCAATACTCCCTATTCTTTCCTCCTCTTCAAGTTGCGCTACGTCACTCCGCCTTTTTCTCTATCTTTTTCCCTGATTTGGACCCACGGCGATTTAACCCCTCATTTGGGGATGGTGTTTTCCCGTTTAGTCTGACCTGTTTATGGACATGGATGCTCCTCTGCGTTCCAGATTGCGATTCCTGCCCGAGCCAACCTTCATGAGTGCGAGAATTTACTTGGGCTCTATCTGGAGTTACGGACCATGACTTTTTGAGCAGATGATGGATTTTGGTCTCTCGATTCGGATGATTTCAGCTGCGGAAGTTTTTCCCCTTCCTGGGTGGGGTCGGGTCTTCCCTCCTTGCACGACCGACGCTTTTGTTCCCCGATGTCGGGTTAATGTTTCCCCTTGGCGGAGCCCTGACCTCTCGCCCTGCTTCCGCGGCCTCAGGCAAGACAGTTTTGACTCCCCTTTCGTTCCGGGATTGCGCTGTGTGACCGGGTGGTCCTTCATTGTCTTTTTCGCAGGGGTGGGGTGTGGTGGGCTGTAATGAATTTGCACTGCTCTATTTGTTTTCTTCCCCACCAAGTTCCCGCTGATTTCCTTTATTGAGATGTTGCCCTTTTCCAGCGGAGACGTTTGGTAGTGAGAAGAGTCCAGCCGTCATTCCTTGAACGTTCTCCCGGCGAGAGCGCCTCAAACTTTCTCTTTAATCCGGTGAGAATTCGTCCTTTGAAACCGGCCAAAACTTTATCCCCTGACGGCCTAAGGACGCGCCTTCCCCGGTTGCCTGAACTACCTGGATTTTTCGTCTTCCTTAAACACCTTTAAGGCTCTTTTCCCCTTTTAGGATTAAAACTTTTCTCCCCACCTGCTCTTCAGGGTGGCGATTTATGGTTTCCTCAATCTCACCACTGTACTGCTTGTCGTAGTGCCTTTGCCTCTTGCTTTTTTTTGTTTTCGTCGTTCTCCATTTGGCCGGGCATGGTTTTTCACCTATCCTACCCAACCCTACGTTGTACCGCTCCTCCCCTTTCATCCGTTGTGTTGCTTTTCTTCTCCCTTTGTAAAACGTAGTTTTGTTATCCCCCCAATCGATACCACTTTACCCCTCTAGACTCCGAACATCGCCCTTCCCTTTGACTACGACAATCCGTTCGTATACCCCCCCAGACTAGACGCCACCTTCCAGGAATCCTCACGTCATTTGTACAGAACCCGTCTTTAACTCCCCTCCCCACTTGTTTGAAGTCGATATATCCGATCCGGTTGTTTTTTTTTCCCTCACACAAATTACTTAGTTCTTCGGCCCCTTTTTTTTATCCAGTTGGGCCGGAGTTTATGTTCTTCTCGAGCGAATGCCACCCTTTTTACACTGAATCAGTTTGAGGCGCTCTCTTGAGCCTTTCTTCCCTGTTGCTCTTCCGGTCCCCACTCTTTCCCCAATGTTCCAAGATGATGGTAGCCCGATCTCACCAATAAGCCCCGGGTTGTTTCCCATTAAAAATATATCGACTTTGCCTTGCTAGCACAACTCCCCTCTTTAACGCCCACACGCCGCTCCCCACCCGCGTACACAGCGCCCGCATTCCCGTAATCTCAACTCCACTGTCTTTCCTTCGTTGCCGTTGTTCCCGTATAGCCTTCGCGACCCCCCCACCCCGACCCCGGTGCATACAAAAAACACTTTCATTTTTTTTTAAGAATTGATCCCTCCCACCCGTTTTTTACCCCTACTGCAGCTGAAATCCCGCGAATTCCCCCCCAAAGTCCGCCAGCATCTGCTAAAAAAGGATGCTCCTCGAGCTTATAGTGGAGTCCCTTGCCTTCTTCCTTGAATAAGCCAGTAGGGTTGCTCGGGCCGAACCCTTAGGACTACTTCATACGAGGCCCTTTTCTGCAAAAGACCTCCGCGCCGTCCCCAGACCCCCCCTCTCTGAGGTTGTTGCCCGCGACAGTTTGGTCCTCTGCTCACCCCCACCTCTCCCCTTCGATCGCTTTTTTTTTTTTTTTTTTTTTTTAGGGGAGTATCAACGCTGCGCCGGAATCAGACTATCCTCTTTTTCCCTGTACGTAATTTAAATCGCTGCATCGGTCCTGTGTGCGCCAACGCAAGCACCTGCTGTGGTTTTTCGACCCCTGATGAAGGATTTTTTTTTTTCTCATGCTTTCTAGATTGGTTTTCGCGACAGTTCCGATTTCCCTTCCTCTGGTAACCCCCTGGCGGGGTCCGCCCCCCTTCTCGGTTGGGTGAAACGTGCCATCTCATTGATCTCCCACGCAGCACGAGTCGGCATTCGGCCCCTTTTTTATGACTAGTTCAACAATTGCGCCCCCGATAACCTTGGAGTTGAGTTCGGAGTGCCGTTTGTCCTTTCCTTTTCCTTTTGCTAAACCCGTCCTTTGGACACGTTTTTAGGCTTTTTGGTGGCTTTTGAACTGCCGCAACTGTCACCCCCTTCAGGTGTGGCAAACAGTTTGCTCCGTAAATGAGATCTGTCTTCACCCTTTTTTTTAGCGCGGCGAATTTCCTATGTTTGCTACGAGCCTTTTGCCCTTGCTCAGACAGCTGGGTATCCTTTTTCTCCCGACTGATGGCCCAACCCTTCTCCTCCCATCTTTTTCTTCTGAATTTGCCGGTTCCCCCCCCCCTAATTGTTTACAGTCAGTAGCCTCGCTCCGGACCTTGAACCTTTCCCGTCATGCGATCAGACGGTCTGCCAAGCACCCTGTTTGGTCCAGTGGCGAATTTGTTTTTCCCCCCCCCCTCCCTGACACCCTCCTGCCCTGATTGATTTTGACCCTCCTTTTTTTTGTGCCCAAACAGGAGCGTTTACCTCACCCCTCAACCGGACATCCGAAATCACAATTTTTTTTTTTAAGGAAACTCATTAGGTCATCATTTCTTCCCCCGCGTCTTTTATTTTCATTGGTTGGATACAGACTGTCTCTGTCCTTCCCAAGAAACAACATTAAGGGGTTTGCCCTCCTTTTTCAAAGACCCAAGTGGTTCCCCTAGAAGTACCATTTTTCTCCATGCCGCCCCCATCAGACACCAAACCCCCACTCTTTCCTTCCGGGTAATAATCTTATTTCCCCCGACATCCAGCATTTTTCTTGGAATGCCTCCCCCATTTCCCCGATTGCAAATTCTCTACCTTTCCACCCTCTTTTACTTAGTCGGATCTTTCTGGACGAAAGTTGATACTTTATGACCCTATCTGAATGAGGAGCATTTCGGGCCCCCCCAACTGCGAGGTAAAGACCTTACCCCCCCCTGGCTCTGGTGTTTATGGTGTTTCCGAGGCCTGAAGAGCGTTCTTTCAGGTTCACTGGATTATCACGCGGTAGCCCCCCTTCACTGATTGCTTAAGCCAGATCACCCACTACGTCCCGTTCAGCTTGAGTGCCCTTCCCCCTGCTTCCCCCTTTGCCATTCTCTGGAGTACGGCCCCCAACTCGCTTTGATTTTGAGTGCTTTTTGATGAGAGTTCCCCTTTTGATTTTCCCCCGGACCTTTTTGCAGGTTTTTCTAGTTTTTTTGGGCCTTTAGCTCCTGCACGACCAGAAGCTTTTTCCCTGATTAGGGCCTTGGAACCATGTCGTCAGACGAAGTTCGAAGATAATCAATCGGCACGAAGCAAGGACATTTTCCTCCTTCATTTTCTGTGTGATGCGGAGTCGCTGTTGTGAAAGGTTGCTCCCTGGGAGTTGAGCTTTTTTGTGGCCGGAATTGACCTTTTCTTTCCCGCCTTCCCAGTCCTCGCCTTATTTTTCCGCCCAATTTTAGCATTTGGGTCGCGACTCGTTCCTTTTTTTTTCCCCCCCCACCATCAGCGGCGACATTTTTTCACCTCTTTTTCCTCTGCGAGCTTTTTGCAGGATGCTGTTGTTTTTATTTCGGGACTGTAGCGCCTCAAAACTTCTTTCTCTCTTTTTCTCTTTCGCTCGAGGAATCTAAGAAACCTTTTTCCGAGGATATTTTCCAAACTTACGGCCTCTTGCAAGCCGGTTCCTGGGTGGGCGTCTCCCCAGGTCTCTTATCTATCTCCTCAACCCCTTTCGTCTTCGCTTTCTCTAAGGTGTACAATTCTTCTCCTTTCTTTTTTGGCGGCGATTCTGTCTTACCCTCTTTCGACCCCTCTTTTCGTAGTGCCCTTTTTTCGGTGTGCTGTTCTCGTTTTTCATTTGTCTGCCTTTTCTTTTGGTCCCCAACAACTTTGTCCCATCCTCTTTCTCATCCGTTGTTGTTGTCAGCGTTCCTTTACTTTTCCCGTCAGTTACGATTCCTTTCGACACCCCTGCCGTTTTTCCCCACTGAAATGGAGAACAAGTCCCCTTTACACTCCCCCCAGGTAAGGAACAGTAACGATATGTCTCTTGCGTCCCCTCCCACAGCCTCTCCCCCCCGCAACTTGTCAGCATGAAAACGCGATCCTCAGTTCCAACGGTCTTCCACTTCCCGCATAAAGGTTGTTACTTTGTCCTTTCCTTTTTTTCAACCGGTAGTTATCTCCCCCCCCATTGGGCTTAATTACGGCTTCTGTTTTTCTCTTTGGTTGAGTTTATGCGATTCCCTAATAGCTGTATTTAACCGTCGTTAGACCTTTAGTTTTGAGGCTTATCTTTTTCAATTGATGAGGTCTTCCTTACTACCCCCTGTTAAACATTGCGCTGCTTCTTTTCCCAGAGCTCCTCGGAGCAACCTTTTGGACTTGGGTTTTTTTAACCCAATAATCTTCGACCATATGCCAAGTAAAGTCCGCCCCCACCGCCCTTTTTCCCTTCACTGGGGTGATGACTCCCCCCCCTTTTCCCCCCTTTTCATATCCGACAGAATGTCCCCAAAGACCCTTTCCTTCCCTTCAGCAGTTGCGGAGATCAGGCTTCCCCGTCGTCTCAATTTCCCTTCCCGAATCCTGTCATCCCAAACCCTCTTTTCTTTAGTGATCGCTGAAGAAGACACCACCCCTCCCTCCCTTAGAGACTTTCCTGTTCCTGCCGACCGCTAAATCCCACCTAACCTGATCAACAACCTCGAGCGTCCTTTTGCGTCCTCCTTTTTCGAAATTTTTCGCACCATTAAACCCCTTTTCAGAAGTGGTTGATCGGGCAGTCCTCACTTACAGCGGATCAAAAGGTACCCTTCTCACGTGCCGTCGGGTTTTAAACCCCAACTCCAAATTAAGTCGCTTGCTTGGTCCTTTTTTTTTGGGTTCCCCGGAAGCCGAACCCTGATAATGCTTTTTTTTCCTGGCTGTTTTTGCAACTTTCGATCGTCTTTTCGCGTCCTCTCGTCTCGCTTTTTGTCAAAGTTTCGAGTCCTTTTGCTGTGTTGCGCAAATGAACAAGCCCCCCTCGCGTTGAAGAGAATACTCCCTACTTTCTTATGGGGTTGGTGGCTTGATGGCTCCCTTCGCTTCCACTAGACGAACTTTTTTTACCCCCCCCCCAGTCTCCCCCCCCTTCCTTTGGGAGGGACTTTGCCCTTTTTCGGTCGTGTTCGCCACCATGCTCACGAGTCACTACTGCATTATCTGCCAGAGCGGTGAGAACTTTTCCACTCGTAGAAAGCGTACGGTGAGTTCGGAGTGCTTTTGTCCCCTTTCCTTTGGTTTAAGGTACCGGCCTTTCCCCCCTTTGAGATTTCATCCTTTTTTTTCTTGTGTCGGGGTCCTGCGACTGTAACCCACCTTTTTCCCAGTTGTGCCAAATACCGTCGGATTCGCCCCCCCTTCCTTTTCGATCGGCGCACTTTTTCAAAGGTCCGTAGCTCCTTTTCCTTCCCGATTTGTTAACCTGCATGTAGAAGTTGGGTGCCATCGTGAGGACACTATACCACGATAAACCTCTGAGCCCAAGACTTGGCTGTCTTGACTTCGCGATGGCAGCAAATTCTCTTCGTAGCCGCGCCGCCGACAAGACCTGTTTATCTTAATTACGGGCGTATTCTCCGGCCTACCATAACACCTGGACGGTTTTTTTTGACGTGGTTCGAGGTTGCACCCCCCCCCTGACCTTGACCCCCCAACTTCCCCTGCCTTGCGATTTTGATTCCTCTAAGGAGGTGTACGACACCTTCCCCCTGTCACAATGTAAAACGGCTCCTAACTCCCATGAAAATGTTATCTCTCTCGTCAGGAATTTGCTGTGACTATTCGGGCCCTTTTCCCTGCCGACGCCTTTTCTTTTTGTGGACTTTTTGTCATCACGAACTGCGATGTTCCCACTCCCGGGGATGCCAATTGGCTACCCGCCAGGGTCACCTTTTTACCTTCTGTTAACTGCGCCATCTCCCCCCCCCCCCACCTCGCCCATTTCATTTGTCCTCTCCCAGATCATTCACAAATCCACGCATGTTGGGCACACCTCCGCAGCTGCATCCAATTTTTTTCCTGGACCCTATAGTCGGATTTGGCGCCTTTCCCTTTTTTATAAGTCCCTTCTACTGACGATCTTTCGTCTCTTTTTCTTCCGGGAACCACCCCTTGATTGGGCCAAGTACACTACCCAAGCTTTTTTTGTTGTGTACGGACGTTCTTCCTTTCGCTGTTATGGGCATGACCCATCTGCAGTCGCAGATTGTCCTTCTCCGAGCAACCCTCTACTTTTTTTTCCGTGCACGAGAAATCTCCAACTATATGACTTCTTATGGGTCGTCTGCAATACTAGGCGGTTTTTTTTTCCCCTAGGGTTGTGGGATGAGCGATTTTTCGGTTTGAATTCAGGAAGTTTCATCGAAGCCTCTCTGTGTTGTGGATGGACAATGGCTCATTCCGAATTTTCTCGTGTTTTTGGGATAAACCCCTTTTTAGATGAGTTGTGGCCCGATGGGGTTTTAATTCTCTTCATGTTACCGCCCCTGCGGGCTGCCTTCCCTTTGGATTTCAATTCTGTCGGATGGGCGCTTTGTGACAGGTTTGTTTTTTTTTTTATCCCCCCCGGGCGTAGTTGCGCTTGTGTTTCTTTTTTCTCTTTTCACTCCTCAAGGCAGTCTCTTCGAACCCAAGTGCCCTCTTTGCCCGGAGATGAGTCCCGAAAAATTTGATACTGGTTAACTCCCCCCCCCCCTCTCTTCCCCCGCGAAGCCTTTGATGAGGCACGATTACTTAAGGAGGGAGTTTTTTCCCCCTATTAGCTTTACGCTGTCGTTGGGCGCAGTTTCTACCACCAGTCCCTAAGGCACCCCGTTCTCCACCAGAAGGCCTGCTGACTCCCTTTTTCACTTTTTTTTTGAGGTCTCGATTATATAGAATTAAAAACCTTTCCTCCCCCACGTTTTCTGACACCTGATTTTTCTTTGAGGTTACGTGGCAGGGCCGCTTATGTGGGAGCATTTCCCCTCTTGACCCCTATTATTGTAGTCGTGACCCCGGGTATTTTTTTCCCCTTTTTCCCTCTTTTTTTTATCGCCCCCTTTAATGGGATAGGCTTTCGACCCCCCGAAGTTAAAACAGTATCTTTCCAAACCTTTTTTTTTTTGAGGATCCTATCTTTGTTCGATATACTTTTAACCCATGGACCATGGAGGATAAAGCAGACCCTTTTTCCATTTCCTCAGGCCCTTCCCCATCGACCCCCCAGCTTTCGAGCGAACTTTTTCCCCCACTTCGACGAAACTGAACTCAGCCTCACTCGATCAGGTTGAAAGACCCGGTTCCCGCCAGCGAAAGGTGTGACCGCGCCCCCTTAGTTAATACTCCATTTACTGCAGTATGTTATGGGAATGGCATTTTTCTGACTGTAGTATTTCCGAGCTTTCCAATTGAGCCAAACCTTCGCGCCCCTTTTTTGTCGGCCGCTCTTTAGCCACTTCAAGGGATCATCTCCGGAATTCACTCCCAGTTCCCCTCGTTGATGTCTCAACCCTCCGATTCGTCCCCCCCCATACGCTAGGAACCCTTTTTTTGTTAAAAATACCTACTTTCCTTGCGTATGCACCCCCTTCCAGTGCCCACCGCCCCACCCCCCCCCTCGACACTCACCAGGTTGATTTAATACAACCCCCCCCCATTAACATGAGAGCCCCCCCTCACCCTGACAGACGGGGGTAGACACACTTGACACATCTTGGACTTCGGTTTCCCCCCCATTTACTTATGTCTCGACTCCTCCCGACCATAGGGTCCCTTCCCTCAATTTCGGGATCCCCCCAAAAGAGTTCTCTGGGTTCCTTCAGGATCTCCTGCGACATCCCCCCTGCTGCAACCCCATGCCTTCTAGCCCCCTCCTTTCCCTTTTCATCAGACTGTCCCAACACGACCGCCACCCGCGCCGAGCTTCGTTAAACTAGAGAATCTTCCCTTTCTCCATTTGACTCGATCTTCTGTTGCGGGCAGGTGCCCAACCTTCACCGCGTTATTCATTTTATTAAACCAACTTTCTTCTGCAACACAGGCTGAGGGTTAGTGCTTTTTTTTGTTTGTGTCAACGGAGCCGACACACCTTCCCTTTCTAGGATTTTAAGCTAGTCCTCCCCTCGCAGCACAGAATCCGACTCTCTTTTTTTTTTTTTAATTCACCTTGACCACCATTTGCCCAAATACACGCCGTGGCTTTTTCCGATTTCTCTAAATTTTTTCCTGAGAGCGATTTGTTGTGCTCCCTTTACGAAGTTTTTAAATTAGACTGGAACGGGTTTGTGGCCCCTTTGAGGTGGCCCTTATTGGTTCATTTTCCCCTTTCCCCCTCAGGTCGTGATCTCCCCTTCTCCGTCCCTACCCGCGTCTCTCGAGAAGAAATCGACACAACTCCGTTCACCCCCCCATTTTCGACAGTCGATATGCCCTTTCTGTTAGGAGTGTGCATTTTCCCCCTTTGTTGTCCTGCTCCTTCCCCCGGCGAGATTTCCTCTATTCGGCGTGGTTTGTGTCTTTTTTGTGCAACCTTTGTGTTCCCCCCCCCACCCCCACCCGGCCAGTTTTTTCATCTTCAGTCTCCCTCCGAATTACCGTCTCTGCCCTTTGCCTTGTCAGAGCGCGGCTCGGTCCGATTCGTGGATGCCCATGCAGAAACTCTGTTTACAACCTGCCGCGATGACCACTAATCTGTTCCCCCCCCCTCCACCGTTCATGATCTGTGAATCTTGTCTTCGCATTCGCTCGTCTCCGAACGGATTGTCGCTGGACCTTGAACACGGCGCATTTCTACCCCTTCCCCTTTTTATAGTACGCGGTCTTTCCCACCCCTGGACTTTTTGGTTCCCTTCCAGGTTGCACACCGCCTGTACTTCACCCTTTCTGATTGATGACACCTTTTTTTTTTGACCGGAGCGGGTACCCATTCACTCCCAACAAGGAAATCATCCCTACCCCCTTATTCAGCGCGAACGACTTTTGTTTTTCCCAACTTCCTTGAACCGCTATTTTTTTTCCTTCTTTTCAACTCTTAGTATTTTAGTGAGCCTTTTTTTTCACTTTCATTTGGCTTTACTAAGGGGGCCCCTATCTTCACCGCAAGTTTTTTCCTTTCCTGAATTTACCTTCGTAAATTCCCACCTTTAACCCCACTCTCTGACCCATCATTCTTAATTGTCATCGGATAAGAACCTACCCCTGGGCTTCATTCGCACACAGACATTCCAGATCCCTTTTCGCCATGAACAAAGACTATATAGTCTTATTCTTCTCATCGAAAGTGTATCCTCCCAATCATTCCTCGTCGGGCGAGGTGTTCGTCTTCCCTCCCCCGGATTTGACTACACACTACCTTTCTCGATTTTGGTTGACCCCCGAAGGAAGGAACCCCGGGCACTTTAAATGGATTATAAGAGCCCCCGTTCTCCTCTTGGTATTTCTGAAATGAGTTACCCCCCGATATCTGTGAGTGCCCCGACCTTTTCAACCATGGTCCTCCCCATTCCTGGAGTTCCACCTTCCCGTTTGAGAAGATGATTCTATGTGGGATTGCTCCCCCTTCTCTTTTTGGGGAAGTGCATTTCTTCTACTAGGAAGGGCATGAGCGGGTGGGGCTGGAGTCTTTCCTTTCCCGCTCTCTGTTTTTTTCGATGAACGGGTTTTATCTGGAAAACGATGGGGAGTCTCCCCGGAGAACATGATAACGCACCCTCGAGCAAGACGTTTTCTTTCGACGAGCACCTTAGTTTTTTTTTTTTGGAAGGTCTGGGCGCTGTTGAAAGTTTTTCTTCCATCAACTTTTTCTTTTGGGTGGTTTCCTTTGCTTCAGACGAAAGGAAAAGTTCCCTCTACGCCCCAAACAATTTTTCCCGCTTTTTTTTGTTCCTCAAATCAGCGGCTCATGTGACCTGAGGTATTTGACGTTCTCTATTCTTCTTGGAAGTGCCGGCGATAGCCTCCCTTTTTTATGATTGGAACCGGTTCTCCTTTAGCTCGGCACTCCCCCCCCCCCTCCTACGTCCCCCCCCCCCCAGGAGGCCCACCCGGAAGGCCGCAGAGAAATCAGCCCTGGCTAGTCCCTACCTGCTCGGATATATAGCCCCTTTTGCTACGGTGTTCTCTTTTGGAAACTCTTTCTCCTTTTGGAGCCTTTTTTTTTGGCTGATTATGGTGGGGACCCTTCCTATAGCCCTTCACGGCTTGTAGTAGTGAACATGGGCTGAATTGTCCTGATTTTCTGTATATTTTCTCCCCATTTCGGCCCCCTTTGAAAGATTTCAAATCCTTTATATCATCTTTAATAATCCTCCCTTGTCTCGACATTACGTGTACAACGTTAGTTTTAATCTTCCCCCAGGTTTCAATGTCCCTTTTCTCTACCCCAGAATGCAGACCTCATGCAAGGTAACTACGACAAGCTTAGACTTTCCCCTATTAACTTTCCAAACCAGAATCGTCTAAGCAGACAGCGCAAAGAGATAAGGACTTTTCCCCATTATCTCCCCACTGCCTCCTCCCGGTGTTGAATTCCGAGCTACTTCATACGACAAACAACCTCCTTTCTTTTCTTTTTTTTTTCCTCTTTATGTTTAGAACATCTGGCCTTCGCTTGAGCTCTGGAGAACTGCGCAAGGCACGCACACATTTTCTGCCGGAGCCTCCATCTGCATCATGCTGTCTCTTCCTTCCCCATAATTGATGTCCCCTTTCCCGCTGTTTCCCCCCGAGGCATCGTCAAATCCTTGTGTTCACTTTTTTTGTGCTCCCCCCAATCTAGGACCATTTGCCTGCTTTCCAAAGGAAGAGCTGTTTAACTCCCAGTTATACAAACCTCTAAAACAGAATCTTGGCTTGCTGTGACACGCAAACGTCTATCAAAAGCAGACATCCCTGAATAAGACCTCAGGGTTAGTTCCCCCCCCTGTGAAAAATTCTCGTTAGCTTTTCAGGGGCTGGATCATTTTTTTTTATGCAATACACTGGTGAAGCCCATAGGTTTCCTGTAAATCCTTCAATCAAAACACCTCGAGTAGTGCTTTCTCAGGTACGCTCATGAGAAATCCCAAACTTCCCTCCAACGTCTCGGTGGACCCATTGTTCTCTCAAAGCTCGTTTACCTCCCGACTAGAAGTCAGGATCCTCCTCCCTCTCTCGTTCTCTCTACATACACCTGGATACATTCTTTATCCTTAATTCATTCCACAACTTCTCTCCTTAGCATAAGAAGCTTCTCTGCAGACACCCACCGAGAATTGCTAGCATTCATTCTTTGCTGGGGCTTGACCGCTACAAGTCCATCGATGCCATGCACCAAAGAAGTCAGTCGTCTGAGACACTAGTCTTCTAGGAACCCTCGCAAGGAGTGGGCTTCGATCCTCCCTCTCTTGGAGTCCAGTGCATACAAATCCGCTTACCAGGAAGACGACGACACCCTAGCTACATCTGCAAGACTGTCTGCCCGGAAGTAGTGCGAAAAACCAGAAACAAAGGAGATAGTGCCGGTGGGACCCCCTATCGGGGTGGACATAGCCCCTGAAAGACACTTAGAACCGTTAAAGAGTGAGGAGCGTTTTAACTTTCCGCTTCGTCTCCCTCCTAACTCCTCGTCCCTTGTTTCACCTCTTCCATGGGCCTTTTTTGCTCTGCCACTTCCCTCCAGGGGATTTTTCTGGCTCCTTCCGTTAACCCCGCCAAATCGATTTTTTTGTTTGTTTGATGGAGAAGTTACCTCAACAAACTCTTGACCCTGGAACAATGGCGTCCGCAATCTTTCCACCCCCCATTGTTGGACGCCCCATCGCCCGAGTTTTCTCGTCACCCTCTCACTCGAAATACCAGTCTTTCCATTCCGATAGCGGTCTTCCCGAATATTTCCCCCCCCCCCCCCAGGCTTGAAACTTAATTTCTTTTCAGTTGCCGTTTGATTGGACCTCTGTACCCTACTTTGGAAAAAGGAGCTCTTTCATTTTGGTTAGGTCTTCGTGTTGTTGGGCACAATGTAAACCCCTCCGCAAATAATAAAGTTTCTAGAACAAGTCGATTCTGCTCTTTTTTTTTCCCCTGTCCCTGCGTTCTACTGCTCTTTCCGCTTTTCTTTTCGAAGAACAGCGGTTTCAATCCAGCCTATCCATGCTTAAATACATAAACACTAAAACCAATGGCCCTGTCTTCTTTCGCCATGGTCCCCGCCGAGCCGCCTACCAGAAAATTGAGATATCTTTCCTTCTTTTGCTTCGCCTTTGTTTTCTGCTGTGCCCACCCTTTCCTTGTTTTGACCAAATTCGCGGTTGCAACCGACCGACACCCCCCCCTTCTTCCTTCTTGTTCCCCCCCTTCTCGCCGGTCCCAAAGGAGTGTCCCATTTTTCCACCTGTACTTCCCACTTCCCCCACCTCCCCCAACTTTTCAGCTTTATCCCCCCTCTTTTGAACAATATCGGGAATCCCTTCTTCTCTCCCCGACGAGGTCTTTGGTGGTGCTATAACTTATTTTAACTAAACCATCACCGTGCCCCCGAATTGGCGTTTCCATTTTTGCTTTTTTCTCAAGTTCTTCGTAAATGCGCCATCCTCCCACCAAACCCCACCACTCGTCTTAATGCTCATAAGCTATTCACTGCTCCCACAAATCCCTTTTCTTCGTGTTTAATTTCTCCCCCCCCAGCTTTGCTCTTAAATCTCGACCTGGTCACCCCCCCCTTAAGTGATTTGGCTGCCTTCGTTGTCCCCCTCCGCCCTTTCTGATTTTCCCGAAAGAGGTCGAGCTCTGTTTCGGCTTCTTGTCCCCCCCCCGTTTTTCAGGTTTTTGACCCCCCCACTTACCCTCACGTTCTTTTGGTGTTTCCGACGTTCCTGAACTTCGATTTTTGCCAGTGAACCTTTCTTGGCCCGGGTTTTTCGCTCTTGGTCGTCTTCCTTCACCCCCTACTTCTACGCTTCTTCCGATTTGCCTCAACTATTCTTGGGTCTTTCGTTACCCCAAATCGCTTTTTGGTTTCTATCTTTGTTCATTGATCGTTTTCTTGCAGCGGGAAGTCTCGGCTGTTGCAGAGGGTTGGTTTTTCTCTTTCTCATGCCCCCCCACCCTGCCTTCGTGTTTCCGATCTGTTGATTTCAAAGCTGCTTTCTCGCATTCATGTCTATCAACTGCAGGCA
>Ga0179593_1519054_pt1 | contig 28718 bp, 24 predicted proteins | sample CZODoug2_1_08_16_FD_185931 | JGI IMG/M metagenome (GOLD analysis project Ga0179593, IMG submission 185931) | Vadose zone soil fungal communities from Angelo Coast Range Reserve, California, USA - CZODoug2_1_08_16fungal (PacBio error correction) | ecosystem: Environmental > Terrestrial > Soil >... | reverse complement strand
CATTCATATTTCTTCAGGAAGATTTTATGCACCTGCCATGTATAGACCATTTTCGTTTCTTTGACCCGTGTTACCCCCCCCCCCTTAACCCCTTGGCACTGATTTTTACCCTGCAACTTTCCTTGACGAGTTCCCATTCTTTTGACTTCTTTCGCCCTAACTGCCCCGCGAAGCTCCTTAGTCTGGCTTTTAGTTCCTTTCTCCCAGAGAAAACCATTCCGACCCCCCTTTCGCTACAATCGATGCCTTGCCAGGCCAATTTCTTCATTCCGATAGCAGTTCATCCTCCCTCCCCCATGGGATAAGCCGGCGCCTTTTCTTCCCCCCCTCAGTGCACCAGCGAGTTCTCCTAACCCCTCCCGCTAAAGCGTCTTTCCTTCAACCAAGACACAGCCCCGCCCTTTGCACTTATTTTTTCCTAGTGAAATTATCAACATCATCCCTAGAGGCCAAAGTCCCCGACCCTCCCCCATGCATTTTCCGATTGCCGATCCTCAGCGCGCGCCCGACCTTCCTTCAACAAAGCTTCCCTGCGCTCGCGAATGGAGGCGAACCCGTTTAGGATCCCCCTCCCTTTTTCTTGCGATCCTTTCCCCCTTTCCCCCAATACCCTGACCCTTCCCTTCTTTGATTTTGTAAATTTCTCGCAGGCGTCACCTTCCTCTAGGTCCCCCAGATTTTTTCGCCGCGACTCCCCGCCAAACCACCCAAATTAACATTAAAGTATTAGCGGCCCCGCGGCCCCCCCTCCAGAAAGTTTCGTTTCTTCTTCAATCATCTGTCCCTCTTACCCCCCCGATCGCCATATATTTTCCCTATTGGTACTCAGGTCCCCCTGAGGCGTCATCTGACGATTTGCGCAATCTTATCGTGACTCTTTCTGATTGGGGCAGTCTGGCTTTCCGCATGGATGATATCCAGCTCCTCTTCGATCACTTCCTTCTAATTCCGATAGGAAAGAATCAATCCGGCTCTCCCCCCCTATACTGTCCAGCCCCCCCCCCACCCAAGCGCCCTATTCCCCTCCGAGCCCAGGCCCCCCCCTCCTCCCTGAGATCCAGGTATACTTCATTTCCTTTGGCTGATAAGGATAGAGCTGACAGCATCCAACCCAAGGTTGAACCCCCATCAGCGCGTTTCCCTTCTTTTGCCTTGGGTTTCTAGAGCACATGCTCCCCTTTTTTTCCCCATCGCAACCGAGTTTCTAAACAGATGCCTGCACACAGCCCCCCCCCGTGTGGACACAGGCATTTTCCCCTCCAAGTCTTGCCCTCCTTCTTGTTTTCTTGCTTGTGACGGTCTTTTGTACTATAGCTCGCATATATTCCGCCTCCCCTCACTTTCCTCGAACCAGAATCCTCAGTCTCTATCGACCGTTCTTGACGGTCTCCTTTCAAGCCAATCCCCTTCCCTCCCGTATTCAGATCGACGTAGACCGCCTTTTATGTAGTCCGGCCCGCAACCTGCCCTCCCCCCGTCGAATCGCCCTCCCCGTTTGCATTTTACTTCCCTCCCCACATCGCCATTTGCTCTTTTCGCACCCCGGGATCAAACTGCCAATTAGGCCCCCCTCCCGTAGGGGTGGAATAAGGCGACATCCGCCCCCCGGCCCTCCTTAGAATCCGAGTCACATCTAGATTGCGCTTCCCGAGGCCCCCAAAAAGGATGAACCACTTACCCCGACTCTTTTAATCCATAATACCCTGTTGTTGTTGTCTAGCATCGAGGCCAATTTCCTCTTTTTACAAGCAAGTTTTGGCCTCGACCTCGATTCTGCCCCCGGTTAAGAGATTCTGCTCGTCTGCCCTTCACTGACTGACCCTTGCTATTTTTTTTTTTTGCTTTCCCTCTTGTGGTGATTCACCGGGTTAGCAATATTTGCTTTCTCTTGTGGCAAGATTTACTGTTTTTTTCCCGGACGTTTTCTTCCCGGATTAGCTGGAGTTGTGTTTGCGGCGTCCCTCTTTATGGCGATCTCGTTTTCGTTCTCGACCTCTGATGTTTTTTCGCTCTTTTTCTAGTGAGCTTTCTTTCTTGATATCTCCCCTTCTTTGGCTGAGGCATAGACTTTTTTTTTTCTGAATAGTACACCCAAAAACCCCCCGACAAACCCCTCCATACTACTTTTGAGCTTGCAAGGCCTGTGTTTTCGCACTCCCGCAGGCATATGTTTACTTTTTTACCTCCCCTCCTCGCCGGTCCCGATCATTAGATGTTTTTCTATACACTGTGAAGGAATCGCCTCGCAACCCCGCGTCGAGGTTGCTTTCACCACTTCAGGGACTCGATTCCTTCTTCGCCGAGTGAGAAATTTCTTTCAGTCCGAAAGATTTCGTCTATTTGTTGTCCCCCAGATGATGGTGCTTCTTCTTTCCCTCTCTTTTTGGTGCTGACCGGAATCGGTTTTTCTATCTTCCGGTTGCTGGCTCCGACTTCTTGCGTTTGCGCCCTAGGATCCGAATTGGGCAAAGCCCTACACTTTCCTAAAAAGACCCCCCCCCTTCGGAATATTATGGCTTCCCAAAGATTTTTCGTTCCCTTTCAAATGAGGGTAAGCACTTTTCGATGCTTTTTATATTCATGATGACAGGTCCCCCTCTTTAAACTATTGCGATCCACACCCCCCCCCCACAGTACCAGGTCTCTTCCAAGCTAGGTTCTTCGACTTCATCTGATACAGCCGGGAGCTGCCCCCTCTATTCTGGAGCTGCTCTTCTTTTTTCCTTTTCCAATTTGCAGAGTTCATCTGGGTATGAGTTTTCCAGGGCTTCCAAGGTCAGAGCCTTCCCCCTCCCCTTTTTCGGACCCCCTCATTGCGTCCTTTTTCACTTTTTCCGAAGGTCTAGATACAAGTTCTCCCTATTGCGAACCCATGATCTGTTTTGGGCTTCGTTTACTGGGCTGGTCCGTTTGCTGGTTCTGTTGCAACGCTGAAGATTTCCCGGTTGGGTTTGGCTTTGGGTTTGCGCGATTAAATCCCCCCCTTATTTGTTTCGTGTGCAGCTCGGCATCCCTCCGCCCTGAGCGTATCCTTTCGATGAGTAACGACCCTCTTCCCCTGAACGCCCCTCCTTCTTGAGGCCGATAGATGTCGATCTTGTGAGATTCTACGGCGATTGATTACGTAGAAGAAGGCCCTACAGTCCTCGGTTAATGTCGTCCGATTCGGATTTTGCTTTTCTTCACGTCGTCCTTGTTCTTTTCCATAGTCGAGTCTACGCCTTCGATTCAGTTTAGAAACACCTTTCGTCAGTGGCAGCTCTTGCGCTAAGGTTTTGGTTGCCCCAGTCCACCTACCCCGAGTGGAACTGGATCCCCCTGATTCACCTGTTATTTTTTTTGATTATCTCCTTATGGACGTGCGGCACGACTGTTCATGAAGTTTGAGGGAGGGGATCCCTCCACTGAGAGCAGGATAATTGGTTTTTGCCAATCTGCTCCCCTCCTTTTGGTTAAGAAATTGTCTTCCGCACGATTTTGCACGGACCCAAGGCGAGGTCCTCCCCCTCTTAACCCTTTTCTCCCCCTCTGGCTGAAGTACCCCATTTTGCGTCTCCTTGAACCTTTCCTGTGGGAAGCTGAGAGACTGAGCTTGACCCGACGAATGTCTAAACTTGGCCGTCTTTCTGGGGATGTTATCCATACACCCGCTCCCTGAGAAAGCCACGCGAGGCTCTCCTCCAGAGGGCATTTACCTTGACCTGACCACGTTTTCCTGTCTAGGTACAACCCACCCTTCTCCTTCTCTCCGCTGCGGTCCTCTTCCTATTATGTTTCTTTTGTCTTGCGAGCTCCCTTGATTGACGGCTAGCTCGGATTTATGGCGACCTTTGCGTATCAGGGATGGTTCTGTGAGTTACTCGCATAATTGGCGACCTTTTTAGAAGTTTCTTTCCGCCCTTCCTACAGTTTCTTCTTCCCGAACAGGAATCCTTCCCTTCCTTTTCGCTTTTACAGATGTGGACAATTTCCCTTCTTTGCTTTTTGCTTAGGCTTCTGGCCATTCCCTTTCGTGAATATAGTTTTTTTTCCTCTTGCCTTGATGAAGATTGCCTTTCCCCTCTGAACCTCTTTTTCCTCCCCCTAGTTGGCTTCTTTTTCGGTTTTTTCGCCTCAAAAAGATTGGCCCTGGGGGGACCCTTTCTTTTTACCACGCTGAACTATACCTCTCAGCTCCTTTTTTTTGGTCTCGCGAGGGGCCTCCTTTCTCAACCCCCCTACAGTTTAAAACCCTTGTCCCCAAGGAGGCGTGTGCGTTTCCCTGACATTAATCTTTGATCCCTTCCAGCACCATGAACGCATCGCTCCTTAGATCATATTCTTCCTTGACAAGGCCCTAGCTCCGTCGGCCCCAAACCAATCTTTCCCAATAAAGTAGTTTCCAGCCCATTCGGCCTTCTCAGACAGTACTCCCCTTGCCACACGCTATCAGCCCTCTTCCCCCGTTGCTGTCCTCCTTTAGTGTGAGGCGTGTCCTGTCAACTCTATGCTTTCTACCCCCTCCGCCGCAGTTTTCTTCCCTTCGTATTCGAATTGATGTATTTTCCAATGTGCAAAATCTCACGTCATGTGTGTCGCCCACTCCTCTTTTCGCGACTTGCGCGTACCCGTCAAGAAGAAGACAGCCCCCAGAACAGGCCCCAGCGAATATACGAATGGGTACGCAGCAGTGTCTTCCTTTCATTGATTTCCGCGAAGAGTATGCTTCTTCTCATACCCCCGATTCCTCGAGTATTGTGATCCTCACCAGTCCTACTCCCTTCGTGGATCCGTGCCCTTGAGTGCTATTGTCCGCTTTGGACGTTAACTCCCCTATTCTTGACAGAAGAGAGCATCCCCCAACACTTAGAACCTGTTACTAGAAGTTGCCTCTTTTGACCAAGGGATTGATTTCGTTTCCACCTAGATTCAGGCTTAGCAGAAGGACCTGAAAACCCCCCCCCAAGGAGATTAGTCTCTGGTCTCCCCCCCCAATTTTAGAGAAGGATCAGATGAGATTTCCAACCGACACAGCTAATGAATTTTTCAAATTTCACCCCAGCACTTCCATTTTCCTCAAACTGCCTTCGCTTGATTTTGAAGTTTTCCTCAGGTTGTACCCATTTGTCAATTTTTCTTCCGCCCTTCTTCACAATTCAGCCAAGGAGAGCCCTTTTTAGCTGCCTCTTGATATCCTTAGTGCCCCCCTGACGATGTTTCCCCCCCCTCCCCGATTCCGACGTCCCTTCATCGTCCGCTGCTTTCTTCCCTCCGCTTAAAGAGAAGTTAGTCTTCGTTCTTCGTATTATCTCCTTCCCCCCCTTTATAAATTCCGTCCAACCACACCCCTCCCTCCCTAGATCGGTCTTTCAGAGGCCTTATTGTCCTCCAGCATTGGGAGAGGATTTCCCCCCTTTTTTCCCTTTCGCCGGCGAGTCTACTGCAAACCATCTAGAAGCAAACATCGCTAGGTCACATATTTCCCTGTCAGAACCACTCCGGTTTCCCCCTCGTTGCCATTCCCTTCACACCGCCTCGCTCCGTTTCACACGCAATCGCCCCCCTACCAACAAAGACGCAACTTCGTTTGAAGATCCGCGCCTTCCTAAACTGCACAAACATTTATCCGATCGCGCGCACGGGAGTTTCCCTTCTATTGATATAATTTTCTCTTTTTTTTCCAAAACGCCCTCCCCCCCGTTTTGAGCTCTTTCCCCCTTCTGTAGTTGCGTTTCCGCCTTTGATTTTCCCGGACGTTCCGCGCCCGTTTTTGTTCCGCGTAGCCCCCATAAGACTGAAACAGATGTGGTGAAAATATTCCGTTTTCGTTCCTGTGGAATTTTCTTGCACGATCGAAACTCTAAGAGAACTTCTTGCAGTCATCCCCGTTATACCAATCCTTCTTTAATGAATTTCTCGCGGCGCCCCCAGATCCTGCTGGTCTTTTTTTCTTCTGCTTTTGCAAAGATTGCTTCTCCTTGATCCTCGGTAATAGCGACCAGGCCCTGCCCTCCCTTTTTTTTTCCCGCTGCTATTTAATCTCTTCTCCCACACCCCCCCCCAGAGCGAGAAAGCCCAGATCCCCCCCCTCTTCAGATTTGCAGCTCTTTCACCCGCGGCCGTATTAGGCCTCTCTCCCCCCCCTGTTGCAAGAAAACTCGACCCCCCCCCTTCCAGTTTCGCCAGGTGGTGGTATCTAACCCTTTTCTTTTCGCCAACATTCGACCATTTTTCTTCAACCGAGAGGTGGTCCAACTTATTCCCTCCCACTTCAACCCGGTGCGGACCCCCCCCCCCAGGCATGATAAACTCAACGTGTCCTCAGTTTTTTTCGGCGGGTTGAATCGTAGTTTATCTTGAGAATAATGATTTCCGAACCCCTTTTTTCTGCCTATACTAACGACCTACTTCATCTCTTTCGCCCCAAATACGAAGCCCCTTCCCAGCATATATTCGTCTTACCGCGATTTTCATGGATCGCCATATCATTTTGTTGTCCACCACAGCCTCAGCTTGAAGCGCCCCCCCCTTTCATCGGCACCCCCTTTACCCTTCCTGGTCGCACCCCCCCCCTTCCCACTCTCTTTGCTCAGGTTCATCAAGGCCACCTTTTGTCTTGCGCGAACACTAAAGGTCTCGGTTAGGAAGCGCCTTTTCAAGAGTCCCCCCCCTTCCTAATAGAGTCCCCTCCTCTATCTGAGCGAGGTAGAGGGAACAAACTTCGCTCGCAATTTAACGATCTCCCTTAAGAATGCTCTTTGTGGAGAATCTCTTTTTTACAATTCAGCCATTGTCCTCGACCGCCCTCTTTGATAGACTTGTCTGAAGTTGGGGCTCTTCTTCGCTGCTTTTTTTACTTACTTTCCACGATGAAGGATTTCGAGACATATTTGTGCATTTGATGTACCCCGGTCGCCCCCCGGATTTTGTGGAGTCTTTTTAGTTAACTGTCCCGTTCTCTTAAGTCTGGCCTTGCGGAGATGTATGTTGAGGCTTCTTTACTCTTCTTTATGTTTTTAGCGCTATTAGACTGTTGTGAGCGTGCGGGAGTTTCTTTTCCTGATGATAGATTGTTTTCATCGTCGCACCCTAGGTTCGCGAGGCCCGCTTTGATCCCTACCACTAAACCTGCTTAAACGAAACCCAACCGTTCTTGCCTCACTTTGAGATGAGTCCCTTCCTTTTCCTTGTGAGTTTCTGTTGCCTGAGCTTAACTCCTCTTCGGTGCGCTGTTCATTTGCATGTTTTCCCTTTCTTCCTTTGCATTCTCTTTTAGGCTGCTTGGCTCGCTTGGTAAAACCTGCTTTTGTTCGGCCGCGCTGTTCTCCTCTCTAACTTAGAGCCCGAGGCCTGCTTTTTTCTTGCGTTTCTTTGCTTTTTCTAGTTTTGGTGTTTTCCGTCTTAGTCTCCCCTTGAGTTCAGGTCTGGCCCTCGCCTTTTGTCTAGATTCCGCTAGTCATTAGTGGGCCCAAGACCGAATACCAACTAGACCCTCCAAGTGAATTTAGAGATCGAGACCCCTTTTTCTTTTAAACTTCTTTTTCATCAACTTTTTTGAGATGTCCTCCACCCCCCCCCCCCCCCAACACATCGATGCGGCCCCTCTTTAACAGCTTCGTTCATGATTTTTCGTAGCCACCCGTACTATGGAGCTCTGGATCGCGTTTTTACTGTCTTTCCTGCTTTTTTGCGGCGCGGCTACCTTGAGCAGAAACCCGATCCGGGCGGCGAGTTGAATTTTAAGTTCCCCTTCCCCCCTAAGAAGGGAAGATCCATTCGAGAGGGTATTTAGTGGTAATGAGAGGCGAAAGAAATCCTTATCCTCTTTCCTTTCTCTCACGCCATTTTCTCTTTAAATACATGTTGTTTTTCCCCCTTTCCCTTTGGATGACCCAGGGCGCCTAATGAATTGGTGTTTTTGGTACTTGTGAGTCTGTTTTCTTTCCCAAGCGCTATTCTGTCTTTGGGTCCTTCACTTTGACCTCGGAAGGTTGTTTTTATTAGGTATGATGGGCTGCTAGTCCCGACCTTTACTTTTTGTTTCTTCCCGCTGGTTCCCTTTCGGAATAAGATTGCGTCGCTATCCCTCAAGATTTTTTTGTTTTGAGAATTCCCGCCGGCCTAGGAAGATCCTCTGTTGCGTTTTCTAATGTGAGGGCCCGTTCTTTCTCAGAACTTTTTAATAAGTCGACTAGAACACGGTTAGGACAGGTGACCCCACTTTTTGAATCGTCTGACCGTTTATTCTTTTTCTGGCTCCCTGGATATCCGTTCCCTCTCCACGATTCCTAGACATCCCTAGTTGGGCCCCCACTAGGGAACCTTTAATACCCAAGATTTCACCTTCTTCTATGTAAACTGAAGGAAGGTTTCTAATCTGGGACCCGCCCTTCCCTCCTTTTTATTACAGTCGCCCGTAGCAGATTATTTTCTTATCGAGTTGTTATAGTCTCCCTACGGAACGACAAACCCACCTCACTTAGTTGGTCGAACGGCAAGGATCTCTGAGAATGAGGTTGTTAAGCCCCTACGTCCCTTTGCCACTTTCCCCTGAGCTTCCCGCTTTTATACCCCCCCCCCTGGTGGCCTTGTCTCTCTTTTTGAAATATAGGAGGTCCTCCCATTTCTTTAGAAAGATGATTTTCACCCCTTTCTTAGTCTGTGCTGGATGCATGACCGCGCGACGCCCTCTCCCCCTTCGTATGGACTCCGGGTCTCTATTTCTTCCCCAGCTTAGGCTTACCTTTTTCCTCCGAAGTCCCGCTTCCGATCTTTATTTGGATGGATTCGCGCTTCTGTTTTCCTTCCCTGCTTCTGAAGAGCGTTTTTTCTACAGTCGATCTCGATCTTTTGCGCGCCCTTTTTGAGTAGAATACAGTTCCCCCTCCTACTAGTCAGAAGTTTGGATGAGGCCATTACCTTTAGGCCTGCAGACACCTTACGCTTCTAGATCTTAACAAGCAGAGGAGAGTCGTGCCCTTGTACATTTTTTTTGATAATGTTTGATTGGTTTGTCCTGGGTCAATAAGTTATTTGCCCTGTTTTAGTCAGGAATTGCTGCATTCTTATATGATCGTCCCCACTATACTTGATATGTTTTCGACTTAGAAGTTCGTATGGTATACGAAAACCTTCCATATGGGAATGGGCCTTTATGGTAGTTATTTCCTCTCCTTCCTATAGGTTCGTCAATCCTCCTTTGTTTCTGTTTTCTCGGGACCTCCCTTCCAAATATGGAAACGGTCCCCCCTTTTTTTTTTTGAGGCGAAAATACTCTTCTCCCCTTTCCTCCCGTCTCCCCGGTTCTTAGTGGTCGATGATCAATTCTTCTCGACACCCCCATAGTATCCTCAGACCTCGATCCCCCCCCCTCTCCGCCGAAGCCAGATACTTGCCCCTCCGAGTATCAAGGTCCCCCTCTTTCTAAGATTTGATTCAGAGCATGTCTTTCTTCCTTAGATCCTTTCTATTAAAACGACGTCCCCTTCCCTTCGTATTCTGACGTATGTATTTCTTTTTTATCCATACCGCGACCCACAACAGAATAGTTTTCCTGAACTAAGATAATGTGGGCATTGCCCTCCCTGCCCCTGAGCCGACTAAGCATGAGTCTTCTCCAATCTAATCTTCAGTCTGATAAGCCCTCACTCTTTTTTTTCTTCCAAGTACTGATAAGGAGAATTGCCAGATTACCCCTCCTCCGTCCTTTCTCGCGATTTTTTCTCTTTCCCCAGAAACTACTCCTCGTGATAGAGGTTAAGCTATTAGACCCTCGATTAATGGCGCTGACACTCGAGTTTTTAACTCTCCAGACAATGTTGTACTAGGTCTCCTTCTTTCTGATTTCTTCAGGTCTGACTCTCTCTGCCCCGAGTATGAAGTGCGAAAGTTGCGCAGATTTCTATTTAGATAGGGAGGCCCCCACCCCCCCTGATTAATGAATAGATCAGTCTCGCCCCTTTTGAACCTCCTTCTAATGTCACCCGGGTATCACTCCCTCCTTCCCTCCCTCTTCCTATCAGAACCCTTTCCCCCCTTCCGATGGCATCTTAGATCCCTTTTCCCGCTTAAGGGTAGGAGTGACCTCTTGATCCCCAACGATCTACCCCTTTCTCCCGGTGGAGATGAAGAGGATATCCTTAGGATCTCCCAAGCACTCAAAGAGTGAAATTCGGAACTTCCATTTCCCTCCGAACCGCTACTTTTAGTGTTCGTTTTTCTTCGACTACTTTTCTCCCCCCACCCGTTTCTACCTTCTCGTTTGACCAATCGATCCGGCATTTCCCCACCGGCGCTTCTCAACAAAGATCCGGTTTTCCTGCAAGTATAAGCTCGGCGCCTTTCTCGAGCCTTTTTTGCACCAGCCCTCCTCAACCTTTAGAGGACTCTCACACTCCAGGCCATAAAAGCCCCCCACACCTGTCTGACTTCCGGTCCATTCAGAAAAACTCGCAGTTTTTTTCCCCCCTCTTCAGGATCCCAAGCTCCGCGGATCTGCTCTTTCTACTGCCCAAACAGGTTGATCTCTCGCGCATTTTTGCTTCTCACTGGGATTGATTATGTTTTTTCTAATTACCCCCCCCTCCACTACTATCGCCTCTTCGTTGCTCGTGCTTTGACGCCTGACTCTCAGCGAACCTTTATTCCGCTCCCCCCTTCTGTGCACGCAGCGCAAAACCCCAGTACACCTTCATGAACTTTGTGCTCCAATATTTCCCTTCTTTTTCATTTAGCCCCTTTTTTCACAAGCTCGTTACCTAGTCTCGACTTTTCTCGATCTAAAAGGGTGCTACCTAGTTCCCCTCCTATTCAAAGTTGGTAGACGCTTTGCCCCCCCCTTCCCCCCTACTCTTGTCTTTTGGCCTGGAAGGCTTTCCTTTCCCCTCCCATTCTAGAAAGCTGCCGATCATCTCATCTCGATCCAGTAATGTGACACCCCTTACCGCCCCGAGAGCTGACCGCTTTTCTTTTCCTCCCCCCCCCACCAAACAAAGATCGCACATCTCGCCAGCCCCCCCCATCTAGGAAGAGGCGCGCCAGGTATCGCAACTACGGTTCTCGGCCTTTCTCTTCCTAGCTCGTTGTCCATACCCAACCTCGAACATCCGCTCGAGGCCTCCTCTTTTACTTGCCCAACAACCTTTTCCTGATTCTTTCAGTGCACCGGCGCTCCCTGCAAGGAACCCATCTTAGCCGGCCCCATACCCCTCCCCTTTTTCTTCCACCGCAGATAAATACTTATTCTTTGATCGGTTGGTTCGGGGGTTCTTCTTTTCGGTTACTATCTGCTTTTTGCCTAGTGAATAATCCTCAACGAATCTCATAAAGAACTTACTATCTTCCTTGAACATTGGCCCTTCCTAATATATCGACAGACCCGCGACCAGATACCTCTCTCCTTCCCTCCATTTTGAGACAAAAATCTCCAGCTTGCCAGCCCAGCCCTGTCATTTTCCCGGCATGTCCGGTCGCCACCATAGAAAGCTTCTATTCTTTTCTCACCCTTTGAAATTAAAAGCCCGTGCTCAGTAGCGGTTTCCTCCATCGCGACTTATCCGCCCAGGAGACTCGATTTCCACTTAGATCTGAGGAGCGGTACGTCTTACCCCTTCGACATGTCTATCTCTTCTTTTTAAGTTTGTGGTGTGAGTAGATCTAGGGACTGGGAAAGCCATTCCTCACCGCAGATACTGGGAGATGGAATCCCTTATTAGAAGAGGCGATTCCCCCTCCTCTTTTCTTTTACTTCCTGCTACTGATTGTCGCGTCGCAAGCGGTGGAATTTTATGTCAACTGTTTTTCAAAGCTATGATGGACTTCTTCGCCTTACATTATGCGGTGGCCGATTTTCTGGATAGATTCCCTTCCCCTCCTTTTTCGCGGTATTACTGCGTAAGGCGATGGAGAGCGAGAGCTTCCCTCTTTCGTTATCTCTCGGAATGTTTTGGTCTCTATTCTTTCTTTCTTTATTTAGGCTTTCTGCCCCGTTTATTATGTCGGCCTCTTCCTTTTTTTAGTACACTCCCGTTAACCCTCCGCCCAAACTTCGCAACTCCTTGATTTAGCCCTTTTTTTTACTCATTGATTACCTGAGCCTCGTTTTTCCTTCCCTTTTCGCCGGTGCGCGTATAATACTGTGTTGCGCTACCCCCCCTGGTGCCGGCATTAGCTTATTTGTTGCCCCACATGGGTATTTTTCTTTAAACACCATTGAGTTAGATTTTCCTTATCGGAAGAGAGTTTAGACTGTTTCTTCTTTCCGAGCCGCGGCCCTCTTGTTTTTCCCTGCTGATGGTGCTGGTCTTCTCTCTTTTTTGTTTGATGAACCGGCCTCTTCGAAAATCGGTACAGTTGCTTTATGAGTTTATGGAGAGATGCTCCTCCCGATTCTCACCCTTCTGTGACAAACCTTCTTTAAGACCTATCACATCCCCTCTTCGCTATTTTATCGACCGCAAAGATGCCAGCCACAGGACCCTGTCCTCACAAGCTTATTTCTTTGTCGTACATTTCTAAGATCGTGAAACTATTTTCGTGACCCAGTTTCAGAATGGAGCCTTGGTCTTTCCTGCTCTGTTCTGCCATTGCGCTTGCCGATCTTCCTCTGGAGATGTAAAAACTCTACGTCTCGCATTATTATCCTCCTTCCTGTTAACCACCTGCACTGCTATTTCTTCTTGGTATTGATTGCTTGATTTTTCTTTAAAGGGAGCATTACCCTCCCTTTTTTTATCGTCACTTCCCCCTCCCGCGGACATCCACGATTGTGAAAGTATCCCGAGCGCTTTTTTCTGGAGTTTTGTTGAACTTCTGCGGTCCTTTTGCTTGTTCCCCCCTGGTCTTTCTCATGTCCAAGATTGAGTGCCATGGATTTTCTTGGCAGGATGGTTAGTTGATTACTTCCGCCCCCAGCTCCTTCTGATTCTCGCTGGGTGCAGTTGTTCTTTTTTCGAGTATCCTGGTCTGCTTCCCTCCGCTTCCCGATGGACTGAGAACCGAGTTCCCTCATGTCTTAATTTTTTTTGTCGAGAATTTTTTCTTGGCTTCGATGACGACCATCCACTCTGAAGAAAGTGCGGTTAGGAACTCCTGATTTCCTTTCCTAGCGACCTTTACTTATTTTTTTCGTCCCCCCCTTCCCACTTCCCCCCGATTACCCTTCCACTCTGGACTTCTCCAGTGTTATCTTTTGGGAAGAACAGTGTTGGGACTGACCACTTTGAAAATCTGTCCACTGGACATACCCTCTGCCCCCGGCCGGCATTTGTGGATCACCTGATGGTATCGTCCTTATAATGAAAGTCGCTTTGGTACGCAGATTTTTGCCTCGTCCGCTCCCTGTTAATTTTTTCAGAGAAGATGGCCGACCATAAGACTGTGTTCCCCCAACCTGCAAGGCTCACTCTCCTAGAAAGAGCTCCGCCCAGTGACGCACGGATCGATCCTAATTCCCCCCGAGGTGATGACACAGTTTTCGAGGAGACTTTGCTCACCTTCTTGATTTTTTGGTTCGCTTCCCCTTGATCCCCGCGATTCGAACCTCGCCTTCCACCAGATCCTAGGTCTGGCAACCTTCCCTCGACTCTCCCAGAGGCTGAGACAGCGGGCTTGCTTCTAAAAGGGCCCCCAATACCCCATGTTCTCTCTCGATTTCTTCCCCTCTCTCATTCTTTAGGCGGCTAGGTTTCTCCACTTTCTAAATCTTCTATGAGGGATGATTTTATCAGCTGATTTTTGCGCGTTATGTTTTTTCCGAGACTACTCCCCCCTCATCCCTAGCATACGCTGCTTTTCACGGCTACCTTAGTCTTCCTTCCAGATTGAAGTCTTCTCCCCCTTCCACCTTTAGCTTCGAAGCGCATTGAAACCTTCTCTTCTGTCTCTTTCTCTTTTTTTTCTTGGATCCTAAGTTTTGTTTGTCGACGGCCTTTTCTTCGTCTTCATATTCTTTTTTTTTTTTTTTTTTTTTTTTGTCCCCCCCCCCTTACTACCGCGTTTTGGGTTCCTCTTGCGAGAGATTTCTCCCCTCACCTGATGTTTTTTTTTCCTCGTCTTGGGTTCCGTAAAATTTCCCTCTCCGGTTTGATTAGTAGAGTGTCAGGCGGCCCTTCCGAAAATACCCGGCCCAGTGGGTTGTTTTTTCGGATCCAACCTATTTTTAGATTTTTTCGCCCCCCCTTTTCCCCCAGCTTTCTACCTAATATGTTGCTTCTTTTCCTAGAATAAAGGACCACAACCCTCTCTATTATCCCGGCAAGTCTAAGAGACCACGCCCCCCCCCCTACAGAGCCGACGAGAGCAATGGTCACACTGCTATAAACGATAACGTCTTGATCTCTTAGATTATGAGTTATGCATCCCGATAAGGTGCCGTACATTACAGGATTGTCTCCTTATTATGACTCTGTATTTCTTTCATCAAGCAGAACCAAAATCCTCTTTCTGGTCCATCATCATATGAACGAGAGAAAATGATTCCGCTCGCCTCCGACAGCGGCGATCTGCCAGCTCGATGCAAGAGCTCCGTACCTTCCTCGGTGTGGCGGGCCCCCTATGAATCCGTTTTTTTTTCTGCCCCCGCTGTCTTGTTCCTATTTTGATGCTGAGTTGGTAGATTTTAATACCTCCCAAAGACCTCCTGCGGATTTTAAAAGGCTCTCATTAATCTTCCTTTCCTATGAACCGGCATTTGTAATTCCTCCTCCAAACCTTTTCGTCGAAATAGTTTGCTCTAATGTCACCCTTCGTGCTTGAGGCAGGCTCTCTGCCTCTGGGAGCCGTGCAGGTAGCACAAACCTTTTTTTTGGATCTTAGATCGTGCGTCCTTTTGCAAACACCGCTTTACTGCTACCGCTTTCCTTCTTGCGTCGAAGAGAAGGACATCTCATGACTTCCCCCCCTTACGTACAGACACCCCTTCCTATGTTCCTTTCTTCTATTCTTTGACCAGCTTTGTCCTTTTCTTTTCCAGATCCTTCCCACTATACTCCAACCCGTCTTCTGGTCTTGTCTTTTGAATCTTCTTTCACACTTCCGAGGTACCCCGACCCTGGACTTCCTCTCGGCTTCCATCGTTCCACCCTTTCGTAACGCCTTCGACCTTTTCGTTTTCGTCATATTCACCCCAAGCTCATTCTCTCACAAGGACATACTCCTGACGGAGTCCTTAACAAAGATTCAGGAGTGTCTTTCCTCTCTCCCAAGGATACTCTCGGGCGCCTTGAAGCTCTTGCACAATTTCAGCAGTCACCATCTTCGAAACGGTATGGGTTCCCTACCCCTCCTTCCACTCAAATCCCCCCAACACCCTGTTCCTCTTAAGAGCCATTCATCAAACGCACCCTCTTTGCCAAAGACCTCAACACTAAAAAAAAATCCTCTTTGCGCGCTTGCTTAATCAACCCTTTCTTCCACCCCCCCCCCAGGTTCACTCTTAACCTCTTTGCGAATTCGGAGAAACCTTCTCTGAAATCTTTAATTCTCCTGCAATCCCACGAATCCTCCTCGGTTTCCTTCGTTTTAGTTCATCCCTACTTCTTTTTAGATTCGTTTTCCTGATTGTCCGCTCCTCCTCAACCCACAGCCGACATGTAGAGGCGGCCACTCGTGCAAGGCTCTTGGAGTCCGCCCACAGTTTTTTAACATCTCTCATACTCCTTTTGAGAATAATCAAGGGGCTTTTTGACCCCCCCCCTGATTAGTGCTGCACAACTTGCGCTGCGCATATATCTCCGATTGCTGTTTTGGGACTTTTTGGAGTTGATGGCTGCTCTCCATCTCATTAGATAACCTGCCGCTCCTTCCTTTCTGACCTCAGGGTAGATATGAGATGCCGTTAGCCCCCCCAAAAGAGCTTTTCCATCCGAACAGACCAACAGCTCGTCCGCTTAGCTCTTCCGGTTGAACATATGGTATAGAAGACGCGGCCTTGCAGGATCGACGACCGCATCGACCCATGTGCCAAGACCTTTTCCCCGTTTTCTCAAACGGTCCGAAAGTTCCCCTCTCCCAAGTCAGTCGATGCGTTCGTAACCTGCCAAGTCAACCATTTTCACTCAAGTTCTTACCAAGGATTATCACTTCAAGCCCTTCTTTTTTTTTCTTCGGTGTTACGGGTAGTTTCTACTTCTCATCTTGCCAAATAACCGAAATGACTTCCTCTCCTAAAGACATCCTAGATACTCTTTCACCCCTGCTCCAGTCCTTATTTCGTCAGAAAGCATAACCTCGCTCAAATGCTATTCTCCTCCTCCAAAAGCTACCGATACGATCCACTTTCTTTCACCCACTTATCTTTTTCCCCCCAACCACCTCCCTCTTTGAGCACCCACTTTTTTTTCCTCAAATACCTCTTTCTCGATCAACAGTAGCGGTGGCCATCTCAGAACTTAAGAGAAAAATAGCTCCTGGTCCCATACTATCATATTCTGCTCTTTTTCCCCCCCCAAACTTCTGTACTCCTTTCCTCTATCATAATAATAAGTTTTTTTTTTTTAATGCTATTTGCAGATTTTTGCACGAAAGATTCTTAGTATGTTCTTTCGCAGGTTTGAGACTTATTGATCCATGCCCAGTCCTTGCTTTTCTCTCCCCACGATTGAATTTTTTAGTAAAATTGGTTGGGTGAGCACGATAATTATTTCCCAATTACTTATTCGGGTGTCTATCTGCATAGGATAGATGGAGATTTTTGACTCCTCCCTAGGCGGCTCTGAGAGTTTTTTTCTCCCCCCCGTTCTTGATTCATATCTGAATGTGTAAGTTTTTGGCTCTTTCTTTCTTATTCTTAGTCGTCATTCCTTATGGTTGAGGTATCTAGAAGGGAAGTAAACTCCGTCCTAACCCAACCTAATCTGCCCTAATTTCTGGATTTACGTTAGTTTACGTTTTTCGCCTGTTTACTCCCTCCTCCTAGTTCTCATCATTCTCTGATGTGATGATCCGGACTCCCGCTGATTGTGAAATAGTAGTGTGATTTACCACGTGAGGAAGTCCCAGTCCTTAGTATTAACTGACTCCCCCCCTTTCAACTGGCCGAGCTGTTTGGGTTGATGGTGGAGGAGCGCCTGTGTGCTATTCCGGTCACTCTATCTGATTTTTGTGTCTTTTTTGCGATCTTCGAGCATGATTCCATCTCAGCCTGATTCAAAATCCTGACAGTAAAAATCGTCCCCCCAGCCATTTTATATTCTCTGCAGCGCCCAAGTGGGAATTTCTTAAACTGTCTTCCCCCGGTATTCTTTCTTACTCTCTCCATCTACCCCAATCGCGGCTATTGCCGATCAGCTCTGTTTCCTTCTTTTTCTTTGTGTTGCGCTGCGCGTCTGACGGGAGCTTCCCACTTTCCTGGCTTGCGCTAGAAGGAACGTCTCCCCAACTCCATGGAATATAATTGATGAGTTTCATTCTCCCACGATAGAATCCCCCGGTTATCACGGACTCTCTACTGTTTTTTCCAAAGGTTTCTACAGGCCGCTATACCTCTTTCTGATTTTGGGATGTCCTTTTCTTTTCCCACTCTGCTTTCTTCTTTTTTAGGAAGAGATACTACCACAGAGTGTTTTATTTTCCTGATGGGAGTGTTTGCTTCCTCTCTCTCCTTATTTCAGATTCCGTCTAGATGCGTCGTTATACTTCCCGATCACTTTTTCCTCTTCAGAGTCTGTTTTCCCTTTCCGCGCATGTCCCGTTCTTCAGATGGAGCACGATTTTTTCGTCTACGGCTTTACGCGACAGCACACTGCCCCCGCAAGTTAAGGTCTTGAATTTCACTCCCATATGATTGTCGTGAAAAGTTTTTGATGGTTCTCCTTAGTACTTTGTCACTCCCCCAGTCCCAAGCCGTCTATTACCGTCCATACGTTCTGGGCAAGACTACAAACCCTTTTTTCCCTACTATTCCACTGTCCTCGTCTCATACTTGTGTCTCGAGGCGAGAAGCCTAGCGCGTCCCTCGCCCCTCAGACCATCGATTCTATTTTTGTTCCGCCAACGATAGGAGCAAATTCGTCCGGTCGCTAGCGATTAGCAGCCTCCATCAAAGGAGCAATATCCTTTCTTCCCGAGTTCTCTAAACAGTGGTGAGCTGGAGTTCACTCTTTTGTCTCTCCCAGCATTACGGGGTTTTTTTTGTTGTTCTTGTGTTTTTTTTTCTGTTTGTGGTTTGTGCTTTTTCGCACGCGCTTTCTCACAGTCGAGGATCGTTCGCTTGTCGACCACTCGATAGATTTAACCACTATTCTTATCAGCGGGCCTGCTGGTTTTAGAAGTCCTCTCTCAACCCAAAGCCTTATTTCACCATCTCATTTTTCCCGTCCCCGTGTGTGCGTCCGTTGTCGCTAAAGTCCTATGTCGATGGCTCCCTTGGCTTGAAGAGTACTTTTTTCGTCTTCCTCGAATGACGTCACCCCTTGGCTTTCTTTGTACTGCGCCTTCGTTAATGAGAACTCCGAAGCTCTTCCGCAACTTCTCTTCTTATCCTGCCCCCCCTGGATATCTTATGGATATCTAGATTAGGCCTTCTGTTATTCTTTCGGAGCATATAGGTTTTGTTATCCGAGCTAGGCATTTACTCTCTTCGCCTCCCCTGAGTGAGCCTCTCGAGTATTTTTCCCCCCACCAGAAGATGGGCCTGTGGTCCTAGTGCTGGCCCCGCGGCTGTCACCGAGTCTCATATATAAGGTTTTTTTTACCTTTTCCTCGAGTTTAGCCCCTCCCCCCTTCCCAAAAAGGCCCATTTTCGGTTGGACGAAAATACTTGCGCACCAGCACGCTCGATATCACTCCCCCCTCTTCTCCCCTTTCGATGAAACACAACCCCTCCCCCCCCAAACGTAGGTTACTGAAGCAGAAGCCAGGGTTTCTACGAAGGAGAGCCCATGGGTCACCCTTCTATCTCTTCCAGGGGCTTGTTAAGTCTCTCATTTATTGCATTACGACTTAATGATGCAAGAAGTACAACTTTGCTTTTCTTTTATTTCCTAACCCCCCCACTTCCTCTGCACAATCTCTCAGGGGAGCAGACTTGAGTCACTAATCCTTCAAAATGGATACTGCCTTGAAGGTAGGCCACCACCCCTATAAGAGAGTTCTCCCCCTACATCTTGTGACCCTCTGGAGAAAGATCTGCTCCGACCACCCATCCTTTATAGGCCCTAATCTGAGATTTTTATTTAATCTCCCGTTTGTTGAGCTCCTTGCTTAGTGCCTTAGATGTATATCAACCCACAGTTTTCTCCTCGATTTTAAAGTCACCATCAACAGAAGATTCTTATAAAAATTTCCGATCTTCTTGTAAGTGGCGATGGAAGACTCGAGGTTTCACGCCGTATTTCGAACAAGTGTATCCCTTTTCACCGATCCCGTGAAGACGATTTCTGTCTCGCCCGGGAATATGATCTTGCTCTCGCCCAGTGCTTGAATTCTATTCTCCTAAGTTTCTTTCCCGTCGAACCACAAGAATCATGACAGAGACTCTTTTTCCTATGTCCGCAGCGAATGTCATCCCCAGTCGTTCTTTCAGCACCGGCCGCGTGGAAACGTTATAATATTTTTTCCGTTGTTTTTTTTCCCTTTTCTGTCTTGACCGAGATTCCCCTGATCGCCACTGTTCTCCTCCTTTCGATGAAGCTGATACCTTTTTCCTTTTCCTAGGGAAAACATAAAGGATTATCCTCTTAGTAAGCTTTTCCTTTCCGTTCGTCAGAACCCGCACTTTTTTGTCTTTAGTTTTTATACGGTTTTCGTCATGTTTATACCCAAAACCCCCCCCCAAATCGCCATCGATCGGACTGGCGGAGTGTCTCACATAGGTATTAGTAGTAGCCCCTTTTCCTAGTCAGAAGCGATGCAGAGTTTTCCCCCAGAGAAGATAAAAGCGATATTTTTTTTAATCGAGCCAACCGAGTTTCCCACCCAGCCCCCCCCCTGTGAAGATCTTTCTGACCCACCCCAGAAACAGCCTGGGAAAAAAGAAAGTCATTCACCCCAAAACCACACAACCTTTTATCCAACCATCCAGTCCTCAGAGTAGATCCCTGTTACCACTGACAAAAACAGTCTCAGAGCATGATTAGTAAGACCCCCTTAGATCTCTTCATACTCTGCATAGCATTGTTTCCTCCCCCCCTCAGATTAGTCCCCCATATTCAAGTTTTTTGCCGCGCTCCCCACTGGCCTTATAAGACGATCGGGGTCCTGTGTAGCAGCGCTTGACCCAACAAAACTCCGCATTGAGGAGAACCCCCTTTAAGAGTTCCTGTTTTGCCTGAAACCCCCGATCGTAAACATTCACCGACGTAAGAATCTGAGAACATAGGTTTTTCTTCTTCTTTCCCATGGTCGCGCGCGCCCCTCGCCTGACTTGCTGGATGCTTTTGTGGCTTTTGCCCATGCAGATATACCGTCCCCCTCGCGCGACTTTCCTAAGACGGCCGAACCTTCCTTCCCGGCTTCCCTATGCCCGATTAGGTAGCCCAACCCCCCAGCCTCCTAACGAACCATCAGCTTACGCCCACCTCCCGTGAAGCTCGTAGCCCCCCTTTATCGCAAACTAGGCGTCCCCTGCGGCTTTCGCGCCGCCGTTGCATCCACACCCAAGGTTTGCCTCCTCGTCGCCGGCCCACAGGGGAGATCCCACCACCTGCGCCTTTCTTCCCGCAACCGGACATGCGTTTGCGTATTTTTCCCCCATCCGCCTAAACTTTCGTAAAGGTCCGACTCCATCAACTTCTTGCAATTCGGTTGGTTAGGCGGGCGGTGCTTTCTTGTGTCTATCGCGGGAATACTTAGAATAATGAAAGATTTTCGACTCCAAATCGCTCAGCTCTCCAATTCTCCACCTCCCCGGATCCAGCCATTATATTTCCCCTCCAGCTCCTATCTGCTCCTAGCCTGCAGTTTATCCACCAGAAAGAGACTTCCGAGCCACGCATTCTTCAACCACGGAATTCCTTTTTTAAACCCATCAACAATGACTGTTTCTCCCCAAAATTCCCATCCCCTCTCGTGTGAGCGCCAAGTTTCCCCCTTATTTTTGCGTTTCCCTTCCCCTCTACAGAAGCAGGCCCCCCCTCGCAACCCCTGGAGCCCTCGTTCCCCTTTCATGCCGCGTTCTACCAAAAAGGGCTGCAAATGGCCCCCGCCGACCCCTATATTTACTACTCCTGTTTTTTTTTTTTTTTTTCTAGATGAGAGACTCAATGGGAGAGGTTTCCCCCTCCGGTTGTGTCCTTTTTCTCCAGCTGATACTCTGCGCCCCCTTCTTTCGGTGCGAACTTTGCTGCTCGTTCAACAGCCGATAATTGGCGCGCCCCCCCTATGGGGGGCGTTCTTTTTTTTCCTCCAGATCGCTGGCGATGGTGGGAAGGTGTGGGGGGCCTTCCGATGCTTTTGAAGATGACGATGGTTTTTGCTCTGGGTTGCGGCCGTCTTTCATGCGGCTTTCATTCCTTTTGCGCGACCTTTGATTTGTCGATACTTGCTTGCGAGCTTAATTTGGCTATTTTCTCTGTCTTTCTTAGGCTAGTCTCCCCCTGGCATGGACTTAGCCATCTCTCCCACTACGATTCCAGCCGACCCCCAACCCTCTTAGAAATAATTGACGGAGCTTTACTGGTACCTCTTTTTTTCCTTTTTGCCCCCTTCGAATATGTTTTTTCCAAAGACCGCCGGTGCGCTCTCTTTTATGAGTGTGAGCTACCACGGGCCCCTCCTGCTTTGAAACATGGGGCTCTTTTCTTCTAACAGCGCGCTAGACTCTGATCTTCTCTTCGGCTAGATTGCCCCCGGGATTCCACCCTAGGTTCTAGCGTTTGTTGCGTTTTTTGCGGGCAGACCTTTTTTTTTTTTAATGTAACGGTGTTCGTGGACGACCCTCCTTTTCCCTGTGTGCCGATTTGCTCGAGCGTTTCTGAGTGTTTTTACTATAGCCTTTGAACCCAGCACCCCCCTTAACCCCGAAGTCTTCCGGCTTTTTTTCTCGAACGATGTGCGAAGAGGACAGGCTAACCTTATGATGTCTGCTCTCGAATTTTCCTCTTTTTTTTCTTTCAAAATTGCGACCACAGTACCCGCCTGAGTTTCCCGCGCCGACTTGTCCTTCTTTAGTTTTGTTCCCCCCCTCTCCCTTTATAACGGGCGCTGACCCCCCTCCCCCTTTTCGAGCATTCGGCACAGATACAAGAACGCTTACGAGGCCATTTCTTTTCTTGGTGGTCGGGCTTTTTTCCTCGAAACTGTCCCAGCGACAGGTTATACGCCAACTTCTTTATCGCGCAACGTGGCAAGAATTTTAGGTATCAAGGGCTTCTGCATGCTTGCTGTTTGGATCATGTGACTTTGATTTCCCCCTCCCCCTTGTGATGTTGAATGGAACGCTGCCCCGCCTTCCCTGTGTGGCGTTATGGTCTGAGGGAGTGCTCCGATTCCCGACCTTTATCCGTGTTAGCTTCAGATGGTGTATCGCCGGTTTTTCTCATTTAGGCTTCTTAACGACGAGCCCTGTGCTGAATTTTAAGCATTTGGCCGATGTGCGATTGTGTTTCATCTGAATTGAGCTGGTCTACTTTTCTATGACCATCCTGAAGGCGACTCTTCCTGGAGACGGCATTTGGACGATTAGCTGCGGCGTCGTCCCGTTTTCTGTTGGTTTCAAAGGATATCAGCGCCACGCGCTCCTCCCCTAGTGTTCCCCTTTAACGGCTGGCATTGACTCCCCCCCGCTGTCAACCGTCAACCCCCCGATGGCCCTCTTCCTGGTTGTTTTAGACGGCGTGACGTTTTGCCTGGGAGTTGCCAGTCGCTGCTGGCTTATAGCAAGAGCGTCCTTTCCCTCTCGCAACTATTAGGAAATCGATTTTGGTTCCTGACCTATGCTAGAGATCTCTTAGACAAATGAAAAGGCGTAGTTTCCTTTTTCGTAAAAGTGGTCCTATTGAACAGTTTGGTCTAGAGTCCCAGTTTTCCCTCGAGTAAGCGCGTATGGATCGAGAGACTCCCCAGCATTTTCCCCTCTAAGCAGTATTTGTCTTCTGGAACCCACCAGCGCGACCCTACAGTTTTCCCCCAAAAGATATGCTTCTTTTTCCCCTTCGCTGGATTTAATCCCCCCTGAAAAAAGCTTTCTCCAACCGGCCCCCCCACTTCTCTTGGACTTCGCATTGGTGCGTCGCCTTGAGAGGTCTTTCGTTACGGCACGTGTGAATGATGGCGACCCCTGATCTCCCTCGATTTTTCTCGGTCTTTTAGAACGGGAAATTCCGAATTCCAGGAGCTGGGTCGGTGATACAGGCCGTCGGAATGCCCTCCCGAAGCTTACTGCTATCCACGTACGCTTCTCTAGCCCATTGCTCTTTTTTAAAGCTTGGCTTCTGCTTTTTCCTTCCTTTTTCTAATGGTTTTGGTCTCCCTAGTGTTGGGGGGGTGGTGGGGGTGTCTTGATGAAGAGGATATGCATTTTCCCCCTCGACCGCGGATGGTTTTCCTTTGTATTTTCGCCCGCCACCCTTCTTTTCTTGTATGGTTCTTTGCCTTACGTCTGTTTTACCATTTCTCTTTCATCTTGTTGTTGCTCTGATTCAGATGGCATCCGACCCTTTACCCCAGGCCATCGTGCGGAGTTTTTTTTTGACCTACTCGGCGATTCTTTTTCCTCTTTTCGAGTTGATTTAATATCTCGGCCAAGGCCCCTGTCGAGAACCCTATTAATAAAGAACGTTGGAGGGAAGAAGCCCAATTAGCAGTTCCAGGAGACATCGATCTCCCACGATATCGAACTCTACTTCCGGATAGCAGTAGCTTCTCTCTTACCCACTCTGTTATTGGAATTCCAATCCCTTTCTCTTCTCTTAGAGAATTCATGTCTTCATACCGGAAGACCCTAATATGATGTAATGTGTAGGCCCTAAGCTCGCGCTTCCCCGGTCCCAGAACCTTTTCCCGCGAAGTCAGACACCAGAATGCGATGACCCAACCCCCCCCCCCCCCCCCCCCCCCCCACCCCCCCCCCCCCCCCCCCCCCCCCCCCCCCCCCCCCCCCCCCCCCCCCCCCCCCCCCACCCCCCCCCCCCCCCCCCCCCCCCCCCCCCCCCCCCCCCCCCCCCCCCCCCCCCCCCCACCCCCCCCCCCCCCCCCCCCCCCCCCCCCCCCCCCCCCCCCCCCCCCCCCCCCCCCCCCCCCCCCCCCCCCCCCCCCCCCCCCCCCTCTTCTATTAGATAATCGGGGCATCAGCAGCGTTTTTGCCCATTTGACTCGACTGGCCATTAGTCTCTCATCCTACGTTTTTCGTAGCTGTCTTTCCTCCTAAAGCTACTTTTTCTCTGTTAGAAGGGTGGCTCTAGTCCCGGACCGCCAGCTTGTCACCGCCCTCTGACCCACTTGTAGTAGACCGGACTCAACGGATGAAGTTTCGCCTTGGAGGCCTTGCTTCCTCAGACTCTGCGCGCGTCTGCATTTTTTAGAAACAATGATATTTTTCTCCGTTCTGTGATCCAACCTAATACATGATTCTTCGGCCTTTCCAGAAGAGCAGGACCTTAGCTCAGCTTCGATCCCACAGGCGGCCGTGGCATCCTCGATCTTTTTGGAAGATTGGTAATGTTTTGCGACGGTTTTTTCATTTCGCCCTCCTTTTTTGCGATCCGCTGCTACCTTTATTTTTGACAAGAAGGGACAACGATTTTTTCTTACAATAGGTCGACATCGTCGGAAACCCCCTCCTTAAGTCGTAGGAGGGATTTATACAGAGCCGTCGCCAAAGACAAATTCTTAGAAATCAGTCTCGGCATGGTCCATTCTTCCGCTTCCCTTCTCACTTTCCTTTAGACATTCCCTCTGAGCCCGATTTTCCGAGCTGACACACCATCTCGCCTCGAACATTTCGAACAGGAGAAATCCCTTGCCCATAACCCCCCATGGAAGATTTCTTAGCATGAGTGTTCCAGACCTTAAGAAACCCGCCTAGTCCCCCAGTAGAAATTTTTTTTATAAACAGCCCAGAGTGTCTTGATAAGAAATCTGGACACAAACCGGTTCGATGATAGTACTCTTCTGGATTAAACATATTCTTCATTCTATGGCCTTCATACCATACCTAGATCGGCCCTTGTCTTCTTTCTCTAACTCGAGAAAGAGATCTTTTCCTCTCCCTTCTGTACTCTCCCTCCGCAACACGAATCCTCATTTTTCCAACAGTAGCGGCGGCCCTCTCAAGCTATCTTGATCTCCCAAATCAAGGAACTTCGTTAACCCTCCCTCCGACTCTAATAATTACGGGATGAACATCTTCCCGCTTCGCAATTTGAATTGCTGGAGCCTTGTATTCTTTTTTCAAAAGCCGGCTGATCCCAATCTCGAGCTCCCCCTCGCTCACATCGCTTCCCGAACCAACGCGGGATCTGTATTTGCACCACAACTTCGACCAGCTCCTACCCCCCCCTAGACCAGAAAAACAGCGGTTCTTCTTCCAGGTCTAGATTTCTCTCCGTTGATCAGAGCAGCACGTTTCAGAAACTTTTTTTTTTTTAACCCAAAATCACCCCTCTCCGGAATCAGCCAGTGGTCTCTCCCCCCCAATTCCTACCGCAGCTCTCCTTGGTAGTCAATATTAGCAAGTTTCCCCCCCCACCTTTCGGAAACAGTGCTCAATCTCAAATTCCTTTCGCATTAGGTTTTAGGGATTACTCGCTTCGCATTGAATAAGAACATCCAATCCCCCCCTATATTAAAGACCAACTCAGTCCCTTTAGCCAAACGCAGACCCGACTATATCCGAACCAATCTTCATATTTCTCGAGATAGCTCTGCCAAGAATGAGAAGTCCGCCAAACCCCCTCTTTTTTCTTAAATCTAGGAAATGGCCCCCCTGTCAATCTCCGTTCGACCCTCCTCATCTTTTTCGGACCCTTAATCCACCCCCTTTCGCCATCCCCAGTAGCGGGAATTCAGTCAGCCCTCTTCAGAGAAAGCGAATCGATGATACCCCGAGCCCATGAGCGATTTTCCTTCCCCCCCGCTGCTCTCCATTGCCTCGATCTCTATCTTTCATCCCTCCTAGTTCTAGCTCTTTCTCTTCCAATGGCGCTGTGTCGTTTTTTTTTTCACCTTTGCAGATTCGATGTGTACCTTCTTCTTTTCGTTCATTGGCCCGCTACTGCTGGCTCTCTCCTCGTTCCTTTGATCACCGGTTCCCTGCTTTCGATGGTGGCGTACCTTCCCTTCTTTTTGGTGCTCTGCCTTCTTTTTTTTTGGTCGGTTTGGCGTCGCCCCTTTCCTTGCTAGCGCGACTTCCGCGGTCTGTCGTTTTTTATCTGCGTTGGGGCGTGATTTGGATTTCTTTTGAGTATTTTTTTAGGATAGTCCCTTTTATTGAGGCCATTCTGAGGCTCCCTTTTCTTCCGCCGCAACCCCGACCTTGATCTTGACTCCCTCTTCGCAAGTTGTTGAAATGGTGCCCGATCTTTCCCTCCCGACTCGCCTGTTTTTCTCTTGTTTCGACCCATGGTTGCTGTTTTTCTTGTCTGTGAGATAAAACGTCGTAGATCTTCCCCTTTTCCGTCCTTGGTTAGATAGTTGTGAATTTTTTTCCTTCCCGGCCGAGCGTTTTCGGCTGGTGGCGGCGCGCTTTTTTTATAAAGGATCGGGTCTCGAGCTAAAGGTGTTGTCCTTGTTTCTTCTCCCTAATGCGCTTTATATCCTACTTTTTTCACCTCAAGGAAATTCCACCCCCTCTCCCCCTCAAAGGAGGTTTTAATATGTTCGTTGACCAAAGTGTTCTTTTCCACTTTATGTTCAGCCCATGAGCTGCTTATTAGACGATGTTCGCTCTTTAACACTGATTGCGATCGCCCCCCCCAGTATTTTCCGGATCTACCCCTCGACGATACGCTGCTTTTTGTGGTTTGCCTTTCTCCCCCTTCCCTTAGGAGGACACCCCTACCCGCCTGATGAGCCGAGTTTCCTTCCACGATTCACGACTTCAGGTGATATAGGCGCTGATTTTCAAGAGTATTGCGCTTGACGCCTCGCCTTCCGGTTCTAAGAAACAATGCGTCCTTTCTATCGTAACCTGTTTTACTTCCCCCGGAGAGATTCCTTTTTTTTTGGGTACTCTCGGGACCTGTGTTTTTTTTTCCCCCTCCTCTTCCTGCTGTTATCGAATGGAAAGCTTTCTCCTTCGAGGCCATTTTGACGGATGGGAGTGAATTCCCTCCCCAGCTTAGTCCTTTTTCCTGCCTTTCTTTTCCCCTTCTTCCTTGTTGACTCTCTGATACTGGTTTTCTGACGGAGACCCCCCCTCTTTTAGCGTCCGCGAAAGGGAACTATCCTTTTTTTAGATGGGGAGATGTCTTGTTAAGGAGGTCCGCAAGGACCTTCCCCTCTCCTGCGAATAGAGGTTCTATTTGTAAGTTAGCTTCTTCACGCGTAATTAGTGTTTTCCTTAATTGATCTAAAGTCTCTGATCCAAGAGCCCGCTTGTTGAACTTTCTTGTCCCCTCTCTTGACGTCGAGTCCCCCAAGACCCCCGAGTTAACAAGGTCACCTTCCTCCCCCCCCCTGATTCCCCAAGGCTGTGCTTCCGGCGTGTACGTTCGCTTACTGGAGAATGTCCTTCCTGCCTGAGCTAGCCTCATTCTTTACACGGATATCTTTTGTTTCTTATCCGCGTAAAATCTCCTTGGCGCCCGTTCTCGCCGAGTCCGATAGAGTCCGCCCCCCCCCCTTTTCCCCCAGGCGCCCGAGTTTCAATCAGCTCCCCTCCTTTGCTACGACAAGTGGTTTTTCGCGCGGGCCCCCCCTCCCGTCATAGAAGAGATGCTCCCTTTTTTTAAGCGAATCTAAACCCCTTTCTCGTCCTTGCTGGTTTTCTTTTCTCCAAGGCGTCGATACGGACCCCGTTTTTTTTAGGAGATCCCAGATAAATGAGGAGGCTCATCCAAACAGAGTGCTTCACGGACGAACTCGCTGAAACATCTCCATTATGGTGCTCGGCGCGGATCCTGGAGAGAACGGTTTCGCCCAGTATGGCGTACAGGTTGTCCCTTTAGGTTTTTCGCCGTGACACCCTACCAGAACTCATTAGTCCCTGAGAGTTGTCTGCACCCTTATCTGAATGCCAAAGAAGACTTCCTACGTAGACTTAGATGAGCCCCTATCCTCTCCTTTTCCTATTATGGACTTGGTCCAAGCTTCTCCCAGGAGTTTGTTTATCCGACTTTGAGTTCATTTTGATCTCACATCCTCCTTAAGAGTATGGGGACGCTAGCCCATCTAGACAGACCCAATCCTATTGATTCTTGGTTAGGTATTTTTTCGTTACTAATGAAAATCGATATCTTTTCTCCTCCGTTGTGAGATGTGTAAGACGTTTACGCCTCCCCCATACTGCAGGAAATTTCAGTGCGTATCTCCCATCTCTTCCCTTCAGAAACAAGAAAGACTTACTTTCTATTACCGTTAGGCCTTCCCTTTAGACCAAAACCCCATCTCTTTTTCGTCTCCCTCCTAAAGAGACCATTCTCCCAGAGGCAATGTTTTTGATTAACCCTTGCCGAATTTTCGATAGCAGTAGAGCTTTTCTGTTTCTGGAAGCATCCGGTCCTTTCGCATAAAATCCATTAGTTCTGCTCATTCTGACTTATGTTATGCTTTCTCCTACCCGATCACAAAAACCTCTCCATCTCTTTGAGTCCGAAATCTTTGCCCTTCCCTTCTTTTGCTATACAGATCGCCGTTTCATTTCC
>Ga0179593_1574374_pt1 | contig 28719 bp, 29 predicted proteins | sample CZODoug2_1_08_16_FD_185931 | JGI IMG/M metagenome (GOLD analysis project Ga0179593, IMG submission 185931) | Vadose zone soil fungal communities from Angelo Coast Range Reserve, California, USA - CZODoug2_1_08_16fungal (PacBio error correction) | ecosystem: Environmental > Terrestrial > Soil >... | reverse complement strand
GCCAAAGATTGGTTTTTCACTTGAGTAAACGTTCCGTCTTTTCACTTCCCAGCGGCCTACCCAACTGTATTCCGGACTGTTTTTACTTCTTTTGGGAGGGATTCCATTCTTGCTGGACAGTCGCAGTGTCTTGGTGACCTGGCCTACTCGGGTTTTGTCACAATTGGGGTTTCGCCCTCCTTCCAACTACGACGCGCCAGGCGCCAGCTTTCTGTCCCCGTGCCGACCCACCCCCCAATCCCTTCCCTCCCCGGGACCGTTTTTCCGAACGGTCCCTTCCGCAGACCGCGACCCCTGCCCTGTATCCCTGGCAACCATCCTTCCGCATAAGGGGCCTTATTCCCCACCGCCGGGGTCCTGCACATGGACTCTCTTAGCGTTCGATCTTTTTCCCTCTGCCGGTCACCTTTGACCGGCGACATTCAGCTTCGAGGGCACTCCGACCCTGTTTTTGGCGTGTATCATTGTCTTACTGATTATAGCTACCCTTGGTGGAAATGCCCCCCGCGGGATGCGGATCCCCCCCCCCTTTCTCCACCTTTACGCGACGGAAGAAAATTTCCTCTTTTTTGCGTTCCTTGCAAGACCTGTCTTCTGTCATCCTGAAGTCCCCCGCACGCCACCACTCTCACCCCCCCCTCTTCCCTTTTTTTCTCACCAGGACACACGACGCGTACCCGTATCCCCCCAGCCTGTTTGTGGCCCTTTTGGTCCCCTGGTCCCTCAGCTTGCACCGATCTGTTGAACGCGTTGTCACTTTTTCCTTCGTCTCAACCCATCCTTCACTTTCTCTCCGTTAACGCCGATGTTTTGGGGCCTCAATTGCCGGTTACTCTCCAGGCCCCCCTTTTCTTTTGAAGCTGTTTTTTTCCCCTCCGGGGGTGCTGTCGAAAGCGTTGAGACCAGTCCCCACGATTGACGTTGCCACCCCACCTCGCTTACTGAGCATTCCCCGCCCCCTACCGTCCCCGTTACGTCAAGGTTCGACGGTACCTTCAAGACGCGACCCCCCATGAGCTGAATTTTCCATTCCCCGGTCAAACAACCGGAGCGCTATCCCCTTTCACCCTCCCTAGGTTTTCCTCCTTCTGCCTCTCCCCATAGGCTCTTCGGATCTTGACCTCCTTTTTCCCGATGCTTTGTCCACCGACCTTTCCCGTAGGAGCGCTCACAAACCCGTGATTTTCCAAGAACCCTTTTGTTTTTTGTTTTTTTTTTTGGTCTTTTCAGTTGGAGAGACTTCCCCGCTAGCTTGGCAGCCTGTAGGGGGATTTTTATCAAATTATTTCCCCATTTTGGTTTCGAGCCCTTACTTCGATCCCCCTCCCTCTCCGTTCCTCCAACCTACTCAAGGAGATCGGAGACAAGTTCCTTTTCTTGACGAAAATTGCCACCTGCCCGACCCCTTTAACCATTAACGGCCAAAACGAGAAGCAGCCGGCAGATCACATCGTTGTTGAAAAAACGCTCGGTTCTGCCCCCTTCCAGATTCTGCTGCAGCCCCTCCCTGACGCCTCGAAACATTTCAACCGATCAAACGTATGCACCCCCTTTGTCTATTTGGCGGTCCCGCGGAAATCACTCCGCTGACTTCCCCAGGCCTTTTCTTTTTGAATCCTCCCCACCTCCGTGGTAAGGCGGGTCTACATTCCATTCTACTTCTACGCCCACTAGATTACTCGCGGGCCAGGACCCTCCCTCCGGACGCACATTTTTCTTCTTCGTTACAAAGACAGACTACCTCTGAACCCCCAGAAACAATTCGCCCTTCCCCTGCCCCCCGCTCGACCCCCGTCAACGCTGGAGTGACCTTCTCCTTCTGGTCCTGTGAGTGACGATGATAGCGGTTGACGGAGTATATACCGGTTTTTACATCCGTTTATTCCCCCCTTTTTCTTAATTTCCCGTGGGGATGTCTTAGAGGAACGGTTTCTAATACCTGGTTGCTACCGATTGGTACGTCTTCCCCCCTTCCTTAATGGTCTTTTTTCCTCTTTTGGGACGACGTCATTCCCGAGTTACCATCACGTCCGAAACAAAGTCAAACGGGCAACTCTTTTTTCCTCTCTCCTTTGTGTGTAGATTTCCCCCTCCGTTGTTTTCCCCCCGTCTTGTACACTTTTTTTCCCCCCTTCCCCCTCCTTTATGGTCCCGCCCTGACGGTAATATTTTTTCAATTCTTACGGTACGGTTGGCTCCCATTATACGATGCACGTCCACTGTATTCACGGGTTTCAATCAGGTCTCCCACCTTCTGTTTCTGATTTTACTGCTTTTGGATAGCCCTTTCTCTTTCCACAGGCTACTCTCGGGCACCGTACAGCCCTCTGTGCACAGTAACGTGATATCCCCTTTCCCTGACCCCAAAGCAAGTAGTTTAGTTCTTCTCCGAAGTCAAGATAACTTCTCCTCCTTTTTTTTTTCCGGTTATGTCCACAGTTTCGATGTTTCCGGTTGTTTTTCCGTTAAGACCAATTTTTCCTCTTAATCCCCCCTTTCCTTTGGTTCTTCCCTTTCTCCTAATCGAGGTTGACAGTAGAGTCGCTCTTTGAGATTGCGCCCCTTTTGTTCAATCCAACCAAAACACAACCTGAGGTTTCGGCATATACGGTCAAAGGGCTTCTTCAGTCGTTCATTCCCCTCTCCTCCACTCAAAAAACCTTTTTGTTTCTATTGGACCTGAATGGTGTAGACGAGTCACACTGCTTGACGGCAGTTGAGCTTTTGGATTCCTACCTTCGTTATGTCTCCGGGCGGGGTTTCTTTTGAGTGCGCGGGTTGGTAAGCTCATGCTTTTGGCGCCCTTTTCTTTACTGTTCCTCGTTTTTAAATGCGTCGTACCAATGGACGAAGGGTATTTCGGTGCGAAGCCGTCTTCTTTTTTGCCCCCCTTAGCGTAGTAGTTTGTGTAGCCCCCTAATGTGGTCTTCCAGAAACTTTCCCCCCCCATACCAGATTTTAATGACGATCCTTCACCCCCGCTGCTTCCGGGCTTTTTCCCTCTGTCCCGCCATTAAATGGACACTCCACACAGGGTGGTTTTTTCCTTTTTCTCCCTCAGTATGTAGCCGAATCATTAGTTCCCGCCAGCTTGCCCCCCCGATGGGCGACCTTGATCGATTTTGACAACATTTATGACAGTCTGGTTTTTCGCGCTTCCGCTTCCCCTCGGGCTTGCCTTTCTTAACAAAGTTACAGAGGATGTGGGCCGTCGTGGACCGTCCACTTTTAGGAACTCTTTTTTTCTTTTGTTCCTTTCGACAGGAAGTCTGGTGGCTGTCCTCTGTCTCTCTAGGTGAGCCATGTCCTTCCCTCCCGTTCGCAGAACTTTTGTCTGCTTTTCCCGTTTCAACGGTTAATGCAATTGATCTTGGGTCCCGCGTTAATGGATCTATACCCCCCTTTTCCCCCTCTTTTCCGTTGATGCGACGCAGTGAAGGTTCGCCGTAAAGTCTTGACCCCCGATGGGGCCCAGGTCTGCGCGAGGATTCGCCCGCCACGACGGTCGGGAGCTTTTTTTTTGTAGGGTCTTTTCTTTTTTTTTTTTTGGTGACCGTGATGACAAAGTTCGTTGTGGTCTGTTTTCTGCCGTTGAGAACTTTTGACGGCGTAACTGTACTGTTGGTTTTTTTTCGGCTGCAGGGCGGAGAGGGGGGTCTTCGTCGGTCAGTCGGGGAGAAGAGGGGATGAGGACGGGGCCAGACACGGATTGAAGGAAAGAAGACCAATTTTTTTTAATCGATTGATGGAACCGGACCATGACCTGCCATCCGCACAAAATTTTTCCCCCCTCCCCCCCGCCAACCACATTCCCCCACCAACCCACAACTCCCCACCCCCCCCCCCCCCCCCCCCCCCCCCCCCCCCCCCCCCCCCCCCCCCCCCCCCTTGAGCCCGCGTGATGTGCCCCCCAAGGCCTCCTCGTTGCCCCCCTAAGGTCCTGGTTCGAGGCGTTACGCATTAGGCCCCGACTTTGGTTCTCGCTCCTGAGTGGCCTTTCGTCGTTTTTTTTCTGGATGAACAATTTTCGGTGTCCGGTTTTTCCGCGTTCCATTTCTTTTTTTTCATGGTAGGTCTGCGGGCGCCCCTGAAGTAGTTTTGGAGGTCCTTCGGTAGTAGGTGTAGCCCCTCTTTGTTGAGACCCCATGGACAGAATGGTTCTCCTCTGTCCCTGGGGCCTTTATCGAGCTGCTCTGTCCGAATTTCGCCTTACCCCCCCCCCTTTTCGGTGGCCGTTGCATAGAAAATTTCTTCTCTCATCAAGGTCTGCCCCCGGCAGGTCCCCCCGATCCTGGCACCTCATTTCTTTTCCTCCTTCTCTTTGTGGTTTTTTCTCTCGCCAGCTTTTTCCTGCTTCCGGTCACGACGTGATTTTTGCCCCCACGACGGCACTTTTTTTTCCCTGTGTGACATGCGGTTGGCCAATCCTCTTTCTGATGGCCGCCTTGGGCGTTGAAGTGGCCCTACCATCGGGTTCTGTCCCTTTTGGCCCGCACCATTCGTTTCCTCAACCTACCCCTCTCCTTACACTCTCCTCTTCCTCCGCGGCTTCCAGAACGGAAATTCCTTAAGTCGTACATTTTTTGGCTCGGGCACTACCGGGACCCTTTTTTTTTTTGTTTCACCTTTTATCACCAAAGTCCTCTCCTGATATCTTTTAGTTTTCCTTTTTCTGTTCTAACGCCTCGGACTCTTCCCTTTACGAGGGCACAGCTCTCCCCTAGACGTTTTTTTTCACCTTAAACTTAATCCCCAACGGCCCCCTCCCCCCTCCAAGGGTGGGTTAGTGGTCCCTTTTCTTTCGGGCAGATCAGCTCGCTGAGTCTCTGGTTCCGGGGGTGTTCCCTGTTTTATGTCGACGGAGGGGCAGACCATTACCACCCGCCTCTCCCTTGGCAAGAATCTTCCCCCTCCTCCGGTCCCGCCCTGTTACCGTTTCCCTGACCGTCTTGCGGACGGAACGTCTTTTTTCCCCCTACAGTTTGTTTTTAACCCTTTGTCACTCACCTTTTTTTCCCGAAGGCCCTCCCCCTCCTTCGGCGATACCCAGCCGGGGGTTGACGAACTTTTGAAGGACCTTGCTCTCTTGGTTTTCACGCTGCCCTTACCGTACTTACGTCGGCTGACCCCCTTCACGGCGTCGATTCCCCCGGCTTTTTCATTGGGGGTCGTTTTCTTCTCCTTGACTTTCGGGACTAGCACGTGTGAGTGCAGCTTGACTTGTCCCAGTGGCAACCTCTTTGGTTTGACGGGTTGCGAGTACCCTACACCCTCCTACGCGGCCTCCCTCCTCCTTCCCGGGAGGCCAACCCTGGGAAGTCTTTACGTTTTTCGGAACTTGAAACCAGAGGCCCATTGCTTTTTGCCTTCATGTCTTTCAGCCCCCCCCCTGACTTCGCCTGACGCTCGCGAGATTTCCCCAGCCTGGTGTCCCGAAGGGTTTCATAACGAATCAGGTAGTAGTATCTTTCCCCTCGACTCTCCTTGTCCCACCCGAAATTGACGAGTTTCGGACAAAATTCCCCGGCGTTTTACTTGCACGCTCCAATTGTTGTGCTTCACTTTTTAGGGGAAAGCGCTGACGCATCCTGGTGGAATTTCTCTGGCCTTAAACAGGGTTTTTCTTACCGAGGGGCATGCCCAATCCCTCCTCGAGTTCCCCCCTTCCCGCACCTCGACTTCCTTTTCTGCCCTGACCAGACATTCCTCCCTTGTCCCGGTTTTTCAGATTACACGATTCCCCCCTCCCGCGAAATTTGTCATAAAAGGGCCCCCAGACGAAGAAATTCCGACTCAGGGTCCTGGTTTTTCGCGAATTGGCTCCCCCGCATAGTTCCCAGGACCTTTGCCCCGATCTTTTTGGTTGCTGCCCTGTCACCGAACTACCCCCGTCTCGATCCCCGCCTGTGTGGAGTTTCCGATCCCTTTTTTTTTTTCTCCTCCTGCTCGCTGGCCGCCCTCCTTTGGGACGGGAATTCTTCAATCCGTGTTTCTTTTTTCTTGGAGCAGCCCCTACTTCCCCTCCCCCCCTACGCTCGTTGACAAAATCCCTCTCCCTGCGCTGGCCAGACCCTGACCGCGGTTAGTGTACAGTGGATTTTTTCCCCCACGACCGTCGTCCCCTCCGTTTCCTTGTCCTGGAAACCCCCCTGACTGCCGGTCATGACGGGGGCGTTTTTTCACCACCGTCACCTCCGTGTTTGTCCGCGTTGCTATCATTGTGACAGTGAACCCTCTTTTTCCTGCCGGTGCCCGGAGAGGTTGTACCTCCAACCGCGGCGGCGGATTGGCTCTCTGACCGTGAGGGGCTCCGGACGTCGGATGGACCCCTTTTTCTCATAGGGCATTTTTTTTTCTTGATCGCGAGCTGTTACAGAAAGGAACCTCCGGTCTCTTACTTAAGGCGTGCTCCGTCCTTTTTTCCCCTTTTTTTCAAGCCAACTTTTTTCCCCCCCCCCTCCTTTCTATACCCTTTTTTTGAGAGAGATGACCGCTGTGTTGTCCTTTGTACTTGTTCTATTTTTCCACCACGTCCACGTCCTTATTTCCATTATTTCCGGTCGCCTACATATCTTTATACGTTCCCCTTCCGAGTACTCCCCCAGTTCCCTCGAGCCCTGACGACACACATCTGTGTGAGTATTCCTGTTGCATCGGCTTTTCTTTTTTGATCCTTAACGGCTATCTCCCTCTGTTTATCCCCCCCTCTTCAGCAACGCCCGATGACCAAACGAGTTGTTTGTTTGTCCGAGGTCGCCTCTTTTTTTCCATTTTTTTGTGCGGTGCTTACAAAGTTTTCCTCCCGGGGGCGTTTTTGACCCCCTTTCTAACCTGAAGGACGTACCCGACCCTTGTTCTCTTTGTTCAGTGATGTGTCGCAGTCGGTCCTGGTGTATCCCCTATTTTCTTCTGCTTTGGAACGACCGTTGGTGACGGCCCTTGACCGAGTCAACTGGTGACGTAAGCCTTATCTGTCCGCCTTCAGATCCGCCACTAACAAGGGTCGGCGTGCCGTTTTGTCTCCCGACGTGAATGTTTGAGGCACTTCCCCTTGTCAATTCCCTGCTGCCCACGGATCGTGAAGGGTGCGTCCGATTGAGAAATCCCGGGACAGCCGCGAGTCTTCCGTGTTTCGTTTTTTTGATCCCATTGCGGCTGGTGTTGTGGGGGTCCTTTAGTTTAACCTTTCGGCGATGAAGAGTGTGCTCACCTGATTTATTGTTTCTGATCGTTATTGGGTTCTGGATATGGATTTTTTTTAAAACCCTTGCCCATTCCCCGGAGGTGGAGATTCAACAAATTCTGCATTAGCCTTTCCTGTCAACGCCAAATCCGTCCCCCCCTTCACTTTGATTTCGTTTCTCTTGCCGAGTAATGTGGCCGTGAAGGTCTGTTCTTACGAGCGCGGGTTTCAAGACTGCGCCGAGGGTTCTCCAACGGCAGACCCTTTTGCTCCGACGAGTAGCCGACGTTTTTCCTTTTGTGGACCATTCAGCGGCTGTTTGTCGCTTGGGGCCTTTCCTCCAACCTCCCTTCTTCCCTGCTCCTTTTTATTCGTATTTATCTGTTGCATTCGCGTTCCTCGGTTCAGCCCTTTTTTTTTGCGCCGCAGTTCGAAGCCACGCTGTTGTTCCATCTTTAAGCACCAAGGCTTCTTTTTTTGGATTTCGCCCGTCACGGATACGCCCCACCCCCGTTCCCTGCTTTCCGGAACTTCATGTTTTTACTCGGTTTTGTGAACGGCAGGCCACTCTCTTTTCATTTTCTAGGCGTTACGAAAATTCGGACCCCTAACCCCGGGTGCGCCTGTCTTGTCTCGTGTTTTTTTTCCCCTTTTGCCACTTTCATCTTTTTTGTTTGCGGTATTTCCGGTATCTTTTACTGGACCGCTAAGGTCGTTGGGCGGCGTTCTGAATTCTGGTTGGCGCCGTTCTTCGTGGTGTAGCCTGTCTTTCTTCGCGCCCGCGTTCAGAAAAGCTTTTCCTTTCCATCTTCCCGGTCAAAAGGACCGGGATTGTCCCCACAGCCTACCGCCCCCTCCCCCCTTTGTCTTCGTGACGTGATCCCGTGCTTTTTTTTTCCTCCCGTAAGGTCGGTGAACAGGCTGCCACGATGTGGCGTTCCTGCCCGCGGTCGCCCACGTCACAAACGGAGGGTGATCGACGCTAGGCTTTTTCTGGCTTTTTTGTTTTGTGCTTTTTCTTCTCCTTTTTTCTTCGTCTGGCGTTCCGTCCGTCCAAACGGAACGGCGTCAATAGGTCAGGCCGCGCTTTTTTTTTTTCCCTTTCTGTGTCCGTCGTCCTGGCGTTAGCACGATGGTCTGGCCGCCCATTGGACCTCCCCTTGGTGAAGCGCCGAGACCGTCTCCCCCCCAGGTGCAGTACAGATGATCTCCCCTAGTCAAACCCTCCCCATCCGGCTTGCGGCGCCGTTTTATTTTGTGTTAGCCTACTTTCCCCCTTCGTGATTGCCTTTTCCCACGAGGGCATTCTATCTGTTCCTCCTCCGTGTTGATCCCCTTTCGCGTTTCCCCCATCACAGACCTGGCGACAAATTCCCCTCTTCCCGCAATTTTTTTTTTACCCTGGTGGATGGGGATCATTGACCAAAGGCTCCTGACGTATTTTTTTTTGTGCCCTTTTAGTCCAATGGCTGTCCTCCCTAATCGCTACCCGAAGATTCCCCCTCCCCACCCCTTGGATTCCTGCGCGCCGGCAGTCCTACGTCCTTTCGCCGTTTCCCAATTTTTTTCGGAAGGACACTTACCCGACCCATCCTTTTTTCAATCCCAATGCCCCCCACGACGCCGACGCTCTCGGCTTCACCCTAGCGCATTGCGAATTTCCCTTTGAAAATTGCCCGATCTTGGCACCTCTGACTGTTCTCCGATTTTAGTCTGGAGCCCCCCCCTCCCCTTCGATCAACGGCACTCAACCTTGTTGAGTTTGCGGAATCTTTCTGGTTCTCTTTTTCTACTCCTTCAGGTCCCTCTGGCCTTCACCTCCCTTTTTTTTAGTCAGGTTTCTCTACAATGCTACACCTAAGATCAGGACTTCCACTCGACTTTCCGCTCCTTTTCTCCCTCCCTCGTCGCAGGTTCGGCTTCAGTTCACGAACGGACCTCAGCTCTGTCTGCTATTTTCCACACCAAATCCCGAGCAGGACTAACTGATCACCCATTCTGGTCTCCCATTGGCGATGTAGGATGGCATTGAGATCGTTGGTCACGATTGCTTTACCTTGACGTCGGCGCCCATGTGCGTCTCTAACGGGCACAGCCCATGGTTTGGATCATTTTGACGGCCTTTGCCCAGTTCCCTGACGTCCTCTTGTGACGGTTGATGCCGTACTTGGTTTGTAGAACTGGGTTTGTGTGGAATTTGACTTGATCCCCCTACCCCCTCAGCGACCGGCAGCCACCTTCGACTTTTTCCGGCGCGAAGGCTTAACTCCCCGTAGTTAAGGAAAAGGTTTTTCTCACGGACTTTTTCCGTCCCCGAACATTACTCTGAACCTTTTTTTCCTAACTGGCAACGACGTCCTCTCCTCGGTCTCACCCAGCCGGGTTAAAACTTTTGCCGCCTGAGAAACGCTCGCGCCTTCATTTTTGGGCACCTCTTCCTGTCACCGCGATCGGCCCACATTTTTCACCGGATCTCTCCCACCTTTCCGACCCCCTTTGGATTAGTATCCTTTGACCTGTTAAGTCTCCTTTGACGGCAGAGTTTCGATCCTTCCTCTGGTTTTTCTTTCAAATGGCTGGGCTCCGACCATAGCCCCCACCTCCTCCAGAGCGGCGAAAAAACCGGTTCTGATGAGAGAACTGACCCTCAGTTTTATTTTTTCGGACTTCAACCCTGACCGCGACCACTTTTTTACCCCTTCTCTTCACATGAACACCGCCGATTTCTGTTCTGATCGGGTTTCTTTTCTGACTTAAAGCTTTCCTTCCCTTTTTGCCCTCTCGTGTGGGCCACGCGGCCGTTTACACCTTGAGCTTACAACGTGCGCTTTCACACGTCCCAATGGGCTCGTGGCGGATAATCAGTATCCCTGATTCATCTGCTCTTTTCAGCCCTTGGTGCCTTTGACGTGGCCTTACACAAGCTGTTCTTGTCGAAAGGCGGGCAGCCCTTCCATAAGAACTGTAGACAACTCTTATGCTCACTCCGTTCTTTCACTCCCGGAAATTTGAGTACAGCCTCCCTCCCAGCTCAGAAGCTGAAATTTGGGGTGAAGATTCACTCCGAGCACAGTTTTTAATGACTGTACCACCGGCGTCGAAGACCCAACGTTCCGTGTTGTCGTTTTTGCTCTTCCTATTTTTCTTATTTCCCCCGATCGATAGCGGTGCCCTGAGGACCCCCGCGGTCCCTCTCCCGAATGGCATCAACCTTTTCGAGTACTTTGTTCTCCCTGATCTTTCGATGTGAAAATTTGTCTCCTACCCTCGCATCTGTGTCGTACAGTCTGGCCACGTACCTCCTGTTTATCTTACCTGGTACAAGTTCTCTGTACGGTTGGGTACCCCTCCCAGTGAAACGGGTTTACCGCTTTAATTCTATCTTTTTACTACTCCCATTTGTTGTGGAGTCTGTTGGTGGTGCCCCGTTTCTTTCTCCCTTTGCACATGACGTCTTTTTACAACGCCCTTCTTCAGCTTCCCAATTCTTTTTGTATTTTTTTTTCATTTGGATAACCTCCCCCCCCCTTGCCGTCGGGTCAGACACAGGGTACTTCTGTAAAGACCACCCAATAGTAACCAATGCTTGTTTGACCGCCTTGCGTTTTCGCTTGTCCCAGTTTCCAGGCACCCCCCCTATACGTACAAGCCCCTGTGTATAAAGTCCCCCTGGAACTGCTTACCGACATGTTTTACGTGTCTAGCCGCGTTGTTCATTCCCTTGAAAAGTCGCCTCCTTTTTCTTTTTTTCGTGTGACAAAGTAAGGGGTCGAGGTCTGGCAGTAGCCGTCACATTTCCTGCGTAAGGTTTTTGGCCGTCTGCGCCTTGACCTTCTTTTGGACCTCTCGAGTCGGGTAGCCAGTGTTGAGCCACGCCGTGCCCTTCACAACCGTTTCGTTTCAGGCCCCAGTGACCCATTATTGGCCGGTCATCTTATTTTGTCCTCCCTTTTTTCCCCAATTCCGCCACTGACACAACTGTTTTTTCCGTTTCGCCGTGACTTTTTTTCTCGTTTTTTGCTCAGTGGTGCCCAGCAGCGTTCCCCCGCCCGTCTTTGAAATGTGTTGAGCGAGTTCGCCATTCGGCACTTCCCCCGGCTTTGATCGCCGTAGCGTAGTTTCGTCGGGTGCTTGCACCAAGTTTTCCGCGTGTGTTTCTGGACTTCCGAACCCCCCCTTTCTTCAGTACACTCGTCTTTTTGCAGTCTTCCGGCTTCGCTCTGGCCTTCGGTGTCTCTTTTTTTGATAATTGTCCCCTACCCCCAGGTTTTTGAAGGACGTTCCCTGTCAACCTGGTCACTAGCTTCTCCTCATAAATCTTCACTCCACACCTTTTGTCGGCTTGGCTTTTCTCCTTGGATTTGTAGCAATTTTTTCTGTTTACGGGCATCGCACGATATAAGTGAAATCCTGGCGCGTAGCCACCGGCCCCCTTCCCCCTTCTTGCTTCCCTCGGCTTTTGAGCTTGTTGGTGCTTCTTGTCAAACAGGCTGGTCGCCCCGGTAGGCCTTTTCCGTGAAACGCGACCTGACCCTGCTCCTGTTTATTTTAGGATTTCCTTATTGTGGCGTCCGTCGCGTCTTACTTTATTTTGCCCCGCCGTTCGAAAACCTTTTTCTTGTACGGGACGCTTTTCAATTTCTTTTCATTGAGCTGTCGGGCCCAAGTCATTCCGTTCATCAAACAGCGGCGTTTTCTGTGTGACGTGAATGTGTCGCCTGTCCCTTTTTGACCGCCTTTGTTCAAAAGCGGGGCCAAGCTGCCCTGCCACTTCGGAACACCCGGCTGTGTTTTTAGGCTTTTCTATCGTTTGGCCCCCCTCTTACAACCTTTGCTGGGTCTTTTTTTGGTCTTTAGTCCGAACCTGGCCTCCTTCATGCCGTTCCTTTGTTTCGCGTCTCCTCTTGGGTTGGCCCGTTCTGTAGTGTCCCCCCTCTTGTCTGCGCCCGACGTTTTCGACGGAGTTAAGGCCAGATTCCCCCCCTTTAAACGATGCCGTCCGCATTCCTGCCTTCCTTTCCAATTATCCGCCACTACACTCGGTTTTCCGTGTACGCTTTATGTTCGCTCTCTTGACCGGCAGCGTGCCCCCGGGTTTCAACGTCATTTCCTCTGCTGTTGTATTAGGCAAAACCCTGCTGTTTGACGCGCTTGTTTTTCGCCGGTGTCGAAAAGTCTCGTTGTTCGAGATTCTAAGTCCTGCAATAAGTGCCCCAATGAAGTCATTTCTTGCGCCCTAGTAGTCGTATTTTGTCTGCCGGATTCAGCCTGGTAGCCGCTTGTCTGCGCAATGTCAGAACCTTATTCTCGTCCTGGCTCGGTCCCCCTTGTCCGTACTCTCTGATCTTTCCGGCCTAATGATCCCTCGGTGTCGTACCTTTATACACACACTGTTTTGCTCTCACGCCAATGTGTCGCCGACGTCTTCTTGAATGCATCGTAAAGATGGGATATCTTTCTCCCTTTCTGTTTTTTTGCGATCCCGTCGTGGTCACGCTGCCCCCTGTCCTGACCTTACTTCGGTCCACCCATTCCCCGGGCGTAGATTAAACGCGTGACAACTGGGTGTGTTTGAAACGTTCCATAGCTCGTACGGCAGCCTTTTTAGTTCCTTTTTTACTCGGGCCCTTTTTTTTTCATCACAGTCGGTTCTGACTGAGGCCTTCCACTCCGGCAATCAGAAGAGTACGGCCCAGGCAAAAAGGACTTAATCGTCTCCCACCGATGCCGTCAGTTACCCTGATCCCCTTTGTCAGCGTAGTCCCCTCCCGGTACCAGAGCTGTTTTTCATAGCAACCGCCCCCTGCCTTGAATGGCTCACCCGCCGGTTTTGACTGAACCTAATTTGTACGCGGCTACCTTGACAAGTCTTTTTGGCGTCATCCTTGATTCGTACTCCGTCGTTATATCACCTTCACCTTCTTCCCGGGTTTTGGTTTTCTGATACGGTCGACATCTTCTGACTGGCCAGCCTTGCATTTTCAGATGGCCTTTCCCCCTGGTTTTTTCTTTTCCCGGGGGCGCAGCCTCTCCCCGTCCGGCTCCCCTGCCGTATTCTCGCGTGCGTTGCCCTGCCTAACGATCCCCCGTCCGCTCCAGTTTCGGACGGACGCCCCTCCCTACCACCACCACTGCCTCCCCCAGTCTGCAAAAAACTGACAAGCTAGTCCGACGCTTTCTTTCCACACCCTTTGTTGTATTGTTTTCAGAATTTTGATAGAAGGAGAGGGTGTTTACAAGTTTTCATTTCCCTTTCACTGACTGGCGCAAACTTCCGTCGTTCCTCAACTTCACTCTCCTGGTTTTTCTTTTTGTGGTTGGGGGTGACATTGACCCTTCTGGTCCAGGATGTCAGGCACCACAAAAAATTGTTCCCCCCCCGTGACTTGGACGTGGCTTCATTCCGGGGTCTTTCGAACCCTTCCGGGGGGCAGAATCGTCCCCCTACGCCTATTTGCTTTCCCACTCGATTTTCGAAAGCCCAGCCCCCCGTCAGTCCCCGGTTTGCTTTGACGGAACCTGCATCTTCCCAGACTTTCCATTTATCACCGACCAACGAAGCACCTCGCCGCAGGCACCCCGTTTGTTCTTGGTTTAGTTTTGAACGCTCGGCCTTTTGGATCTGGACCCCCGCCGGGGGCACGCTGCCGGTACCACCTCCTCCTTCTGGAAAATATCACGGGTAGATCAAAATCCATCCCGTCCTTTGGCCGTGGGGATCACCGATGAGTGTCCGACTATCTCTCTGGCCGGGATGGTGTCACTGACTTTGATGGGCCTAAATCTTGGGTTCTGCTTCCCATGGCGGGAACCCTCATACACCTACGGACGCTCCGAAGCCACTCGAATGTCCGCGCTGAGACAATGACCGTTCATGCTACACGATGACTTTAGGCCAATCCGTTGCAGTATTTGAACCTTGTCCCTTTACCCCCCCGACGCGTCAAGACGCCGGAGTTCCCGCAGGTATTTCAGTTCCTTTTATCCTCTTGCTTCCCAGAATCGTGTTACTCTCCTTTCCGGAACTTTTCCGTGGACACATTTCACCCGGTCGGCCAGCCAGAACCTTTGTTATGTTTGGGTCGGCGTGGTCATTTGCCCCGTGCTTCCCTCTAACGTTTCCCTTTCCCAGTGGTGCACAGGAGGCTGTCTTAAAATCGGGTTTGTCTCGAACGTCGGGGCGCAGACATCTTCCCACCCTTCCTGAGACGTCCCCCCCTCCTTTAATTTCGCTCCGTGGCCCCTACCCTCGGTTACTTTAGTTCGGACGGTTCCTTCCACTACGACCCCAGCCTTGCCACTTTCCTCCCAGGCACGGAACCTCCTGTCCCTGGACCCCCCCTGTCCGGTAAAAACTCAACGAGCTTGTGGTCACTCTTTTTTATTTGGTGTGTTTAGTTCCCCCCGATTTTTCGATATGGCGCCATGTCGGTCGCGGTTACTTCTCCAAACGCGAATCCCTGAAAAACCTCCCGGACGCTGTTGTTCGACTACGTTCTTTTTCCCTTTTCTACAATTGCTTTTCTAACGAAGGTCCTGCTCCCCTTGTTTGAATCCTGTGTGATCTTACCTTTCCTTCCTTTTCGGCCAGCTGGCGCGGGACCCCCTTCCAAGACCACCGGGAGGCACACCTTTTCTTCTCTCCCTCCCCCGTTTTTGTTCCTATGAAGGGCCCCCCGGTTGACTTTTTGACTTTCCTCAAAACCCCTTTGTCCCGCCCTTAAGTAAGATGCCCATTTACGGTACCCTTAGTCCCGTAATAATGGATACGCCATCCTGCCGATTATTATCCACCGATCAGGTCGCCCCCCCACTGTTTGTCTCCCATTTGCCGCCATTTTTTTCCGAGTTTACCAAGGACATCTGGTCTATGACATCAGTCAGTCACCCTCTTCCTACCCGCTTTGACCACAGCACAGCGTCGTTTTCTTCTCCCTCCGTGTCAGGAAGCTTAGCTCTTTGTGCCGGTTATGCAGTTCTTTGTGGCCCCCGGTGTCTCTTTCCCTTTTCCGCCCCCTGGCCTTAGTAACTGACTCGGGTTGGTGCAGGAATTCCTTCGACGTGGAGTGCGTCTCGTCGTCTGTTCCTCTCTTTTTTCTTCCTCCCGAGTTCTTCCCCCAGGAGTTAAGGCAGATTCGCACCAAGGCGCTTCGCGATGATTCGCCGCCCCCTTCTTTAACTTAAACACCAGGGTCGGCTTTCCTTTGGCCGACCGCCGTGTTTTTGGCAGAACTTGCAGGCGGCCCCGGCGCTGCACCACTTCTTCCCACGGCGTGGCGTTTCTTTTTCCAATGCGAACCTACGTTTTTTTCCCGCGCGAGTCTCCTGCTCGTAGTGTGATTGTGATGGGATTCGGCTGGGTCTCCCCGGTTTTTTTTCCGTTTCCCCGTGAAACCTGGATGCTAGGACGTTCATTTGCTTTCTGCTTCTTGATTGTTGTCGAGTCGGTCGGCCGATGGTCTGCGCCCTTCATGGTCCAGAACCCCTTGGTGAAGTTTCACAGCTTCAGCACCCACTTCTCCGATGAATCTGTCTGCCGTCAATTGACTCCGCCCTCCCCCATTAGGCTTTTTCGACGCGTCATGTTCACGTAATCCCCTGAGGTGCTTGCGTCCACGAAGAAGTACTCTTGGAGTTACGCCGAACTCCTTGTTTTCTCGGCCTTAGTTTCTTCTCTGGGGCCCTTCTTCAAACAAATTTTTCCGGATGGTCGCCTTTTGTGGCCTTCCTTTCAGACCTGAGTTTAGTGAGGTCTTGTTCTTTTTCGAAGTTCTTTGGGTCCGCCTCGTCTTATTGAGTTTCTCTGAAACCTTTCTCCCGGACCCCCGGGGAATTCCATTACACCCCTTCTTCAGGAGAGAATGCCGCCGTCACTTCTCCTCCCTCCAAAAAGGAGGGGGCGTGTTTCATTCGTGAATGTTTTCCTCGTAACTTGCCGGAAGTATGAACATGTACCTGTCCCTGCTCCTGAGCGTTAGACATTAAACCGACCCGGCTGGTTTTTTTCTCCTCTCCCCTCGATGCGTTCTTCGTTGGTTCCAACAGTTTAAACAGTTCGTTTTTCGCGGTGGCGTTCAGCGAAACCGGACGGCTTTTTTTACTTGCGGTCATTTGCTTTTAGTCCTCGAGTTGGCGGCTTAACTCGTAGTTGTGTAGAGACTTTTGTCTGTGCGACAATCTTTTTTTTTTTCGACCTCACAAGTCTTTCTTTCATCCAGTCTCCCGTCACCTTCTGTCGTAAGCGAGCACTTTCTCTTCCCTGAACTAACCCCAAATTTTCGGGCGTGCCTCTCTTCCTTACGTTTCTTTTCCTACGTCAGGTCCCCCTTTCATTCAGTTTTCCCCCCCTGATCGGGCCAGGTCCGCCTCTGTCGTTCGCACGCCCGAAAGGCTGGTGATCGCTTCATCGCTTACTTTGACCGGTGATTCCCCCTTCTTAGCGGGGTCGCTTGTAGTGGCCGTCCGACCACCTGACGTGCTTCCTGGTACGTTAGTCGGAAGACTGCCCCTTCGAGGTGTCGGCTTGTTTCTTTTTTATAGATTTTTCTTCTTTTTCACACTTTTAAGAAACTTGGAAGCTTTCCCGGTCACAGGCTGCGTCAGCGCTCTTCTGTTCCCGGAGCAACTTTTCAAACAAAAGGGTCGAGTGAAGTTGATCGAAATTAATGGGTCCTTTCGTCCTTTTTCCCTTTTGACTTAGTTTGGCCCCCTTTGGATATCTTTTCCTCCTCCTCGTTGTTTGGTTCTCTCCCCCCCAGATAGTGTTTTTTTCTGTGTCCTCCCTTTCCTCGGCGAAAATTCAAGTAGATCAGGACTTACCCCTTTTGTTTTTTTGTGTGGCGTAACCCTTGATGCTTGTCCAGATCCCCTACTTTTTTTCTTCCCTCGGTTTCCCTTTTCCTTTGCCCCCTCTTTTGTTCTGGTAATGGCTGGGGGCATCCCCCTTCTACCCTTACGGCTGTCCCGCCCCTCGACCTTTTCTTTCTGTGAGACCTCGTCCAGTACGAGTCAATCCCTTTCGTTGACGCGGGCCTCCCGATGAACTTTTTTCCCACCCCCCCTGCCAACGACAAGGACGCTCGCGTCTGACCCTCTTGGTCTTTTTTCCCATTTTTTTTCGAACTCCTCGCGAGCAGGACCCTGCCCCCTCGTTTTCCACGCTCCCTTACCCGTGGCGCCCCCCTTCCCTTTTCATCTCACGGACGCAGACCCTGGTTATTTTTGATATCATTTTTTTTTTTTTCACCTCTCGCTTGACGCGTCCCTTGTCAAGGTTTCCTCCGGGGGTTCGGTCTCACGGGGGCAGACCCTCCTTTACACCTAAGACGCGATTCCGCCAACTCGACTTCTGAATACCCCCTCCCTTTTAAGTTACCTCCCTTCCCTGGTTTCGGCGAAGTCACAGTCCCACAGCCGAAATTTGTATCACCGGTACCAAATCAGACTCCCCTAGACGCGCTTTTTAAAAACCAGAGGGTAGGTTGCGCAGAATAGGCTCTTACCCTTTCGAATCGTTGGGCGCTTTGCCGGTCACCCGACCTTGGACGTTTCCCGTCCCCCTGTACGGTCAATTCACCCGTTTAGTCTCAACGCCTCCTAACCCCCTGGTGTGGAGCTTTTCATGGACGTCCTTTCCCCCTTCTTTCCTTCATCTTTTTTCCCGCGGAAGTGTTTCACCTCCGGTATGTAGAAGGGTAGCAGGCACCTCGGCTAACTACCGCCCGGCAGCCACCTCGCCTCTTCCGACTTCCATTTTTGGAGCCTCTTTCCTTGGATCCCACCGGAAAATTTAGACCCCCTGCCGCTTCAATTTTAAAACGCCCAAAAGACTCTCCCCCCCTGACTTCCCATTGAACCCTTTGGTCCGGTTTTGTCCCCCTGGCGGATCGGCTCATTTTCAGAGCGTGAAAGCTGAGGCACCGACCTTTGACTCGTCTCCCCATAAGGTTTCAGACTCCTGAAACTTTTTTTTTATTCTGTGGGATCATGACGGCTGTCCATATTCCTTTTGGCGTGGGGAGGAACTGTCCTTCCATCCTTGCTTCCTGTTGTCCTCCTCCACCACGCACACCTACGCGTTTCCTGCCCCCCCACTAGTACATTAATTTTTTCCCCCACCCTGACCGTAAGTTAGAGGTCCCCCGGGTTTTCGGGACGGACCTTCCCCGATTTTAGGCTTCCCCTTTTTTTCCTGCACCAACTGATCTTCCGACGATCCCGCTCAACCAGATGTTTCGGTTGCCGAACTCCGCCTCTGGGTTTTCGTGACCCTTGCCCCCATATTTCCCGTGTCCCGGTTCACCCGTTCTCCCCTTCCCCTCGTTAGGTCCCGACCCTGTTGTGGTTTTCGTACTCTGCGTTCCGATCCCCCTCGATGAGCACCTTTGACGGGAAGCCCTTCCCCTCCTTGGTTCTGTACTCTTCGGGGCGCAGTACATCCTTCTCCCCCAAGAGTCCTTCGCCCACCTCGCCCTGTTGCAGCCGGGCCTCCCGAAAGTCAGGTTTCCTCCCTGTCCTTTTTCGTTACGGAAGGCCACCAGATAACCCAGCCGCTGCCCATTTTTCCCCCCCCCTCCCCCGCCCGAAGCTCCGTAGAGCACTTCCCCCCTTCCTTACCTCCCACACGTTTTTCGTGTTACTTCTTTGATATATTTTGATTGGCACCGATGCGTGCTGTTTTCTGAGATTACTCTTTTACCCTTTCACGCCCCCCCTCCTTTGGCAAAACGCGTCACTCGACTATTGTGTTCTTTCGGACGGTTCCCCTATGGACCCCGGTTTCGAACTCTGCTTCTTTTGCGTTCTCCCTCTTTTTTGTACGGCTCACCGTACCGGACCGATGGGTTATCTTCTTCCGGTTTTCGTTTTTTCCCTGAATTTCAGGGACGGTTTTTTCACCCTCTCGGACACCTTTCCCCCAAGGTGTACACGCGTTCATCATTATCTTTTCATCATCCTAATTTGTTGTTCCTTCCCTCCCCCCTTTTTTGCCGTGTAATTGGTCATTTCTTTTTCCAACCGTCCGTTTCCGTCTTTTTTTTTAACCGTGAAGGTTCAGATCACCCATTACTTTTGATCCCCGCTACCCCTCCTCGATCCGCAACAGCCAATGCAGATGTATAGACACCGGGTCTTGTTCGGCCCCTTCCTTCAAAACCCGTGGTTTTCCTCATGGTTGTTCCGCCTCGTTTTAGATATATACCTCTCCTGGCATCCTCGCCTAGGGCCATTCCCTCTTATATCCCCAACGCTTTTACCCCCCCCGCGGACGTTTTTCGAGTTTGTCTTTGTCAGTACTGTCTCCCCCCGTCATGTGGTTTGCCCCCTTGTGAAACCCTAAGGAGGTTTAGGGTAGTTTTCTGTGGCCCGTCCACCAATGAGAGGTTTTGCACCTCCCTGTTCATGGTCTGTGACCCAGGAAGCTTGGCGGCGTCTCGTGTATTGTTAGCAGATGTGCGCCCCCTCCCCTGTCCCGACCGGGTGACTATTCCCGGTCACCAAGCTGGGTTTCGAGATGACTTTTCCGCCTACTTTCCCACCCTTCGTCTTTTTTCATTCTCCGTTGAATTTTTTTGCACAAAGGGTCGGTGTTCCCTCTATATCGTTGGCGTGTCCTGCTCCGGCGTTCGGTATGCCCCCCCTACCCCACTGTGGGTGAACTCCGCGAGCTTTCGTTCCCTGATTTTTGTGTACGGGACCTTTCTTGGGGTAGTTCTTTTCCCTTTTCCCCTTCCCCCCTGAAACCTTTTGCGTACTCCTGGTCAGGGTTGGCGGCCGTCGGAAGCTCTTTTGGGAGTTTTTTTATAGTATTTTTTAGCCCGATGTTGCCCCGCCCTTTGTTTCACGAACAACGTGGCAGGCCCCCTTTCCCCTTTAGGTTTTAGTCCCAGCTACTCTATTGTCAGACGGTTTTTTTACTTGCTCCGCCTCCCCCCCCCGGGTCGGTTTCTATATGAATGTGTAATCCCCTTCCCCCTGTTCGGTGTCGGCATGCGTTCCCCGAGTGTGGGAAGATCTTTTTTTTCGAGTCTTTCTCCGACTCCGGTGGGTTTATCGCCGCTAGTCGTTTGGTTCGTTTGTGGCCTTTGATTTCCCCTTCAGATTTGGGCGGGTCGTGGCAGTTCGTTCCGTCCCCCCCCCTTTCGGTTGAAAAGGGAAGGTTATTCCCTTTTCCCTGGAACGATGTGGGATGAGTCGGTGTTTTTTCGATGGTGATGCAGCCCGTTTTTCGACCCACCCCTTAGTGCCTTACCAGCTCAGGTCCAAAATGATGAAGTCTAGTTTATCTGTTGAAATCTCCCACTCCACACCTGGTCGGCGTGCCTTTATTCTACGCCGTTTCCTTGAGCCGGACTTTTCTTCGAGTGCCGGCAGTTTCCGGACTGTTAGGTAATGACGCTTCTGGTAGACCCCTTCTTCTTTACAACTGCTGGGTATCGCTTAAGGGTTTCGTTTTTGTTCCGGTGAGGAAAGTTAGTTTATGGTTTCATCTTTTAGTTTTTTAGTACTACCTGTCTTATCCCCCCCCGGACCTTTTCCTGCTGGCCGTCGAAGTGGCCTACCTAGGTGGCGGCGTCGGTCGTGTAGCTTTATGCGCCCTCCTTTCCCTCCGACAAAAGCCCAGGAGGTTAAGTGCTCTTCCCTTTCCAACAAGTTTTCTGGGTCTTGACTTATGTTCAAGAAGTATATCCCTCCCTCCCCCCCCCTGGTTTTTTTTTTAGTGATCTACGCGTTGAATGTGTCTCCCGAAGAAACCGTGGCAGTTTCCCCCGATGGGTCCCACTTCGTACCGAGTCTTCTCCACTTTGCAACGACCCGGCTGGGTTCTCCGCCTCGTGCGTTCTTGTGTAGTGCCCCGGTGATGAAAGTCTTTTTCTGGGTCCTCCTTTCGTGGGTAGTCCAGTTCACCCGGAGTAAACTGCCTGTAAGGGGTCCCGTATCTGAGTCATTTCTTGTTTTTCCGTGTTATTTCTTATCTATTAGAACTCCCTTTTCCAGCTTTCTGTGGGAAAGCTCCCGGCAACAGTCTTCGTCCTCGAGTTTAGGTACTCCCCCATTATCGCCCTCACACTTTCAGTGCCTCTTATCCCTTCGCCTTTTTCGTCGACTTTCCAAGGTCGGAACGTTGCCCACGATTAGGGGTTTGATCCAAGCCCGTTGTGTTGTTTTTGATTAGCGGATGCCCCTTCGTGGCACGTTGTTTCGCCCTTGCTTCTTCGCCCCGTCAGTTGCGCGCTTCTCGACCCTTGGGTGCGTGTCTTTCTTTTTGACCCTATTTTTCCGGCATTTGTTTGGTTAAGTTTTCCCTTTACCCCGTTGTTGTACAATGGCGGGGCGTAACCTCTGTCCCCCAGACGTGGAAGACCACCCGTCTTCTGCTCTTCCAGGCTGGACCGTCCATTTCCTCCTCCGGTTTTCGACCGTAACGCAACACCCCGCCCGCGACCCATCGTTTCCACTGTGTCCTAACATACCCCCATGCGCCAACGGTCACACCCCCCCGGCGTGTTCATTTTGCGAACTCCCTTTCCGGCTTCCTTGCCCCTATCTTGGTTAACCTTTTACGACAGACCATTGTTTCGACAAATAGCGATTCCGTTTCGCTTATGCTTGGTTTTATTTTTTGAAATCCGGCGTCCCCACGCTCATTACGTCGAAGCTTGGTTCCGGTCAAAGTTTTTTCCCCCTCGTTGTTCTCCCCGCGTTTGAGCACCACGGTGCCCCCCACTACGATCAGAGCCAACTCACTCTGATCGTCTTCCATATGAACCTTTTAGCATGTTAGGTTCGGAATTTAACCCCGGCCACGTCCCCCGTTTTCCCATCGTTAAATATCCCGGCCCCCTTACGCTGCAGATTCTACGGGCTCTCCCCCTCGGTCGTATTGTTGCGAATGGACACCTCTTGTCGAGGTTGCCCTGCGGTTTTTTTCCGATTTTGTCACCGGACCATGAAGAGGCGAAAAAGGCCTGTAGATAATTCCCACCTTGTCCACTGACAGACCCTTTTTGTGGAGAGAGTTGCTGGCTAATTGCTAGGACAGATTTCTCTCTTTTTTTTCGCCTTACGGGACTGCTGGACTCACCCTCCGGGTTTTTTGAGGGTGCTCTTACATTTTACACTTCGCGACGACGTTTCAACCACCTCGACTCCCTGCGGACGTAACTGCCGTCAGTTTCCGGCCTCCCGTTTCTGAAGGACCCTTCCCAAGCCCAGCTTCTGACATTTCCCCCCCGGACAACGCTTCCCCTGCGGGCGATACCCAGCCGGGGTCTGTTCCTCCTTGTGCGAAATCTTCCTCTTTCCGTATTTTTCCCGAATTTGCACGGCGTCCCCCGTCCCTTGACGTTTTAGCACATTCCCGGGCTTCCCTCTCAACTGAACGCCGACACTTGTGGAGTTGCGTATTAGGTGGTTCCACTTCAGCCGTGCTTCGTGCAAGGTTGGTGACAGGGGACTTGCTCACCTCGGGTTTGTCAATGGCGGTGTCCGCCCTCGGAAAACCCTCCATCCCCGTTTTTTAGCCACCATCTTGTACTCCAGCGCTTGCCAGATAACGTCAGTATTCCTTTTCCAGGTTGAGACCTTGAACTTGCCAAGAAGAACCTCCGCTGAACTTTTCTCACCTTTTTTTTCCACACCCACATAAGTTCTTGACGATCACCCAGCCGGTTTCGGTGGAAGTGGACCGAATCTGTAGCCATTGATCTATTAGCTTTTTCGTCCTCCCTGACGTCTGGGCAAGAACTCACTTCTGTATTATCACTCCTGGTTGTGGTTGGGCGGGATCACTTGCCGTTAGGGACCTTCCCAGTAGCTGACAGTAAGTCTTTTCCTTTATCGCGCCTTCACCTCCTTTGTACCGGCGGTGCGCAGTCCCTCGCTACACATTTCTCGCGGCCTCCTCGGACTTCTACTGGCCCTACCCTCCACGTAGGTTACGCCTCCCTTTTCTTATCAATTCGCCCTCCGCTCTTGCTTTGTCATCCACGGCCAACCAACTCACGCTCCGGGGTCACTGTCTCCGGGACCCCCTCGTAGCGTTGCCCCCGCTCAACCCCCGGCGGTTTTTTGCGCCGTTCGGCATGGACTGTGAGTTCACCCGATTTTCTCTCCGGTGACCGTCTGAGAGGTAATGTTTCCCTCGCACTCAGCCATGTCTAAAAGCAGTACTCGAATGGTTTGTGGGCTACGGACGTCGATGGAGTTTTTTTTTTCCAATGGCCGGAGTGCGTATACCGCTATGGAAGGTTCTCACCGTTAGGACCTTTGTTATTGCAGTTTTTGGGACAGGACGTCAGGGACTTTTCTTCATATTTTCCACAGTAACGTGCCCAACCGCCGTTCCTTCTCGCGGTTCCGCTCCGCCTTTTTTTTTTGTTTTGAGTCGAGATGAACGTCGGTTTTTTGCCCCTTTTCCCTGTGTAGATGATTCCAACCGTCCTTTTTTGGTCCCCTTTCATGTAAGATCAACGTCTTGGTACCGTGAGCTTTTCCCCTATCGGTCCCCCCTAACTTTTCTTAGTCCAATTCGGACGTCCCAGTGTGCCCCCCATCGGTCGATGCAATGGTTTTCCGGCGACGGTTTCGTCGGTAACGTCTCCTCTACATTGCACCCCGCTCTAGAAACTTGGCAAGTCCCCGATATATGACTCTTACCCACCAGAGCGTTTCGGTTGTTTTTTTTGCCGACGTCCCGTCACACCACTGCGCTTCTGTGACGTTGATGACAATAGCGGATGTTCGCGGTCTCGCAGTCCGCCTGGACGGCCGGGTTCCCCTACAGGTCAGGGTTGGACTGGCGAAGGAAGGTGCGGTTTGGTTTTATGAGTCGGCGAATGGTTGGTCCCCAGTTTCGACCATCAAGGAGGTGTCCTTTCCATTTTCCCCGTGGTAAAAAGGTGCGTTTCAGCGAGTTAATCCCAATATTTTTTCTCCTCCCCCCATTGTAGGCGTGCCTTCTTAGAATCCTTTCTTGGGTGACCGTCGTCAGGTGTGCCGTAGTTTGCCCCCACCGATTGTTTTCACGGTCCTGCCGTTAGGAGTCGCATACGGCAAAATTGACCCGGCTTTTTAAAGTAGCGTCTTTTTCTGGGCCTTCGTAACCTTAAGCGGCTTTTTTCGCGGTTTCCGTTGTATTTTTTTTAACTTGGACGGAACTGACGGTCAGGTGCCGGAGAGTGTTTCGAGGTTGTCGGCGCTCTTCTTTCTGCCTATGGTCGTCTCCACAGAATTGGACTTACCCGGGGGCCATTAGGTCCCCAAGGCTTCCCCCTTCATACTGATCCCGACCATGAATTTACTTCCACACTTTTTCCCGGTGTGACTGTCGACCCGTCCTGTCGAAGACTCCCTTCTATGTGCTTCTTTTAAAACGATAGGGAAAGCATAATTCTGCGAGGCGTTTGCCCTACGGCAACCAACCCTGGGCTGTTGTTTCTTCGCCGTAGCTTTGGCTCGTTTTGGGGAGGTTTCAGGATGAAAAAGTAGCGTTATTCGTGTTCCTTTTCCCCCCTGACAAACATGGACGCGTCCTTACTTTCCCTTTTCAGAAATCGCGCAGATTCTATGTTGGTCTGAGTCCGTAGGTGTAGACCTCTTTTTTTTTAGTGTACGCCCCCTCCTTTCAGAAGGAAACCCCGGAGGTGACCTTCCATCCCTTTCAAAAACGCCGTAAGAGGAAGATTATCTGCAGCCTTCACAACAAGGGCTTGACTTTTCTTACTCCGTTTAATGTGTGCCGCCTCCTTCCAGTTCCGTGCCCCTTCCTGTGAACCGTGGGGCACGGTCCTAGAAGTGCGCGCAACTTCTTTTTCACACCTGAAACTTTTTTGGTTTTCTTTTTTCTCAATCCAGAGTAGGAGATTCTGGGTGCCATTTTTTGATTGCAAAGTTCACTTCTTGGGTATCGGTTTTTGTTACGTCACAACAGGCGGCGTACCTCTTTCATTTTTTTTTTTCTGGCTCCTCAGGACATTCTCTTTTGGAGCTCTTTCTTATTTTTTTAGAAGTGTCTTGCTTTCCCTCCTGTAACCGAAAGTAGGTGAAGGCCTCTTCCAGCAATGCTGCCGTTCTCTCTGCTCTTTTTTCCCTCTTAATTCTCCCATTTCCCCCCCCCTTTTTTCCTGGTTGTTTGATCGAAGTTAATGTGTTTCCTCTCCTAACGTCGTGCCCGTCCGTGCCACTCTCTTCCCCGTACTGTGCGAGTTCCCCTCCCCCTCCGGCACCCCAAGAAAACATGGGGGTGATCGCTTCGATCACTCTAGTTTGCGTTTGCTTCAAAACGGTCAGCGGCTGTTTGTAGAGGTCTGTTGCCTTTTCTTCGCAGAAACCCTGAACGGGTACCTGACTGGTTTCTTTAGCTGGAGTCGATTTTGTTCTGGTCCCCCCCTGTTGTAGGGTACCTCTTTTGAGCCCCGTTCCCCTGCAACGGAGTGCAGGCTTTTTCAGTTTGCTTGCCGTCAGTTCTCCTTATCCTTTAATCAGTCCTTCTCCTCCCCCTCAAAACCAGGGTAGGTTGTTGATCTACTCCTTTTCCCTTGTGTTCCGGCTAAAGGGCGGGGACCGCGTGCCCATTCGTTTTGCCTTTTTCCCTCCTCCGTTTTTGTTTTTTTTGTATTAGATGTCCCCGACTTTTTACGCTGACCGGTCCCCCTACCCCCTTTACGGACCCCCCTTCAAGGCCGTGATCAACGGAATACGTGTGGGGCTTGCGGTCATTGACTTCTTTCCCTTCCTCCCGCTGTTCCTCGTGACCGGAGCTGACCTTCCCCTTTGGCTCCCATTTCCTGGGGCGCAGACTGTCAGTGCATCACCCTCTTTTTTTCTGAGGACCGTACCCTGCCCCTTTTTCATTTACCGTACCGGTCTTCCCCTGAACGGTCCAACCGAAAAGCAGAACCAGCCGCTGAACTTACCAGACCAATTTCTCGCGGGACTCGTCGGAGCCCCCCTCGTTGTTGTGCAGGCCTTTCTCACTCTCCCTTGAGCAGCCCAATAGTTGTTCACTTCCCCTGTTAACTGGAAGTATGCTCCACATTCACGGCGTCGATAACAATGTGGGGTCGGTCCTTTTCCGTCCTTTGACTTCAGCTCGCTGCTCAGCCTTGTTTGAATTTTTAATCACCTTTGTACGGCGGTTTGCGCATACCCCACACTTCCCTCTCGCGGCCTCACTCCCTTTCCTTCTCAAGGAAGACACTGTCATTCCCCTTAGTTTTCTGACGCGGCCACCTTTTTTCCCTGACCCATGTTTTGATTTGTTCACTTCCCCACCCTCCGCCTCCTTCAATCGCGCCTACCATCCCTTCGAGGTTCCGAATGCGAACGCTCTCGCAGTCCCTTTCCCTACGTCCTGTCCCCTCCCTTTGACGACCCATGCAGTCATCCAAGGCCAGTGACCTGGTGTGGAGTTGGATCATGGATATGCCATTTCGGAACGTCTTCAGCTCTCTTTGTAGGTTGATGGGAATCTGGCCTCCCTCTTGGTTATGTCGGGTCTGGGCTCCTTACCCGTTCTACCACATAAGGAAGCTTTGATTCGTCCCCACGATATGAGTTAGACCCTCCGTGTTCCGCCCCTTTCCCTTTGGTTATTCACGGTCCACGACCCTCACAAAGCGTCACTTTGTCCTTTTTCTCCAAACTGAAAAAGACCGACAGATTGCCGCAGCTGGGTCACTTGTTTCCCCTCCTGTAGAACGGGCCTCGAAAGGACCATCGTGGGCCTTTTTCACCTACTTGAAGTCGGCTACTAACATTTATTCTTCCGTTAAACGTCCCGTCCTTTTTGTGTAGTGTTATCATTGACCGGAGGTACCGATCAGACCGAATGCTGCCACGCTTTGACCGGGTAGATTCCTTTCTCCCCTTGGGGTCGTACTTGACGGTTCTGAACATACGGCTAAACCTATACTCGGCCCTCGCCCAACTCTCTTTTTAATGAGACGTCCCGATGACCGTAAACCCGTTCCAAGGTTTCCTACTTACCCCTGCCACGACCCAGTCTCCCCCTCCTGCTTGACACCCAGGTCCCCATTTAGACGCTCGCGGCCTATGGTCGTTTCCCCCACTTGTCCCTGACCCCGCCTTGTGCGGCGTCCATGCCCCTATGTTTGCACCTCTGTTGCCCCACCTGAAGTATAACATTCACTTTTCAACGACCATGTGTCTAATTTACTTCTGGATAAGTTTGAATGCATCCCCTTGTGGTCAGGGTAAGAATGGCCTTCACATCCGGTGGTATGTAAGGTTGCAGCAGCCACCTCCCCCTGGCGACCAATCCTACTAGACTTCAAGCACCTAATCCTTCTGCTTAGAACATGAAATTAGGTGGCGCAGGTTTTCTGATGCCCCGACGCCTCCACCCCTCTATGGGTAATCACGGCACAATGACTCCGGCCGACCTTAGGGAACGGGGCGACGTGACCCCAGTAACGATGGTTGGGTTGGTCAGTAGACTTGCGGAAGAGGTTGAGGGAAAATCCTCGAGTTGCCAGGAGAGGTTACCCTCGCACAATCGGCAACCCCGTCGTCTCTCCCGATGGGTGCTACGGACGTATGTCACCGGTTGTCTACCCCCCCTCCCTTCCTTCTGCTTTTTTTTTCTTTTTCTCCCGCTATTTTAAGGCTCCCCCAGGTACCTTAAATAATTGTGTCCCAGTTCGTTTGCCCAAGGAAACGGTTTGATCAAGTTCGCACAAGCAGAACAACGTGTTCCCTCTCTCTCTTTTACCTCCTGTTGTTTGATGAGCTTCACTCGGTGTTTCCACCGTTTTGTAATTGTGTCGCATGTTTTCCAACGTCCCTTTTCTGTATTTTCCCCGCCCTCCTTTCCTCTAAAAATATTTTGTACCGGTGCGCGCCCTATCGACGTAAAATGCTCTTCTCTAGAATTGTCCATCTCCGTAGGTCGCAAAACCCTTTTTTCGATTTTCCCTTTGACCGACTTCGAGGTTTTTCTAGTTACAACATCCCTTATTGCCCCTCCTCCATCGTTTCCTCAAGTCAAGATGTCTTACACGCCTTTTCCCCCACCGCCCGAGTTGCAGTTGTAGCCTCCCCTTTGTTGTTAGTCTCCTTTGGGAGTGCTGCCCAAAGTCATGGGTTCGGGTCTTGGCATCCCGTACTCACCCTGGACCCCGGGTGCGTGGGACCCCGCCTTACAGGCTGGACGGATCCTCATCTGAGTGGCTTCGTTTTCGTAGTGATATATTTCGCTCCCGAATCGCCCACCCAGTCGGTTACGGCCAGCTTCACGTTCCCCTTCAGCTGATCTCTGTACCCCCCTCCTTCCAAGATAAGACTACCCCCATTTTTCCGCTTGCCCCTTTTCTCAGATATGTGTCGCCGACTTTCCACTGTCCCCGGTTGACCCGACGGTTTTTGGTCATGCCGAGGCTTGTTAGAAAATTCGAACACAGAACCTTCTGGTTTTCTCTAATTGATAGGGCCGTTTTGTTTTTTGCAAATTTCTTGAGGTTTGCTTCGTGGCATTGAAGTCCGACCTGGACCTGTTTCAATAGGTGAAGGGTCGG
>Ga0179593_1309054_pt1 | contig 28726 bp, 33 predicted proteins | sample CZODoug2_1_08_16_FD_185931 | JGI IMG/M metagenome (GOLD analysis project Ga0179593, IMG submission 185931) | Vadose zone soil fungal communities from Angelo Coast Range Reserve, California, USA - CZODoug2_1_08_16fungal (PacBio error correction) | ecosystem: Environmental > Terrestrial > Soil >... | reverse complement strand
TTACACCTTCGCAACCTGTAGTGCCCCCCCCCTTTTCCCCCATTTCCGCCTTTAGGACCTTTTCTACAATTCTTCCTTTTCTTCCCATCGATGAAGGACGTGAGCCACTGGACCTCGGCGTCCCGTTGCCCCTCCCTGACCTGCCCCCCACCTTTCATCGTTTTTTTCACAAATTGTCCAGTTCATTCACCCTCTCCTACCTTTCCTTCCCGCCCATCTCGAGACGATACCATTTTTCAACAAGATTCCCCCTGCCTCCTTGCCACACCGAACACATCGCTTCGAGCGAAACACATTTCCCCATCCGTTTGCATTTCATCCTTTCACTTGTCTTCAACAGGTTGTCCACCCCCCTCCCGTCTCCACCCCCCATCCTGAAGACCAATGTTTTTATTTGTTCGCCCCCCAGATTTCAATGCCCCCGTCGTGATATCCTTCTTTCTCCCCCCAGCCTCCTCTGTTTTTTCTGAGTCTTTAAGTGGTGCATGCACTAGTCTCCATTCTCACCGTAACCCCCCAAAAAACCCCAACAAATCCCAAAAACCCCCCAACTGAAAACACATGTCTTCAGTTATTTGTTTCCCTGCTTTTTTTTTTTGGTTCCCCCTTTTGAAACTTGCGGAATCATCTTTTCAACAAGCCCTTCTGCAGCATTCCCTTTCTCTGCGTCGCTTTTTGGACGGGTTTTCGGGTCACCTTTGTCCAAAATGGTATAAGTCGATTTTTCTTTATTTTTCCCGTTTAAGGTTCGCGGTGCCTTTGGCCCCCGGTGATTTCTCTCTTTTTTGGACAATCGGGCGGCCAGACTTCTACCTTTCCCCCATGTGACGCCTAGTTCCTTATCTTTTAAGTAAGGCACTGAATTGCCTTCTCAGCTGTCCTTCGACGTTTTAATGGTTACCTTTAGGCCTGTCCGTGTCCCTTGTACAGTCCTCTTAAAAATTTCCGCAGCGCATACGAAATTTTTTTGGCGGATACAGTATCTTTTTAGGCCTCCCGCCTAGGTAGGAGCTTGACCATCTTCTCGACCCCCTCCTTCCTTGAAGATCCTTTTCTCCTTTATGACCCCTAGGTGTTGTCCCTAATCATGCTGACTTCCCAATTCTCTTTTCTATTAATGTTTTCCCCCTCTTTTCTCTCAACCCGACCCCCGTTTAGATACCACCGCCGCGGCCCCCCTCCTAATAATTGCCTTTTGACCTGCTAATTATTCCCCATAACCTTCATTCATTTTTTTTCCCTTTTCTTTTGATGGAACTCCCCTTGAGATTTCAGTTCCCCCACTCTGATGTAGGAAGACTGATCCGGCTCTACCGTTGCTACTACACTGCGCCCCCTCTTGTACTAATATTAGTTGTGATATCCATTTGCTGGCAGTCCCTTTTCCGCCTCCACCACCAATTCCACACATATATTGTGACTGGAAAATTCTTTCCCCCCCGCCCCTCTGAATCAAGTCCCCCACCCACCACCCATCCTGCGGTTCCAACTGCCCCCATTGTTCCTTGGTTGACCTCTCGTCCCAGTCTTCCTCCCCGCCGCTCCTCAATCTCTCACAACCTCCCCCTTGGGCTTTTGATCTCTTTCTTTTTCAGCTTTCATTGTTTAGGACCCATTTGGATTATGCAAAGATTCCTCTCTTAATTTTTTCTCCCTCCTATACATGTCCCCCCCCAATCGTAGCGTCTCCTAGGGATTTTGACGCTATTTCCCTCGGGGCCATACTTCTTCCCTGTTCCTCTTGTCATCTCCTTCAGTGCCGAGAATCCACTGCCAATGAAAAAGTTTGAACACCTCGATTTTGAACTGATCACTGACACCTTCTTGTTGATTTTATCCCCTTTTTCCTGTTTGAAGGGAGCCTCTCGTCTTCTATGCCCCAGCTTCTTTCGTCAGTCCGCATGGGAAAATAAAGATTTCTTTTATGCGTCCGCTTTAAAGGGTTTTGCCCCCCTTCCCTGAAGTCGTCCCTCTCCCCCAGGAAGTTGATTTCGCCCACAATCTGGTTTTCTTTTCTACTCCTTTCCTTTATACAGTTTCCCCCTCCAGAACTATCATGGGCATCGATTGGGCTTCGGCCTCCTTAACGCACTATACCCGTTCGTAATCTTACGCTCTTTCTGTCCCTTTTGTGTTATTTCTTGCTCCGTGATCCTATCTTGTTGAAGAACATTGCCAAACCCTGACCGGCACGCACGTCCGTTGTTGTTACTGCCATCCCAGCGGGGAGTCTCCCGCATCCCCCGCCCAAAGTTCCCTTCCATTCCACTTATTCCCACACGGATGGCGAGCATGGTCAAGTTTCTTGTGAACCGCGTCTGCTTTCACGGCCTTTCCTGGTATCATCCCGTTTTTTCCCATATCCTGTCCGCTATGGGCGCACATGTGGTTCTACTCCCGCCTAGGAAGCTTCCCCTCCAATCTTCCCTTCTCCCATCACTCGGAGCCCTCCCCTATTTTTTTTCAATCAAGGGTGCTCCTCCCGCTAAATTAAAGGGAGTCGATGCTTGAAGGCCCTCGACTTCTTTCACTTTTCCGGTGGAGAGCCAAGTTCAATGCCTCGGTCCACTTCTCAAGGGCCTACCCTTCGCCAAAACATCGAAGTACCTTTCTTTTACCCGATCAATGATTGTGCGTTCCTCCCAAAAGCATGGCATTTGCCTATGTAGTTTTTTAATCCATGCACTTTGCCGTCCCAGTCCGCTCCCCTCCTCTTCTCTGCTTTTTCTTTAGACCTTCATCTATGTGGCGTTGCATAGGTTCGTCATTCCCCTCCCTTTCTCCTTCTTAAGATATGTCCTCTTCCGTTCCCCCTCCCTCTCCCGTTTACCCTTTCTTGAAAGAGTACAAGAGAGTATAGTGTCTTTTTATACCCTGGGATTAGGTCTTTCCCACGTGCCTCTTCCCCCTGAAAAAGCCTCCCCGCGAAGCCGCTCTCATGAATGAAGCCCTTTATAGATTGATTTTTTAACGTGCTCCCGTGCGAATGTTTCCCTGACGAGTCCCCTCGCTTCCTCCATTTTTCCCTGCGATGAATTTCACCCTTTTTTGGTTTTGGAAGTTTAGGTGACCTTTCCTATCTGTAAGCCCAACTCAACTTCTTTTTTGTACCAGCGAATCTCCCCCCCTATTCGGTGAAGGAAGTCCACTCCCTTTTTCTTCCCACCCACCCCCCCCCCCCCCCCCCTTTGCAAAAGAGAATAGGAGCGGGTCTTTTCATCTCCATAAGCCAGTTCTTCCCAAGAGCCACACTTACGAACTTCCCACTCAGTTTCGCCCTTTTCATTAGCAGCCTCTGCCGGGTCTATCTTTTGCGAAAAATTTCTCCCCTTTCACATCGTTCGTTTGTTCCGCCCTCCCTTTATTGTCCCTCAGGTTCCCGACCATGATTATTTTTAACCCCGGGACTTGCGCATTACGTACTTTTTCTGAAAGTATATATTTCTTGGGGACAATCCTTCTCAAATTTAAATACTGGTGTTGCTTGACCATGATTGCTATCCTCGGCTTGTTCCTTTCCATACTTTGACTAATACAATTTTTCTTTTTTGAGATTGAAATCCCCCCTCTGCTTCTCGAAGAAGATCTATTAGACAATTCTCCCTTTCTGGACCCTTCCCCCGTTTCTTTCACCACTTTCCCCCCCCGTTTTTCTCCTCGACTTATTCCTTCCCCAATTCCCAGTTAACTCTGGGACTTTTGTCTTTTTCCCCAGACGATTCCCACAGATAGCGAGCCCTTGCGCCGATACCCCCGATTTCCGCGAATTGTTTTTCCAGATTTTTTGACTGGAGCACAGTCGACCTCCTCTCCACTCTTGCTTAGCAGGATGTTTCGATTGCCTCCTTGAGGATTGCTTCCGTCAGAACTCTCCGAGCCGCCGATTTGAATACTGACGGCTTCTCGCGGTGTATTTTTTTTCCCCCTACCAGGCGTTCATATCATGCCTCTTTCCCAAATTTGGGCTTTCCCTTCCTGGTCTGATCTAATGTCATCCTTCAAACGATCCCCCCCAATCTTTCATCCTGGCTTCTTTTGTTTACACCTCTCAGTGACAGTCTGTTTTCCCCTTCACTTGATTTTACCTTCTTTAACCAGTCTATATAGTACTGCTTCTTTTTATATTTCTTTTCGCGGTTGTTTTCCTTGTATAGCCGTGGTTTCTACCCCAACATCCCAAACATTTTTTTTTTTTGACCTGGTTTTCATCACCGCTTGTGCTCGTGTAAGCTGGTTTTAAAGGTCGTGCGACTGTATGAGTTATTATTAAAAGTGGGTTCTCGCGAAGTTTCTGAACATTCCTAAATCCCCTCCCTATGTAGAACCCTTTTCAATCCGTTAATAAGTGAGCCTGCTTGGACAACCCCCAACCTGTGCCTGCTGTTTTCCCGAAAAATCATGGAGTTCGGTCCCTCCCCGGTTGAAACAATGCCTTGTTCTTTATTAGGCCCCATACTTTCTGACTTTTTCTCTTTCCAGTTTTTTTGCAAAAGACCTTCAGCCTCCGACCCCTTTTTTCTTTTTTTCTCGGTATTATAGTTGCTTTCCATGATTTAACTCTTCTTGTCTTTTTTCCCTCCTTCTTTATAGAAACGTTTTCGTGCTTGTAGATTCCCTTCTTTCTGGGGTAACTTCCTCTTAATTCCGTTAAAAGCCATCTTTGTTCTCCTTCCCTTACTTTTAAGCCAGCCCAAGCCCCGGTTAGCATCCTTTCATTTTTTCTTTCCTTCGCTTTTTTTTTTTTTTCCACTTAGCCCGAATGTGTTCATTTTACCAACTGAGCGTCTTAAGCCCTTGATGCGAGCGTCACACCCCTCCCCCCCCGCTTTGAGTCCCTTCGAGGTTCCGTTCTCCACATACACGGCCACATGCCCGAAGACCACTCAACCACCTTAGACGACCCGTTTTTGCTCTCCATGTTACCCCCTTCCGTCCTATGTGACTTCTCAGCCTCCCATCCCCTCCTGCCCTGATCAATGATTTTTCTTTCCAGCTTGACAAGTCAGCGGATCACTTCTTCTTCCTGGACATATTGTTTCCCTATTGTCAGGTACTACATCCTCCTTATTTCATGTGCAACACAATTATTCCAAGCCCCCAAGCTCTTGTCCCAGGCGTTCGAAGTCTCTCAGTTTGAGATGGTTTTATTTGGGCCTCCATCCCCTTTTATCCAATCCATAGAAACCCAATAATTTTCCGGAGGTTTCCTTTTTTTTTTGGCTGCTGACCTTTGGGGCTTGTCTTGCAATTCTTTTTTTTATGGACCAGTCCTCCCAGCGGTTCTTGGTGGTTTTCTCAGGCCCCCGCCCGGTCGCCCGTTTCCCCCTCTTCGCGGGCGCCCTTTTTTTTTTTTGAGACTGAGGGATCCTTTTCGACATTTCTTTTTTTTCCTTTAGTTCCCGCTCTTTCTTGTCGGAATCCACCCTTTTCGCGCAACGATGTAACATGAAGAGTCCTCAGATCGTGGATCCAAGACATGGAATGTTCGTTTGTTTTCTGAGCTGCGCGCAGGGATACGGATTTCCTAAACCTCTCCTTTCTTCACAAGAAAGATATTTCCCTTTCCCGCACAGTGGGGTCCCCCTTTCCTTTTTCATCCTTCCCCCTTTGCCGCTTAACCACTTATTGATCGGAGAGACCTAACGTGTTTTCCCCATACACTTTGCCTTCAAACGTAATAGCTTACGCGTCCCCCTTGAGCCCGCCTTTTGTCGGACTTTGGCAATCCTGTCCTGAGTCCATCACCTTGACAAATTTCCCTTTTCTTCATCAAGCGATCTTATTCCCCATTCTGGCGCCCATCCCATTATCAGTCGACACAAGCGCTTTTTCGTTGGCCTCAGTCCCTAAACCCCCCTTTTTCCTTTTCCCCCTCTATCCTTTTTTTTGCGTCTACCTGAAAAGGAAAACTCATCTCCCTTCTCACTTGGGAAGGTTACTCTCTTTTCTCGCCCAGTATGTCCGTAGTTCAGAAAGGAGAAAAGCGCCTTCCTTCTTTTCGTTCCGTTCAGGACCTCTGTCTTCTCCCCCCAGTAGGAGTCCTAACCCGATCTTTCCTCCAAACACCTTTCATTCGCGAGTCGCGTTGTTTTCGAGTAGGCACAGGGCATGCTGCGGACCCTTTGAACAACTGACCGTCTCCAGTTCTTTTCTTCTCCCTTCCCATCAGTGGAGAGTTTTACCCCTGTTGAAGGAAGCTCTCTCTCCCAATGGACATAGGCGTTTTTCCCGAATGAACACATCCCTTCTCCCGTGGTACTTCTGCACCTCCCCCTTGACCCTTCCCTCCATCGCGCTCCTCCCATTGGTACCCATGGCGACGGTCTTTTCCCCACCAGCCCTTTGACGCTTTGTTGCGAAACCGTTTTTTCCCACTTTCCTCGTTGACAATTATTCCTCCTTTTAACCTTTTTCCCCCCCCTTCTTCTCCCAACCAAGACTTCTCCAAATGCTTTCTTTACGATTAATGATCTTCACTCAGACCTTGATGAGATCTCTCTATTTCCTCCCCCCTTTTTGTTCTCTCTAGCTCACCTGGGTACTATCTCCAAGCTCCACCGAAACAACCCTTTTTTCCCTCCTTATGGTTATCGAATTTTCTTTTTTGACTGTGACCCCTTCTTTTCCAGCGTTGCAAGAACCCTCTGGGTTCCCCTTCGATCAGTTTGGGCTTTGTGGTCCGGTCTTCGGGCTCCCCTGAAACCTTTATCTCTCCAGAGGATTGTGCTGTGACTGCCCGCCCGGCTTCTTCCCCAGAGAACCGTTTTGCCGTAGCTGGAGCGGTTTTCATTCGTCCCTTTTTGAAGTTCATTTGAGTCATGCCTTCTTCAGATGTCACCTTCCCCTTTCATTCTTTCTCCGTGAATCTTCGTGTGGTTCTTTTTCCCTGGGCTTGTCCGGGCGTGTATTTGCCTCTTCCCGCCCCGCGATTCTCCCCTTGGGGTGATTTCCCTATCGGTTAGGAGAGCTCCTTTTCGATATGCTACGTCTCTGCCGCTCAGAAGTTGTAAGCTCCTCCTTCCTTTGAAACTCCGAGATTTCTTGGCGCTGTGAGCGCCCGTCCAACCATTTCTAGATTCCTTTTTCCTTTTTTCCTCGTCAAACGGAACCTTTTCGTTCGATTCGTCTTCTTTTTTCCATCCCCTTTCGCTTTCTGAGCAATTTATTCCCCTTCCCTGAATGATTTTCCCCCTTCTCTTTTATCATACAACTCCCCTCTTCGATTAGCGTTTGTCATGATTAGTTTTTCCAAATGTCTCGCCTCTTCCACATTTTATTTTCCCTCTATCTTAGTTTTCTTCCGCATTGTGGCTTTCCATCGAGCACCCCAAAGTCAAATCGCTGTTCCCTTCCCATTCTGTAATTGTAATCCTCCTTTTTGGAACCTTCTTCGTTTACAATGCCATAGTGGATGTGAAGTAATTCGCCTAGTTTCAACCCTCAGCAGCGCTTTTCTACAACCAACATTCCAGTGGCTTGGGATTTTTAGTTGATCATTTTGAGTCTGCCTGTTTTTTGAAAGCTTTTTCCTCTCCCTGTTTTGGATTAATTTCCCGATTAAGTTACCCACCCTTTCCATCCTACCTCCCTCCTGCTATATAGTCGCAATCACCCCCCCCCCCCCTAAGAAGCGCTACTTATCTTGGAACTATTTGGCTTTTGCACCGTCGGACCAGCTTTTTCTCTTTGAATCTTCAGCACGCCCCTTTACCCAGAACATCAAGGACCCTCTCGAGCCGCCCTTCCCCCTCTTGTGCGTCGGATTAACTCTTGCATTTCAGAAGATAGTCTTGTCCAAGTTTTCCTGCTAAGTCCCATCCTCCTTTAATAGTTCTTTTCTGTCCGAGAACAGTTGTTTCCCATGACTTCCCCTCCTCATCCTTTTTCTTTTCGACAGATTGTGGCCCCACTTATTTCCCAGTAAGCCTCCTATTTTAGTAATTTGTCCCGCCTTCCCTGAATTACGTTCCCATATGGGCGGCGTTCGACTTCCCACCTTACCCTTTTTTTTTCATTTTCGCGCCGGTTTTGATTTCCCCCCCCCCCTTCGCCTTTGGAATCATTAAGCACAGGCCAACCTTTCCCCGGGAACTCCCCCCGCCTCTAAGTGTGGATTTACCTTTCCCATTTTTTTTTTCAGCCTCCTCCCCGTTCCCAAGCCCCCTCCATCGTTCTTACGCGAAAAACGATCCTGTCCGAGACGGCCCTTCCCTGGCTGCTCATCCTTGTGCCTGACCCTCATGTTATAAGGTTGAAATTCTGTAGCGACATCTCTCCCTTCCTTTGGACTCCCCCTTTGACCAGTGAAGAGCCCCCTACGACTCCATCATTGATGCCCCTATCGTTCCCCAATCAATCCTTCCGCCTAGCATACGTACCATAGTAATGTTCTCAGATTCTGCGAATAGCCCCCCTCGGCAAGGTTGGAGGGCAGCAACCAGACCCCCCCCCAAACACCCCCCCCCCATTTAACCTTTGTCTCGTGTTCTTTTGCCATCGTGCTACCTCCTCGTTTTTAACCCCTAAGGTTTAGAAGGGCGTGACCCCCACACTCAATAGTCGCGGCGTTCTTCCAACCTCCTCATTATGTACGTTTTCCTTCCCGAATTTTTCAAAGGAGTAACCGATCGCCTCTCGTTTCGTCAAATCTTCTTTGGGCGGAGGTTTCCCGGAGTCCAGAAAACTTCTTCCTCTCCATAATGAGCTAATGTCTTCCTTACTATACCCTTTCACTCAGAGAAAGTTCTTCTTGCTCCCCTTGTCTTCTTACTCTTTGTAACCACACCGTTTGCGATTCCTCCCGGAACTTTCTTCCTTAATTCCCCAATAAGACAGAAGAATCCCCTAGAGAAGGACCCCTGCTATAGCTTGTTTTTTTTTTAACCGAAGTTTGCCCCCTCTGATTTCTGCCGGAAGATGTAAGCTCATTTTAACGAAATATTACGTTTGTTTTACTTCGGAGTTTTTTGTTGGGCGCAGTTTCCAGATCCCCGTCCTTCACCGCCAAGCACCAATCTCTCTGGTTCAAAGAATGCATATGAACGGCCCCCCCCCCAACAGACTTCCCCCCCCCCCCCCAATTCCCCCTTTGACAGGAATTCAACGACGATTCCCTTTGCCCCAATCGCGATCCTTTGGGCTTGAAGGAGGCCTCCGAACTGATCTTGCCCATTCCTCCTTCCTTTTTCAGAGAGCCCCTCCCCCCCTTTCCGGGTTTGCCATTAGTCTTTTTCCCTCTACCCCCCTTGCCTGATATGTTAAGTCGGCTTTTTCTCGCTACGTGAACTACCCTTCTCCCTCCCAGTTTCCGCTTCTGTCCCCAATTGGATTGGTTCCAGTTTTTTTTTTTTTTTTTTTTAAGATCCCTCTGTCTACGGAAGGAATGTTTTGAAATCCCTCGCCATTTCCCATTAGAGTCGGAACCATTGCCTCTAATTTTTTTACCTAACCTTCCTCCTTTCTTTTGTTTTCTTTATATATATTAATTAACGTCTAGGCTCGCGCTGGCCCCCCCTTCCTCGAGTGGGTGCCGAAAGTCCCTGCGCCCCCTTTATTCAATTAGTTCTCTCAAATCGACAGTAGTCGGAACCAATTCCGTCCCAGCCTTCCTTCTGCGTATTTGTCCAGCAGTTTCAACACCCCACTTATCGCACTCCCAGCTGCCCTCTCAATGATCTCCTACTTTTTTCGAGCAAAGCCGGGAGGGAGACCCCCCATTAGCGCGGCGCCTTCTGTCCGCATCTTCTAGAGGGGTTGAGATTGAGCTTTTTGATTGGCGCAGCTCGCCGAGGCTCCGATTTGCACAAGCGTGCTGACTAGCTTTGCCCTGCCTTTTTAAACCCCCTTGTCAGTAACTTTTTCTTCCTGTTGTGACAACCCCGTGCTGGCTTCCGTCGCCGGCTCCTCAGTCCTCTCCCACCAAACAACGCCCTCGAAGACCCTCTTCTCTTATTTACAACCTTTTATAGATGCCCTTTCGTCTTATTCCTTCCGCGGTCCGGCAAGTTCCCCCCCTCCACGCAGTTAGAACTCCTCTCTCTCCTTTTTCTTGCGCTTTGGAATTGTAGCTGATCTTTTGTCCCTGCCGAACAAATCCCCCAAACCTCTTGCTCTGAACGCTTTTGCTTGCACCTTTATTGTGGACAAGGTGCGTTTCGGATGGAGTCTCTCTCCTTCCTTCAGGAGTGATCTCCGTTTTCTGCCCCTTTCGAATCCCCCTTTGATGATTCCGAACGTCAACCCACCCCGCGATCTCTCCTCTTGACTCACCCTACAATATTGCCCTTTTGTAAAAAGCCAACTAATTGATGATCCGGCCTTTTTGCCTAAAAGGCTGTTGTTATCGCTTGCCTCTTCCGGCCCCCTTGAATTTGTAATTTTCTTCTTCACATGTGACCTCCCTTTTTCTCGCCGACATGTAAAAGAAAAAATGCTCCCCTTTCTTCTCTCGTTGCTTCCCTGATTGTCCCCTCTTTTTCCGCCTTTAATGATACCCCTTTTCGTCCCCCATCTCTTTTATTTGGTGTTCGTCCACTTCTATCCTTCTCTTACACAGTACTCTGCAATTTATTCTACCCTTTTTACCGTCGTCCCTCCTCCCTGCCATTCCCTCCTTGTAATACTGACTCTGTCTGTGGAGGGTTCTTCTCCTCACGCCTTTCTTCCCTCCCATTCCTCGTAGTATTAGGTGTTGTCCTTAACCATCTCGGCTCTTCAATCCCCCACCTTCGCGACCCGGCTCTTTGCCACATGACGACCTCAGTTAATTGATTCGCCTCCTAACCTCGCCTCCGATGATAATGATTTTTTTCTTGTTTCTCTGTTTTTGGCTCCCAATCGCGAGATCGTCCTACAATTTGTTCCCTCCCCTTTTTTTCGGCGACAATTGCTCTGCATGTGTCCACCCCATCCATGCCTTAACCCTTTAAATTGCTTTTCTCCTCTAGATTCCTCCTTCCGAGATGAAAGATGCTGTTCCCCCGTGTTTTCAACTCGCCCCCACCTCCTTGGGATCGCTCCCGATTGGTTTTTTTTAAGTTGTCTTTCTGGATTCTTTCCCTTTTCTTCCGATGACAGAGAAAGAGGATTATCGGCTCGAACTTTCTTCCTGGACATTTGCGGGCGATTGTGTGTTGTTTTCCTCTTTCTCCTTCGGTATTTTAACTCCGCTTAATTCCTTTACCCCCCAAAAATGGTAGAGCCCCCCCGCTGCCCGGTCCGGCCCTCCCTGTCTTCAGAGTACCCCGCCCATCCCCCCCCAAAATATGCGAATGTTTCTTTTTAATCTGCGCGTCGGATTTAAGACCTGTGAAACAGTTTGCCCCAAGTCCTCCCCCCCGCTGCATTACCGTTAAGAGTGGGTACGTCAATTCCCTCATGCCAATTGGCAGTTCCCCTTCCCGATTGATGTAGCGCGTTTACCTTGCCCCCTCAATTGCTCATCACATGCAATAGATCTTTCTTTTCTGTTTCATGGGTCGTCCCCCAGTTGTTCTTCCTTTGTTGAGTAGCCGACATCTTACGAATTTTTCTCCGCGTTTTAGAGCCCCTGTCTTATCCCTTCTTGAAGTTTGGCCCCCTCCTTCGCCTCTCAAGTAATTGTTCGTTTTGGATTTCCCCTTGTCCCCATCGCCCCCATCTTTTTTTTCGTACCAAAATGAATGCATGGTGGTCCCTTTTCCTCTTATTTTTAGTTACCCAATTTTTTGGTGCAGTTTCATCCCGGTCAAAAGGTCCGCTTCCCGTTTTGTGCGCCGGTCCAGATCCGAACCTCGCTTCCCCCCCCCCCCCCTCTCTTTAAGAAAAAACTTTCATTCGCCGAAGTAGCGTCCCTTTTTGAGCGATTCCGGCACAGGAGACATCTGCCCTGCCCCCTTAAAGGTGTCTCCGACGGGGTATTAGGACTTACATCCATTCGTGAAAATGTACTCCCTCTGAAGTCCCTGAGTGGCCTCACTTTTTTTCCCCCACCCTAGCCTTTTCCGTGCTCCAATCAAAAAATATACAGACCACTTCCCCCACCTCCGTTCCTGCCCACTCCGCTTTGGCTTCCTCCAAGCCGCGGCACTCTTAAACCCCCTGCCACTGGGTGATCCTCTAAAGGTCCCCCCCCCCCCTCCATAATCCTTCTCTCGAACCTGCCCAGAGGCTGACCTTTCAACGTCTATTCATTTTTCAACAGTTCAACTCCTTGTATGAACACCCTTCCTCTTTTTTCCGTTATTTTCTCTCTGGCAGTCTTCCATTCCTGTTTCTCATCTTCTCTTCCTCCTTTGGTTTCTTCTGATTTATCTTTCCCCGGGCACTTGCTTATCTTCATCGTACAACGAACTGTGCCCCCCACGTTTAAGCTTAGTTTGACCCACGGTGAAAAAGGATGGAATAGTTCCGTTCCACCTCCTCTGTGTCGTTCGCTCGCAACCGATCTTTTTTTCTGTGGCCGGTTTGGGCGTCGGTTTGTTGCCTGGGTTCCTTGTCGGTTTGCGGGCCAATTCTTTCCTCCCTTTCCCCTATTGAGAGCATTGAGAGTTTTTCATTCCACACGGCCACGTGTCCAGCTGCTTTCTTCGGGATTCTTCAGATTGTACGCCATTGCCCCTTAATGTAGGACTCCTCCCCGGTAGTTGCAACTTAGCCTTTCCCTCTTTCCCTGTGAAGGCTAGTTCCAGTGATGAGAATTTTCAAAAGTTTTTGTTCTCAGCCTGAGGCCGGCGCAGGTTATGTCCTTCAGCTCCTGTACCTAAGGATCCTTTTCTCCTGCATCCTGACCTGAGTTGGGCGCCTCCACCTCCCTCGTTCACGTCCCCCTTGTTCCCTTTTTCGTAGGACCCAAAACTCAACTCTTTCCCCCCTGCTCTGACTTTTCTTTTGGGTCATCCCAGCCGAAGAATTATTTAGTGTTCACTTGTCTTCCCCCCACCTCGCCAGAATTTAAATCGGCTCTTGCTTCCCACCCCCCTTCAGATTTTTTTTCCCCCATCATATTGGTCCCTTCTCCTGGACTTTTCCCAAAGTGGGCCTATCACTCCCACACATTTTCCATTCGAACTATTCGTTTCTGTCTTTACGGGAACTTCCTTCATCTTCCCCCACAAGCTCCCCTCTCCTGGATCGTAGTCTATTTTTGACCCCCGACCGACTCTTCATCTGCGGTAAATGCCGTTGTTCGACAAGCTTTCGAACTCTCCTCTCTGCGGAAAGAATATAACCCCCCCTCCAACATTTTGCTTTTCTTCTTTCTGCGCTTCTTTGGTGCCGTCTCGCCTTGCAGTTTGTTCTTTGCATTCGTCAACTAAAATTTACCTTGAATAGCCCCTCTCTTTCCCCCCAAACCCCCCCAATAGCGGATCCCCCGGCTGTGTTTTGCATATCTCGCAGATTGACTTCCTCTGGCTCTTAATATGACTTCTCGACGTCACTTTCCCTCCCCCCAAAAAGGGAACCCTCGATTTCTCCTCTCATTTCCCAAGGTCTGGGCTCTTGGATTTTCCCGTTTCTTTGGTTTGGGGGGTTTTCTTTTGGAAAGGACCCTTAGTATGATCTCCCTTCTTTGCCTATTCAGCCTCCTGTGAACCCCCCCCTCTCTTTGAGGTTCTGCCGCGGATACTTTGCCCCACGTTTCTCATGTTTCTCCCCGACCAGACTCTGGTCGGTTCAACACGGTTCCGTGTATCTCCTTCTTCCCCTGGATCTCAGAAATAAATACCCTCTGGCTCGATTGCGGCGGTTCGCGACGTTTCACCACCAGACTCGTTTTTCCTTCCTCAGGTTGTGTCTTTTTACGAGACCCTCCCCCCCCTCTTTCTTTTTGAAACAAAGGACCAACCAAGAAGGCACGTTGGTTAGGGTGGTCACTTGCACCACGGTTCTGCCCTCTAAACCTTTCAACCTCCCCTTTCCCTTTTCTACGGATGAAAAACGCGACCGTCCGCGCATTATGTCCGTGTTTCCGAGTTTGTTTGTGCATCCTCATTTGTACAGATTTTTTGACATTACTTGTCCCTTATTTAGAGTACGTTTTTCCTACCCCGGATCCCCTTCGTCTCGAAGACACACTCACCCCCTGTTGACCTCAAGGTTCCGCTTTTTTTCTTCTTTTCCCAAACAAGCCTCCCCTCCTCGAATTGACTTGCCATAGTCCAAGGGCAAGGAGGTCTTTGCAGGCGTTCAATTTCCCATTTGCGTGACTACCCGTTCAATTTTCTACGACTTCTGCCTCCTTAATTTCAAGTTCCTAGAAAAACCAGCAGTTCTCCCCCTATTAACATCCCGCTCTTTCTCCCCCACTCTCTCTCTCCCTTCTCTCCTTCTTGCCCCCTCCTCACCTCCCTCCCCATCACATTCTACCACTCCCCCTTTTCCCTAATCCTCCTCGGGCTTCCCCTCCCCCCTCCCCTTGGGTGAGTTACTGACAACAATCTGTAGCCTACTTCTCGTATTCTCCCCCAACCAGGGAAGTAAACTCTCTTTTCCTCCTGAGGGATTTTCTTGAAGTTCCTCCCCCCCCTCCACTGCCCCCCCCCCCCTCTATAAATCTTTTTGCCCCTGACGAGACTCCCCAGTACACAAACTCTGACCCGTACAAGGTATATTAGAACCACGCAGATAGTGATCCACCGGTGGGTCTTCTTCTTTTTTTTTCGACACGTTCCTAATGCCCTCCCAGTCTTCCATCTAATTCCCTGCGAGATTTTCGTCAAGTACTTTTCCCTCCTCCAGAACGATGCTTCATTCAATCCCTCCTTTCCTCGAGTCTTTTGTAAAGAAGACAGAAGATGGCCCCCCGTGTTGTTTTTTTCATTCCAGGGAGTTAGCATCGACCTGTAACAAAGAAGTCTTTGTCACCCTCATGTAATTCCCTCCCAATTTTTTCCGGCCTTACCCCCCCCTGCTTGCCTTTAATTGGCAATCGCGCCTGTAGGGATCTCCCTTACCTCCCAAAGACCAAGTTTCTCCAATAATACATCCCCTTTTTCCCCTCGATCGAAGATCCTAAGGGTGATCATGAGTGACTTCGAACAACTTAGTGTCCCTCCTTTCCGGCTTGCTAGTGGAGCAATAGGGGTTACGTAACTACCATGCCTCTCTTGTTCATAGTTCTTTTCCTCCTTTCCGCGTTTTTTTGCCTCACGTTTCCTTTTTATAAGTTCCTGCCATCCTAGACTTTTTCCCACATCATTTGCGGCTTGACCCATGCTTTCGACAGATTTTCCTCCAACGGGGTTGTTCTCGATTTTATTGAGAGTTGGCATATTCTCGTTTGTTCACGCCTGCAGAGAGATTTTCCCTCCATTTCAAGAATCCTTATACCTATAAAGTGAGATCCCCCTTTTTTCCGTAAGTCTCTCCCCTACCCCCCCTCCCCTTAACCCCTTGTTTTTGTCTGATTTCAAGTCTTACCATTATGCAATTAAGATATTCCGTCGCTTTCTCCTTCCCCCTCTCGACTTGTCAGGCAATGCCGGCTTCGCGCCCTGAGGCTTCGAGGATTTTTGTTGACGGATCTTGCGGATGTCTTTCCTTCCGTTCTCTCTTTGCCAAGTCTTCCCCTGATAGAGTTGATTTTTCCCGTCATCTCCGGGTCATATTTCCTCTGTTCCAGATTTGTCAGTCAAGAGTCAGATTCTTCCCGACTCCCTTTCCCCCAAACCCACAGCCGTCCTGACCAATACTTCATCGGCTTTTCACCCCCCCTCTTTTCACCCAGCGTCCGGGTTAAAACGTTTTCATCGTTCAATGTCTTTCAAGAAGATCTCTCCTGCCTCAATCTAGAGCTCGCTTCGTCCTTTTTGAGTTTTCTTTTCCTTGTCGCGTAAAATCACCCAACCCTGAAATCATGCGCGCAGTGTGCTCTGCCCCTCCCTGTAAATTTCTCGTTCCCCGTCATGGTTTTTGTTAGTAAGTCCTGTGCTTCCCTCCCTCATTAGTTTTGAAGTCCCGTCCCTCCCCCCCTAAGTTAGTACCCTTAACGCAATGAGGCCGTTACCCTTGTTGCCCACGGCAACTGACCATCTGACATTCTTGTTAGTACCTCCTGCCTGGTCATCTCTTGTTTCTCACCTGGTTTTCTCTTCTCCCTTGAAGGCCCCAAATACTGGATTGAAAAATTCGGTTTCCCCCTTTTCAGACGTGTGAGCCGCCCTCACAGACACAGTGCACTCCTTATTTTTCCTCTTTTTGAGGATGATTTTACCTATCTTTGCTTCAGGCCTTTACTGTAGTAGGATTGCTTATCCTGACTGTCGTCGGTTGTCCACTCGCGATTCGCGGTTTTGACAAATACCCTTCGAACTTCCGTCCCGACAGAACTAGTTTGCAGGCATTTCCTTTTCGCCTGTCCCCCCGGTGACTTTTATGTAAAGTCCTTTTCATGTACTTTCAAAATGTGAGATTTTCGTCTTTTTTATTCCTCTGATGCTTCCACCCCACTTCCTCGCGCGATCTTTAAGGGTTTCCACACCGCTTTCTCCGGCCTGAAAACCCTTAGCGTCACCCCTTTTCTTTTCATTGAGAACTGTTTTTCTTTTCGCCTTAGAAATCTATTGACTCTGATATGTGTTATTTGAGAGGTACAGCTGGAGCCCCTTCAGGAGACGATTCGTCGGGATTACATTATTTCAACCGGTATCAGTCGCGACCCCTTACTGATTTCAGGCTGTTTCACCCAACCCGGTCTTCAAATGATGAACCGCTGGTTTTTCCAGGTCTTCTTACTAGAGAGGACCCTTCCCCCGTGATCGCAAGTTCCCTTCCTGATTCCCCACTTTAACCAGTATGATACCTTCTCAGAGGGGACGGATCGTTTTCCTCCTACGGGTGTTAATTTTTTGTGGTCCCATCTCTTTTCTCGTTAGCTTGACCTGGATGGCATATGTCGCCCTTTCCCGACCTTCCACGCCTGGCTAGGGGCATTCTTCCAGAATACTTCTGTGCGTTCTTGTGGTTTGTTTACTTGTGACCATCGATATCCTTGGTTCTTTCATTTACTTTTACCTCTTTCTTGACGGAGTTTTCCCCACCCGTTTTCGCACCCTCCTTTCGAACGGTCTCCTTTACCAGATAGAGATACGACCCCCGCCTTGGACTTTTAGGTTGTGATTTCTCTCGTTGCTCAATCTCTGTCTCCCCCCCTCCTCCGGTCCGAAAAGAAGAGATTTGTCTACTTTTTTTTCGTCGCCTTTCTTCAGCCTGAGTTGTTTGATGTGGATCTTGGCCCCCTCTCTTTCTTTTTTTTTTTCTCGCTATCGGAAAGTTCCCCCCCACAATTTTGCGCCTAACGAATCACGCCTTTTCCAATCCCTTCGTTTGATCGGCCTTGATCTCTGCCTGATACTCTGAGCCCCTCCCTTGACTACCCCCGATTGTTTAAGTGTAGTCCCCTACCCTCCTCCCCCTCGGTTTGAGATTTGTTGACAATTGAGTCGTCTCCCCTCCCTATGGATTGACATTCCCAAACTTCCGCGAGAATCTTTTTCCTTTTCTTCTACTAAAGGAAAATGACCTATCTCCCACTTTTTTGGACGCGCTCTTATTTGGCCCCCACCCTTCCGTCGGAGTTCACTCCGTTAGAAAATGAGAATTCCCTTAGGCCCCCTACTGTCCATATCTAATGAGATTTCCCCCCCCCTATAGCCCCCTTTTTTCATTGTTGAGGTAGAGTTGTTGAGATATCTGTCACCTAGTCCCTTATACCCACACAATTGCCCATACCTCTCCGACTTTTCGGTTCCCATGCAATTCATGGCCCGGTCGAATCCACAATCCGGCCCCCTCACGACACTAGCCGGCCGGAGCCTCATGAACCCCCTTTTATGCCCACTTTCCAGTTAATTGAACCCGCGTACCTGGCTTTACCCCTCTGCGCTGGGGCCCCCGTGTCGTCAACACTCGCCACATCCGAATCGCTTCGTCGCTGACCTATTTCCAGAGGCTGTGCTCTTTTTCCAACAAACATACGCTCTTACCCACCGACTGTCAGACCCCCCATTTCCCTGTTCGTTGATAGATGGCAGTTCCCCGTAATTGGCTTCTCTTTACTCTCTTCTCCTCTCTTTTTTTTTTCCTTATTCCCGCGACTTGGGTTTCATATCTGACACACGAATGCAAAACCATGGTCTCAGTATTGTGTTTCTTCCTCCTTTCTTTGTCAACGGTGGAAAACCTCTGAATTTTTCCGCCTCTCCTTCGTGCTCCCGACTTTTCAGTTCGGCTCCTTTCTCTTATTGGTTCCCCTTTTCTCAGCCGGTCTCTTTCCTGTTCCATGTAGGGTGAATGATTGACCCGATTGCCTTTTAGTCAGTGTTACTCGTGCACGGACTGTTTTGTTACGTGTCCAATGAGCTCTCGGCCTTCCTTCCCGATGTTCCTACCGCCAACTTTCCATTATTGTCAAGAAGTAATTCTTGAGACTTTCCTGTTTTTGTTTTTACTTTTTGTTATTCGCTTGCTATTGTTCCCTTTCCGAGTGATCACACGCGCCTCAGGGTTTTATACTGATCGGGTGACGCTCCTCTTCTTTCTTATATGCCCCTGAGGTAGTCTTTCCCCCTCTCTGACTTGTATGTCTTACTTTCCTTAACTGCTTTTGCACTACGAAAAGCGACCCTTCCCATGCAGGTGTTTTTTTGGTTTTTTCTTTTTGGGGGGTTTACCCCTTTCCTGCCAAACCTACCCCTCTTTCGGCCCCCCGCTTTCGGCCTATTTGTTATGCGGATCCACCCGCCTCCTTTTCTAAGTCTTTATTTCCAATCTCAAGGACTTTCTTCCACCTTCTGGTGAATAAAATTCGTTGTCCAGCTCTTTGATGGCTTTTTGCTCTTCCTTGCCTCTTCCCCCCCCCTTTGGGACTCAAGCCCAGCTTGGCCCGACCTCTTTATTCTTTTTTGATAGAACTTATGGTTTCCGTTAATTAGCAGTTCCCCCCCACCAAACATTCTCACTTAGCACTTGGTTTTCACGAGATTTCCTTGTGCCGACTCCTCCCCCTCCTCATTGATAGCTTTCTTTTCCTCGATATGTTCGTCCCTTTACTCCCCAAGCTCTGTCAAGATTACAACGAACTTCATTCTGGTTGTATGGGCGATCTGCGCCTCGGATCTGCCCCGTTCATGCGTTTGAGAATTTTTTGACTCTTATGCTTTACACTAAAATGTCCCCCCTTCTCCCTTCCCCCATCGCATGGCAATACAACACCCCCTGCGCGCCCCCTAATCTATTCGGTGCATTCTAGAATGGCGGAAAATTTTCCCTCTTCTGAATCCTTTGCAGCGACCCTATGTACCCTCCAAACAGGGCAACAATCACCCTTGAAACGAATCTCTCAATGTAGGTGACGTGATTTTCTACCCGGACCACTGTTGACGCCCATCCATTGATTCTTTTCCCTCTTTCTCGTCGATGAAATTTCCCCCTCATAGATGTTATACCCGGTATAATGGATACAGGTTTTTGACCCCAATCGAGACATCAATGTATTACTCCGACCCTTTAGTTGACAAACAATCTACGTGACCATTACCCTACTCTTCTCTCTTAATTGATAGCCCCCAGCTTATTCAACCCCTACCCATCCTTATCAGCATTCGTCGGCGGCTTCCGCGGAAAGACCTCTCCCCGGTCCCTGTCCTTGAAACACCTTCACGGGTTGAGAATTGGTTTTTATGCCGTACTTGAGAGTGCTCCTATCTTTGAACCCTCCAAAGGTCAAAACCAGAAAACAAGACAGACAGTTCTCTTTTTAATTTATACCTACACAGGTTTTGCAGACCGTCTAACATTCCCACCCGGACAATTCCCTGAAGTTCGATTATTGAAACCATCTCACCGGCGGAGCCTACATGCCACCCCCCTTTTGGTGTACTCAATCGTTTCTCCCTTGAAATTCAGTGTCTATCCAAGGGGTTTTGATGTTTCCGCTATTCCTTTCAGGGCCTACCTAGTTTACTCAGGTAATCGACAAGCCTACGTCTCCCCCTTGAGCTCCTCACTTCGTTCCCCCCATCAGGCCTCTCCGTCTTCCTTTGTTTCCCCTCGAAATAGTCAAATGGTTCGCGGCAGGACTTTGGCTCCTCCCGTTTTCCATTTTTGATGCCTCCCCCCACGTATTTGCCCTGATGTTATTGCTTAATGCCTAAGCTAAAACCCCCTGCATTTTAGAAACCTAGACTGCCGGAAATGCTACGTCTTTAATTTTTTTCCTCATCTTTGAAGTTCCTTCTAAGAGGATCCCCCGCCCCAGCTAGCACTTTTCATTTATCTTGGCGTTCGGAAGCGACTGAAGAATACTTCCCCGATCTAATTTTTCCCGTGGATTTATGGCTGACTAAGCGTGATCAGGGCCGTTTCACACCGTTCCCTTTCCAAGCGTTCGCATTCTAGTTTGTGGAGAAACTTTTTCTTTTTCTCGTAACCCCTTTTTCCTTGCTTTACTTTTTTCCCAGCCGCCCGTTTAGCGTATGAAGGTAAGACTTTTTTCTATCGTTCTGTTTTCAAAGCCTGTGCCTCCCCTCTCGGACAACCCCCTGAGTCATCGATTCCTGTAACCTAATGCGATTAGTTTTTTTTCCTTCCGCTGTTTGGCGTCATTTGTCTGTCTGAGCTCTTTCTACCTGCACATTCCCCCCTTAAGATCTTGGGTACATTCATCTTACTATGAACTCCAATCTTTCAGGCTTAACCCGGATCTCCCCCTCGGCCTTTTTCCCCAATGCTCCTCTTGCGAGGGCTCTTCAGCGTTCCATCGAAAGCATCTCAAATCCTGAAGCCTCGTTGCGAGACTCCCCCTCCCGGCTCGGTTCCCATTTTTTGTTGCTCCCTTCTTTGGAACTTTCGTTCCAGTCTCGTTCAGCTAACGGTTTTCACCGAAGGCCTCTCGCCAATTGTTCTTTTTCCTCACTTTGATTTGATGTCAGCTCCCCGCGGGGAGCCCCCCGGTAGAAAAATTGGAACCTAATCGTTCCCCAACTCTAGCCTTTTTCTCATTCCTCTCTTTAATAATCAATCAGTTTTTGTCTCCCTTGCGTTGTCATTTTTCTTAGTTCAGGAGATTATTTCCCCGATCCTTTCTCGACAAGAATACCGGAGGACCTGTAGCAACCCCTTGAGAGTCCAAACTGATTATCTTTGACCCCATCCAATTTGCACGCTCTCTTGTCGTGCTACTTTTCCGCCCCCCCCCCGTCTATCTTCCCCGAGTCCTCCGGAACTCTCTTTTCCCCCCGCGTCTCATGTTGAGACTTAATAGCCTTCGATTTGCACCGAGTTTTCTTGAGGACTTTTTCGCTTTAAGGCTTTTTTGTTCTCGAGCATATCCTCTTCGCGATGAACCTTCCTTCTTCGCGTTTCTCCCGGTACCTCCCCCCTAGTTTTATATTCTGCTGTGGACCCCAATACGTTCGCTTTCCCTTCATAGCTCTCTTGTATCAAGCTCCCCCCACCAACTCCCCTAATCCCCCTCTATAGGAATTTTCGTACACCCAATCTCCCCCTATGACTTTCCGTGGGCACTTCCAGCTTGAGTCCCGTTTGTCCCACAGGAATCTCTTAGGATGTGCTTCGCGGGTCTCCTCCCTTAGTTCTCTCCTCCTCCACATCCCCACCCTTTCCACGATCTTGCAGACCCGTTTGTTCTCGTGCCAACCTGTGTAACTTTAGTGCGTTTAGGCACTTTTTGAGTTTATTCGGTCTTCTCTCCAGCTACTCTATGAGATATCCCGGTTTTTTTAAGACTATTCGACCTCCCCCCTCCCCGCATGTTTTAGGTCAAGTTCCTTACCCCAAGCGCTCATTTCCGTCTTACTCCCTTGTTTTTGACAATGAAAATGCATTCCCTTTTATTCCCTCCCCCCTGCATTCTTGATACGGCACTTCCGCGTTTGTCTCCACATGTTGGTTCTTCTGCTTATGCCTGATTGAAGGCTACATTTTCGCATAAACTTTTTCCCCTCCCGTTTGCGAGTACTTCTGACCCTATATGCGCTGATTCATTTCAAAGGGTTTCCTTTTCACTGTTTTTTCCTTCTCGCCGTGTGAATGAGAACCTCTGCCGCCCCTCCTTAATGAGGTTTTGTTGTTCCTCCCCCATTCCCTCATTATGCTGACACATCATATCCCAAGTGATGTCCAGAATTCCTTGCTCCCCTGCCCCTTTGCGCCTCCGTCATTCGACATTCGTTCCTTAGCTGTTTTATTAGCCACGCCTTTTTAAAGGTCCCTTGTTGCCTTTAATTTTTTTCCTACAGCCTTTCCTGTGATGAAGGCCCCCCTTCCCCGACCTTTGCTTCCTCGGGTTGTTTCCCTGGTCCTTAAACATCAAGCTGTATGCTCCCCCGACCCCCAGAAAAACTTGCACCGGCTTTTTTTGCCTTTCCGACCATCAGTTTCGGGACCCTCCCACCCCCCCCCTCTGACCATTATTTTTTTTGTCCCCCTTACGATCCCACCTTATCGGAGTTTGCCGCTCTTGTCCCAGTGACCTTTCCTGTTTAGTGGCTCGCGGACCATTGCGGCGGTCCCTGGGCAACCACACAACGTTCCCTTTAAAAATTATGTCCCCGGAGTCTCCCTCTCCCCCGGCCAGCCGGCCCCGAGCCTGCTCGGCTGTCTTCCAAGTCTGTAGCCACCTAGTCCAAAAATAATTGTCCTTTCTTTCGGGTGTTCTTTTTTTGGTCTTTGGTTAACCTTTTTCTTTTTCTCTGATTTTTCAGTATAGTCTCTATTTGCCAGGCGACTGTTCCACGTACGGTCTGAAATCTCCTCCGACTCTTCCCTGCAGGATTGGGTTCTTAGTCCCCCTCACATTCTGAGTTCTCCGAACTTTTTATTATTTTTTATTCCCTTGATTAATTGTGCATACTCCAAACTGTTCTTCAAACGCTGAGCAACTGTTAAGGAACGCTCTCTCCCACCCCGCCCCCCTTTCCCATCTGGAATTTAGGTGGTAGAGTTGCCTTCGCGTGGTTCCCCCGAAACATCTCTGTCGCCAACTCCCCAGCGATGCCAGTTAACGCAGTTCCGTCAATGCTCGGAATTGTCGCTCTTCCTTGGCGAAGTCAAATGCTTATTTCTTTTTTTTTTGTCGCGCGAGAGGCCCCCCCATGCGATCATCGCCCAGTAGAGTTTCTTTTTCTGCAGATTGCTCGTCCATTTGGAACTCTCCTGCCTGATAGTGAGCACATCCGTTCTCGAGAGCGGGTAATTCCCAGATGCATCAAGTTTTTCTTTCCCCAATTATCTCGCCCACTCAAGCGGAGTTTCCTGCCCCACGAGTCCGAGCCGATCGACCTACAGTTTGCGTTTGTTCTAGAAAATCCCTCCATATGGTTTTCCGGTGATTATTACCTTCCTTCCCCCCCCCCCCCCCCCCAGGTTCTGAGTTAAGAAATTTCTACCCCCCGTCTGCCCCCCCCTTCGTTTCCTTTCTGATCTCCTTTTAATCTCCTCAAGAGCGCTCACCCCTTCTTCTCAGAACCCCCTTTTTTTCTAATTTTCGAGCCGTTAGAGTAATGGGATCTAGCGCACATTTACCCTCGCCTTTACCCCCCCCGTCTCACCCCCAATGTACGTTCTCGGGTCCCCTGATGATAAATGCAATTCTCCTTTCGTAAATTCCGGGCAACGAGCGAGCTAAAGAACGTAGCCTTCTTGACGACTTATCTTTCCACCCACTCTCCAGCCTCATTCCCACCCTCCGGGGTAATTTTCACCGGTTACCCTCAAGCCCCGCTGGCCCGCCCCTTTTTTGACAAACAAGGGGAATACCTGACCGCCTTCCCCTCACCCAGGACAGATCGCTTCGACTCCCCGACTTCGATTGCTGCCAAACGACTTGATTCGAAGTTAACGTTTGTCCCCCCTTCCTGAACACCCCCCCTGACTGACCCAAATGGTTGTAAAGTCGTGATCTCTGGACTTCTTCACCCGATTGTTCCGATCTCCTTTCTTCTCTCCCTACCGTTGTGTTCATAGATCTCGCTCAATTGCCGAAGATCTCCCCCTTTGCCCCCTCCAATGTTCAACCTTATTAAGTATTTGGTACGATGAGGTGGACACCTTTGAAATTAGTGCCCATCCTCTGCATCGTTAGAATTAGTCTGTAGGGGTTTAAGAGTCCGTTCTCACCTTCAAAGGTACCCTTCCCCCCTCTTCTTGGACTTAGACTTTAGCCCGGGCACTAACTTTCCGAGTTGCATCTCTGTAGTGTGTTCATTGGTTGGATCCTTCTCTAATTGAGCTCTCTTCCTTTCTTGCTTTCCTTTTTCACCCAAATGAATTGAATGTAGAAGCCGACCCCCCCCTCTTCCTCACGGTCCGGTTTTATTTTGCCTTTGTCCCTGTGCACGATCCCTCCGCGACCTCTATTAGAAAATTGGGGGGTTCGCCAGATCTTTCTTTTTTCGACCCGCGTTCGGATCTGGACATCTGTTCGTTTGCCTCCCCCTTTCCTTCTTATTATCCTTTTAATGCCACTATCTCCCTTGAGTCTCAGAAATCCTCGCCCTTCCCCCCTTCGAGGTTTTCCCCTCATTTCAGTCTGGGAAGCACCCCTCCCCCCCTCCCCTAGTTGCGGGACGCTTGGTATTGAGGATCCAAACGCCCCCTCCCGAGTGCGCCGAATTGGCCCCCCCTGATTCCTCGGCTTTGTTATACCCTTCCCCCCCTTTTATTTTCATTAACGTGATTCGTTCATTGCTCAGGCTTTCCAACTTTTTGCCGTTCATCTGAAGCCGAAGATTGGCCCTTCTCGCATCGATTAGTTTGATGATAGCCCCTTGCCTTTTTTGCCCTTGCGCCTACAAAAACCACTATCAACTTTCCTTCAAGGCTTGATCTCTCTTGAAGACCCGACTCCGACGTCTGTGCCTCCTGGCTTGCCCACGTTTCTACTCCCCCAGACTCCTCAAGCTTCACCTGAATCCAGATGTTTTTTCGGTCGCCTCTCTGCGCTCGTGAGCGCGTTGCATCTCGCCCGTTTTTATTCGGCACTGAACTTAAAAATAAAAATTACCCCCCCCCTGCCGTCCCCCTCGCCATGTCGCACCTCAACACCCCCCCCCCCCTCTGAAGCGACGATGTCGGAGGGGATATATTCCTGTGACCCCTTCCCCTTCCTCCTCCGATGTGCCTCGTCCCCAGCTTAAGCACCAAATTCAAGCCAAACAACCCGGACCCCTCATGCGGAACCGCTTCACGTGCCAAGTATGGTGCACTTAGTTTAGAAAAGTTTGGTACGGCCAGCTCAGTCTTTTTTTCTCCCCCTTGCTGGCTCATTATCCTGACTCCCCTTTCAAATCCCCTAGATGTTCTTGGTATCCTTTCTACCCGTTACAGTCCCTCATCCTTGGTTCCCCCCTCTCAACCAGACAGTGGCTGGAACAATATGGTGCCCGAAGAAGATCTCTTACTTGTAGTACGCTGGTCCAGCACATCTTATCCCCGGGCCGATGGTCGGCGTCGTTGTCGACGAACCTATTCTCTAGCCTAACTCTACCGTTTGTAGAGCCGTTGTTTTTTCGTCAGAGCCGCTTATTTTTAATCCACAGGCCAAAACGATTCACGCTGAAAGTTTACGTCCCCCCCCCGCCCCGTTGGCTGAAGCCTTCCCGTCCCCCAAGGTCTCCAATGCGTTCTATTCTTTTTCACGGAAGGTCCGTCCTTTTCGCAACGCGTTCTGCTGCCTTTGCATGCGGTGGTAGAAAGGGAAAATCGATGTTTCCGCGCCCTATTGTCAAAGGGCATACCCCCCCTCCCCAGTTCATCTCTCCTACTGTGGATCATTCTCTCGAAACTAGTTTTATTTTTCCCCCTTCCCCCCAGAGCCCCTCCCTGCCCGCAAATAGGCAAGGTCGCTTCGTGAAGGTCTTTTTTGTTGATTTTCTCGCAGGTGGTGCCAGGGGTCCTTGGAACCCAAGTTCACGCTTTCTTTTCAATTATACAAGGAAAAGCGTCTTACCCCCCACGCCATGTTCAGATGCCGTACCCTCTCCCTTCTTTTGCTGTACACCCAACAAGGCTCATCTTTTCGACAGTTCGTCATTCCCTTTGCGTCAACTTTTTGCTCACGCCGCTCGCTTTATTTCCTCCATCGTCTTTGCCGGAATCGGACGGTAACATAGCGATTTCCCTCGTATCCTCCGACTCTCACCCAATTTCTCAACTCGACCTTCACGGAAACCATCCCGTTAGCTATGATACAACCGTTTTGGATTTTGTACAGTTTGACCATGAAGACCCTCCTTAAAAAGTCCTGCCCCCCCCCTCGTCAAGAGTCCTAGCTCCTGTCCCTCATTCCTATCGCTTGCTGTTTAAATAATTCCAGTTCCAGATGCGGTACTTTAGAAGATTCCGCGAAATTTGCCTTGGTATTCCCCTCTCCTATGGTCTTTTACTTCGGCGTGGTTTGGCGCCTTCTGTCAATACAAGGGAGATTGACCTCCCTCCCAAACCTGATTTTTTCCCCCTAATCATGAAACTCCTATTTCGTTCATTCCGTCACCCGTCCTCCCTTGAAATACGTCCCTCTGAAACGTCCACTCCCACTATTTTTTCCCTTACCCATCCTCTGACAGCCGGTTCCCTCCCCCTCCTTTCGCCCCGCGACCTTTTCCTTCTCCTTCCCCCTTTTCTCTACTTAGCGTTCACGTCACTTTCTCCCGAATAATATTTGGTGTCCCTACGTTCATGATCGCTGTTCAATTAGGTTTCCGCTTCCCTCCCCCCCCGATTGAGTATCTTCTACTGTCGTCTTTGCCATACCGGCGACCCATTTAGGACACCACGCTTCTTCCCATGAGACAGCTAGGGCTTCTCACTTTCTCTCTTCCCCTTCCCCCCAGATTTTCTGTTGTTGAGATCTTTTTTAGCCGAGGCCCTTTTTCGCGCACTTTTCCTCCATTATCGGTGAGAAAGGGTCAGCCTTCTTCCCCCTTCCTCAGGAGACCTCCCTTTCTTTTTCGCCAATCCTCTCTTAGTCTGACCATCCCGTCTTCACCTCGCTTCGGTAGGCCTGCCTTTTTCCACCAAGATCCTCTCCCCCCGACCGTGGACACGATTATGCTTTCAAGTTTTTTTTCGAGCAAACTCAAGCGGAATTTATGACCTGCCGGCTTCGATCGTTTCGGCTCTAGGATTGTTTGACTAGTCGGGATGGCGTCCGCCTTGAGACTTCCTCCTCTCGACATGTTGCAAGGCGGCGTATCCTTTGTCTTCCGGACGGACCCGCCATATGCGTTTTTATTTTCTTTTCCGAATTGCTTTTTTCCTTGCAGTTTTGTCCCCCTGGCTCCTACCTGCAATCAAGCCAACCCCCACCCTCCGATGGCACCTCTCCCTTCTTTCCCCATCTCGTATGCGTAAGGACCTGGTTCCCCCCTGTTCAAAATCAATCTATTCTTAGATGCTCACTCTAGCTGCTCGCCTTGCGGTCTTTGTTTAACTCATTCTCACTTTTGTCCGAACCAACTCCGGGTTCCCCCCTAATTTCCTAATTTGTCTCGTGACGACGTCACGGTCTAGTTTCGCCAATGTATCGATATGATAACGCCCTATTTCTCTCCTCTTTTTCTTTTGACGTCCGATTCCCCCCGCACCCCCTTTTGAGGTCTCCCTTCCCTCGAGATAGAGGTCGGTGCTCAATGATCCTTCCACCCTCAATATGATGCCCCCCTGATTGTTCAGTAAGCAAGCCTGTGTCTTCGCGGGTTGTCTAAAGTGGGGATGCTTATTGTACTCCTTGCCTACTTCTCTTATTAATTTCAACATGGGTCCCAGCCCAGCTTCCCAGAATCCTTCCCCTCCGCCTCTTACTCCCTTCCCATTTTTCCCGCATTCTCGGGATGACCCCCTTTTGAAGCTTTGAAAGTTTCCTTCCAAACCCATCTCTCTTCCTTCTTTTTTTTCACCGATTCTTTTTGATATTCTTATGTCTTCTGTAGTCCTGAGAATGAGTTTAAGCAAATCTCACATTTATTCCTCAATTTGATTCCGTCCCATAAATCAAGGTTGCGCAGTCCGTTTTCCCTTACCTTTCGCTCTTCTCTTTTTCTCTGCGTTCTAGGATTGAATTCCCTTTTGAGAGTTCTCACCTTCCCTACGCGGATGTCGCAAACTTCTCTCCTTCGTGCTTTTTCTTTTTCTAAACGCTACTGCTCATGACCCCGCCCCACCTGACCATCTCCCGTGCCAGACGACCCGATTAATGTTTCGGAAGTTAGTCAGCTTCCAAAACTGATTCTATTGCCCGATGTAATCTTCTTTTTCTGCGGTCCACTTACTATTCAATTTAAGAGATAGTTCCTAAGTCCCCTATTTTTTCCCCCCCCACCAAAGTCTGGTCGTTGCTCGACCCTGCCTCGGCAGGTTAGGCCCAAGGACCCCCCCCCCCTGACCTCCGTTAAAGTAACTGTTATGTTATGTCCAACGCGTCTTCGAGGCTTCCGCGTTCTCTCCCCCGCCGGCTGTAACTCAACTTGTCACCCCTAATAGAACATCCTTGGCCGTGAAGTCTCATAGAGTTTTGTGGGGTTTTTGTTTGGCTTGTTACATGTCGCTCTCTTCTGTTATTCCTCTTACCACAATGGGCACATATTCCCACCCCGCAGTCATATCGTCCAGACAACCCAACCCCTCTTTTCTCGGATCTCTGGGTTTTCTTTTTCTCCCACGATTTATACTTCTGGTAAATTGATTTGGAACGATTTAAATATGTTGCCCACACCTGGTTCTCCTACAG
>Ga0179593_1281744_pt1 | contig 28729 bp, 49 predicted proteins | sample CZODoug2_1_08_16_FD_185931 | JGI IMG/M metagenome (GOLD analysis project Ga0179593, IMG submission 185931) | Vadose zone soil fungal communities from Angelo Coast Range Reserve, California, USA - CZODoug2_1_08_16fungal (PacBio error correction) | ecosystem: Environmental > Terrestrial > Soil >... | reverse complement strand
AGCTTCCCCTCCTCAACCGTCCAAATTTCTGCCGGAACAATTTCAGATTGTTGTGACAATGCTATGTCCGACACGTTTTGACCCAGCAGCGTCCCGAACTGTTTCTCCTTCACATTACCAATTAAGGCACCAACCGCTTTTTTGCTATTCTTTTGACCCTGTAACTTTGCGATGAGCCGGGTTACTCTCCCATTTTCCTCCCAGCGATGACCGCCGTCCGGCTCCCAAAAGCTCCCTCGATCCAATGAGTTCTGACCGAGTTCCTTTCTGAAAAAAAACCGGTCAGGGGGGTCCCAGACCCCACACTTTTTCTAAGAGGGACACCGCGTGCTTTTTTAGAATTTTCTCCTAATTTCCTAGTGTTGATGACACAGGTCCCCCGACCCTTCACAATTTCAGCCGTTACCGTTTGTGATTGCTAACCCCGTTTTCAATACAGCATCTTTCCCGTTCTTTTGAAGAACAAAAACCGTTTCTTCGATACCCCCCTCTCCTCTGGCGTGCATACATCACCACTGGCCGAGTCCTTCGCCGCCCTCTTTGACGGCAATTTGGCCAAGGACCCCCTCCTCCAAACCAAAATCCGCCAGCACCAAACACTTCCCAGTAGTTTTTTGCCCCCGATTTTCCTTCGGTGGTGCGCCAGCCTTCCCTGTTAGTTGCGACCCGTTGTTAATTCAAAGCAGGTCCGCACACTGCGCTTCCAGGTGTGAGCTTTCTTATCTGCAGGCTGCCAAATCTCCTACACTGCCTGACACTTTCCAGTGGCCGCACATTGAAATTCGGTAAAATCCTGAAGTTCGTTGCCCCTTTCCAGTCATGCTTGTCCAAACCAAGTTCTTGCAAAGATCCTCAATTGAGGGCCCGGCCCGTACTGAGAACAAACGGTTCCAAAACGGAAAGACCCCCCCCTGAAGGGTGTTCCCAACCTTATCCGTCTCCTTTCCAAGTTCCGGCTTTTTTGATTTTTGTTCCACGTTTAGGAAATGTCTCCTAAGCATCTCCACTCTGCGGGACCTACTGTTTCAACCGTCCACCCTGTCGTTTCTTCGTCCCGCCGGGAATAGTCCCAAAGTCAGCAGTTTTTTGCTCTTGAAGAAGGTTTTGTGCCTTGACCCCATCTTTTTATGTTTTAGAGAGATGATAAAAAGTAAACCGACCCTGGTCCTCCCCTCTCTTTTTTCTTTCCCCTTCGCTGTGAAAGATTTCCTTCCCGAATGGGGCCTCCCCACTTTTTTTTTCCTGCTTTTTGTCGTTCCCGTCCAACCAATGGGGGGTTTTTTTTACTTTGGTGAACGCTTTCATTTTCCCCGTCGCCCGTCCCCGGTAGGCTTCTACATTTTCTCTCATCGTTCTTTTTCTTTCATCTCGACCAATGCTTCTTGCTCCCATATCTAAAGGACACTCCTTGTTCTGTCATTTCTTTATTGAAAACGAGCTTTTGCATTCCCTTTTCCCAAGGGGTTTTTTTGATTTTTTCCGCCTTTTCCCCTCCCTCTTATGAATCTTAACCCCTCCTGGACCGGGCCGTCTGTGCTTCCGCCGCTCATTCTGGTTGTTTCCGTGCGATTCTCCTTACCGCTTTTTCCTCTCTTTCGACTGATTCGCACCTTGCCTTTTTTACTCTCGTGTAATCTCCTCCATAAATCCTTAACCGCCTTTTCAACCCGACAGGAGAATTTTAGCCTGCGGAGGTGCTTGCGGTGGTACTACGGCTTGCAAGCGGTTTTTTTTTTTTTTGCCTGATACTTTTTTTTTGATTTCACATGGCGCACCGCAGATAAATATCAAGTCAGACTAGGCTTAGTTCCTTCTCCCGTGTCGATTGAACTCTTTTCTGCATTATCTTTCCTTCCCATCTCTTCTTTCCAACTGTATTCCAGGGTTCTTTTTCAAGACCCTGGTTGAAGTATCCCCCCCCCCCCAAGTAAACATTTACGCTCACGCGATGTTTTTTTCCTTTGTTGCCTTCTTCCCTTTTCCCCCCGTTCCAACTTTTTTTTTGATTTTCTTTTTTGCGTTCCTCGCCTTCAAGTTCTCGCCCAAGCCAAAGAGACCACATCTGATCTTCTTGTTTGCAACCATTTCCCCCTTTGCCTCCTCGCCTAGTAGGACGGGCTTTCCCCCCCATGAGTTCTCCTTGCCCACCACTGAGACTGACTTCCTTCCTCCAGGAATGCCCAACGAGCTTTTCTCCCATTAACCCTTTTTTACTTTGTGCTGAGCAGGTCGGCCTTCCTGCAGTTTGATGAGTCAAGCGCACCTCAGGGAATCCATGCCTCCGGGAAAAATGACCGTTCTTAAAACCAGCCCCGTTTGTCAAGGAACCCCCCCCCGAGGGGAAGATTACCTTCCGTGACCCTCGCTTCCCCCCCTCAAACCCACCCTTACCATCCCTGCGTTCTTTGGACGTCTGGGTTCCCACCCTTTTCACCACATTCTTTTCCTCCTTTTGCGTTCATTGCCCTGCGGTTTCTTTTTTTTTTCATTAGTCACGTCCTTACTCTGTATTCCTGCAAGCTCAATTTACCACGCTTAACACAGAACGAAGGACAAGTCTCTCCCTTCGTTGACCAAAACGCCAGGAACCTTCCTTCGCGTCTCATTCATAATCCTTCTTTTTTACCCTTGTCGAGATATTATACCCCCTTCGATACGCCCATCATTACTTCGAGACGTTTTCTCGTCTCAAACTCTTTCCGACACTGCTTTTTGACTCTTTGCAGCTCTTGGGTCCCTCCGCCCCCTTCAGAAGGCATTACGTAAGAAATGCTCTACTGGTGAAGGGTTTAACAAGGCCCCCCCTATGGACTCCATTTTCCTCCGACTTTCCTCTCTCCATCACCCGTTCATTGACTTATGCTGGGTCCCTTCCTGTTTTTGATCGTGAAAGCTTTCCGTTCGTGGTACGTCCACCACGTAGGTTCCCAGGTCGGCCTTTCCTCAAACCTGGAACCTTCCTCTTCTTTTGTGAAGTCTTCTTTCCATCTATATAAAAACGTTTTTTTCCCCCCACGCGCAGCACAATCCCCGGCCCTTCCGATCTATTCCATTTTTTCTGGTCTGCCACTTGCTTCTTTAGTCCCCCCCCCGTCGGACCACACCTTTCTGGACGCCCCGCCCTTTTTTTTATCCTACACCCCGACCCGTCCGTGACTCCGACTCCTTTCCCCCGTAGTTTCTCTCGTTGCAACCGTACCGACGGCAATATTTTTTTTTTTCGCCACGGCAAGATTCCGCGTGATTTTTCATCCCCATGACCAGCTGAAAGGCTTTGTGTGATCTTCTCCCCCCTGCTCACAAGTCCTTCGGAATTTCTGTCTTTCACGGTCCACTGTATTTTCTTTAACGTGCGCCCTTTTCTGGGCTTGAGTCTTCTTGGACCCATGGAAAGGTTTATGATTTCCGCAATTTTTTCTATGGTATTTGTCCTTTTTATCGGGTCTCTACCGATAACCCACAGTCCTCATCGAACTTTTTTTTTTCCCCGCTGCAAGGAGTGGTCCTCAGCACGTGGTTGCAACGGTTGACTTATGTCTGGAGTCGCAGTGGTTCCTTGAGGGTCACCGATCTTTTCTTCTTCTGCCTTCTCCACACATTTTGAGTAGGGGCTTCGCAAAACAAGCGCAAACCTGCCCTGGAAGCAAGTTTCCATTTGTTGCGCATCCTTGCCCAATTCTTGAAAGTGAAGTGTTTCCCTCCCCCCTGGAGATTCCCCCCCCGGTCGTTTTCCTCCTCTCCGTCTTTGTTTTTTTAGGGATAGATTCAGGGTGGGTCTCCCCCCTTTTTTTTTTTTAACTGGTCCGTCAGCTTTTGATTCGCTCAACAACTTCCCTTTTTTTCTCCCTGTTCAGTTGATATTTGTGTTTGGCTAGGAAGAAAATGTGGAAATCCTTGTTTTTATTCGCTTTTCCGGGCCTTATCTTTACCCTTTCCCCTCTTCCCCCTGACTGCGATCCCCGCCCAGAAATTTTGATGCCCTTGTCCAAACTGTGACACGTTTTCCTTTACTGGAGTAGTCCCCCAAAGTTTTGATGTACGGTTTTCCCCTTTTTGATCCGTATTCGCCCCTTTTTCCCTGCTGGCAAAGGCCACTCCCCCCCTTGCGGATCCCTGTCTGGCTGGACTATGATATAGCCGAAGAGGCGCGCGACCGAAGCTGGGTTTTTCCCCTGGTAATCTGCTCCTCAAGGCAGTTTTTTCCCTTTCTAGAACAGCAACACCAGCCTGTCCCATATGGTAGGGACCTTGCACCATCAACGCGATTTTTTTTGGGTCTATGATTTTTTTTTTTTCGTAGTTTCCTTCCCCCCCCCCGTGACTATTGAGCGAAATTCCGTCGAGTAGCTCCGCGTGAGGGTGAGTTGGTGGGACCGCGCTCCCCGTTTCAACCAGCCCCACGTGATAAGCTCTTTCCAGAACTTGGGTGTCTTTCTTTTCCCTTGCACACCCCAGTTTGATAAATGTGGGAAACGTCAGAGGGCCATTATGAAGGGGACGGTTGCTGCCCTTTTCCCCGGTGACTCGTTTGGTAACCTCTTGACCCCCCCCCCTCCCTTTATTTCGATCCCCGGAATTTTTGCGCATCTGGAAATGACTTGATGTTGAGCGGCCTCTCGGACTATGAGCTCCCTCTTGACTTTTTCCTGCCCCCTCTTACTCTCTGTTCTTAGGTTCTGATGTAATGCGCCCTGGCTTTCGTTCTCATCCGGTTGCCGTGACCTGCTTTGTGACCCGAAGAGGCCCGTGGCGTCTCATCGTGGCAGGATCTAAGTTCTCATCTTCATCGCCCCCTACGTTTTAAAAAATCGGTCTTACCTACCTCTTCTCGATCCTGTCTGGTGTTGAATTTGTTTTCCCTTGGTACGAGAATTTTATGAGAGTACTTTGGTCCCTCGGGTTTTTCTTTTTTTCTCTTTCTCTGTCATCCTTGTTTCGGTCCGTATCCATGCCTGCCCTGGTTCCAGGTCGACTCTCCTCCACCTACCTGTTTGTGCGTTTTCTCAGCCTTTCCACCTCCCTCAGCTGGTGTATGGGATTTGTATCTAACTAGGTATTCACCCCGTCCTTTTACCTTCGGGTACTTTTTTCAGATTTCTCTTCCTTCTTTTTGCCCAAACTGTATTTGCCCTTTTCATCATTGCGGTCGCGATTGCGGCGGCTAGATCCCTTCCTTCGGCCTATGTAAACTTTTTTTTCACCCCTTTGTTTTCCTTCTTCCTTTCCTCTTTTCTTCTTCTTTTTTTTTGGCCGGGACCTCTGCCCTCAGCTGAAGCGCTTCCGTCATGGCGCGTTTCATTGGAAAAACTCTCTGCCTCTCGGTTTTTCTTACTTTAGAATTTTGTAGCGAAGTTTTTAAAGCCATGAATCCCTCCTTCTCTTGACCGTCTGGTGACATGCACACAAGGTTCCTCCCCCAACTGAAGCGTGCCGCGTAAAGCTTTCGTTTGCTTCCCTACCAAGATGGTTTTGTTTTTATTAAGCATCCTCGTCTTTCTTTTAAATAGCTCCTTCGAAGACTGCCGCCACGTCGTGTTCGACGGGACGGCCTTTCCTTATCAGGAGAAGGCGTGCAGATACCCTTATCTGCGACGGTTTATTTAAACTCCAAACTCTCCTCCACCAAACCCCCTACTACCTGATGCTTGTCGGAACCATGAGGGTCATTACGGATTAATGAGCGTTCTGGTGGGGAACCGGCTTCATTTTACTTCTCGTAAAATGTTATATTCCACCTATCCCCCCCCTGTTCCCCCCTAAGCAATCTTTCAAGCGGCTCTGCGGGATAATACACAGCGGACATGTGCACACTACCCAGCGGTTAGGACCAAGGCCAGTTTAGTCCCGATTCTTCCCTTTTTAGCTTCTCCTCTCTTGGTTCCTTTCCCCGGTAGATGCCCATTACCGCAGTATTCCCCGACGCGATTTTTTCAAAACGGTGTTAGTTCGACCTCGAACTTTATGTTTTTTATTTTATGCCCTCCGTTCGCTATGGTTCCCCTCCTCTTGCTTCCTCTAGTTCTCCCCTGAGCCCCCCAGGTTATTCCCAAACGTTCCTTCCAGCTTTGCGTTCAAATCCCTTGGTGGATTTGTGACCTCTTCACTTCCCCATTTCCGGGCCTTTCCTTCATTCATTTTTTCGTTTCCGTCTTAAGATCAGAGGCCCCCTTTCTGTTATTTTTCACTTTCCCCTTCGCTCTAAGACCCAGTCAAACTTCGCCCATTCTATCCGGCGCCCCAATATCCCGAAAGAAGAGAAACCCCTTTGTCCCTTGTTTATTCCAGGCCCCCGATCCCGTTTAAACCTCCATTTTAAAACCCCGGTTTTTTCCCCCCGTTTTTCCAGGGGGCCCCTCTCAACCTGCTGAGTTGATGCCCTGACGCTCTCTGAAACTTTCCGTACCGGACAGTAAACCTCCCTGTAATGGTCAAGTGCTTTTTTGTTACGTGCTGGTTGATTCCCGTTTTTTCCCTTTTTATGCAGTCTTATGGGAGGACGTGCGCCCTCAATGGGAATCGAAAGTTTGGGGCCGTGACCCCCCACCCCCCTCCCCCCCCCCCAGCTGCTGGAAAGGGACGTTTCTTTGCCCCCAGAATTTGAGGCCAGATTTTTTTTCCCTCCGTTTTGCTGGGTCACTCCCCCCCCCCTTTCTTTCACGTTAGCCCATGTGTCCCTCACGTTTCATTGAGTAGGTAGCTGCCATGTTTTTTTTCACGACGATTCAGACGGCCCTTATTGCCTTCTTTTGCGAAAATTATCCTCCCCTTTTCTTTATTCGGATTCCCTTTGAGCAACAAGCTTTCCAGCGCGTACGGGTTGGTTTGGAGAAACCCAAGCTCTCCCCTCCTGGCCGCTATCTTGGGGGACCCCAACCTTTGTTTCCTGTGCTCGTTTGTTTTGCTCATGTCACTTGTAAGGGGACACCTAGTCAAAGATTTTCTGCGGCCAGGAATATTCAATTGTTTTTCCCCCTCCGCCCCACGTCTGATATTTTGTTTGCCCCCACGGTTTTAGTTCTCCGGCCGTCCCCACTGCTGCTGATGTGGCTGTTTTTTTTTTTAATAGCAACGAATCAGAATTTTAATTGGACCCTCGTTTCAAGTGTTCATCCCCCATAGGCTTTCTAGCCCGGCGCCTCCCCCTCGCTGTTTTGTTTTCATTTGACCGCACGGGTCCCCAAGCTTCTTTTTTTTTTGCGAACGTAAACGCCCTTTTTCCCTTTTGCTCCTCTGGCTTTCTCCTTTCGGCCTGTAATCTTTGGCGTCACTGCTGACAAGAAAGCTCCTCCGAACCCTTGCGTTTCCCCCGCTCAGCGCCTCTTTTTTGGGCGTACTGTTTACTTTCCGTTTTCCCCTCTTTTTCTGCGCTTGCTTTCTGTTTACAATATGAGGGTTTGATTGCCGATAATTTTTTCCCAGCCATATGTCGCCCAGACCCTTTTTTTTTCGGTTCCATCCCTCCTTCGGCGGAAATTCGTTTCGTTGCCAATTGGTCGGTCTGGATTAAAAAGGACCCCCCGCTGCGTCTCTCAATGAGGTTTTTTTTATGTTTCATTCATAGATTCCTCTTTCCTCTTTCTCTTATTTTCTCGCTAAACAAGGTTCCAATGTCCATGTATCTTTTCCATTCCTTGTCCCTCAGCTGTTTATAATCCGGCGTCCCTTGCGTGGCCACACGTTACTCCCCTTTCAACCCCTTTCCCGATTTTCGCCGCCCTCACAGACTGTTTTCCATACGAAAGGCCTGCCGTACATCATCTTGGAGCTCCCCTTTACTTTTCCCTATCCGTGCCCATTTCTTCCTTCTTGTGGACCCTGCATGCTAATGAATGGTATGCGTTTTTGGCCGATACTTATCTTTCTTTTTGTTAAAAAAGCATCTGTCTCCGCTCCCCCTACGATGGCCTTAACCCCACAGGGAAAAGACTTTCGGCCGTGGCAGATTTACAGAGTAACTTTTTTCTTCTGCTGGCTTGATTGCCTTTTCTTCCCTCCTTTTCAACCCTCTCGGTGACCTTTTTTTTTTCCACTACTTTTCCCGTTGCGCCATGAAAGCGCTGTCCCACCGTCAACTGGTAGTTCTCCTTTGCCCGGGTTTTCCCCCATTCCTGTCCTTACGTGGACTTGTCTCCTCCAGCGAATGACTCTCATGGTTCTAAACTGGCGTTTTTTTATCTTTTGACCCTTTCCCTCAGACCTTTTTTGTTGTGGTTCGTCTCTCAAAAATAATTTCTCTTTACCATAAGCATTAATTTCCCCATGATTGTGCGAACTTTCCTCGAAGTTTTAGTTTCCTCCGGGTCTTTTCCCCCCCCCCCCTACAAGTTTCGTTAAGTTAAGCTGTTAATGGATTCCCTCCAGTTGACTGGAACTTTCCCCGGTCCGTTTTGCTCTTTTTTTTCCTTTCTTTCCACAGGCCCTCCCCCTCCGCAGTCCTTCTCCCCTTTCGGTTCGAATATCCGAGAATCTTCCCTTCCCCCTCCATCGTAGGGCGACATGAGCAGATGCTCTTCCCCTTTTGTCTCCTATTGTCTTTTTCAACCACCTTTCCGACCTACGAGGAATTCTGGTCCCGCTTCAAAGAAATGGGCGACTTTCCGTCTTGACCTTTATTGATTTTCGCAGATTCTGACACTCGCTTTCTTGAGGATGTGTTTCTTTTTAAACGGCAATGATCGTTCGGTCCCCTTTTTTACGTCCCCCCCATTTTCTTCTTTTTCCATAGCCCCTTGTGTCCGGTACTTCGCTTGTTTTCACGCCGGTCCCCTTTTTGAAGCAGGGAATTCTCCCCTCTTTTCAAGTTTTTTCCCTTTTTTGCCCAATTCATTCCCCCTTGGTTCCTCCCTACCCAGCAATACACTGAGAAGAAGAGTCTTTGAGCTCTTCGCGAAACCCCCATCCCCCAAAACAAGCGATATTTAGAGCCCCCAAGCGATCCTGGGCCTCATCACCGACCCCATGGAACAAGCCGACTTTCGGACCCCAAGTCGGTAGTTTCCGACTTCACCCCCCCTGACAAATTGTCTTCCCTTTTTTTCCCCCCTTAAGATGGCCCTTGTGCCCCCATTTGATCGGCTTCAAGCTCCCTCAATTATTTTTTTCCCTAGCCTTATTCAAGGCAGGTTGACTCCTGAACCCCCCCCCTTCTGTCCCCCACCTCCCTCGGGCTGCGTTTCGCTTGGAACTAAATTTTCTGATGCTTTCGTCCTTCAATTGCGCCTCGATTACAGCCGCAATTTGGGGAAACAAGCAATTCCGATAACCACTGATCCTCTTTTCAAGTCTCCCCCCAGGTCCCCCCCCGCCGCTGGGTGACTCAGAAACCTTTTTATTTGAAGAGACACCTGGCGTGCTGCTCGGTTTTTCTTTCCGATTGTGATTCCGTGGTGCCCCGCCAGGGCCCATTTTGTTGGATCGCGCCACTCCCTCTCCATCAGTAGAATTTGGTCTGCTTCGACAGTGAGTAACTTCATCAATTTTTTGTATTCACCCCCCCCCCTTCCCCTCCGTTCTTCCCCCCTTCCCCCCAATTTTCCTCCTTCCTTCGCCGTAAATTGACGGATTTTCACCACTGAAGGCCATTTCTCCCCCCCCCACCCCCCCAACAGAAGAAACGTCCCCACCAAAGTCCTTGACCTTCCTTCCTGAAATCCCGGCTTGGTGCGCCATTGCCCTTCCTCGGTACTTTGCACCCTTCCTACACCTTCGTAAGCCCCCCCCCCTTTTCTTCCTTTTTGTTCTCTCTTCTCCCCTGACTGACTTCCCCCAATCGATTTCCCACTGTCATGCTACCCAGTGTCGCCCCTTTTTCCCCTTACCATTGTTTCCCCCCGCCACGACCTCTTCTTACCCCAGGTGCGCATTTTCCAAAAAGTACTCCATTTGAGTCGCCCAATCTATTCCCCGGCCCCTAACGACCTCCCAATCCCCCCCCCACCTGAACCTTCCGAACCTTTTTAAAACAGACCGACCTGACTTCAGTTCTGGTTTCATTTTCTTCCAGGTTCCTCAAATGGCTCCCCCAGGCTTTTTCCTTTATCTGTTTTCCCCCGTTCACTGTTGAAAGTCCTCCAAAGTGTTTTTTCTTGACGTTTTTGTTTCCCAGATTTTTTACCTAGACACCAGTCAGCCTTTCTAGGGCTTGCAGTCTTTTCTGTCTGCTTTTGGGATTTTCTTAGGATGCTTTTACTTAAAAGGCCCTCCCCTTTTCCCCCCCTCATTTCGAATTCTTCAAGCGCTAAAGGCCATGGGTCTCCTCGTCGCTTGTGGTGAGATTTTTCCCACCGTTCCAACCCTTTCCATTTTGGATTTTGCAGTGTTCCTTTTGACCAGGACGGTTCGCTTCGCAACCTGACGGATTCCATCACCCCCTGCGACCCTCTTCCCTCCATCTTTCTTGCCGTCCTGATCCCCTTTTCTAACCTTCCTTTCGCCTTGACGTTGCGCTTTTCCCCCACCCGCGCTTGGTTTCCTCAGTCCTCCAAGGGGAACCTGACCTCTTCCCCCCCAAGCCGATTAGAACTCACCCTCCCAGTTACCTTTTTGCTCTGGCCTTTGGGCCGCCGAACTTTTTCTTTACCCTTTTTTCCTTTTTCTCCCTGTTGCGAGCCGCTGCGAGATGCTTTCCTTGGACGATTTAGTTTGTTACTCGCATTCCCCTAAAATCCTTGGAACCCTGCACTTTCTCCTTCTTCTTCGGAGGTTTTCCGGCGGTTTCTTTCCCTCCTTCCTCCCCGTATGGGTTTTGTTGTTGCGCTTTACCTTTTTTGATTTCAATTCAAGCTAACCTCTCTTACCTTATATTTTTTCCCGAAGCGAAGGGGCTTAGCAAGGCATTTTTCCATGTCCCCCCAGCTTTCCCTCACAGTGGCTGCATTTCTTGAAACTCTCGAGGGACCTTCAGTTCGCTCAGGGCCTGGTTCCTCCCATCTGTGTGTGGTTTCTCACCCCCCTTCCCGCGGTTACTCCGCGTCATGTTTGCTTCCTTCTTTGCCCTGCACCTTTCCGGGGCCCTTTTCTCTCGGGCGACTTCTGGTCTTGTGTTCGGGACCCACTTTCGAAGTAACACCCTTAACCCATCATCGCTAGTGTTGCACAAATGCGAGGTCCTTTCGGGCTCTTTTTTTGAATTTTCTTCCCGGTAGTATCCTGGCAAACCCACACTGCTGACTGGACTCTTCCGGTCCTGCCCTTTATTTTTTTCACAAAGATGCCTGCACCACTCCCCATTCTGAGTGGGAACCCGGGGATTACGAGAATGTTAGGCTGACACCTTCGAGTCGAGTCCTCATATTTCTGACTCCCTCTGTCAGCGGATGACATAACTTGACGCTGGACCCAAAGGAACTCTGGGGGGCCCCCAATAACCCCCCCCCGCCGTATCTTCCCCGACCCCTCCTTCCCCCCCCATCCCTTACCCCCCGCCTCACGCTGGCCCCCACGTAGGGACCCGACCAATTAGTTGGACCTCCTCCTCCCAAGAACCCCACTCCCATCTCTGAGCCTATTGGAAGTCCGCGGGACAACACTAACCAATAGTTCCGTTAGCGTCTTTTTTGGACCCCAGGACGGGTTCCACCGGAGGATGGTTTTTTTTTCGTTCCAATGAATGACCATTTCTTTCCCTAGCAGTTCCCCCCAGACCAATTTCTGAACACACCTCCCTCCTTCCCCTTCTCGTACCCTTTTTCCCAAAAAGACAGTTTTACAACTCTCCGAGAGTTTTGATTTCTACTCGTTTTTTTACCCCAATGTAGTCTCATGTCACCGTCGACCCGCCCGACATAATAGCCTCCCCCCTATTTTTTTACGTCTTCACCCTAGTCCTTACTCCACTCTTGACCCCTCCTCTCTGGCACGCGATTCAGTCTCCCCCCGGGAACGACTTACCTTCACCTCCAGCCTTTTGTGAAAGGGATTGCCCGATTTCTTTTCCTCCGGGACTTTCGATACCTCGTTCATTCTCCCTTATCGCGGGATTCACAGGTCAGAGGATCGCCCTTCCCCTTTAAGTTTTTTGGGTGCACAAGTCTTCCCCCCTTTTCTTAGGTCCCTCACCGTTAAAGGTTGCTTGCGTTGGTTGAATCTTGTCCCTCTCCTCTTCCCAAAACGTTGGTTGCTTAGACCGCACTCCCCACCTGTGTATTTAGTTTCTGGTTCAGTACCGAGGAAGTCGTTGTGCACCCCCCCCCCTCAACTATTTCCGGAGCCATCTCCCGTTCTCTTCTTCGGCTCATCTGTGTTTTGGCCAACGACGGTCAAACTTCGGCAAAAGTCCCTTTTCTCCCGTGGCTTTGCAAGGGACACAAGATCACCTGTTGTTGATGGAGATCTCCCTGTTCCACTCCATTTAGTTAAATTTCTTTGCGCTGCACTTTCAATTTCTTCTTTCCTTCGCCGCCTTTGGGCTGATCCGTCTGATAATCTCCATCTGGACAGGTGTAACGCAAGGTTGAAGATGTTATTTTCTCTTTTTTCCTTTGACGTCTACCCTTCCCCCCCTTTCCCTCTCCCCCCTCAATTTTTTATAGACTTCGCAGGATAATCAGCATGTGTCCTTTGCACTTTCGTTGTCTTGGTTTTTTCTCTCGTTTTTCCTTTGGAGTTCCAGATCTTCGGGCCCGCTGCGCAACGGATGTCCCATTTGCTGTCTTCTCTCCCCCCCCAATGCCCCTGAATTGGACGCAAGTCCTTGCGCCTTTTCCACAAGCTTGTCCGAGTGACGTTTTAAAACTGTGGAGTTGGACCCCCCCACCTATCCCCCTATCTTCTTTCCCCATCCTATATGGTTTTGATTGAGAGCTGTTTGGTGTTCTTCCTTTTCTCCAGTAAATTGCACTGTTCAGGTTGGACGCTCCCCAACCTTCTTTTTCGTTCTTTACCAGGTTTGATCTGGATTGTCTCATTTACAGTCCCTTATTCATAAGTTCAAGCAGCGTTCCTTGAGTGATCTGTCCCCCACTTGCGTGCCAGCTTGACTCCTTCCCGGACAGTCACTTGATCCTTGCCAAATTTTTCCCCTTTGCTTCTCCTGGCTTGTAATATCCACCAGTGTTGCTGATGTTCATTTTTTTCCCCTGTATTCCTCACCTGACAAGGATTCCCCCACTACCCCATCTCTCTCCCCCCAGCAGGGATAACTTTTTCCCTGGCTTTTAGCCATCCTAGTCGAACAGCTCTTTGAGATTCCCTCACTCCCTTTCACGTGCCAGCAGAAATTCCTCACTGCCGTTTTTTCCGAAGGGATAGATTTAGCCACAACGCCTGTCTGGTCTTTCTTCACCCCTCCCCCTCCTCGTCGTTCCTTTCGATGCGATGAACCGTTTTTAATTCCTTTCGTCCCCCTTTTGAGTAAGCCCCCAGAACTTTCTTTTGAGATGAGATCCGCCTCGTTTGTGGGTTTTCCCCCCTCCTCCTTACTTCCTTAAAACTCGCTGATCGTTTCGGGGTTTTTTTTGATCCGACTGGCAAACCATTTTGATCTACTGTTACAAAAGCTTCCCCCCCCCCATAGGACACTGCCTTTTTCCCCCGGTTTAGGTGCCTTTCGTCCTGTTTCCTCGTTGATTCCCCCTCGACAGTGTACCCCCATGCTTGCGATCATCGACATGGTCATGAACCCCCTCCCTTCTCCTGACACATCCCCCTTGCCTGTTGGGTTAGTGAATGTGCCCTGACCTTTTCTTCAGGATGTTCTCTTCGCCTTTTCCCGTTTCCAAGGCCAGCTTTTTCCCGGTTTGCCCTTACTTTTGTCCCATGCTTGGTTCAGAGCGTGCTACTCCCCCCTTTTTTCCCGTTGACGCCCTGGGAGCCCTTGATGTCCACGTATGGCTCGTCTGATCGGGCGGACGACTTGTTGTAGAATCTTTTTCCCCTCTCCTGTTCCCCAGCTTCCTTTTTTGAGATCTGCTCGCTCGTCCCCCTTGTTTAAGTTCTTTGTTCCTTCTTTTTTAAGAGAATTTCGTTTTTGTTTTCTTGGTACAGAGGGGGTCTTTTTTTTCTCTGGTCGTTTCCTTTTTTTTTGCACTCCATTTTTTACCATTCTTTGAAGCTCACCGCCTCCCTGTCCCGGGCAAGGGGAAGTCCACTCCACTCGTGTGTGATTGTTCTCAGTCTTTCACATCATCTCTTTTCCTGGGTATTGGGTTTCTGAGCGTTTTTGGTTTTAGTACTCCCCGTCGTTTCCTTGGGTCCCATATGTTCATGCTTTCTGTGGTGGTGTTTCCCCCCCCCCACGGCAATTTTGCCCTCGTCATTGCCTTGCTCTTCGATCTTTTCTATTCCTCGGCTTTTCTTCGACCTTTCCCTCCCCTTTAACCGAGCATTTTTTGACCCAAGTCTGTTGCCGTCCTCGGCATGCCCCAGTCCCTTCCCTGTCGGATTTTTTTTTTTCATAGTCCCTCTGCTTTTGAGATAGATCGCCTCAGCTCCCCCTTCCTTAACCCCCTTTTATTCAGCAGTGTGTTTTTGAGGTTCTTAAAGTTGGTCAATTTTTTGTCCTATTCTCCTCCCCTACAATCGCCCCTCTCCTTTCCCGGTTCTTTTGCCATATGCAACAACGGTCCGTAAAACATGGACGCTTGAGCCTGACCCCCCTCTTTACGTGTTTTACGCCACATGAGTTCCTCCCTTTTGTAGAGAAGCCGTTAGCATGCTTTTTGAAATTGTCGTTCTCATTACTCCCCAATGTCGTTTTAATTTTTTGGGTTCAAATGACTTCGGCTATCTCCTTCTCGTGCAGCTATTTATCTGCGCGGATTGAAACCTACCACAAGTCTACCCCCAAACCCCCCCTCCCGGGCTTGCCGGTTTGTCCCAGCCTTCACCTGAAGAATTGGATTCCGGAGAGTTTGGGTTCTCCCCTGTTTTTCCTTGTATTTTCCTGGCTCCACAGATCTTCCAAATAGCCCGGTGAGAACTCCGACCATCTTCTTCATTCCCCTTTTTTCTTCACACTGCGGCCCCCTGGCCCATAATCCCGGTCTAGGCCCCGGCACGGCAGTCTTTTCTCCCCCCTTTCCTTTTCCTCGCATCTTTTGAGTGCTGCCGTCTGACACTATTTTCGGGGGTATTTCCCAAGCCGCTGTTTCCCCCCTTCGTTTCCCAGAGACACTTTATTTCCCTTTTAATTCGAGTCCCTTCGTTTTCCCTCCTGTTTCCCTGCTGTCTCTGAAGCGCACTGCGACTTCGCGTTCTGGCCACTGGCCTACCTCCCCCGGCCTCCAAAATCATTGTGACGGTGACCTCTCACGCCCCTTTTATTCCCCTGGTTCTCGACCCCTGCCAGCGTCCCCACGCGCGTTCTAGCCCCCCCCCTTGGCCAGTTCCCTTTTTCTGTGAATCCTAGCTTAGAAAGCCCCCCGCGCACCCCCTGATCCCCCCCTGCTGAAAGCACCTCGTCAATGCCTCACTTTTTTCTATTAAATTTTCGCCCTTTACCCTTTACCTCACTTTTCCCCGTTTTTGTTCCCCGTTCTTTTCCCTGCCCTTCTATGCTTTTTGTCCCTGCCGCACCCACTTTCCGGAAACTCTTCCACACTCAATTCACTTGAGTTTCGCGGTTACCTGTGGTATTTTTGCCAGTCTTGTCCTGCCTTCGTTTAGGGTCCTGGGCCTCCCCACTTGACTTCCCCCTTTTCATACGTGTTTGCCCCCAAGATCTTGGCCACGTTGAATTCGTCGTGGCTGCGACTGAATTTGCACGGGGGCGCCTCGGGAGCTGTCCTCCTTTTTTCCCCTCCCTCTTTTTTTCTTTTAATCGCGCGACCATTACCCGTTCTTGTACTTTTGTTCTTCAACTTTTTAGAACAAAATGTTCCCGCGAGTGAAGGCGGGCGTACCCCCTTGATACAAATACGTTCAATGCTCTTGTGTACTTTTTTTCTTTGAGTCGTTTTTTTTTTTCTCCTTGGTTGAGGGACCCTTCCTTTCCTCTTTCGCTACTTCCATCGCAATGGGTCTCTATCCTCTCTGATCTTTTTTGGGCCGTTTATCGATACACCTTTTACTTATACCCCCCTCCCTTCCCCAACCTTGCCTTTATGATTGGATGTTTTGTTTAGCGATCCCCTAACGCTTCTTTTTTGACCCTGTGTTTTTGGCTCATCCACCAGTTCCCCCTCGTCCCTTCCTGCCGCAAAAAGTCCTCCTTTGTTTAAAGAACATGTTTTCCCGCGGCGGTGTTTATTCCGCCCTTCCCCCCTCCTGCTCCTTTATCGCGTTTCTTTTTTTTGGACTGTTAAAGCGCGGGCGTCATTCTCTAAGCACTCTCAGTAGCAACCCTATTGTTTCCCAACTTTTCACCGCATCGCCTGACTTTGTTTTAAGGTGTATCCCTGGGCAACTTTTTCTCTTTAATGGCCAAGCTTCTGTTTTCAAACTAGGGCGTGTCCCGTATCCTTTCCCTCCCCATCTTAACGTTCAGCAGACAATTTCTATGTGACCTTCCCCCCCCTTCTCCCCTTCTGAAGTGAGGTTGCCACACGGGTTTTTTCCTCCTTTCCCCAAATGCTCGAACGGAGCAATTCTGGGAGACTTTTTGGTACTCCTTCCCCCCCCTTCTTTGAACCTTCGTTCACTTATTCTGTGGGTACCCGTTACAATCCTTGAAGATTTAACGAACTTGACTCCAATACGGGTTTCCTTACCCTTTTTTGTCCGACCGGGGGGACCCCAACAAGCGCTCCCTTAACCAACTAGCTGACCGACCCTTCAATCACATTTCTTGCCGTCTCCCCATCTCCCAAATCTCTTGCATTTATACCCCCCCAATCCTCGTCCTCCTCCTATTTTTCCCTATCACAGTCTCCCCCCCGTTTTAGGCGGGACAGTTTTTCTTTCCTTATGTTCGGCTTTTGTTTTCTCGATTACGCTCTTCATTCTGTGCCACGCATCTGTCTTCACTCTCCACCTGACTTTTTTCTTGACACTCTTCAAGCTTTAGGAAGATTTTCTCCCACGGCGCAACCTATGCACTACTGTTCCTTCTTATTTCATTGTAGTCTTTATTTTTTACAAACCCTTTCGCGGACTGTGCCATCCCTGATACCAGCTTCTCAGCAATTGCCCTATGTCTTACCCTGGTAGCTGTTCATCGGCCCCTTTTCCGTCACCGGATTACGGGGAACAGTCTCCGATGGAATGAGCATTTATGCTTTCTCACCATTTAGTTTTTCTATTTTACGGGGACAGATTTAGCCTGGTGGGGTTTGTTTGGTCCTGAGAGACTCACCAAAAAAGCCCCCCCTTCGGCCAATCCCTGTGTCACCATTTAGCACGCTTCGTCATCCCGGTCCACGTCAGCCCCCACCCCGAGTTAAGCTTTCTCTGTAGGGACAATGCCCCCAGTTTAGTGACGGACCCCTGACCTGGTCTATGGTCTTCCATTTTTTCCCGCAATTCCTGGGCCGCCTTCTGTCCCTTTAAACTGCCTTTTTTTTGAAATTATTACTCCATTCCCAATCCCCAGAAAGCATCTTTGCCCTCGTTAACTCCCTTTTTTCTCCTCGTACGAGTCCGATTGCCCCTTCCAAGAATGTGCCCTCTATCTTTGAGCATTCTCATCCTTCGTCCCTTTCTTCATCCCTTCCTTGCGTGAACGCCCGAAAAATCCTGAGAATGGCAGCAGGGACCAGATCGCCTTTCTTCAAAGCCCCCAGGTTGTCTCGAGCCATTCCGTTTTACCTTTTCACCTTTTTCTTCTCTCACTCTCGTCTTCTCACTCCCGCCCCCTCACCTCTTTATTTCACGCTCAACCTCCTCTCTTGATAACACTCTCCACAATCTTTTCCTTCTTTTCATGCCTTCCCTTTCCCGGCTGCCCCCCCCTCGGGCCGTCCTACCCCTTCCTGCCGACACGTTTTTGGGGGTGCCGTTGGATCTTTCCGGATTCTGATCCTCGCGAGGCTTTCTGTTTCCTCCCCGTCCCGATTTGAGGAAATTGCTCGGCCCAATTTTTGTGCCTTGAGTATATCCTTTGTGAATTTCCCCTCCTTTTTCCCCAAAGACATTGTACTGGACGAGGGTGAAATCACCACCTTTTTTTCTTTCTTTTCCATTAACCCCTTCAATATGAAATACTTGTTCCCCGGAGGTTCTCTCCACCCCGTCCCCCCGCTCTATTATCCTCTTTATAATTGTCTTAATATCCTACTCCTCACGTTACACCCTAACCTTCTCTCCTTGCCCTTTCCCCCGTCATTCCCCCGCAGGAGCTGATTTGCTCCTGGTCGCGCGTAGAGAAACACCTTTCCCCCCCAAAATTTCTTCCTTTCCGCGCCCTCAGAGAGCCGGTGCAGTATAGACCTGACCAAGTGGGCACCTCTCCGTACTTGCCTCCGGCCAGCCCTGTTCTGTTCCCTCCAGTCAACTCCCAAATTTTAGTGCCAATTTCTCTTGCTGAAAAATGATCGGACATACACGCCTCTTTTGCTCTTTTCCCAGACTCATCATTCAAGATGTTGCCCGTCGTAAACCCATTCATGACACCACACGCGCTTTGAGATTATTTGTACCCCCCTTCACTTTCCTTCGCTGGACGATCTTCTCATGGAACTGCCGATCCAGAATACAATGGTCTCTACCCGCATCTGCATATAAGAGACGCGTTTAATGTCAGAAGGAACCCCCTCAGTCTGTTTAAATCAGCAACTTTATTCCCAAGTAGAACACAGATTTTGGCAAATTTTTCGGGCTCTTCAGTGCCCCCTTAGCTGGTGCGACCAGGGTGTAAACACCGCCTTCCCCAATGTCCTCTCTGTGAATGATCACCCAGACCACTCCCGAATCCCTTTGTGCCGGTGTTTGTTTAGAACCCTTCAACCCCCGGGGCGTAGACGATCCCAACAAGAGACAGAGATTGAGTGAGACCCTTCTCAAACCTTCTTGCCGAGTCCTTAGTCCATCCAAGAGTTTACTTTTTTAACATCCAAGGACCTCCCAGACCCCCACCCCCAACACCAACACGAAGAACAGCCAAAAACTGAAGCCCATTTCCCCTTCCGTTTCTTTTTCCATTCTTTTTTTTTTTGTTCACTAACGAGTTACTCTGTGCCCCCCTTTTTTTCCACTTTGTTCCCCAAGCAGTTCAGTTTTTTTTGCAACTTTGATTAATGGTTCGCGCTGATAGCACTTCATCCCCCCTTCTCCCCCCTGCGCACTTTGTTTCGGCGTTGCCCCCATGTTGCATCCCCCAATTAACCGACTTTTTGCCTCATGTCTTCTTACCACACCACATGTTCTGAATTCCTCCCCCTCCATTGCGGGGCCCGGCACTCCTACGCGGAGCCCCAAACTTTCCAAAAAGGTCCCGACACCGTAGGGTTTTTACCCAGAATCCGCGCCCTCTTTTTCTTTGCAGATTTTCCCTGGAACTTTTTCTCTCCGCACCCACTACATATATTGCATTCCGTTCCCCCTTTAAACGTTCACCTGTTTTTTTTAAAACGGGATCCCCCCCTCTTTCTTTCACTCTGCCCGTTAGCCTGGGTTCCCGGCTTTTTTGCAAGACGTGGTTTTTTCTTTTTTTGACGACTTTTTGGACTTTTCCTTCAGCTCGACCTTTCCAACTTCCCCCGAATCTGGCATCTATTCTAACGAGCCAGACGCGTCTGCACGTCCCTTTTGCCGCTCCCCGTAGTTTTTTTTGAGTTTTTATTTACCGTCACCAAGGCGTTTTTGATCTCTTGTCCAGGCCCGTTAGAGGCGTTTTCCACTGATACTCGACTCCCTATCCCCCAATCTCGCCCCCCTTTTTGATTTCCTCGATTTTCCCACAGGTTTCCTACGTGCTCGCTTTTTTCTTTATTTAAAAGTAGTTTTTTGAAATTACCTTCGCCTCAGGTTCTAAAGTTTAACTTTCCTTTTCTTCCTGCCATGACGCGCCAAAGGGAATTTGCATTTTTTCGTCACAGAGCACCCTCTTTGCTTGGCCAATTTTGGATAGATGATATTCAAGGGGAAGCTCCCCATCCTTTAGGAGATTGCTGACGCACATGCGAGGTTTAATCTTGTTTTTGTAATCTTTCCTAAATCATTGACGGGTTACACCCATAAACTCCATGTCCGCAGTTTTGGTTAATGGTTTGTTGAATACGGTCGCTGGTGGTTCTTTGGGAGATAATTTTTGTTATTCTTGACCCCCCTTACCCGCGTCCCCTCAGATCAATATCCGTACCGACTAATTCTAGCATTGCATCCGATTCCCCTCCTTGGTGCCCCCCCTCCGACAACGATCGCTTTAAATCAGTTTTTTCCCTCCATTGGCCTTTCTTTCTCCCAAGGACCAACCTAGGGTGCTGTCTACCCAGTAACTAGTTCCGTTTCCCGCTTCCTTTTTTTTCTTCCTTTGTTTCCTTAAAACTTCCTGGGCCACTTATGATTTGCCTTGCTTTTTTTCGACTCCACTTTCTTTACGGAACACCCGCTCACCAAACTCTAGGAGCGTTTCTGACACCCCTGTCCCGCTTTGGAATTCAGTTTTCCTTAGTCAAGGTAGTGCCGGAGTCTCATGCCCCCCCCCCACAATGGAAGCCCCCTTTCCGTTTTCAGGCCGCGGACCCGGTTGAACAAGCGTGTGGCCCTTCATCCGTTTCCACCACCCCTTTTGACACATGCGCCCTTTTCCCTTTTTTTGCGGCCGTTAGGCTTCCTTCCCCCCGATTCGATCATTACCAGCTTCATTCTCTTCCCAATGACGCTTTGTTTAAACGACCTTTTTTTGCCCCCCTACACGGATTAGACGCTGACCTGACCGCTTAAATTTCCCCCCGTGACTACGATCAGCACCCCCCCATCCCCTCTTTCGTTCTTTTTGATTATTTCTGTAAACAAGCACCACGTTCGTTAGACCGAGGTTCCCATTTGGGACCCTTGTGAGGTCTTTTTGGTTCTTTTCGTTTCCACGCTATTTCAAATCCTCAAATGCTCACAGACCCCAGACTTTACCCAGAAAGTCCGACAGTTTCTAGCACCCATGAACCGCCAAGTCTTACAAAGACCTGAGCTTCTTTTCCCCTTTCTACTATTCCCCGATCTGCTCCATCACCTCTTCCCCACCCAACCCTTATAATTCCCCTCCCGCCTCGCTGTGACTACCCTCCTCCGTTCCTCTTCTCCTCTCCTCCTATAGCGACCCTCCACTCCTTTTTCGTCCCATCCATTACACCCTCCCCTGCCCTTTCCATCTCCGACCCTCATTTCCTTTCTTCCGTTCATGGTTCCCCATAGTTTCTCTTTCTCCCTCAAAATCCCTTCCACTTTTATCATCTCTCTCCCTACGCCTCCTCACATTGTCTTCTACAATCCGAGCCCTTATTCTCAGACAGCATTTTTTAAATTTCCCTGATCTAGATATTCTGACTCACTTTCCTATCCCCGAAACGATTACTTTCTCCTTACCTACGTGGCCGTCCAACCAGAGTCAAGAAGTCTGATTCCTAATATCCGGCCCGCCTCCGGCAGGCAAGTTCCTTTCCCTTCACTGCGAGGACCCCGCTTTGCAGGAACAGTGCCTTTCATGTAAAGATTCATTCCTCGCCGACTCGTCCTTTACGGGCTGCCCCCTCACGTTCCTTTCCCCGAGCTGCTGGTTTACCCCCCCGGCTCTAGTCCTAAAGCCAGTTCTTTTTTTTTCTAAAGCTCGTCCAGGGTTTTCCCTTCCCCGTTTCCCCCATCCACCCCGGACCCCTGGCGCTGCCGCTTTTGGACTCCTTCTCTCTATACCGTTGTTGTTGCCCGTCTTCCTCCACCCCCCTCACCCCCCGGCTTTGTCCTTTCTGATCAAGCGTTCTTTTTACTGGCCCTCTTCTTCGTCGGTGACCCCCCCTCAACGAGTCGGATTTTTCCCTCCGACGTTTCTCTCTCACTCGCCCTCTGTTTGCATGACATGCCCTTCCATCTACTTCCGGCACTTCCTGCGCGTGGCTTTTGAATAAAGAAATCTGGACAATTCTTTTGTGTATTACCTTCTCAATGCTCACCAAGGCCTTTTACTGGAATGGCTGCTCCTGAACCGTTACCCCACAATGAATTTTTTTCATCTCTCGCTGTCTGAGCGAGGTTATCTCCATCCAGGGTCCAGGTGCCTCCTACAGGGTGAGATGGTTCTTTTGTTTGATCTTGGGAGAATAACTCTCCCCCCCCCCCCGTGTTTTTCACTTTCCTCAGAAAAACCCCCAAACTGGTTTATTACGCGCCAGGTCCTTCACAGAACGTTGGCATTTTTTTCCCTGACTCCCCCCCCCCCCCATTTCTTTTCTGGGGCTTGTTGGCAAGATTGTTTATTGCCAGCTCGCCCTCTTTTTTACGTCTGATGACCAACTTTCTCCATTTGGTTGGCGGAGCAAACAGCTTTGCCATTTGCACTGGATTTCTTCCCTTTTTCGGCCCCCTTTTTCCCCTTTTCCGTTTTCTACCCACAACTGGAGTCTTTACCCCCGCTTCTAGTGGTCATCCTGATTCCATTGTTTGTTGTACCGTGTTGGTATACCCGTCTTTCAGTGAACCTTCATGGCCCCTCTTTTTTTGACTTGCCTCGCACCAAGGACTTTTGAGTCCGGGTAAGGGGCTTCTTTTTTTTTTTTTCCCTATTGCAAGTTTTTCCTCAGGTTATCTCGTTTCCTTGGCGATTTCCCTCCCCGCGTGTTCCCATAGTTTCCTCCCCTCCCCCAGTAAATTCTCTCTACCCTTTTCCAAAGGACACGTTGATCTACCTGTCAGTTTTCTACCAAACAGTTAGGGATTGCTGGACCTTTTTTGTGTATCCCCCCGTGATTCTGACCCGCAGGAGAACCAGCCCCCTCATCCCACCTTTTAGTTCCACATGTCCCTGGCTCTAGAATACTTCGATAGACCCCGAACCAGAGACCCCACCCCTGACACCCCGACCCCCCCCCCCCCCCCCCCCCCCTTACCTCATGATTTCCCCGTGTCAGGCCCTCCAATTCCTAAAATCTTTTTGGAGAGGTACTACTCAGCACCCCCCCTCCTGTCACATTTTTTTTTCTTTTTTTGCTGCCCCCCCCCAGCACCGCGTTCTTTGCTTTGCCGTTGGTCCTTCTTCGGAAGTTCCCCATTCTTTCTTTTCCCTTCCCAGCGATGTGCAAGCAATTTACCCCCCTTCCATTTTGAGCTTCTCCCCTCCTCTTGTAGTTGTCCTCGCTCTCGGCCTTAACACTACCCGCTGCCCGCTTTCTCCGTGTTGCGTTTGTTCGTGCCCCACCACCGTTTTGAACTTGACAAACGCTTCAGTTTTTTTTTAAAGAGAATTTTCTTTTCTGCCATTTCCCCCCCCCCTTTTCCCCCCTGTGACTCTCCTCTTGGCGACCCGAGACGCCCCCTTGTATTCTCTCTTCTTCCCGCTGAACCAGAATGCTTAACCTTTTCTCCAAGGTGATGGTTAGTCGTACAGTGTAGAAGCCCCTTCCTTTCTCACCACTTTAACTGTTACCTTTTAAAAGTATGCGCCTTTCGTACCCCCCAGTTTTACCCCCTTGGATGTCATGATTGGTCGATTTTCTGTCCCTATCTGCACCTTTTTGCGGTGACATCCTTTTTGGTTCCCTCTGACAAGCCTTTCCTTGTCTTCCCTGGCGGATCGTCACTTTCTCTATATCCCCGCCTCCTTGGTACCACACTCCCCTTCTTCTTTATATCTTTTTCCTACGGCTCGGTCGGTTGTGTAAGTCTTGGATTTTTCCTCGGGTTTACGAGACTTTAGGAGGTAGGTTTCCATAGTGTTTTCCTTGGAGAATGGCTTGGAATCCGAGTTCCTTTCGTGCCTCCTCCCTCTCCCGCAGGGCACATTTGGAACTAAGTGAGCAACCCTCCTGGTGGTTCTCAGACAGGTCCCCCCTCACGCTCTTTCTGTCTTTTTGTTTTTTGTTTTTTATCGAGTAATGTCCCGGAAGTTTCCTGGGTCCATAAGGTTTTAATCTTTCTTTCTCTTTTTTTGGTTGTCGTCCAACCCCTTTCTTTTTTGCACGAGTCATGAGGTCCTCTGATGCGCTTCTATATAGCGTCATTCAGCCCCCTCCTCCCTTTTTATCCCCCTTGTCAAAACTCCTTCATGGGTCTGTCCCAAACCGCTTTTTTCCTTCCTTTTCATGAAGAGTCAGTCTTTCCGTGTTTTTGCCCTTCTCCTTTTTTTCCCCAACGGAATCTTGAGCGACTTTACTCCTATTACTTTTGCCCCCCTCTCTTTGTTTCTTAGTGTTATCCAGAAATTTTATTTTCGCCTCGACCTCTACGCCCACCGACCTCTTTCCTTTTTCCTTCTGTCATATGCACACCCACCTGTCTCCCCACTCCCGTCGTGAGGTCTTTTTTTTTTCACTTCTTGAAGTGGGAGACCCCGCCAAAAGTCTGTCTTGCCCCTAGGCCCCCCCTGCTCTACATCTTCCAAACCCCCCGCTCAGGTTACCTCCTCCCTTTTCGCCAAATTCTTGTCCGCGAATTGTGAGCTTTGTTTCTCGTCATTCGGGTCTTTCTGTGCCGATCTTTCTTCTGCGCTTTTCATGAAAATCAACCACCCTTACACTAGGTGCCCCCAACGACGGCGCTTGGCCGGCGGAACCCCTTGGCAGGCTTTGATCCCCATTTCTTCGTTGGTTGGTCCAATGACTTCCTTCTTTATTTTGAATCCAGATCAATAGGCAGGTGAGAGAATATCCCCTCCCTCGGACGGCCCTTGCTCTCAAGCGGCCAGGGAAAGCCCCTCCTTCTCCTGACTGCTCATCTTGGCCCGTTCATGTCAGTTCCCGTCTTTTGACTCTTTCTTCAGGCGGTCAGATGCATTATTGAGACCGGTTTCCCCCCCCCCCCCAGTACTATTCATAATCTGCGTCACTTAAACTGTCTCCCTTTTCATCCTCCGATTCCCCCCCCCCTTTTCGTTAAGCTGGGGAGCGAGTAGATGAAGTCTTCCCTTTCGCCCAGCTTTTCTGGAAAAACGGTCCTTACCCCAAAGCTTGTCAAAAGACGTTTTTTTTTGAAGGTGACCTCAGCAAGCTGCCGTGAGCGCCATTCCCCCTTTTTCCGCGTTTCTTTCCGCTCTTTTTTTAAGATCGTTCTTCACGGGCCCTTTTTTCCTTGAGTCAATTTTTCCCCTAAGAAAGCCCCACCCGCCCAGCAGCCCCTTTCTGAAAAAGTAGGACCCATTCTTCCATTTCCTTCACGGCATGGCTCAGGTAAATCCCCCTCTTCTTCAATTGTTTCCCCCTCCCACGTTGAACGCTCAATACCTTTGCTTGCTGCCATTTGCCTAAACTCCTTACAAAACTGCCTTCCCCCCCCACCCGTGAAACTTCATGTAGTTCTTCTTTCCACTTCTTTTTTGACAGTTCCGTGTGGCTTTCATTAGCTTTTTTTCGAGGCACCCTGGAGTCTTCTGGGAATCCTTTTTTTTGACCCGCAGGCTTCCTGCCCTCAGTTCTTGGTCATCCTTTCCAGCGCCCGGCGCACTTTAGCATTGCTCCTTTTTTCATGACCTCTTTGGCACCTTCATGCCTCAGCGCGACCATTATCTCCAGTGTTTACTTGCTCGGACCCTTGTATTCAAAAAATTTTCCCCTTATGCAAGTTGTGCGCCCCCCCTTGCTGATTCAATACTTTAGCTCCTTTTCCCTTGTTTGCTGTTATCTGTTTGGTTGTTCCCTCTTCAGGGTCTCACTTCTTCCGCCTCCCCCTCCTCCCCTCTACACGCTTTGCCTTCTGCTCCTCCCTTCCTCTCAACCCCTCTTTTCCCCTCCCCTTTCTCCTATCCTCTCCTTCTCCTCTTCCTTCTCTATTTCCTTTCTCCCCCCCCCTTCGTTCTCTTTCTTATCTTTTTCCCACCCTATAGCCTCCATCTCCCCTATCTTTGTCCTTATGGCCTTCTTTTGGTGAAAATCCCCCCCTTCCCGATTTTCGTCCCCTCAGGAACTACGGCCATGGGTGATTAGTATCCCCTCCCTTATTATATTTTTTGTTCGAATACAAAAAACTTTAGTTATCAACCCCTCCCCTTACATGTGGGGAGTGGCTGGGTGAGCATGCACTGTAACAGAACCTTTTCTTGAATTGGAACTGGCTTTTCCTGGTGATTCCCAATCCTGTCATTCTCGCCGTTCTGCTGTCAAGCCGCTGGGGCCCTCCCTAAATTCCCTCTCCTCCTGTCCCCCTTGTGCCGGCGAAAAAATTCACCATAGGCTTTCCCTTTCTAGAGATGAGGTCTTCCTGGCGGACTTTAATTCTTCTTCCCTTTTCCGATAACGCACTCTCAAGCGAAACGTAGGTACAAATCCCAGCGCAGCGTCCCCCTCCCCCTGTTTGCCCTCAACTTTGTGCTTTCTTTCACTTTCAGACTGTTCTGTGCTAAATCTTCTTTTGCGTTCTGCCCCCCTATAAGTTTTTCACAAGCTCTTTTTAAGTGGGTCCGCAGTCATTTTTAGGTTTTGCCGCCCTTACTCGTGTCCTTCCTCGTTTTCCCTCCAAATTGGTCGGTGTTGCTTTCACCCTTTTTAGCCCTTCTCTCCCTCTAAATGAGGGCTGATTTGATTTGTTCCTACTCGCATCATGATTCTCTTCCTTCTTCATTTCTGGGTCCTATCAAAAGTTCCCTGAATTTCATCTTGCCTCTTAATTTGATTTACAGAAAACAGGTGTTTTCTTATTCCCGTCTGTTTCCTTCCCCTTCCGTGGCCAACAAGGTCTCTCCCCCCTTCCCCCGATGAGCCGCATCACCTTGCCTTCTGCCCTTTCATGATCTTTCCCTGGTTATAAAAATCCGCCTAGAGCGAATCTGCGCTGCACTCCTCACCCCTTACAGTGCTCTTGTGTCAAGTGCTCATTCTTTTGTGTGTTGTTCGACCTGATGCGGTCCTTCTTCAAGCAATGTCATGCCCGCCCCCTCCTGGATTCCCTTACCCCCCGTTGAAACGCTTCCGGACACGCTTCTACCCCTCTTCCCAGCTGTCCCTCCTGGCTTTGTTTATTCCTTTGTTCCTGACTTTTTCCAAACCGAGCTTTGGACCCTGGGACTCCATTCTTCCCCCCCCGCCTTGCGCCCTTGCAGCGATGTCCCACGACCCCTTTTTTCTTTTTTTATCGACAGTGTGTCGTCACATCTGCGGGATTTTCCCTTTTCGCCGAACGGCGAATGACGTTTTCTGGCGTCACCACGTTCTTTTTTGCTCTGCTCATTTTCACCTTTCTTCCCGTTTTTGGTTTGTGGCATCTGAGTCTCACCACACAACTCACCTTTTCCTCACACATAATGGCTCTCATTAGACGATTTCGGCTAACTTGTTTCCCTGTCAATCCAGTTTAGGGAAGCAGGGACTGATAAACCTCCCCCAGTTTCGGGTTTTTCAAGGACATATTTGGCATGTCCTCAAGGGACTATGACTTACAGTTCAAAGGCTCTCTTTGTTGTAAATTCTACTCAGTTTTCATCCCTCCCCCCGCAGTTTTGAAACGCCGTTCCGGCGGTTATGAATTATTACCTCGCCCCCCGAAGATTGCTTGTTCACAAACCATCTTTCTCTTAAGAGCTGTCTTTCATATTCCTCACCCCTTCCGAGCACATGTTGTGATGTTTTGTCCCCCCCTTGCGTCTGTTTTTTTTTCAGTTCTTTGGTATGTAGTTGTTGTGTCTTCTCTTTGCCCTGTATATTGGGTTGGGCTAGAAAGGGGTTCTTGTGGGGGTTTTGATATCCTGTTAGGACTTTCTGTCTGCAATGCTACTTTTCTCTCTCTACCGGAGAGAGTTTTTTCGTTTATCCACCTGGCCACCGTGTTTCCTGACGTGCCGGGTGGTCCTTCTTTCGTGTGTCCTTGTACCGCGGTGACCAGTCCCAGTTTGTGCACCCTTCGTTTTTGCGGCGCCTCTTTTTCTCGTGCTCGTGCGCAAATTTGAAGATTGTTGACCCGTTTTCTTTTCCCCCAGGTCCCCCGGTCCCGAGGTCTCCTGCTGGATTGGTTCCTCCACCTTTGCCACTTGCCCCCTTTCCGCCTTGTGTTTTACGCGAGTCAATTTCTTGCTGCCAGCCTTGTATTTCCTCTGCCCCCCTTTCCAGCCGAGAAATACCACCGTGCCCGCCGTTGTTCCCTTTTCTCCCCCTAATTTCCCCCATTTATCTTTATTCTTCCATCCATTGTGCATTCAGTGGCAGTTGTTTTCGTGTCCGCTCTTTCTTGACCGTTCTTTTGGCGATGCGTCGCCGTCCTTTCATTTTTGCCCCCCCTGTCCCTCTGCCCCGGCGCAATGTCGTAGCTTGTCATTGTGTTTACGTTTTTTGACTTTTCTTCTTCCCGCTGTGTGTGAGCGCCCATTTTTTCAGAACAAGTGTCATCCTTTTGACAGACGCGTTTGTATTTTTTTTCACTCTTTCCTCCTTTTGAGTGATTGAGAGCCCTCCAGCCCCCCATTTGTCACTTTCCCTCAGACCGTCACAGCGCATTCTTCCTCCATCTTCCGTGATTTTTTTTTCCTGGTTTTTTCACTGCGCTCTCCCGTTGTTTTTGTCTTTTTGTTTCCGTCCCAGCCTACGTAGCTCCATCACCGTCCCCCGTGTTAACCAGACGTCCATTCCTCCGCAGATCTTTGGCCTTTTCCACCTTTTCAGTGCCACTCTGGGTTGACTTTCGCATTTCCTTTTGTTGACTGCACTTTCCCCCCTTTTGAAGTGTTTTTTTTTCCATTTCTTCCTTTTTCCCCACCTTTTTTACTTTGGTTGTTTGCACAACTTGCGGA
>Ga0179593_1484163_pt1 | contig 28735 bp, 37 predicted proteins | sample CZODoug2_1_08_16_FD_185931 | JGI IMG/M metagenome (GOLD analysis project Ga0179593, IMG submission 185931) | Vadose zone soil fungal communities from Angelo Coast Range Reserve, California, USA - CZODoug2_1_08_16fungal (PacBio error correction) | ecosystem: Environmental > Terrestrial > Soil >... | reverse complement strand
CCACCACTTTTTACCCACACACACACATCGTTCCCTGTTGGTGATTCCTTCAGACCAAAACACGCGTCCACGGGAACAACCACCCAAAAACCAGGCCCCCCCCACCCCCCCACCCCCCCACTTGATAATTTTTTTCTCGTTCAGACAAACAGTGGTGGCATGGTGTGTGGTATTTGGGGTGTGGATTGGGTGGGGGGGTGGGTTCCAAAAAAAAGCTCGGGGGGTCCCCCCCACCATCGATGGGCGTAGGGACCAAACCCTCCCTTTTTTCCTGTGATCACCAACCACTGGTTTTGGCTTAGTCGCCATGCATTGGGGTGAGTCCCTTAAAATTTTTTTTTCCCAGTGTTTTGGACAACTGGTCGGATTGGGGTCCCCACCCCCACTTAGTGTTCTTTTTGCTTTTTTTTGTCTTTTCCCTTTTTGGGCAGTTTTTCCCAAAAAAACACAACACTCCTTGAATTTCGTCCGTTCCCCCCAACCAGTTTGCGTTGTTTGTTTTTTTCATTTTCTGATGTTTGGGGCGTTTTGCCCCCATACCCAAACATAACATCGTGTGTTCCCCTGGATGTGTTGGATGTGGGTGTTTTGGTGGTCATAGCCCCCCATCGCCGCCCTGTGTGTTTGGTATTTATGTCAAAACTGTTCCACCCCTGGCCTGGTGTGGGTTTCCTCTCTTTTGGGTGGGCCCCACCTTGCTTGTGTGTGATGCCCAACACACCCCCACACACCAAACACAAACCCCACCACCCCACGTTCACTAAGGGGACAAAACCAAGGTCCCCTTGATTTTTTTGAACCCCACCACCACATACCTATCGCCCCCCCCAACCACACCTTCACTTATTGTCTTTGGAATCAACTTTTTTTTTTTTCGTGTTTCTCAGCTCCCACCCCACCCCCCCCCACCGTCAAGTGTTGGGGTTGATGAGGTTCTTACCACTTTTTTTTCACACTTTTTGGCTATCCGTTTATTGGAGCTTCTATCATTTTGGGCTTTACCCCCAGTCATTTTGGGGGGGTTCAACTCTTTACCTTGGTTGTCACCCCTCCATTTCACTCCCCCCCCCCCTTGATCCCCACCCACACAAGGCGATCTTTATACGGTTTTTTTGTTTTGTGCAGCCCCCGCCGGCTCCCCTCAAAATATTGTGGTGGGGGGGTCCATTCCCCTGTTTTATTTATTTAGGGGCCGTTTTTCTCGGTGGTGTTTTTACATCCCACACACACTCCTTTTTCCGCAGAGTTAATTTTGTTTGTTTGTTGTTGTAGGTTTGTTTTTTGTGTTACCCCCGGCAAAACACTTTACCCTTTTTTTGGTTGGTTATTTTTTTGTCTTTTTTTTTTTTATTTTTTTTTATTTTTTTTCCCCCGGGGTTAAGTGGGGGGGACAGTTTGGGTGGGGGGTTTTGGTTGGGGTCTATACAATACGCAGCGACTGTGGGTGGCTCTCCCCGGTTAGTGGTGGGTTTGGATACCGGTTGAGTGCATACAAAAAGGCTTTGTGGTGAGGGGTGGACAAACGTTTTGTTGTGGTGTTTGGTGTTTGCCCCTATACTTGGATGGTGTGGTGTCCCCGCCGTGTTTTGGGTTTTTTCGTACACCCCCCCATTTCGAACGTGTTCCGTTTTTTTAGGGGTCCGTGCACACTGGTTGTTTTGTTTTGGGGGGGTGGCATAACACCCCCCCCCCCTGTGTTGTACTTTTCGGACGCGTTACCCAGGGTTGGATGTGTGTTGCGATTTTCCGTTAGGGGATTTTGTTTGTTTTTTTTTTTTTTGTTTTTTTTGGCTGTGTGGTGGGGGCTTCCCTGTGTGGGTGGACTTTTTTTGCAACATAGGGGGGGGTGTGCGTGTCGTGTGTGCCCCCACCACGAGCGGTTTTTTTTGTTCTTGGGGTGCGGGCTTTCAGCCACCAAAACAAAACACCACACCCCCCCCCCACCCCCCCCCAACCCCCCCACCACCCTTTGACGGGGGGGTAAACAACATTCCTTCCTTCCTTCTACCTACATTCTTTTTTCTCTCATTTTGCCCATTTTTCCGGGTCTGGTCTTGGGAGCCTTAAATAAAGTGTGTTTTGTGATGGGTGGCCACCCCCCCAGTTTTGGTTACAAATTGGTATCACCCCACCCGACCCACTCCACATTGTTTTTTGTTGACGTTGGTTAACTGATATTCTCCGAAAGCGCAATGGTTTGGGTTCCCCCCGCGCCTGGTTTGGTGGTTCGCAACCCCCCCCCCCCAACGGTTGTTTGTTGGACCCACGGTTGCTGAGTCTGGGCATAGGTTTGGGTGTGTGCGTGTGTGGTGCTTGCATTGGGGGGTGTGGCGGTTTTGTTGTGGACGGTGGGAAGTTGGGTTTTGAGTTGAATACCCTCACCCCCCCCCCTGTTTTTGTGTTTGAGTTGCGTTATATTAGCTTTCTAGCCCCCTGCCCCACCCCAACACACCCATCTACACCCGGGTTGGTTTTTGGAGGGGGGGAACCCCAACAAACCACCTTGGGTCAGGGGCCGCCAAGGGACATTGGGTTGTTGCGGGCCAAGTGGGTGGGGTTGGGGGGGGGGGTGGGGTGACAAGGGTGTTTTTTTAGCACCCGGGCTTAATTCCCCCGCCGGCACAGACGGGTGCGGGGATCGTTCTAATCCACCAATTAAGATTCTTAATGTTTTTGGGGTGTGTTTGTGGAGCGGGTTGAACTGTGGGTTGGGGTTGCACCGAATCCCCCCCGGCAGTTCGCTTGCGTGTCCTCCTTCGACCCCCCCACTTTGTGGCCCTTGTCGCGTGTTGTCAACTTTTTTCCGCCCGTTCCGCCGGGCTTGTTTGGTGGTTTGCGTGTTTGTGGGTGTTGGACATTCTTCCCCCCCCCCAATGTGTTTTGTGGTCTTTGTGTGCTTTCGTGTTTTTTTTTTTTTTTTTTTCGTGGTTTTTTTTTTCTGGTGGCGCCATCGGGGGGATTGGGGGTTTTTTTCCCCGCGCACCGGGGTAGGTGTTTTTTTTCGATTTTTTGGTAAGGACACAACATGAGGTTCATTAGTTTTCTTTTTTGTTGGTTTGTACCCGTATTGGTGTGTTTCCCCCCCCCTATATTTTTCCCACCAACACCCCAAACGTAGTTTTCTATCATATTTTGTAAACCACAGTTTTTTGGATGCTTGCCCTTACAAAGTTGAACCCCCAGTTTATTACATTTTTCTTTTGTTTTTTGTTCGTTCTGGGTATTTTGTTGGGGGTTGATTAGGGCCCTTTGTTGGTGCTTTCCAACCGTTTGTTTCTTTTCCCCCACCAGTGTGGGGGGTTGGGGGGGTGGGGTTGCCCCCCACCAAATTTTTTTGATGGTTGTAAAGTTGGTGTGGTTGTTGGTTCCTTGCCAAAGGCCCCCACCCAATTTTCGTTGTCTGGTGTTTGTGGCTGGGCCATTTCGGGGTTTTTGACTTTTTTTTTTTTTTTTTTTTCTTTTGGGGTGGTTAGCCCCGTGACTTTGGTTTTTGGGGGTTGTGGGTTTGGGGGGTTTTTGTGTGGGGGTTTCAACAAAACCCCCCCACAACCGGGGGCGTCTACACTATCTTGTGGCGAGGCGGTCACCGACCCTAGTTCCCCGCACCCCCCATTACACAAAACCCAATTTGTCGGGCCGTAACAATAACGTCCGGGTTGTTATGTCCACCACCACAACCACCACAAAGGGTGTGTGGCGCCAGCCCGGTACACCCAACCAAAAGTCACCAAACGGGGCGTTTCGCCGCCAGCTGCCGGTGGCTTCCGGGGGCACCAACACCCCCCCCTTGTGGGTGCGGGTGGGGGCTGTGGTGGGCGTGGTCGGGTATTCATTACCCTGGTGACACCCCTAATTTCTACGTCTGAGGGCAGCCCCAAACCAACCCTCCCCACTACTATATGTTCAAAATGGTGTGGGGAGTGGTCTGTGGTTTAATCCCTGTTCGTGTTTTTTTAACATAGTGTTTCATATGTTGTTTCCCACACCCAGTTTTGCGCACAACATTTGTTGGTTTTTTTTGTGGACCCCCTTTTTGGTTTTTTTTTTTTTTGAACCTCTTTGTTTTTTTCTGTGTTTGTGTGGTTTTGTGGGGGGGGGGAAAACCCCTATTTTGTTGTCATTAAGTGGGGAATTTGCCCCTGTCACCACCGGGGTGGGGTGGTCTGTTGGTCGACAGTTTCCATAAAGAAAAAAAGGACAACAACTCTCCTACACCCTAAAAAAAAAACTGATAACCACCCCTTCTCCCCCCCACACAAATGTTTTTTTTTTGTTTTTTTTTTTTAATTTTTTTGTATTATTTTTTAACAACCCCCCCCCAGTTGGAAAAAACCCAAAAAACAAAACCCCACCCTTTTCCCCGGGTTTATTGTTTCGTTTTCCTTTGGGTCAAGTGGTTTTTGTTTTCCCCCCCTTTTTTCTTGTCTGTTGTGTTGTTGTGAAAACGTGTTTATGTGTCTGGATTTGTTGTTTTTTGTGTAGGTATTTTGGGGTTTGCCTTGTTTCTAGGTTTTGTACGTTTGTTTTTTTTTTGTGGTGGTGGAGGGGGCACCCAAAAAACCCCCCCCCCCACCCCCCCCACACCCCCCCCCCCCCCCCCCCCCCCCCCCCCCCTTAGGTACTTTTTCGTTTTCGTGTGTTTTTCGTCTGTCCCCTTCATTTTTTTATTTTTTTTTTTTTCAGGTCCCCTTTTTGGCCCCTTTAGTTTGGTTTTGTGCTGGTTGTTCCCCCCCACGGGGGGCGCCACCCGCCCCCCCCCCCCCCCGCCATTTTTGTGTCGTCCTGTTGTCCGGTTGTGGGTGTTTGGGTTTTCTTTTGGGGGTGCTTTGGACCTGGTCCTTTTTTGTGTTTTTCTTTCTTTTGTGTTGGGGGGTTTGATTCTTGTTTTTTTGTTTTCCCCCGTGGTGGGGGGGGGTTTGGTGTATTTTGGGAACCACCACCGGCGACCGCCGACAGAAGGGCAACCCCGTGAAACCCACACTCCCCGCACCCACCCCCCACCCCCTCGCCAAAACAACAAAACAAAGTGGGGCTAACTATTTTTATTTCTTGCAAAACAAAAGACAAGTTACAACAAGTGTTGTTCGTTATCCCCCGTGTGGTGTTTTCGTTTTCTGTGCTTTCTGTAGAATTTTTGGTCTTTTTTTTTTTTTTTTACCCCCGGGGTCGTCTTTTTTTTTTTTTGTTTTGCCCCCCGGTTTTGTGTGCCTTTTTTTTTTTTTCACCCCAGGGGGGGTTCGCACCTTGTACTGTTTTTTTTTTTTCGTGTTTGTTGGGTATATTTAGGTCCCCCACCGAGAGGAATTTTTTGCGGGGGGGTTTTCGCAAATGACAAAAGTTGGGGATACAACCACCACAACCACAATGGTTTTTTTTTGTGTGGGGATGACTTCAATGTTGGTGTTTATTTTTTTTTCTGGGTGGGGGTTTTTTTTGGGGTGTGTTTGGATGGGAGACCCCACCCCCCCCCCTTTTGGCTTGGGTATTTTATTTGAGGGAATTCACAAAACATGGTCCAAAATTTTCCTTTTCTTCTCTTTCGGCCCTTTTCCCGTTGGGTCTTTTTGGGAGGTGTTTCAACCCACATTTTTTTCCATTTCGGTTCGTGGGAAATTTGGGTATTCTTTTTTTGGGGTCTTGTGGGGGTGGGGGTTGGTTTTTTTGGAAACCACAAAAACACAAAACCCACACCCATTATCACACCATCCAAGGGGGATTTTGTTCCCTCCCTTGGCACCTGGAATCTGTTGTGCGCCCCAACCCCCCCCGGTGGGTGTTTTTTTTTTTTTTTTTCGCTTGTATGTGAGTTGTGCTTTATTTTCACACCCACTCTCTGTTTCATTTTCCCCCGTTTTGGTTCGTTAGTGGCAACCCCAACCACCAGCCTTAGGCTCATTCCACCCCACCATTAATCTCTGCTCTATCCAAACCGTTTGCCCTATGGTGGGGTTATTTTTTTTTTTTTTTTCCTCCCCCACCTCCCCTTAACCACTTTTACCCAGGTGGTGTTTGATCTCGCTGAGGGGGGTCGCCCCCGCCTTTTTTTTTTTTTTTTGTTGTGTGTGCCCTAGCCAGTAGTTTTTTTTATGTTCTTCTGGTCTTAATGCCATTTACCCAAAACCCTAAAACCAAACAAAAAAAAATCATTTTTTCCCTTTTTTACCCTCGTCTGTTGTTTGTGAGGGGGGGGGTTTGTCGGTGGCCGGTATGTTTGGGTTGTTGTTGTACCTGTTTTTTTTTTTTTTTTTTTTTTTTTAAAACAACAAACACCAACCAAAAAACCCACCACCCCCCCCGGGACTGGTGCCGTGGCTCTCCAAACGTCTGTGTGGAGTTTCCCTCGCCCACCCGCATGTGAGTATTTTGTGTTTTTTGTTTTGGGTGTGGGGGTTAGTTGTGTGCTTTTTCGTTTGTGGTGAGGTTTTTACCCAAGCGCCACCTCTGTTTTCCCCACACACGCTGGACTATTAGTAAATGCCCCGGTGTAAAGAACTCCAAATCGATTTTGTGTTTCTTTTTTGGGGTTGTTGTTTTTCGGATGGTTCTTGGGGGGGTGTTTTGCACACGGTTCTCTTCTGATGGATGGGGGGGGTTGTGGGATACACAGGGCCCACCCACAGGTGTGGTTTTCTAACACCCACCCCCCTGTTTTATTTGAACGAGGTTGTAAAACAATTGAACATTTTTAAATTCCGGTGTTGTGGACCCCACACCACCCCCACAAAAAAAAATTTGTTTTTTCGGGGACATGAGTTCCCAAAAATTGTTGGCCCCCCGGTGTTTTTTAGGCACCTTGTGTTTTGACATCTGTGATTTTTGTTTTGTTACCACCCACCCCACCCAGAACAATGGATTTTTGTTCCCAAACCAGGTTGTTCCCCAACCCCCCTCCCCCCCCCACCCTTTGTGATTTGTGTTTTATTTTTGTATTTTCTTTGGGTTTTTTGGACAGTTTTAACACCAGGGGTCATCCCCAAACACACCTGTAAAAACCCCCCAACCCAAAAACAACCCATTTCAATCCTTCTAAAACCCCCCCCCCCATCCTGGTTCTTCCTGCTCGGTGGGTTTTTTTTTTGTTTTTTTTGTACTTAAACTGGTTGGTCCAGTGCTGTTTGGTTTGACCAACGAAAAAATTAATTTCCCCAGTTTTTTTTTTTTTTGTTTTTTAAAACCAAAAACCTTTCCCCCCACGGGACCGAGTTGTTTGATAATTCTTGTTCCAACCCCCCTTTCCCCCTGCATGTTTTTTTTTTTTCTTCAAAACCATTTTTTTGTTGTTTTAGTGGTGTTGTGGGTTACCCGCAAAGGAGTTGTTTTGCCGTGTGGTTCATCATCCAAGCGGCCAATAGGGGGGGGTTTTGGTTGGTGTTTGTCCCCCCCCCCCCACCCCTACCACCCACACTCGCCGAGTTGGTAACGATAAAAAAATTCAACCCCACCAAAAAAAACGGGTTTGTTGTTTTCCTAAAATACTGACTTGGTCCGGCTTTTCCCCCAAGACTAGGGGGTTGCACTTTTTTCCCATCCCCCACCCTACCTTGTTCTGGGATTGCTTTGGTTGAAAACCTTGCCGTCTGGCAAACTACACAACATTTTGGGTTTTTTTTCTTTAGCAGATGTTTTTTCTTATTTTTTCTCACAACATAACTTTTTTAGTTGTTTGGTCGCGTTACCCGTTCCCACCCCCCCTTTTATGCTTAAGTGCGTTTTGGGGAAGGGACTAATTGCTCCCCTTTTTTTTTTTTCCCATTTTTTCACACTTTTGGTTTTTTCACCTGTTTTGTGGGGGGTGGGCCTTTTATTGTTAAAATTAGGGAAATGGTTGGGGTTTTTGCTCCGGGTGAAGGGACATTTACTAGGGGGGTTTGGGTTTGGGGATTTCCCCCGCCCGCCCTTTGCCCGCGGCGTGTTATGCAACACACACAACCACCCACATTAGGTTCTTAACATGTTATCAACCCCCCCCCACACCAATATATGTTTCTTTTGGTTTTCTCGCTTTTTTCGCTTGTCGGAAAGTGGGTGGTTTTTTTCTGTGCGTCGGACAGGGGTAAGTATTTGGTGACATTCTTTTTTCCCCCCGGTCCCGGGGCCGAGCCCCTCCGCTCCACAACTTCTTCCAACGACTGGTCCCCCACGTTGTTTGAGTCCCTGTTTGTTTTTTCATTCTTTCCCCTTAGTATTTTGTTGGGGCTGTGGGTTGTGGGATGCACAAATAAACAAAAATACTCTCACACCACACGAGGAGATTTGCCCAAACAAACCCACCGTTGGATAGTTTTTTTAACCCAATGGGATCCCACCGCCGGTGTTTGTTTGGATGGGTTGCAGTTTTTGTTATTTTTTTTGTCTGGGATTAGCTTTTTTTTTTTTTTTTTTTGTTTTTGGCCCCTTATTGGGGAACAGGGGGTTTTTTTTAGCCCTTCCCTCCGCGTTCGGGGGGTAACTTCGGCTTTCACAATTTGGGACAACCAAAACCAAAACGGGCGCGGGGGGGGTTGTCTTCTTTGGTTGTATAATTTAACCCATAAGTTTGCGCGCACTTACAAGGCGCCCGCCACCAACTCTTTTGTTTGTTTTTATTGTGTTCTTTCTATTCTTTTGTTACCCTCATTTTTTTTTTTTATTACCAATAACCAATTTTTGTGGTGGTGGGAACCCCCCCTATCCCCCCCCCGGTAGTGTTGCGTTTCGGGGTGTGTGTGGTTGGAGACCAAAAAAACCGACCGGCTGGCGTTTGATTGCGAGCCCAGATTTGGCCCACCCCCCCCGTTTTCTTCTTTCAAATTTTTTGTTCGGGGGGTTCACCAAAAAACACCACCCATCTTTTCGTGGGCTTTAAGAGGCGACCCCACACTGCGTTGTGTTGGATTGTTGGGGTTTACCGGGTGTAATTAAGGACCAAATGGGGGTCTTTACCATACTAACCACAACCAATGCGGGGCATTTGAACAACCCCCAGTTTCTTTTCTTGCTTTTTGGTGTTTAAATAAAACCAACATCAGTTGAACGTAACACGTGGCTCCCATCCTTTTTCGGTTAGTACAGAGCCCCTCTAGGTCCAACGGGAACCACTCCATCGCCCCCCCACCCTCTCGCATCACCCCGCGCGCTTTGCCCCTCCCGATTTCCACGCCAAGGAAGAGGTTTCGCTCAAAGGGTGGGTTCCCCTTCTTTCGCGCCTGCGTTCCGGTCTGCCACAGGAGGTCCGGGTGTTGGGCGGGTCGCGACCTCCCTCAACTCCCACCACCCCCCCCCACCCCCACCGTTTTCTTTGCAGCCCCCCGCACTTACCCCACCCCAACCACAGGTCACAAATCCCTTTTGCACCACCCACCCAGGGTTTTGGCTGGGCGGCGTGCCCAAGGGGGATACCAAAACATAAAAACAGACGGTTTCTTCGCGTGCGGGGTGGGCCGCATGGACTCACAACCTCAAGTTTACCGTTTGATATTGGTGGTACTTGGGACCCACCCCCCCCCCGCGGTGTGTTTTCTGTCCCCTTTTTGGAAAAAGGGGGGCACCCGAATCAAAATATTACCACATCCGGGACCACAAATTAACTGGCAGGTTCCCCCACACGGGCCCGTGGTTCCATAGTGTGGGGTTTTGGTCGGCCAATCTGGGTGGGGGTTAGGTTCAACGTTGCCCCCGCTGGTGGAAAGGGGTCACCTTGTACGGCTCCTGATTCCCCGTCGACAACCACCCAACCCTCCCGAGGTTGCCAAAACCCCGGCGCTTAATTGTGGGGGTGGGTGGTGGCAACGGGGACACACAGGGACCAAACATGGGCAAAAAAATTTTGTTACACCAAAAAACAAAAAAAAACCTTATCGAAAACACAAAAAACCCCAAACACACACCCACCGGGGATTAAGGTGAAATTGCTTTGTTCTTTTTCCACTAAAAAAATTCTGCCCACAAAACTTATTCATAACTTTTAGTCCATCTTTTCCATATGCTCTCTCTTTTTACCCGTCAAACAACAAAAAACAGTATTTTAAAAATTTACACCCCCCAACTGCTTTCTTTTCCCCCCAACGGGGGTGTCACACCCGGTAATTTTTTTATAGAGGCCATTTACCAAAACCACAACAAAAGGAACCCCACATCCCCTGATACCCCCAGGGTTGTACCCCAAACTTCCCACCAGCCCTTTCATCAGCGTGGTTCTGCACCCAAAAAACATACCCCCACCCAAAACCCCTCAGGTCTTTTGGGCATTTTTTTTTTTTTTTTTTTTTAATCTGGTGTGGCCGTGTGGGGGAACCGTGTGTCCTCCCTTCAGTGTGGTTGTGCGGGCCCCCGTCACAACCCACCCCACTCTCACCCCCGGCCGCCGGCCCTCACCTCCCCCCCCCCTCCCCACCCTCTTCTGTTATGGGCTTTTGGGCAAACATTCATTTCTTTTTTTTTTTTGTTATTGTTTTTTTTGTTTTTTTGGGTTTTACGGTGGGGTGGGGGGTTTGTTTTTGTGCTGGTGCCCCCTTATTTATTACCACCTGGGAAGTGGGGGTGGTGATGTTTCACCCATTTCGTGTGGGGTGGGGGGGGGGTTCCCTTGTTCCGAGTACTGATTTTTTTTTTGTTTTTTGTTTTAAACCCACCACACCACACACAGATCCCTTCACCCCCCTTTGTATTTTTTGTAACATGGTTTTGTCTTTGGTTTTAACCCCTTTTTTTTTAGGTGTTGCTCCTCCATGGAACACCCCCAACCCCCCCCCCGTTTCCCCACAAAAAAAACAGCATTTGCACCTTCTACCCCACTACCAGAACAGGGTTATCCCTTGGGTTCTCCCGCGCAGTTTCGTGTTTATGGATGTTGAGGCTTTTTTTTTTAAACAGGTTGGCTGGTAGGGACGACTTGATGATGAAGTTTTCCATTCCAAGTCTCTTTGTGTTGGTCATTTTTTTTGAATTTTGTTATGGATGGTGATCAAAATTTTTATTTTCCAAAAATAAGTCTTCGGGATTCGGCGTAGTAAAAGGTTATTAAGGGCCCCCCACTTTTTGTGCAGTAAGGGCTTTTGGTTCTTTACTTTTATTGGTGGGATTCTTTTCTTTTTTTGTGATTTTGGTCCTCTGGTGTAAAAACAAAAATAAGTAATTTTTACCCAACTACACACCCCCCCCACGTGTGGTCGGGTTTTATTTGGAATTTAATATCCCTTGTGGTTTCTCTTGGGTTATCCACTGTTCTTAAATTTGTTGGTGGTATTTGTGTCCCCAGAACACAACGTCCGACCCTTACGGGCACACCCGATTTATAAGTTGCGCTGATTGGGAAGATTCGTGAAAAGCGGGTTCCAAACAAAAGGTTCAAACTGTGTCCACGGGTGGTTTCAGGAAACCCGACACCTGTTTGGCTTGTGGATCTTCTGGACTGGTGGAACACCCCCCTTTTGGGGGGTGAAAAAAAACAGCCTTAAAAACCGGTCCCCACAAAGTGTGGGTTTGGGTTGTTTGTGTGGGTGGCGGGGTAACCATGTTTTTTTACGGGTTAACCAACCCCCAAACGAGGGCCCCTTCCCCCCACACACCCCCGTCCGATTTTTTGCTTAATTTCTTTTTTTTTATTTAAAAACGAACAGCTTGGTGCTCTCCTTTTTAACCCAAGGTGCATTTTGGTTTTTTCTGTTTTTGTATTTTTTTTCCCCAAACACAAACCCAACCCCACCCGTGGGTCGGAGGGTGGGAACACCCCCTTTTCTTTTTTTTTTTGTTTTGGGGTGGGGGTTTCCCCAGGTTGGCGTTTTTTCCCCCCCCGGGGGGTTGCGCTTGTGAGACCCCCAAGCACGCCAACCCCACCAGTGGCGGTTTGTTGTGGTTTTTTTTTGGTGGGGGTCTGTTGTTTGGTGCCCGGTCTTGCTTTGTGGGGTTTGGGTGTGGGGCCGGGCCCCCCCCCGTTTGTTGGTTTGGGGCGGTTCGTTTTGGGGGTTTTTTGTTGGGGGCAGAATATACCACCAACCCCCCCCAACCACCCCCCAACCAGGGCAGGCCATGCACTACCTCGCCCTCCAAACCACCACCACCCGCATCCACCCACCCCCTTTGTTGCACCCCCTCTGGGCACCACCCCACCAAACTGTAAGGTTGAGCTTTTTTCCCCCCCCCCCCCCACCAAAAATTTAGTATTCCCACCCCCATGCAATTCCCTAACGAGGCTCTGTGATGGGGATGGAGGAGCCCGCTTAACTCGCCAGGGGGGGGGAGGTCTTTTGCCCGTTCTTTTTTCCCCCCCCCCCCCCACAGTTGAAGCCACCCACCAAAAAAAAAACACCCCACCCCCAAAAACCAAAGTGGGGTTAGCGGCCCCCCTTTTTTTGACCCCTTGTGTTTTTGTTTTTTTTTTGTTTGTTTTTTTTTTTGTTTGACACATTGATGGAGGCAGCTCGTTGTGTCGTTGTTTTCCCACCCCCCCCCCAATCCCCTTTTTTTGATTTTTTTTCTGGCCTCATTTGTTACCACCACATAGAAAAATTCGGTGTTTTTGTTTTTTTGGGGGCCCCAACGAGGGAGTGTGTTGTGGCAATGTGTGGGCCCAAAAATTTTTATTTGGGTTGTTTGGGGGGGTTTATGATCGGGGGTTGTTTTGTTGGGGTCGGGGCGGGTGTGATGCGGTGATCTTTGGGGGTTGTGTGTTTTTGGGGGGTTTCCTTTCTTATTTGGGTGGTGTGTTTTTTTTTTTTTTTGTCCAGGGTGATAACTGTATGTTTGGGTGATGGGGTTGGCCATTTTTTGTTTTTTTCTTTTTTCTTTTTTTTTCTCTTTTTTTTTTTTTTTTCTGACATTCTCACAAGGAATTTTCCAACAAAAAACTGTCGTGGGAAGGGGGGGGGTTGTTTGGTGTCCAAACATTTTTTCTTTTTTTCCCAACAAAAAAAAAAACAAAAGGGGACCACTATTTCCCACTTTTTTTCTTTGTCGTTGTTCACGCGCCACCACCAAGTAGAGTCATACATTCTTTGAGGATGTGCGGAAGTGTGGGAAACAAACTTTTTTCTGAGGTGCGAACGTGTTAGTCAACCCTTCTGCTCCGTGATGTTTTTGGGGGGCCACCGTTTTTGTGGCAAAGGCTTTTTTCCCCCCCCTGTGGGGCTTTCATTTACCCCAACTGCTGTTGGGGTTGGGTTGTTGTTGTTTTTTGGGGTCCTGGTGGGGTGTTTCACACCAACATGTGTTTTTTTTTTTTTTTTGCTGGTTGGGTGTATTTTAAAGTTGTGAAGTTTTCACCTTTTTTTTTTTTTTTTTTTGTCCAACAAAACCCCCCCCCCCCCCGCTGAACAACTACAAACAAACCTGGTTTTATCTGGTGGGCATGGGGGGGGTTTGGTGTAAGGGGTGTTGGGGGTTGGGGTGTTTTGTTTTTTGTTTGTGTAGGGGGGGGGGGGGGGTTGTCATGTTTTTTTTTTATTTTTTTTTTTTTGCTGGTTTGGTGTGGTGGGACTTATTCAACCCACCCTTATGTTGTCGTTTTTTTTGTTTAGGGTGTGTACTTTTTTTTTTTTTTTGAAAGGGCCTTTAATTTTTTTTGTATGTGGAAACAAGGTGGCGGGGGGGGGGGGGGGTATGTTTTGGGATAGTTCCTTGGTTGGGTTTGTTGTGTTATAAACCCCCCAAACCCCACACGGGGGCGTGTGGGGGGTTCTACCCCCCCCCCCCCACCCCTGGCTATTGTTGGCCTTGATTTTTTATTTACTCTACAAAATTTTTCTTGCTGGCTTACGGAGGTCGAAGTTTTGTTGTTGTTTCTTGGTTGGGTGTTCCCCTCCCCCCACATTTTTTTTTTTATCTCATGTGGCACAAACCATGTGGGTTTTTTCTCCTTTTTTCTTTATGAATATTGTCCCAACCATGCCCCACCTATTCTTTTTCTTACAAACCCACCCCCAGGTTCTTTTGGCCCCCCCCCACAAGGTGTTCTTTTTTTTTGTTTACCTGCTCACGCAATAATTCGGTGTTTTTACGGTTGGGTGTTGTAGTTTTTCGGTATGGACGAGATGGGGCGGCTGGGGAAAAGCGTACGGGATGTGGTGTTTCTCGTGAGTGTTTGGGTTTTGTTGGTTGCGTGAAGTTCACCGCCGTGGCTTGGCGACAATTCAAAAAAAAACAAAACACGGGTAAAAATTAAGTAGGAACCAAAAACCTCTTGGTACGCATCTCCCCCAAAGTGTGTTTTTTGTTTTTTTTTTGTGTTTATCCCGCATTAGTTTCTTTGATTCGGGGTGGTGTGGGTGGGATGACACACATGCTTTTGATGGGGAAGCCCCCCTTTCTAAAATTTTGCCACACACCCCCCCACCCACCACATCGGTCTCACAGGGGGGCTTCCGTCGTGGTTGGCCCTGTCTCATATTCTGTGGTTGTGCTCGTGCAAGGGTATCCTACTTATGATCTCCGGGTATTGGTTCGGGTGGTGTTAGTAATATCTAACGGGGTTGGGGCAAGGTTCTTAATTGTTGGCAGTTTTCTTATGTATTTTTTTTGTATTTTTTTTTTTTTTTCCAGCGGGGTGTTAATTGTTGCTTTTGGGTTCTTGGCTCCACCCCCAATAGAGTTTTTTTTTTTTTGTTTTTTTCCCCCCCCCCCCCCCGGGTGCTGTTGGACACGCGGTTCGGTTTGTTTGGGTTGTGGGACCCTCGACAACTGTAAAAACAAACCCCCTTTATTTATTTTTTTTTTATAGGGATCGTTCGCTGTCGTGGTGCTTTTTCCCCCGCCGTGGTGTTCCTTGACCTCCACCCACGGGTTGTTGGATGGGGGGGCTGGTTTTGTGGGGGAAACCCTTCTCTTTTTTTTTTTTTTTTTTTCCTTTTGGGGCGGGGGGTATGTGGTGTGGGGGACGTTGGTGTTGTTCCGGGTTCGATCATGTTGGGACACGGCGTTATTTATGTGGGTTGTGGGGGTGGGTTGGTTGGGGTGTCCCGCCCCTTGAACCCAATCCAAAAAGTTTGGACCCTCCACCAAAAAACCACAACCTTTATTTCCTTGTGGGTTGCCCCCTTGGAAACCATACCCCGGAGAACGAAACCTAAATCTCCCCAAAACGGGGGTATTATTTGCGCCGAGTTATTTGGAAACAAAAAAAAAGGCCAAGGGTCCCCACATGTGTCTACAAGAGGGCTGAAATTTTCCAACCCCTTTTTTCGTTAGCGTGTTCGTTTTTTTTTGTTGTTCCGTTATAATGGAGCCCCACCAAAAACCCCCCCCACCCCCCTTTTTTTTGTTTCGGGGTAGGCGGGTCCCCCCCCCCCCCCACCCTTTTTGTCCCCCCCCCGTGTGTGCGTTTTTTTCTTTTATATCTCTGCCACCCTCACGCTTTTTGTTTTTTGGACATGGTGTTTTGGGTTTTTTTTTTTTTTCCCAAATAAAACCCAAAAAGCCGACAACCCCCCAACCAAGGCCTTTGTTATCTTTTATTTTTTTTTTTCACCCTTTGTGGCGTTTTTTTGTTTTTTTTCTCTTTTGTTGGGTTTTTTCAATTTTTGGGCCGCCCCCACCCCACCCCCCCCTTTATTTTTTTTTTGTTTGTTGGTTGTTGAGTGTTTGTGCATACCGCCTAGGGGGTTCCCCAAAAAACCCAACCCAAAACAAAAAACCAAAAAAAAAAAAAAGAGAGTATGAGCGGGCGAGAACACTATCGGTATACCAAAGCGGTGGGGGTTGTTTTTTGGTCTGTTAGTTGGGGGAATACACGCCACACAAAAAAAAATTAGTTTTTAGTTTTTTTTGGGTGGCACCCACTTTCCCCCCCCCCCCTACTGACTTGCGGGTGGGAACCCACCCCACCTCGGTTATGTTGTTTTTTTTTTTTTTCTTCTTTTTATTGAAAGGTTTTGGTATTGGATTCATGTTTTTTTTTTTATTTTTTTTGTATTTTCTTTTCGTTTTTTTTATTTTTTTTTTTTTTTTGTGGTGATTAGTTGTGGTGTATTGGCTGTTGGTCGCCCCCCCCCCCCCCCCCTTTTGTTTTTGGTGGTTGTGGCTGTGGTGTCCCAAACCCTTTTGGTTTTTTTTGGGCTTGTTTTTTGGGAAAAAAAACAACCACCACGGTGTTTTGTTTTGTGGTGGGTCTCTGCCCCAGACCGGTTTGTGTTTTTCGGGGTTCCCCCCCCTTTTTTTTTTTTGTTTTTGAGAGGCCCCCCCAATTTTTCCCCATCCCCCCCCCCTGCGGTTTTTACATAAAGTGTGTTTTGGGTTTGGGGTCGTTGTCGTTTTTTTTGTTTGTTGGGCCCCTTTTTTCTGGTTTTTTGGTGCTGTTTTTGTTGGTTCCGGTTACCCACCCAAGGCAGGGGTTTTTTTGTGGGTTTTTTGTTTTTTTTGCCACAGGTTAAAATCCCCCCCCCAAGGGCCCCGGGTCACAACTTTTGGTTGTTTTTTTGTCCCCCCCCCCCACATTTTTTTTTGGTGGGCACCACACATGACAAAAACCCCCTTTTGGCTTTTTCTCTTCTGTGGGTTTTACCACCCCTTTGTTCGCTGTGTACCGGTCCTGGGTCTTGGCCCCCCCCCTGTGAGAGGTTGCGGTGGTGGAATTTTTTTTTATGTTTTTTTTTTGGGAGTGGTCACTGGTTACAAGGTTTCAACCTATTTGTTTTGTTGCGGTTTGGGGGGTTTGGGTGGGTGTTTTTTTGTTTTTTTTTTAGTTTTTTTTTTTTTCCCCCGTTATTATTGTTTTCCCTGGCCCCCCCACCAACACAACCCCACACCCCCCACCAGTGCACCCCTGTGTTTTTTTAGTCGTGTTGGGTTTTTTTTGTTTTTTTTGGTCGTTTGTCTCTCCCCTAACACACACAACAGGTTTGTCGTCTTGTTGTTTCTCAGTTGTCACCTTGAGGGTTATTGATTGTGTTTCGTGTGCTGGGGTGGGGATGGGCTGGATTTGCTTACACCACCTTGTTGGTCCCCCTCATCAACCATTGTGGATAATCTTCGAGAGTCAACACGTTGTGGGATGCTTTGGGTTAGTTTTTTGTATTTTGGTTCTCCCCCACGTTCACCCCCTTTGTGTTTCTTTATTTTTATTGTGGTTTCTTTTTTTTTCCCCCAGACCCCTCCCCCCCCTGCTTCCGGGGGCAAACCCGGTTTCGACCAAACAAACAAAAACGGGCAAAGCCTACCCCCCACACAAACGCCCCCCAGCCCCCCAACAAACCTCCCCCAGTGTTTCGAGAATGTGGTGGTTTGAGGGTTGGTTGGTGGGGGGTGGGTGTTTTGGCCCCCCCTTTGGTTGGTTTTTTTTGTTTTGGGGTCGGGTTGCGTGGGGGGGCGTTTGGTTGAGGGGGGAAAACACCACCCCCAACACAACCACCACCCCCACTGGGGGGGGTTTTGTGTTTGTTTTCCGGCGTTGGGTGTTATTCGGCGTGGTTTTTTTGTTTGTTACGCGAACCCCAAGATTTTTTTGAGTAAAAACAAAACACCCAAAAAACCCTCCGCCCGTTGTTTCCTGTGTTCCCCTACCGGACAAAACAAATGATGTTTTTTGCCCCCCCGTTTGCCCCCCACCTGTCCACTTGGTAAACCGGGGGGTCAGACACATGTTCTATTTTTTTTTTTTGTGTTCGGGATTGCGCTGACGTTATTCTTACTCTAGTATGAGACCCCCCAGTCCAGGTTTTTTTCCCCTTTTTTTTTTTTTTTCTTTCTTGTTTTTGCCCGCCTTTGGCGTTTGAACTTAGTCCGCTGCGGTTTTTTTTTTTTTTTTAGGCGAAGAGGTATAAAAAAAACCTAGCGCGTTTCTCCCCTCCCCTTCTCGTTTGGGGGGATGCTGTTGGTTTTGCCGCTCATTTCATGGTCTCAATTTGAGTTTGGGTGTTTGGGGGCTTAGTTGTCGTGCAAACTCCCCCAAAACCCCCTCCCTCTTTCCCTGTAAATTTGGTTGGGGGTTATGTATTGGGGGGATCCTATCTTTGTTTTTATTATTTTTTGTCAAACCCCCCCCACCCCCCCCCCACACCACCTTTGTTAGTGTTGGGTTTTGTGTCCCCCCCACCCCCCGAGTTATTTCTAAATTCACCCTCACAGGTCTGTAGCGGGGTTGGTGCGGCAAAGGGCACCGCTATATTGTTTTTTTTTGTTTTGTGGGGTTCCGCGTGTTGGGGGGTTGCGTGTTGGGGAGGTTTGGTTTTAGTTTTTTTCACCACCCGGGGGGACAAAAAACCGTTTTTATGTTTTCTTTTTCTCCTTTTTTCCCGCACTGGTGGGGGGGTGGGTTTTCCAACCGTTTTTTTTTTTTTTGTTTTCAATCTTCGTATTTTTTGGCCCTGGTTATTTTCCATATTATCTGTGGTTTTTTGAGTTTGGTGTGTTGGTCCCCCCCCCCCCCCCATTCGCGTTTTGTTTTCTTCACTTTAATTTTTTCTTGGGTCACACCCACCCCCCACACGATTTTTTGTCTGTTTGAGGGGGGTGTGGGCCCCAAACCACCCCCTTTGTGTGATCCAGGGCTAGTTTTCACCGTTTTTTTTGGTGTTTGGTGTTTTAGGTTTTTCACCCTGTGTGTGAAATTTTTTTGGTTTGCCACCACCACCAACGTAGGCCGGGCGTATTTGTTTTGGGTTTCCAGCCCCAAAGTTTTCCCCCATTTTTTGGTCTTTTTTTACCGTTTGACGTTTCAGCCCCAACTTATTTTTATTGGTGAACCAATCCACCCACCGCCCTGGGCATGGTGGAGTTTCAAGTGACGGGGTGGTCTCTTTTTTTTCCCCACAGGTTATGGTGTTTTTTTTTTAGAAAGTAATAATTTTTCTTCTTATTTTTTAGGTTCCCCCCCCCCCCCCTCCACCCGGGGTCCCCTGTTTTTTTTGTGGTCGGGTATTTGCCATTTTTTTTTGAACCCCTGCGCGGGGTGTTTTAGGGCGCATTTTTTATATTCTGCTGCCCCCCCCCCTAGTCAACTTTGGGGGCCACCAAAACACACCTAATTGCACCCGGGCCCCACACCCCCCCCCCCACTCCCCCCGTAATGAGGGTCCTGGGCGGGTGGTATGAGGCTTTTGTCCATGTTTTTTTTAAATTTCCCCCCCCAAAGGTGTTTGTCGCGTTTTATTTTTTTTCCCCCCCCAAAAACATGATGATTTTGGGAGCTGTAAACACCCCCCCACCCCGTTGTTGGTTTTTACCCCCCCATCGTTTTTTTTTGACCCGTCCTTTTTTTTTTTTGTTAGTTTTTTTATGTTTTTACCGAGGTGGACCCATCTGCCTCTCTACCCGGTTTTTGTTGGTTTTACCCATTTTATGTGGGGGGCGTTTTGGGTACTGTTGGTATGGGGGTGGGGACCCCCTAATTAAATTGTTTTTTTTTTTTTGGCGGTCGGGCAGTTTGTGGGTTTGTGGGTTAGCAACACGCCCCACCAACCGGTCACCCCCCCCTTTTTTTTCGTTGTGTTAGCACTTTCGGTGTTTTTGATTGCCACACCCCCACTCCCCCCCCCCAACATCCCTTATTTTTTTTTTACCCACAGACACGTTAGTGTAAAAATCTAATATCAACCCTTTATTCGGGGCGGCATTAAAACCAACCCCCCAACAACCCCCACCCCACCAACCCCCACACAACCCCCCAGGTCCCAAAATCCCCCTACCCACCTTGTTTCCCCCTTTTCCACAAGGGGCCCCCCCCCACCAGGTGGGGGGGGGGTGGTGTGGTGGTTTTTGTGGGGTTTACGGCCTTTTTTGTTTTCGGCGTGGGGTAGTTGGAGGTACCTCAGATTAGAAAACCACACCACCGAAACCCACTTTTTTGTTTTTTGTTTTTTCCCCACCCCCCTGGGTTTTTTTTTTGGGATTCCGTTTCTTTTTTACACCCCGGCCAGGTTGTACTCTAATGTACATTATAAAATGCGAAAATGGGAGGGTCTTGAGGAAAAACAACACCCTTTTTTTGCGTTTGTTTCCCACCCCCCTCTTCCAGCTCCTTGTGTTGGTTGTTTTGGTCTGTGTGGGGGTCTGTTGGTTTGTTGTCTTGTTGGGTTTTTTTGTGTGTGTAGTTAGGTGTCAGTTTTTGGTTGTTGGGTTTGGGGGGGGCCGTAAAGTCGCGGGGGTGGTTGGTTTTGGGGGATTTTGCACAACATTATTATTGTGCCCTTTTTGACCGTGTGATTTGTGTGTGTCTGGGTGGGCCCCACACCACCCACACACCCCCCCCCCCCCCTATGGGGCCAAAAAACACAAACCCCCCCACCTCCCCGGTCCTGGGGGGTTGGGGGGGGACACCCCCCCGCCCCACAGGGGGCCGCATCATCCCGCGGCCACACAACGTGCCTGTCTGGTTTACGACCAATCATCCCGCGCCCGTAGTGTGGTTGTTTGGGGTTTGGGGGTGTTCAACCGCGCGAGTGTTGTGTGTGCGTGTTGTGGCTTTTTACGCTAATGAACCCCCCATCCACACAGGGGGGCCCACCACCGTTTCTTTTGTTGGACCCCGGGCCCACTTGTGTTTTTTTTTTTGTTTTTATTTAACAACACCACCCCGGCCCGTGGTTTTGTTGGGGCTGGGTGTTTTTACCCCACCATACTTTTTCACCCCGACCAAAACACCCCCCCCCTTGTGTGGGGTGTTTGTTTTTTATTGTGGTGTTTTGTTTTTTTGGTTTTTTTTGTTTTTTTTTGGTTTTTTTCCCTCCCTTTAACACGGGGGGGCTTTTGGTCTTTGTGGGGTTTGTTCCCACACACCCCCGGGTTGCACTTTTCCCCCCCCCCCCCCCCCCCCCCCCTTTTTTTCGGGGGGTTGTTTGCCTTGGTTTTTTTCCACCCAATTGGGGTTTTTGGGTTTTCCCCCCAGCCATTTTTACTTTTTCCCCAACAAACAAAAAGTTTTTTTTGGGTTTTTTTGGTGTTCTTTTGTTTTTCGATTTTTCAATTTCTTTTTTTTTCTTTTTTTTTTTTTTCCCCCCCCCTTTTTAAATGTTGTGGTTGGGTTGGGCCTTGGTTGTGCCCCCCCCCCCCAAAACCCCCTCGCCCCGGTGGGGGTTTGTTGGAGGTCCACACCATAGTTGATGGTTAAACCAGGAGAGCAGGGGGAGGATTGTGACCCCCAAACCCCGTGCCCCCCTTTTTTTTGGTTGGGGTTGAACCCCCTGAGGTTCTCCTTCTTTGGTTGTTGCACCCCGTGGTTGGTTGTTTTTTTTTTTTTTTTTTGGAGGTGGTTGGTTTTTTTTGGGGTGCCCCCCCCCCCCCCGTGGTTCCATCCCAGCGACCCGCGTTTTTGTGCGGGGGGGGTTTGGGCCCTTTTTTGTCTCACCCTTTGGGTTTTTGGGTGGTTGTGGGTGTTTTGTTTTTGCCCGGTGCAACCACCTCGATCCACAATTGTTTTTTTTTTTGGGGGTGTGGTGTCCCCCCTTTGTTGCTGTGGCTTGGGCCCCCAGGGTCGTGTGGTGGGGGTTTTTACCATAAAACCCCCCCCTTATCTCCCCCCTATTTCGTCTCCCCCGGTGTGTGGAAGACCGGTTTGAAAAAACCCATTTTTTTTTTTTTTCATTAATCTTTTTTTTTCCCCCTAATACCCCCCCAACAAACTTGGGTCTTGCCCCCCCCGCGTCCCGTCAACCCAGGGGACCCAAAGAATATTTCTCCCACCCCCCCGACCACCCCCCCCACCTCCATTTGTGGTTTTTTTTTATTTTTACGGATTCAACACGAATCGATTTGGTTTGGACCACCGTCCCACCAAACCCTGTGGGAGCCGAAGACACCGCCATTCGCCCCATCCGGTTTTTTTGAACCAACCAAAAAAAGCGTCCAGGACCAGTCTTCTCTTTTCCTTGGGCTTTTGGGCACCCACCCCCCTTGTCCCACCCCCCTGTTGTTTGTTTCTGGTGGGGGTGTGGGGGGGGGGGGGGGGGGGTCCTTGCGCGCGCGGACCACCCCCACCACACAAGCCGGGTTTGGTGTGTATCCCCCCACCTTTCGTGGAGGGGAGTTGGGTGTGGGCGGGCACCATATTTTTTGCCCCCCTAAATTTTTTTTTTTTCCCCCCATTCCACCCCCCACCCCCCCCAACACCCTTACCGAAAACTTTTTTTGGGCGCGCCCCCCCACACCCGCGGTGTTGCTGTGTGTTTTGGACCACAGGAAACCAACACTAATTATTGTGTTTGGTTTTTTTGGTTGTTTTTTTGCCTGGTGGGGTCAAAAACACACAAACATTATATACCCCCCCACCCCTGGTCCTTTCTTATATTCTTTATTTTTTTACAAAAAACGTGCCCCCCCCCCCCCCCCCTCCTTGTTGTTGTGTTTAGTTTACATAGGTGTTACTGTGCCCCACCCACCAAAAAACCAAAAAAAACAAAAACAAAAAACCCACCCCCCCCACCCTGTCTGTGTTTTTGTTAGTTGTATTGTTGGAGTTTTAGACCCCCCCTTTGTTGTTGTGTGTGGCCATGCACCGGTCTGTTGTTGGCCCACCCCCCAGCGGTTTTTAGTTTGTGTTAAAGTAATCTTTTTGTGTTGTTTTATGGCCCCCGAAGGCTTTTTGTGGTGTTTTATGTGCACAACAACCGCCCCGGGGTGTTTGGTTACACATTGTGGGTGTTGGGGGGTTTTTGGGGTTTCTTTTTTGGGTTGGGAGAGTTTGTGATTTTGTTTTGTGCCCCCCCCGCCCCCCCCCCACCCTCCCCACCAAACACGTTTGTTTTTCCCCCCCCCCCCCCCCGCTAGTTGAGAAAAAAAACGATTTTTGTGTTTTTGGTTGTCTCCCGGCTTGTGTTTTTTTCTTATTTTGACCCACTTTTTTTCCCAGTTGGTGTGTGTTTTTCGTTTTGATTGTGGGGTTGGCCCATTGTAGTGTTTTTCCCCATTTTGCCCCCCCTCATTTTTTTGTTTTGTTTTTTTTGTTTTTTTTTTTTTTTCCTTTTATTTTTTTTTTTTTGTTTTCCCCCACCCCTTGTGTTTTTTTTATTAAACCAGGGAACTTCTCCAACCCCTTCCCCAAACCACCAAACAAACAAAAAAAACAAAAAAACCAACCCAACACCAAAAACTGGTGGTTTTTTCCCACGGACGCCTGGGGATTCCCCCACGTTCAGCCGCCCGCCCCCCCCCCCCCTTTCTGGTGTGAGCAAAGGTGTTTTTTTCTAGTTCTTCCCCGTTTTTTTTGGTGGGTTGGAGAAAAAACTTGGGTAAAAGGCCAACCAAAAACAAAAACAAACAACACCCAAAAACACCCCCAACCCATGCCAAAAGATCAGCCCCCCCCCCCCCCCCCCCCCCCCTTTTGTTTTTGAGTGTGTTGTGTGTGTAGTGTTGGCGGCCCCAACACCAACACCCCCCGAATGTTTGATTTTGGATGTATATGCCCCTCTCCCCCCCGTTTTGTAGTGTGCGCAGTCCCCCCCCCCCCCCCCCCCACCAGTATTAAATTGAATCAAAACACTTCTTTCAGTTCTTTTATTTTCTTTTCTCCCACCCCGGGCTACGGGGGGTGTGGGGGGTGCCGATATTTTGGTGTGTGGGGGGAGGGCCGTTTATTTTTTTTTTTTTTTTCCGGTAGTGTTGTTCCCCCCCCTTCCCCCCTATTATTTTATATATCCCCCCACCCTTGATTTTGGTAGTTTTGGTTTGGGTTTTTTTTTTTTTTCCAACTCATTTCTCGTCCGCTTATATCGGTGCGGGAATGCACCACCCACCTGGGGTGTGTTTTGCCTTGTGGGGGCTACTTGTTCTTTTTTTGAACCAAAATTTAGTTGTGATGTGTGTTTGTGGTTGGCCCCAGGGTGGTGTGTGATTCTATTTTTTTTTTTTATATCCTCATTTCTGGGTGGTGTTAGGTTTTGAGTGAACCTCCGTTTTTATTTTTTTTGGGTTCGTTACACACCAAAAAAACCCCCCCACGGGTGTCCCCCCCCCCTATTTATTTTTTTTATTTTTTTCCCCTCCCTTGTAGTGATCCCCTCCCCGACCCACCCCCAAAAAACTTTAACATCCACCCCCAGGACTTGCTTTTTTGGGTGTTGGGGTTGGTTTTTTCACGATTTTAAGGGGGATTCTTTTTTTGATATCTGTTAGTTCCACACGATACATTTTTTTCAAGGGCCATCACACCCCATACGGTGGTTTTCTTTCCAGTATGAACAGTGTGTTTTTGATTTGTTTGTTGTGGGCGTGGTTGACACACCACGACCCTCCTCGTTTTGCAATGTGTTTTTTCCCAAGGTGCTTTTCCCTTTGTTTTTTTTTGTCCAAACGATTTGAGTTTTTTCCCCTTGGCCTTGCTTGGCGTGAAAAAAAAACACACAAAAAAAAACATGAACAACAAACCCCACAACCAAAAACCAAAAACCCCCAAATTCCGGCCGTGGTGTCTCTTGTTGGTACTTACCCAAAGTCTGCTGTTTTTCACCACTAATACCACCCCCCCCAACTGATTTAGCGTTCGGTGTTTTTGTACGCCCCTTTTGTGGGGCCGCCGACCGTTTCCGCCGACCCCAGACCCAGGGCTCTGTTTTTTTATTCTTTTTTTTCCGGTATTATCGTTTTTGCGTTGCCCGTTGGTTTTTGTGTAGTGGGGAGCTGTGGTAGCGGGGGCACCGGACGGGCGTCGGTGTGTTTTTATTTTTTCTTTTTTTACCTCTGTATTTTCCTGGTATTTGGATGGTATTTGGTAGTTGGGGGTCTTTTTTCCTTTGTGAGCGGTTTTGGTTTTTTTATGTTTCCCCTCTTCCGGGGTTTTTTTGATTAACTTTTTCATTTTTTTTTTGGTTCGTGCGCTTTGGAAAGATGGAGCAGCCATCTGTGTTGTCGGCCCCCAACCTGTTTGGTTTGTGGGTTTCCCCCCCCCCTTCTGTTTTGTGTTGTGTTTGCGCGGGGTATGTGAGTTTTTTTGGGGCGGTTCTGTTTTATTTTTGGGTGGTTTTTGGTGTGGACACACGAGTTTGGTGGTGGGAATAAACATTTTCAACCCACCTCCCGTGTTCCTTATGGTTCCCCAACAGTATACGGAAATTTGGGGGTCTTCTTTTTTCCCTTTTTTTTGTTTTTGTTATTTTATTGTGGGGTGTGACTTGGGTTTTTTTTTTTTTTTTTTTTTTTGTTTTTTTTTGTTACACATCTCGTAAATTCTTATTCCCGTTTTGGTTCTTTGTTGTGGCACTGATGTTTTTATGTGTTAGTTTTTGGGTGTGTGGTGTTTTTTTTCACTTAGGATTTGTGAGGGAGATTCGATTTTTCTTCACACTCCACTCTTCACCCCCCCGGCACATTACTAATCCCCCCCCATCCCTCACACAACCCGTGTTTTTTTAGTTGTATCTTCCCTTGTGTAAATTACGATACCCGCACGTTGCCTGGTTGTTGTGGTTGGGTTTGCCGTGTGTTTTTGTTTGTGTCCCCCCCCACCCCCCCCCAAAGTCGTGTTGGGGGGGTTGGGTGTTGATGTGGGGGTGTTTTTTTTTTTTTTTGGGGGGCGGGTGTCCTTTTTGGTGTTGTCCATTTTTTTCTGTGTCAGGAATCATAACATGTAACGATCTTCCAACAAAAAAACCACACCCCACGCCCAGGGAAACCAACCCCCCCCCCCCCCCCCCCCCTGCTTTTACCCCCCAAAAACCATCCCACCCCCACACCCCAAGTTTGGGTTTTTTTTTTCCCCCCCCCCATTTGGGGTTTTTCCCACCCTTTTTTTTTTTTGGACTTTCTTTTTTGGTTGGTGGTGCTTGGAGAACCGTTTTTGGCTCTTTGCCTAAACAAGACTGAGTTTTTTAACCCACCCAACCCCCAAAAACCTTAGGGGTGAGCAACAAATAAAACACCATATACGTTTAATGACCTGCCCCCTTTGGTGAGCCAACCACCCCCCCCCCCCCCACCCAACGCGGTTATTTTTTCCTTTATTACGCAGTAAGGGGGGTTTTGGGATGTTGACCCACGGTTTGGTGGCGGTGGCCTTTCTCGGTGTACCGGGGGTCATCTTCGGGACCAATGGTTGGGGGTTTGGGCTTGTGGATGTTGGGTGTGTGGGGGGTTGTGTTTGGGGATGTTGGGGCGGGGCGTTGCGCCACACGGGCTGGGCCCCACCCCTACCCCAATACCCCTATCGTTTGGGGTTTGGTTGTTGTATCGGTTGCTGGTATCGGTGTTTGGTTTTGTTTGACCGGGTCATTTGGAGGGATACGACCACCCCCCCCCAAAAGTGTTTACTTTGCCCCCCGGGTTTAGTCCATTTTTCATTTTTTAACCCCCCCCCCCACCCCGTAGGTGTTCCTTTTCTGCCCCCCGCCCCCCCCCTAGCTTCTCACCCTTTGTTTTTGGTAACCAACACCGGTTGGGTTCTTTTTCTTTTGGTTGGCCTTACCGTGTAACACCACCCCCCTATTATTACCATGCTACTCTGACGATCTTGACACCCAAACAAAAAAAAAACCCCAACTAAAACCAAACAACCAAACCCCCACACCCCCTTTTTTTTGAATTTCCGGTGTTTTTTGTTTCGAGTTGCCCAACCGTGTTTCTTTTTAATACCAGTTGGGGGCGTCCTGGGAGGGGGGCGCGGTTATCCTTTGTTTATTGCACGCTCCCCAAATGAAGTGTGATTTCTTTTTTTTTTTCTTATTGGGGTGTGCGTGGTGGCGGTGAGGGTGGTGGGCCCCTTTTCTCTGGGTCCTCTTTTTCTTTCTCTCCCATTCTTTTTTGGGAACCTCCCCCCATTTTTTTTCCCCCCACCCACACAACCTTTGTTTTGTTTTAGCACCCCCCCCCCCCCCTCCCCGGTTTTGTTTTAATTTTTGTTATTGTTTCCTTATAGGTAAACGCACTTTGTGATATTTTGGTCGCGACTGTTTGTTGGGGTGCAATATAGAACATTGTTCTTTGTTTTTTGTGTTTTTTGGGTTTCTCCCCCAACCCCCCCCACCAGGTTTTTGGTTTTTCGTTCTATACGGGGAAAAAGTTTCCTCCGTGCGCCCCCTGTTGTTATGGTGCGAGGGGGTGCTTGGTTGAACCGTCCCCACGGTGTTTGTTGTTTTTTTTTTTACTTTTTTTGTTTGGCTAAAGTTACTTTTGAAAAACAACACAAAACAAAAACACGCCATAACCGGTTGTTGGCGATTTTACGTTGCCCCACCGAAGATCTTGGCCAACCCCCCGGAACACTGGAGTTCGGCCATCCCCCCCCCAAGTGTTTCGACGGGGGTTTCTTTTTTTTTCTTTTTTCTTCCCCCCCCCCGGGTACAAAGCCTTTTTGTTTTTTGTGGCCCAGACCCCCACCCTGGGTGTTGCTATTTTTTACCCCTACCCAATGTTTGGGTTGTATCTGGTTGTCCAAAAACACCACACCCCACCGCTCAAAACCCACCCGGTTTGCCTTGTACACCGAGTTTTGTAGGTGGGGTTCCTACCCACATTTTCTGGGGGTTTTTTTTTTTCCAACCACACCCAGTGAGCTGGGGTAAAAACGGGTAAGAAAAAACACAAATAACAAAAAACAACACAACAAAACCACCACAAACCAAAACTACCCCCAACCCACGCCCCACACCCACCCACCCCCACACCCTGGTTTGTGTGAATTTTTGTTTTTTTCCGGGCGTTACAGTCGACATTGGGTATTGGTGTGATCTTTTTATTGGCGTCCACACCCCCCCCCCCTTTTTGGTGGGTTGGCCTTTAAAAGATCACCAAAATTTTTTTATTGTCTTTTTCTTTGTTACTACGCTTGTGTTTCTTCGATCATTAGTTTTCATTGTTTTTTTGTATGTTATTTTTTACCCACCCCAGCCACAAAACCACAAACCCCCCACCCACATTTTTTTTTTTCGGTTGGTCGAGTGGGGTTTTTTTTTTTTTTTTTGCTTTCCGAGGTTGTGGTTTGTGGTTCCCAAACACAAAAACAACCCCACACTTGTGGGGTGTTTCCACTTCAGTGTTGGCGGAGTCTTGACCCTAGGAGTGCGGTGTCCACCCCCCAACCCGTTGATTGTGTACGGGTGGGGCCTTTGGGGGGATGGTTTGCAGTTTTTTTTTTTTTTATTATGTTTTTCCTTTTTTTTTGGGGCCCAACAACCAACTCCACCAAGGGCCCCCTTTGGTTTGTTGTTGTGCTTTTTGTTGGCCTGTTTCTATTCCCCCCCGTTGGTTTTGGTTTTTTTGTGTGGTCCCCCAACTTAATTCTGTTTTTTTTCGGATAATTTTCCCCCCCCCTCCCGTGGTGGTTAGCAAAGACCATACAAAAAAAAAAAACCCCCAGCACCGAGCGCCTACCGCTCTCACCCCTCCCCCTCCCCCCCCCCCTCCCCCCCCCCCCCCCCCCCCCCCCTCCCCCCCTCCTCAAGGTTGGCACAGTGTTTTTGTTTTTTTTGTTCCTCTTCCGTAACCCCCCACCCACACACCCCCAGTACTTCACAGCACGCGTTCCTTCTTATTTTATGACGCGGATCTCAGTCGGCGTCAACGGGATCCACTGGTTATTTTCGTTTTGTCGGGTACGCGGGCAAGCAGCGGTCTTTGTCGCGGGTTGGGCCCCCATATGGTTATGGGCTGGGCGGACACAAAACACACCCAAAGTTCCAGACCCCACTGGGGCAACCACCCAAATTGGGGGCGCTACAACGGGGGGGTAAGGTTACACACTAACAGCCCTTCCCATTGGGGAAGTGGAGAATTTTTGGTTGTCCTGTTCAACGTACACTTCAACCACTTGTGAAGTTGGGGCTTGCCGGGGATTGTGGGGGGATACCCACCCACCCTCCAATTCCTCCAACTCCTCCTACTCATGTACACACCCGCAATCTGC
>Ga0179593_1378455_pt1 | contig 28741 bp, 21 predicted proteins | sample CZODoug2_1_08_16_FD_185931 | JGI IMG/M metagenome (GOLD analysis project Ga0179593, IMG submission 185931) | Vadose zone soil fungal communities from Angelo Coast Range Reserve, California, USA - CZODoug2_1_08_16fungal (PacBio error correction) | ecosystem: Environmental > Terrestrial > Soil >... | reverse complement strand
GCCGAACCCGACGGTTCTTCTGTTTCTCACACTGACCCCCAACCTTTTCTTTTCCCGCCGTTTCTGTCGGAGCTTCGTTTTTTTTGACTACAGACCCAAGTAACATTCGCCCCCTCAAATAAGTCCTTTTGGTTGTTGGTCCCCATCTTAAATCCCGACCGAGGACTTCCTTCTAATTGGTTCCAACGCTACCCCTACGACGGGGCTGTTAACTCCCCTTCTGGTTTTCACCGTTACTGTACTCTGAAAAATGAGCACGACTGATACTCTAGGGTCTTCTCTTCACCCCCTTCGCCCCGCCACGTACAGTGCACCCTCACTAATGACTGAAGTCTTCCTACATATGACCGTCCCCCCCGGCCTCATAACAGGTTACTGCCACCACGGCCCTGATACTTTAGCTGAACTTCTCCCTTTCATCTGTTCGTCCGGGCCTAGTTTTCGTTGTTTTCGCTTCTTTCCCAAGTCGGCTTCTGATCGAAACGAGCACCTTCTCCTCTTTTTCTGCACCAATTGTTTTATCAAGTCCACTGTTTGCGGGCGGCCGCATTTGAGAATGAGGTCCCCTTACCGGGCGTTTTAGTTTAAATGAAGGACCCTCGCAAGTCCTTTCGTGCTAAATCCCCCTCTCTGTTCTTCAGGTCAGAGCACTTAGAAACCGTTTTTTTCCTCCTATCCTATTTTTTCCCCCATCCCGTGTGTTTTTTTTCGCCCGGATTCGTATGTCAAGAAGAAGGTTTCCTCTAGTGTCACTCCCATTCATCTCATTTCGCCGAAGGGCCTTTATTTCTTCCAGTTTTGATCATTTTTCACCTAGAACCTCCTTGTGACGACCGTCCCGTCTTTCCCAGTGCGGTTTTTCAACGGCATTTTCTTTCACCCCCGTGGTCATGCCAGTTAGGAGAAGGTGCGTTTCGTTTCCTCTTCATCCTGATGCCTTCTTCCTTCCGTCCAGGACCCTCCTGATGCAGGACGCCCCTCTTCCCGTTGTGAAAGTTGTCTTGAACTTTGAGTGTCCCGGGTGGTTTTGTGGCATTCTTAACTGTACCTTGATCTCTAGACTTTCCCTATTGGTCGGGAAGGATTGTCTCCTCAGGCTTTCATTTAGTTTAGTTGTATATCGTTCTTGGCGGCTTTTTTCCCGTTTTGCCCGGTGCCATAGCGGATCTTTTTTCTTGGCTTTGTTCAGGGCGTTGACCTGACATGTTGCCCACCGGTATCTTCTTGGAAAAAGTCCTTTGTCTCCAAGGAGCTCAGGAGCGTAGTCTTAGGTAGGGGGCGGTTCTCTCCGTTGCAGCAGACTGGTAGTTAGTCTTGCTCTCAGGGACTTTCCTGTTTTACGTTTCGAGGCCAGATTTGATAGGGCCTTAATGTAAGTTGCTTTTTGTTCCGAATCTCGGCGACCGCGCCACCGGTCGGGGGTCAGTCGTCTTTCTCAGATAACCCGGGTCCGCTTCGTTCCAGACTTTGTTTTAAAGCGGAGTTTTTTGTATTTTCTCTTTTCCCTACACATTAATTCCTGAAAGTATTTCCTGCTACCGCTTCATCCCTGGTATTTTTCACTTGCGGTTTCTCCCGACCACGCTCGCGCCCTGTTCTAACCGCGGCGGCTGTCCTCACTCCCTTTGCTGTATCTTTCCTTGTGGTCTTGACCCTTGCCTTCTCATGTTCAATTCTCGTAATCCCGTTTCGAGCCAGCCCTGCGAGCTCCTCCCCAGTTCTGCAAGTTAATATGCTCATAAAGGCTTCTCCCTCGCCCTGTCTGCTGCTTTAGCTGAAGCCTTTTTTTCGTCCCTATTTATCCCAGGACGACGTGTCCTCCGCGTCCTCCGGCCCTGCATCTCTCTGGCGGTGAGTCCTCAGTCATTTAGTGTCTCTCCTCTCGTATCCTGGGCCACTACGTCTGTATATTTCTTTCGAATGTTCTCCCCAGGAAACCTCGCTTTCGCTTGCCTAAGAAGCTTGATCTGCGCTGAACCGTCTCTTACTTCCTTTGATGGTCAAAAGCAACCCCCGTCCGGCTGTCAGCGCCGAGGACCTTTAGAACCTCCTCCTTCTGCGGATCCTTCATTCTTCCCCACTCGTTTGTCTAGAATATGCCCGGAGGCCTGTCTTCCCCCCCCTCGGTTGGCTGTCTTTGTTTCTATCGGATGTCCTTTCCATGGCTTCTCCTATTTCATGTCTTTTTAATTCGGCCTATACGGACGTTCCCCGTCCCCCCCCCTGGTTTCCTTGCACGATTTTCAGGCTGCCGGTCTGGTCTTGCCATTTTTATAAACCTTTTTTCTTGCGTTTGCTTCTCGCCCTCCCTTGCAAGTTTTCCTGCTCTCGGCTGTGGCCCTCTCCCCGGGGCTCGTCGTTCGACAAGCCCTGTGACCCCCCCTTCCCCTTGTGAGTACAGCTGACCCCGGCCCGGGAGGTTTTTTTCGGGCTTGCTGGCCACGTTTTCCATCCGCCTTTCCCTAAGTACTCTCCGAAGACCAACCTACTCGGGTGCCCTCTCCCTTTGCGCCAGTTTTTGTCTGTTCCAAATTCTCTGGGTGACTGACCAGGCGGGCCACCTGTACCCCTTTGTCCAAGAAGACACCTTTGCATTTTCTCCCCTCTTCGTCGTTTAATCTTTGAAGGGTCCTGTACAAGAGCTCTTGCATAGGGAATTGTCTCCCGTGGCTCAGAAGTCGGAGTTTTCTTCCCATTTCCCGCCCGCGTCTGTGCTGATTTTTTGCTTTGAAGCCTCATAGCTGTTCTTCTATCCATTTTTGCAATTTGACGTATGTTTTTCTTGGATCTAACCGAGTTCCTCCTATGCACTCTACTTCCTTCCCGAACTTCCCGGGTGTTCAGCTGTTACGAGCGGTTTTCGGCGCCTTCCCCCCCTCTCCGGTGGTTTTCTTGGTGCTGCTACTTGCTTGCGGTTCCTCGTTTTTTACTCTCGTCTTTTCCGTTCGTTTTGGAAGTTGCCCACGAGGCACGTGGTCAAGAGGCCACTAGTTCCCCCCCCTATGACTTAGTCCAACCGTCGGCCTTTTACGCGTTCGGTCCATGCTGACTCGATCGCCGACGCAAGACTATCACACCCAGGTTTTGACAGCCCGTACCTTTACAGATTTTGTAACGCCAAGGTGAACTCAACTACCTTTTCTTTTAGGTTTCTCACCTCTTTTTGAACGTGATAAGTTTTTACAGATGAAGCTCTCCCCCTCTCCCCCCGTCTTTTCACTCTTTCTAGGTTGACCCCTAATGGCTCCACCGCCCCCCCCCCTTCCCCTTTTTTTCAAAGTTTACCGTGATGTCCGTCCCTCCCACCCGCGGTAGGGTCTGCGTCCTCAAGTACAGGGATCAGTTGTCAAGGTGTTCCTCAGATGACTGTAGGAAACTGCTGGCTCCCTTCTTCTTAAGTTCCCTTGTCAGTACTGCCGCGTCCCGGCGTGAGCTTCACACCCTTCACACCTTCATACTTTTTCCGCGGAAGAATCTCTGAACCGCCGCGGCTCCAAGGGAGCTCCATTATTGCCTAGGTCGTTCCCGAGGAGAGGTTAATCCCATCATTCTCGAACCTCTTTGAATTTTGCCGAGCCTCTTGGGTGTGCCTTTTTTTTTTTGACCCCACACCCCACGATTTTCATGACGGCGCATTGTCGGGACAGTCTTCCCGGCCGGCTACTCCCATGTCGGGAAGAACAGCTTCAGCCTGTTTCCTCACTGACCTTTCGCCTCCAACTTTTTTTCAACACACTCAGGCCGAGATGAACACTCTTGAGATTTGCCGATCCCCTTCCGCGACAGGTCATGAACCCGCCCAAACGGTGCTGCTCCCTGACGGATAGGCGCCGGGCCACCGATTGACCACACCCGCCACTGGGACCGGCTCCTCTCTTCCTCAAACGGCTTCAAGTCAGCCGTGGAGCCTGCGTGTCCGAGGGGTCATTATGGCCGCTTTTTCCATTTATGGCCGATCGGGACCTTTCATTTCATAGGGAATGAAAGCACATCGCGCCGATGCTTTCCGCAGTGTACACTCTTTCTATCTTCAGGACAGGCCCCTTATGAACAAGTTGCTTTTCCCCGTTACCCCTTCTCATCGAACTTTACCCACTCATACCAAACCGGCGCCCTAAGAACACCCGATGCGAGAAGTTCCCCAGAATCTTGTCTTCCTTGTGCTATCTTGCTGAAGATTTTATGTCTGTTCTTCTCCATTTTTCCATTGCTTTTGACTTTCCGAGGCCCTTTCTTGATAGGCGTGTTCAGGTTTGTAAACTGATAATACTTTTATTCCCCCCCCGGATGATCTCTTCTCAATTCTGAGTGTTTAAGGCGATTGCGAGTAGAAGTTTTGTCCGGAGTTTTCCTTAGGTTGTTTAGTTCCTCGGTGACGTAGGGCAGAGCGACCATTCGACTCCTTTTTCTACATTTCTCCGGATGTTCCATCGGCCCGGCACCGAACCCGGTATTCCCAGCTATTTTACTCCACCCCAGTACCGCCTTTGTACAAGCCCTTTCTATCCTCCCAGTCTCTCGACTCTTATTTATTACCCTTCCTTCCTTTTTTTGACCACACGACTTCTCTGAGCCTGTTACTTGCTTCTTTCAGGTCCTTGGTCCTCTCTACCTGCTGCCAGTTTACAACCACCTCCTTTTTCCCGATCAGAGCCAGGGAGTGAACTGCGTCCTGCTGCTTATCTCTTTCCTCCGTTTTTTTTTTCTATCGATTCTTCCTAGCCTTGGCTGTAATTCCCTTTCCCTGATCGTTTTTTGAACCCGGAGGTGGTGTTCCTCCTCCTTCTGACTAGGTCTGGCAAGTTTCGTGTAAGACAACCTGGGAGACAGGTCCGGTAGCTGGAGTCAAAGTTTTTTTTCAGCCACTTCTCTTTCTTTTTGGCTCTGTGCTACCGCTTTTCCCTCCCCTCCTCGAAGTGCGGATCGCGGCGCTTTACCCTTCTTTTTATGTTTTGACGCCGTGGAGGTACGGTGTAGTTTTGTAGGCCCGCAGGCTTTCACGTAGCTTCGCTGGTAGCGTTGGGCTCTTTGGCGTAAAGTCGGTACTCCTCCCCCCCTCTCCATGTACCCCCTCATTTTCCCCTGGCTACTTCGCCAGCTCCTTCCCCGTCCGAATTGTCTTTAAGTGTCCTGGTGGAATGCCTTCTTCATGGGGTGTCCAGGCCTCTTACCTCTCCTAAGTGGCGCTTTCGTCAGTTTAGCATGTCCCGATGAGGCGCCACCCAGAAAACCGGATTAAGGGTTTGTACTCTACAGATGATGCGGGAGACCCACAAAGTAGAGTGACATCCTTGTTGTTTCTTCTCCTTTTGCTGCTCGTTTTATCGGGTTAGTCGGATCACGGTTCTTTCAGCGGCACCTCAGTTTGCCTGTCGTCCCTCTGTAATCTGGAGTCGCGCTAGTCGGCCTTGCATGAAGGGGTTCCTATGGTAATAGGCCAGTACCGGGAATTGTGTAAATAATGTCTTTCAATTTCCTTCTCCTCTACCTGTGTTTTGATGGCCGCATTTCTGGTTGGTCTTCCTCCTTCTCTCCTGCCCCTTTTCGGTGTAACTTTTGAATTCTTCATCTGTGTCAGCCCCTTTCGGGATGGTCCATTTCGCTATGGATTAATCCTCCGCTTCTGTCTCGCTCTTCCTGTTGTTGCAGATGTGTCCTCTCCCTGAAATAGTCGGGGATTTTATTTGACCCGCTCTATGAGAAGGCCGTATCCCCGTCCCGACCGGTACATTGACCATCTCTTAAAATTTTCAACCCGCTCCGGATCTGCATTTCTTTTTCTCTCCCGCTGGTATTAATCGGGGGACTCCGGCCATAATGTTCAGCGTACGCCGTGCTCCCGTCTGCGGTGTCGGCGCGGTTTTCTATTTTCAACCCATCTATTAATTGTTATGTGCGTGAGGTGCGCACGCCGGACAGTCTTATGGATTCGCTGATAGCGGACTTCGGCCCCCTCGTTCTCCTATATATTATCACCTCCAAGTGATACTTCCGTTGCTTTCTTTTTTAAACCCAGTCCGCTTTTTCCTTTTCCCGAATAACTTTTCGTATGTCCTTGTGGTCGTTTACGTTTCTCATGTGGCTCAGACCCTCAATCTTCCCTGTGCTTTGACGCCGGTTTTTTATGGTCCTTCGTTCTAATAATAAAGAGGTGCTCCTCCTTGGTTCGGCGTTCTTCCCCCTGGTTCGTTTTCCTCCGTCTGTCCGTCCATGGTCTTTGTGGTCCGGCGAGCGAGTATTTTTTCACTTTTGTTTCATATTTTCTTCCTCCTTTCCCTACTTTGTATTAAGGAAGACTTTTTTTGGGCCTTTCTTTTTCATTTTTTGTGTCTCTGTTTCCATTCTTTCGAGTGGGGACTAACAATGGCTTATGCTTTGCCCTTACGTTTCGAATCCCGATGGCCTTCCCTCATATTTTTCTTTCTCCGATATTGGATTTTCAACAATTTGACCTCGAGGACTGATGTCTAGCCTAGACCCCGGGATGAGCTCCCAGCTCTCCCACCCCTTTCTGGGGGAGAGGGGGGTGGTCCAGAGGAGGAAGCGTTGTTTGGGAGCAGTCACAATCCCTCAGTTCATGCACTTGACCTCACCCCCCGCTCGTCTGTGGCCCAGAATGACCCCGAACTCCTCCCGCCCGCCGTTTGCGACACCTCCCACCCGTCCGACGGATAGCTTATTGCATCCGACTCGGTCCGGCGCTGCTTCGCGTTTGCCTAACATCTGCCCGTGTGAGTGAGCTGGGCCCTCCGATCAATTTTCTTTGTCACCCTCGGAGTTGTTCCCTGGCCCTGGTCGAGACACCCCGGTCATGTTCAACCCGCGGTCGCGGGTACGTTTGGTTCTTTCTCAGGCTTGGCGTTTCCACACGTGGTCCCCGCACGCCGCGCCTACTTGGGAGTAGGCACTCCTTTCTCCATTGGAGTGGAGTGGTTACCTGGAATTTCCCTTAGTCCTACTTCTAAGGGTTCGCCTATGCCCCCGCTGAGTAAGCAGTGTCCAAACGGCCCCCTGGTGTTCCGTTGATAAAGGCCTAGGTCGTATGATTTCTCCTATTCAGACAGCGGTTATCGGGCTGGCAGTGGTCATCTGTACCTAGATCAGAACCCTGTTCGGTCACAGGCCGTCCGGACATCGCCCTCATAAAATTTGACTCCCTGACCCCACAGTATCCAGGAAATCGGCTTCGCTCGACGACTGCCCACCCTTCGCGAGGGTCCTAAGTTGCAAATATCTTTCCAGAGGATTTTACAAGTGGTGGGGATTCCTCCCCACGGATTTAGTCGCGTAGACTGTCTCGGTTATTGCAGCCGTAGTGGTGTCTGGACGATTATGATTTAGTGGTAGAGCGCTCTTTATGTTTTTAGGGCAAAGGGACTTCCCGATTGTTGGTTCGCTCCAAACCTTTTCTACCCCCTATCAAAGACGTAGTCTGAACTCGACTAGATTCCTGAGATGACACTTCTACCTGTTTTTTAAGGCACTTTCAGTCCTTTTAGTTTTTTCCGATAGTCTTTCATTTAGAGTTAGGTTCTATGTGCTTCCCTCTTCGCCAACTGCTATAGTTTCCAGGCAGGCAAGCCCTTTAATTCCGCACAGATGTAGATTGCCACTATGTTGTGCTTGATAGCGACTTGGTTTTTCCTCTGTGAGACCATCCGCCCTGCCTTTTTTATAAGAGATTTTCCCGGTCAAGACCCCGTTCCTCTATGTGGTGCCCCCCTTTCTGCGCTCCTCGGTGGCGACCCTGGCTTGATCTTTTCTTTCTCCCGCCCGTGTTTTCACCTCCCCTTGCGGTTTTCTGCCTTAATGTATAGTTTCTTTTTCTTCCTCTTCAACGACAATAAGAAGATTTTCCAACTGTTTGCCTGAAGTCTTACTTTCTCGTTTGTTTACACGAGCCCCCTCAACCTTTGGTTTCTGCGGCGCTTCTTTTCCTCCTCCAGCACAGTAAAATTTTAACCCGCTTATCTGTGCCCCCTTTGTCCCCTGGTAGGCAGTCCTCATGTACATTCCCCACCGTAAATTCGCGCCCGATCCTAATTTGTGGACCCCCCCCGGCTAGCGGCCACGACCGAGTACGTTGTCTGATCGGGGTGAAAGACTCCGTACTGGTCCCGTTTCAGTTATCCCCGGTGGGCACAGGAAGGTTCCGACTGATTCATGCCGCTCAGAGAGTTCCTGGCAGAACCCCGGCCGCCGCCACTTCCGAGGGGTATTTCATTCCCTAATGAATCAGTCTCACTTCACCATTTCAGTCAGATTACCTGTTTTAAACCCCGCCCAGGTTTTCACCGTCTTGATCCCGACACTTTGCGAAGTCAGTGGCGCCGGCGTTGTCTTTCGCTTTTCTATTTTGCATGCAAGGCCCGATGACCATCTAGACCGCGCACCTCGCATTGTCCGACCGGGTGAGCAGAAGGTGTCTGCGGCGCTGTTCCTCGGCGGGATTTGAGTTTGAGCCTTCTCTTCGCCCTCGCCTTTCATTTCTTCATGACTTTCAGGATGTTTTTAACGGCAGAGAGGAACCCCCCCCTTCTTTTCCAGGGACGATATACTCCATCCTGGTCTTGTTTCTGAGACTCGTCTTTAAGAAGACTGTTTTCCTTTGTTACAAGATTTTCATTTATTGCCTCCCCTTCTGGTCGCGTCAAGCTCAGGGCAACAGCGCCTATGTAGTCTCTCTCAAATTCCTTCCAGACCTGTTGTTTAACCAGTTTTTATGCCAGGTCTGACGAATTTTTCTTTCGTGTCAGACCTCATCTCCTTTCTGCATTCGCCTCCTCCATAAAGCAGATTTCTTCTCCCGCTGATTTTGCCCTTACTTAGAATGGTTTTTTGTGAGCCCCCGGATTCTTTCGCGGTGATGTCAGGATTGTAGTCTCTCTAATTAGTGAGTATTCTTCCTTTTGCTTTCCTTCTGTTTTTTTCCTGCCATGTTTGATTCTTCGTCCCTTGTTTGGTTTGAATTCTGGACTGACTGTGCCACCGTTCTTCGAGGGCACCCTCTGTAGGTGAGGTCTGCAGATCAAGGGAGCAGACGTCGTTGTGCGGGCCTCGGGCAAGCGAATCGATAGCGTTCCGAGACGGGCCTGGTTGTTGACGCTTTAGGGCGGCCCAAATTCAGTACCGATAGAGTTCAGGTCCTGCTTTCCGCTCTACCTCGAACCGGTCGGTTCCCCTTCTTGTACTGCCCTCCCCCCTGCTTTTGTCTCTCCCTTTCCAGCCGTTTACAGGCGTATTTTTTGAGGCTTCTTACTACCGCTTAACCTGCCTAGCTTTAACCGCCCGTTTCTTTCACTTCGTGCGAATCCCTGCTCGTAATGCCTGTAAGCCCCCCCCCCCCTTTCGTGACGTCCACGGTAGGTAAAAGAAAACTTTGCTTATTCTTTGCAGAGAGTTGGGTTTAATTTTTCGATGCTAACCCTTTTTCGGACCTTTTTTTTACCCCCGCTAGAATACCGAACTTGCGCTCTTAAGCCCCATTGGTTTCTAGCCCCTTCCGCTTTCCCTCCGTCGAGAACTTTCTTTTCCTTCGCTCTCTTTTTGGCGCCCTAGGTTCTCCCCCAGCCTAGCCGTTTCCTCGTTTCGAGACGTTGTGCTGAGCCTTCTTAGGGCGGTTTAGTCTTACCGGAATTGTCGGGCCGATCCTTGGAACTACGTACGTTATCACTTTTTCTCCTTTGTTAGCCCCCTTACCGCTCGACGATGACATTTTACTCCCAAGCTCTTTTTATCAGCGCTCCCGGATGACCTGCACCGCCTAGCTCACCATTCAGGCTTTCCAGAGAGTAGGTCCCTTTCGACCGCCCTCCAGGTTTGAGTTCAAATCCACCTCGACCATTTCCCTTTTCCCTAAGGATCTTTCCCCGGTCGTAGCGCACCCAAGGTTTTTCGTCGCGATGAAGTCTTCTGGCTCCTATTGATTCAAAAGGGGATGTCGGTCCTGATGGACTGATTCCGGCCGTGCCAGCCCCGGGTTATTCCTTCTATTCCATGAAATGGAGCCTTATAAACCCCTATGTCTAATCGGATAGTTCCCAAGCAGTTGCATTTTCTAGAAAGAACGTTGCACAGTTAACATGTTTTCCTCTTCTTTGGAACGGCGATGGTTTTGGACAACCCCCCTGTCAGTTTTTAGATTTCTCACACAGCCTACCTGTAGGAAAAGAGTAACAGGCTTTTCTTCCCCGGCGTGTTCTTCACGTGGGTCCAGGCTCCTTACGCTGATTTAGAAGCGTCTCGTCCCTCGGTGGTGCGTCGAACAGTCCCTCCTTTGGTCTAACCTACCCTAGTTCCATCCTCTTTTTTGACGTCCCAGCTTCACTTTGACGCCCTTTGCAGTATCTTTTCTTCCCTTGAGCATGATTCCCGCCGCATTGTGACCTCTCGGCTGCCATCGGTATCTTATTTTTCTCTTCCGTGTGTTCAGTTTTTTTAGCATTTCCCTTTTTAGGTTGCCTTTGCCTTTGCTTTGTTCATCGAGTGTTTCTTCCCCCGGTAACGGCGGTTTGTACCTCTGTTTTTGTCACCGCTCCCGGACAGTTTTTTTTTCTACTCCTACCATTTCTGGTGTCTCTGGGGCCTTCATCAGGTGGGTATCTTATCTTAATATCATCTCTCCTTTGTTTGGAATCGGCCATTCGGCGATTCAATGCTTTCTTTTTGCCTCTTTCTGCTCCGAATCCTTGTTTCAGGCCCCTCTCACGATTTAAACGCATTCCCCCCGCGACAACCATTACCAATCGTCTCTCCCCTTTGCAGTTGGAAATCACCTTTTGGCCATGCTGAAGACTGACGTCCCTTCGCATCCCCACTGCCTTCCCGTTTTCCCCGGACAACACACCCGTGCCTTCCCAGGTTGATAACCCGCCCCACCTTCCTGCTGAGGTGAGTACCGCTTGAACGTGTCAGTGATGATTTTCACCCCCTCCCGGCGGTTCCAGGCCGGATTTATGTTGATTTCATCCTTTATCACGCAACACCTCCCAAGTCCACGATACGACCGTTCTTTCCTACCTCCAACGAGGTCGGGTTCTGACGGCCCTCACCAGTCAAGTTAAGTTATCATCTTAAGTTCTTTGTTTCAGCACGGATTCTAGTACGTCCGTTTCCCCCCCGGCGAATAAAGGCCCAGCTTTTCCGGCTTTTCGACCGTCACCAGCACCCCAATCCACTCTGCTCCCGTTGTCCCGCCCATCAGCAACCCCTTCGATACACGGAGTCAAGATTACATTATGCTCGGTATTTCATTTTCGAGGCGTGCTTCCCTCTCTTTTTTTCTCTCAAGCTTTCAGTTCCATCTGTTCTCGCGGGGGTACGTTCCCCCTTCTGGCGATTTTAACGATCGTCGTCCTTGACTCGGCGAAGGACTCACATGTTCGGGGGCCACATCACAGTATCAGCAAGCCGAGCCTTCGACTTCCGGGCTGTCCCCCTTCGTCAACGAGGACCCCATTAGGCCGCCGTCGCTTTACAGCGATCTCTTTTGCCCGCTCTTCCAGCCCCCCCTGCGACCGGATGAACCACTGCCACTTGTTTAGGTCTCACTGCCATTCTCTAGGTAAGCCGGGCACCTATGAACACCGACCCGGACTTCTCGCCTCGGCCGCCCCACCCCATGGCTTCTTATTTCCGATTGAGCCAAGGAGTACTCCCCTTCGGAGCGGATTTTTATTTTCCGGGTATGGATCTGACCATCGGACCCAAATTCCTCGGAGGCACTGCACTCATGAACTCTTACTCGCTGTTTTACCCGAGCTGCGGCCATTCCCTCTGTGGTTCGCTGAACTTTCATAAGCCCGAACCGTACCATCTACTGGTCCTCCCTCCCACCCCCTATGCGCGGCCCTTTCCTTTTTAGGTGCGTTTCTTCAAATTGAGCCTGCTGCCTTAAGTCTTTCTCTCAGATTCCATGCTGTTTTCAGCGCACGTAGTTCTTGTCATTTGCGTCAATCAGACGCCTTTAGACCCTTCCCCTGCCTGCGGGCACTTGTTGGACGGCGCTGGCCTGACCTTCCTGTTTGCGGGTGACTGCGTGTTTTGTGGCTCTTTTTTCCGGTTTACGCCGTTCAAGCGCGACAGCTACCTCTCGTTTTGTTTCTCCGCCCTGTTCCCCCCCCTTCCTTCACGCCCACCGGGTATCCCCAGTCCTTGTCCACCAGACCCGCGGGGTGTCAGTCTTCAGCCCCTTTTTCACTCTGGTCGAAAGTTAAACCCCCCCCCCCCCCCCCCCCCCCCCCTCTTCCCCTTTCCAGTCTCGCTGAACAGAAACCTTTTGACGCCTGCGCCCGTCAACTTGATCATCCGGTGGTTTCCGATCCCTGGCCATACCTCTTCCTTCGTCTCTTTGCAACAATACGGGCGATCCTTGCCAGTTGATATGAACAGGTCTTCTTTTCTTTTCCTCCATCTATCTTTTCCTCCTCATACTCTTTGATCCCTATGCGGCCAGACGCAGCGCGGTTCATCTCCCTGGCCCCTCCCCCCTGAGTGGTTCCTGATTGTTCCGGCGTCCTTCTTGCGTTCTTCACTTCCACCTGGGAACTGACTCAGCAATTTTGGAGCCTTTGGCGTCACGTTCTTGCTGTTTCCCTCCCACTTCCTGGACAGAGGTGTAAGAACTGTCTCCCGCTTCGCGATCCTCGAACCGGGGTTCTCCGAGGTCGGACACCCGGCGGGTTGTGTCCCGCTGGTCGGGTTTCTCTTGTCCGGCGCGTCCAGAAAGGATAAACCATATGACTTAGTTTTTTTTCGCGATGCCCTTCTTCCAACCCTTTCATCAGACCACAAAGCGAACGGACCAACCCCCGTCCCTTCTACTCTCCCCAGTCCTGTCCACCGCTGAAATGAATTAAGGTCAGGTTGAACTGCGTCTCTAGGGACGCAGACTTCCCCCCCCTATTATAAGTGGCTCTCCTTATCTCTTTCCCTTGAGGCAGAAAAAGAAATGAACAGGCTCAGCCGGCTTCCTTGTCCTTTAATTTCATGTAGTTAGCAAGTTTGCTTCTTTTCTGACTTTTATTGTCTGCGGTTTCCTATTGCGTTTGTAGATGCTCCTTTTCCCGCTCCCTCAGAAGGGCGGTAAGGACACGCGCCCCCTATTACATGCCTCAAATTCAGCGTCGCGACTTCTATTGGAAGGAGTTCCAAGGTTTCTGGTCATCGGCCAGTAACTGTCACGCGGCATAATCCTCCTTTTCTCCTCCCCCTTTGCGCCACATGACAGGTGCTGGCCGACCTGATGGTTGTGGGTGGCCGCGGCTTATAATGTTTTAGTTTGTCCATCTTTTTTTGCTACTATCACGTGACGGCGCCGCCCGTGGGTTTTCTCATGTCTTCTCTCCCCAGGATCGCAGCGTTTTTTCCCTCTCCCCCGGCCTGATGGTGTGCGAGGTGGCTCGTCCAGTTTTATTTCGTGCCTTTTACTCTGCTGGCTGTTCTTCCTGCGTCGCCGGGTATATAAATAGTCGATTGTAGAAGGATTCACGTCCCTTAACCCCCTCTCTGCTCTTCCCGAGCGGTGCGCTTTGACAGTGGAGGGCCCTAACTCCGATCTTTTAAGCACCTCCCCATGGCCCTAGTAAGATTTTTGACTAGTTTTTTTCTAGTTTTTTCCGCTGGGAACCCCGGTTTTTAGGCATCTCTTGCGGTTTTCTTCCACCCGTTTTTAGAGTCCTTTTAGTCGATGGTCAGCGCCTGGACGAGACGGATACTGCCTTCTCCCCTTTTCCTGTCACCGTCCTCTTGACCTCCGTGCTGTCTGCCCCTTCCCCCCGTTCGTTTCGTAGGCATTCTCAGTGGCTTCTTTCGTGATCCTTTGCTGATCCACCGTCTTGTGGTTGTAAACCCTTTTTCCTGACTGGGATATACTTCCTCGTGTTCTGATCATGTTCAACTCTTTACTACGCACGTCTTTTTTTTGTTGCGCTTCTCCCGGTTCCCTGTCATGCCCTTTCCTGTACCTTTTTCCTTCCCGTTTTTCGCGTGACGGCTGCGCGGCTTTTCGCTCTTCTCCTGCATTTTCAATCCAGGTCCAACTGCTATTTCTGCTCGTTTTTTAATCTTGGGTGGTCTTGGTAATGAGTTGAATAGTTTTCCTTTTTCGCCTTTCACCCTTGAGGAGTGAAATCCTAGGAGCAGAACGCGGCCCGCAATGCAGATGCCTCGTTCCGCTATTGGAAGTGCTTCACACCCCCCACCTTTTTCTTATGATTCGATGATCGCGCTAACCCAACCTGGCTAGGCCCGAGCCATAAACCCTAGGTTTGGCTGGCGCTGTGACGGCGGTAATTTCTGCCTCTTGCGTCCATCCAAGACCCCTTCCTCCCCCTTCCTGTTGAACAGTTATCATACCACCCCCTCTCTAGGCGGACCCCCCTTTTTTCTTTTCACTACGCGAACGCGAGCTCGATCGTACTACCACGTCTCTCCGTTATAGACTGTCTCGGACGCAGTCCGCGCCAGGCGCTGCCATCGAAGTTCTTTTTTTGGTTTTTCAATAAGCTTTAGGTCCGCTGTCGCCCCTTTTTTCTTTTGCGCTGGTTCCCGTCCCCAGCGTTGTTTTTTAAGGGTCTTCGAGACCCACCGCCTCGGCGCTTTCTTTGTAACCAGAGGGATCGGTTGACGCTGGTCTGCTTTTATTTGCTGTCCCAAGTTGAACCCCCCTGACGACTGACTCCCTTTCTTGGTTTTTTCCCCCGATGTAATCCATGTTTGACTTTTTCAGCCTGGTACTTTTTTTTTTTTAAGTTGTGTTTTACTTTTTCAGTGCCCTGCTTGGACTCCTGCAAAGGGAAACTGGTGGCTTGATATCTCGTCCTCCTGGCTTTTTTTTGGATGATAGCGCTGTCTCCATTTTGTTAAGGCTGGAAGGGTCAGATGGCAATAGAGTCTCCCCGGGGAGTTCTTTTCCACTTCCTTCTCTTCACGCATGAAACTCAATCCTTGGGAGCAGCTTTCTGTCTCAGGCCATCCTTCTGCTGATGCTCTTCAACCTTGTGGTGAGCTCGGCCTCAGTTTTTGGATCTTCTTGAGGCAATCTTCCCGATTCCTTCTCCTTTCTTTTTCTTCGTCCCCGGGCAGGGCTCTCGGCCCTTGCCCAAGCGGTTTGAGGAATTTTCTTATGACTTCCTGATTTTCTACCGACTTTTCAGTTTAGATCACAGCTCTTTTTTTTGACAAAGGTGCCTTTTCTCTCGCGTTTCCTGGTCTAACACCTTTCGTCAACCCTAAGTAGTTCTTCGCTTCCGGAGTTTTTACCTTCTTAATTACACCCGCTAGCATTTTTTATGCTTCCGCTACGCGTTCCCGCCTCAGGATGTTTTGTTACCGCCTTTCTCCCCCCTTGTCCCGCGGCATTGCATTACTGCAAGGGTCAGTCTTAGACCAGAGGGCGCTCTCCATAATGGGGTGAGAGCAGGTTCTCTCCCTACCCTTGGCGGAAGAAATGACCTGCATCAGCGATGCCACTTCCCTCCCCCCTTAATTTTAGAGACGGGGCTTGACACACGTACCGCGCCGTCCGCCGGTTGCTACCGGCCCTTACCGATAGTGTTCCTTATGCCCCGCCCCCCCCTTTTTACTCCCTTGGTGCCGGTTCGTGATAGCAGTCCGCTTTTTGTCAGGAGTGCAGATGAAAGCCTCAGTCAGTTTGCCCCTTTACGCTCCTCCCTTTTCTGAGGTTATGGAAAGAAGATCAACCCACTTTTTTTTAGAGAGCCCGATCCATGTCCTTTCATTCACCGTATATATGGCAGTTTGAATCGGTCGGCTCTCTACTCCCATCCCGTCCCATTTCTCCCGCTACTATTGATGTCCCCTTCTAGCAGCACGACTTCTTTCCTACCCTGCTTCCGGCGGCCCTTTTCCGCTAGGTTCCTGCCATCAAGTATAGGTTGCGTAAGGTTATTTGAAATGACTAATCTCTCTCTGACTTTCTTAACCAGGAAGCCCCCTAGTTCTCAGATCCTCCCTACTTTCTCTTCTTCAAACTGCCGTTTTCTTAAGCTTATTTTTCCATCCGTTCCCCATTGTCATGTCTCTCCCCTGGTGAGAGAAGGTCTTTTTTCGTCCTTTTTTTGTTTTTGGTGTTTGCTTCTATTTTCTCAAGCTAAATATTTAGACCCTGCACCGTCCCCCCTCCTTTTCCTTTACCCCTGGGTTGAGCCCCTTGTGACCTGGTTTTCCAGTACGGTTTGTCGATTTTTTTTGTTAGAGTTGCCTTATCTGAGAATATCCGTTGCACTTTCTCAATGACTCCTTCCTCTACACTGTCCGCCGTGCCTGGAAAAAGTTTTTTTTATTCAGGCCTATCTATCTTTCTGTTTTTTCTAATTCTTGTTTTTTTGAGTTTCGAGCTAGTCGTGGCTTTCGTTTATATGCCCTGGCCTTCAGAGAAAGACTCCTTGATCGACCTTTTTTTAGTTCTCCCGCCAGTTGCCCCCTTTCCTCCCTTTAGTGCAAGCAGCTGTTTTCAATTCGTCTCCTCACTGCCCCTGCACGTTTCCTTGCCAAGGTTAGTTCCTTTGCGAGGGCGACTTGTTACATAGACTTTGTGTCCTCTCCTTTGAAGAGTCCCTGACTCCTTTTTTTCTTTGTTTTCTTTTGCGCTTTTATGTGGGAGATCTTACCTTTTCTTGCCTGCGTTTCCATTCTCTCCGGACTTGGTCTTATTGCCCGTAGTACGACTGCTTCATTTTTTCTAGGATAAAGTTTTTGGCCTGGTCCTTTTGAGGTCTCGGTCTTCTTCTTTCGCGTTCTCTTTTGCTTTCATGAAGGTTTGCCCACCAGGGTCTACTTATTTCCTTTCCCACGTTCGGCCTTGCTCTAAAAGGCGATCAGGAGTGACGTTTCCTGGTTTGGACGTCGTGGATCTATCTTTACAGCTGTTATATGGGAGCAAGCGGCTGTTCCTTTGACGTCGCTGCCACGAAAGAAAAGCGCCTGTCCCTCTTAGCGGTGATCCGTTCTCTTGAGATTTCAAGCTCGCCGGAACAGCGGTTCGAGCGGAAGCCTCGATCACTTCCTCTCGTACACTTCCAAGACGTCCCGCTGTCCGCCCATAGTAGGTCAATACTCCCCTGAACTTCTTTACTTGCTTATAAGATTGACCAGCCTTTTTTTTTTTGTCTCACTGGCGTTCATCAGTGAAAAGAGAGCGCCCTTTTTTTCCTCCCCCACCGCGGCTGAGACGGTCTTAACTGACAAGCTTTGGCGGTCTGAGTGAGCGTTGTTGACTTTTTTATCTTGCTTCCTTCTTTACCGGTGCCTAACTTTCTCTCATAGCTTACCTATCTCCAATGATTCCCTCTTCGCGTCTTAGCTGATAACTGCGCGTGTATTTTTTCACTGGGCCCCCGATTATCCTTTTTTCGTAAAGGTTTCCCGACGCTCCCATCCTCGCCTTGGCTTCCTTCTTTCCCAGGGGTTTCGTTCTGCCGCCTCTCTCTTGTTCTTTGGATTTCTCGAGGAGATTTCTTTCATCTCTGATCTCTGGCCACTACCCCCAGTAGGTCTCGTTGGTTCTCGGGTTTTTGCCTCCACACTGCAACCTCCCCTGCCCTGCTTTCCGCCCTGCAGCTTTTTCCGATGGGCACTGCAGTCCCCGAGCGGACTGGCATTCCGCAGTTTCCCCCTTCCTCACACGTCTTTGCTCGCGCCGCGGCCCTTATGACTCCTTCCGTTTGGTGCCTCCCTGACCTTACCTACCGCTTGGCCTTCCTGCCCTGATGTCCGTTTTCTTCCCTGTTGGTTCGGAGCTCCGCGTCCTTATTTGTCCTTTCTCACCCCCCCGTTTCCACTTGTTTGCTTCTTATACTGCTTTTCCCCGGGTTTTCGTGCACTCTATTTTCCACTGTGTCAGGAACTTTTGCTTTCTCCCCAGCTTCGCGTTCTTGACTCCTCGCGTCCCTTATCCCCCCCGGCCGCTCATATTGCAAGCGTCGTTGCCCAGCAAACTGTTCTTCGCTCATTCATTTCGCTTTTTCTTCGTATTTTGGCCAATTACCCCCCTCGGAATAAGGCCTCATCACCTGTCAACTAGGCCCTGATCGTCGTTTCTCCCCTTACCCTCTTCCCATGTCTAGAACACCAAGCCCTCCCTGCTCCTTTTCTTCAGGTAGCGTCGTCACTTTTTTCTGCAGGACGCACACCAGGTTTGCAATATCCCGCCCGCGCTGCAGTGCTCCGCCCCCAACGAGCTCCCTTCAGGTCAATCGGTTATTATACATCTCACGTCTTAGTTACAGTGTCCTCCTACTTTGTACACCTTTGATTTTTCCCCTTGTTTACATCGTGCATCGCGCCTCGGCTTTTGTTAGACTGTATGTTCCCCACAGCCCTTCCTGGTGTCACTGCCTTTCTTTTTTTTTTTTTTTAGCATCCCTCAAAACACTTCGGGCTTATGCTGCAACTTACGATCGTCTCCCAGTTAGAGCAGTGCTTGTTCTTGCTCAGATCCAAGACGATTTTGGCAACCCCCCATTTGTGTCCCTGACCGCCTTTCTTTCCTTGGAGCATGGTTTCCCTTTACGCGACCTCCTTATCTACTCCGTTCTCTTTTGACACCGTTATTTCTCACGCTTCCCGGTTTCCTCTCCTGCTGCAGCCGGTTGTTCCTCTTTCGTATTTTTGCATTGCTGGCCGCAAGTCTCGAATTTCCGAGAGGAAGTTTGACTTACATGTCAGGACTGCGGGAGTCAGGGGCGCGTTTTGTCCCCTCAAGGCCTGTCTCTCTCCTGCTACCTATGTCCACAAGGGTTTCTGTCGCGTACTCCCCCCAGTCTAGCGTCCTTATGGTCCTTCGCTTATTTGTATTCAATACGCCCCTGGCCTTTTGTTATACATCTGACGTTATTTCGATGATTGCGAACGTTGTCAAGACCGGGGTTGTTTTGCTGTCTTCTTTTGTACTCTCATCACGGAAGTTACTAGTGAGTTCCTATGTCTCCGATCTTCTCCTCCTTTCCCTAGGTGCATCGATTACGCGGCATGTTCAGGTGACATCAGTGCGCTCTGCCACCCCTCGGTATACCCCCAACTCTTTTCTTTTATGATCCTCCATTCTCTTTCCTTTTAGAAGTTGAACTGCTCCCCTATCACTATTTCAAGAATTTCACCCTTGAACTGAACAGTCTCGCCCCCCGTCTGGCCCGGTGGAATCCACCGTGGGACCTTCTTCTTTTTTCCCCGAACTTCGCCCCTCCCTCGCAGCGATCCCCTCCCCGTGAGCCCCGATGTTCTTGACCTTCTTGAACACTCCAAGGTTGCATCAGTTTTTAACCACGGGATGTGGCTGGTTCTCCCCCCCCTCCTTGAAGTGATCAGACCCGATTCCTGATCCCCCCTTCCCTGCCCCCCGGGGTTCCCCTTCGTCTTTTTGCCACCCTTACTCAACGCAAATAAGCCACGCCTCTACCGGACCAGTGATGCCTCCGCACCGCATTTCGGTTGCTACAGCACCGTAAGTTTTAGAATGCGGCCTTTGTTCTTCTCTGTCTAGGAAAATGCTTGCTCCCGCTAGTACCGGTACTTCGAATCCACGTCCCTTTCCGGCGTGTAGACCCCTTCTTTCCCCGCACTCCATTTCATACCCTTTTTGATTTCCCTTTGTAAGACCCCCCCGCCGTTTAAACCATTATGCGCTCCCTTTCCCTCTGACATGATGGACTCGTCTTCTTGCCCGCTTCTTTCACCATCACTTTGCTGCCAATTGCGTTCAGCCTCAATTTGGTGACTTCCCTCTCTGCTACATGTACCTGCTACCTTTCTCCCTGGTCGGGAAGTAGAAGACTTTCTGCCTAGAGACCTGTTTACTACTCAGCCCTCTTCGTCCGAATCTTTGTTGCTCCCGCGCCAGCCGCTGAGCTATCTCCCAAAGGAGATTGAGCTCCTCCTCTCCATTCTCCAGACGCCACTTTTACGGCGACATCCCGACTCTTACAGGTCCCCGTATGCAACAATTGGGTCCCTTTTTTCGCCTCCAGCCCGGCCACCCCCCCCCATCCTTCCTTCACCAGGAAGAAGGGGACTGGCTCACCTTCTTTTACCGACAGGAGGCGACTGCTCAGACCCGTCCCTTGGCCTCTCCCATCGTCCCCCCAGGTAAGGCCGATGAATGCCTTCGCTCGGCCTCTATTCACGCTCTTTTTTCTTTTGGTGCAGATATGGGACTTAAGCCCTTCTTCTTTCGTCCCCAAGTTCCTTGACCCCATACCCCCCCCTCGCCCCACCTTAAGAGTCCTATTTTGCCGCCCGTCTCCTTTTCCTCTTGGTGTCGAGAGCATTCTTTGAACCGTCCATGTTTTCTCCCCGCTTTCCTGCTTTTATGGTTTTTCGATTATTTTCTTTTTTTCCGCTGTCTTCCATCGATACAGCATGTCACCTTTTTCCTTTTTCAGTTTTTTGACGGCTGGAGAAAGTCTAGTTGCCGTTACTTTTCCCTTTTTTCGCTTGTTTTTATGAAGCGTTATCTCGCGGTGTCCGTGGATCATAGAGGCAGCCGGAACCGACATGGTACCTTATGTGTGTGAGCGCCCCTCGCGACGTTTCGACTGTTCCCCTTTTGGTTCCCTCTGCCCCCCTGCGTATTTGGTAGCCCCGCAATCTTTCCCCTGGCTCTGCCCGACCCCTATACGTCTGTATTATTAGCACCCCTAGATACAGCATCCTATCTCGTATCCAGTTGTCTCCTTGGCTCCCTACTTTTGTCTGGGTTCTCCTTCTCTTTTTCCTTTTTGTTCATGACTCAGGTCAGTTCTTTCGATCATTCCCCTATTCCATCTCCCTCCTTGTGGCCACATGTAATACGAGCTACGACTTGTGTCGACATGCCGACCGTTGTTCGATTCACTTTTGCCATCCTGGGCCCTCGTATTTGTTCTATGTCCCCGTCGTTTCGTTCTCTCGTTTTCGCATACCTCACGATTTCTCTTGTAGTATGTCCCGCACCAGCGGCGCCTCGTGGTGCGTCTCCCACTCTCCTTTTCATGGCGCTTTCTTAACTTTGCTGTCTGGCACAGGTCAGTGAATAACATTTTGGCCGAGACGTGTGTTGTGTTTTGAGTGAGACCTTTAGGATCTTTACCTTTGAGCATGAGAGGTGCCGTCCCCGGCCCGCAGTTGGTTCTCCCTTCCCGAGTGCACTGTTACTGTTTAGTGCATGCCTTGATTTGTATCTAGCTCTCCTTGCACATGAGGTGAATAGATCCTGTGACAGATATTTGCTTGACGTGCGTTACCTGCTTTGGTGTAAGTCCTCCTTCGTTGAATCTCTCTTCTTTTACTGTGTACCTCCAGTTTTGTTTTTCTGTTTTTTCTCCTTGAATCTCGAAACAGAGGGAGTGAACAAGGGAGCTCGCCGGAAAGAAAACCTGGAAATGTTCCTCCTGGCCTGGATCATTCTCCTTTCTCCAAGGTCGTGCTGGTTCAGCCCATTATTGCAAGTCCGCTTTGGAGACCCCTGTTTCCCGACTTCCCTAGAGCATTTCGAAAGGTTCGGTATCTCTTAGTCTGTCCACCCCTTTGGTCTTGGTACCGTCGTTCTTTAGTCATACTTTTTTCCTGTACGGACGATGCCCCCGCAGGATAAAGGGATAGACCGAGCAGTTCCTAGCTTGTGCCGGCAGCACTTCCCGTGTACCCGAGCCCAAGCCCGAACACCCACGCGAGGTCCCAACCCCCCCAGGAAAACGTCCATGTCCCGATTCGCACTTGCATCCCTCTACCCTCCGCCCTTTCTTGCATTAATTCCTTGTTTTCCCCCCGCAATAGCTGGCTATTGATGTTGTCCAGCCTTCCTGGACCGCGACTCCGTTTCGCTTCCCTCCTCTTTTCCCTTTCAGGTAGGAAACAAGAACGCTCACGGTCTTCCTCCTTATTTTCGACTTTTGCCTATCACTTCTGTTCCGAGTTGTTGCGCGTTCCCAAATAGGGGTCTAGGGATGCCTGCTGTCTCTTTTTTATATCTTTTCGTTTTGCTTTAGAAAAGGGTTCATCGACCCGCATCCTTTCTGTCGGCCAGACGGAATCTAGCCCCTCGAGCATCCCCCGTGTCGCGATCGTGCTGAGTAATAGGCCTGATGGGTGACAGATGGTACTCGGCCAGTCCCTTGAAAGGGAAATAATGACCCTTCCTGGAGTCCTCCTTGCGCCGCTTCCCCCCTTTTGCTGATGTTTACCTTTTTTAATATGTTTTTTTTCGGGCACCTTGAGATCAAGTAAGTGGATTGTGTCTCGGTTGTTGGAAAGGAGGTCCTACCCTTCCAGTTCGGCACTTAACTTTTCTTTGTCTCCTCCTGCACATGCTCGGAATCGCTATATGTTATATCAGGATGCGTGGTTTCAGAGGTGTGAGAAGGAAGTCAAGTATTTCTTCGGATGTGATGGATGCTTTTTTCCCTATGCCTTCGTCCTCCCGACAGAGTCGATATCCCCAGTCCATGATCGTTCCCTTCCACACCTCTTTTTTGTCGGAAAAAGAGTTGCCTGACCTCCTTATTTTGTCATCTGGTTTCCCTCATTCCCTAGTTTGCATAATTTTAAGCGCTTCCCCTCATCGGCTTTATTCTCCCAGGTTATTTCCTCTGTTAACAATCTTTCTTCCCCCGTGGTGATGCGTTTTTGCCCTGTTCGCCTCCCGGCCCCGCGGCCTGTCTTGCTGAGCCTGCGTACGTAGCGGTCTCCAGCTCTCCTTTTAAAGATTCCTGCCCCCCCCATTTATACTTACGTTTTTCCTGTATGAACTAACCCCTCACGATGTGTCCCTTCTGCATCCCGTTCTTTAGCCCCCATTGTTCTTGGGGGGACTTGTCTCATGGGCTTTTTCTCCCCCCCTACATACGGCCGGGGGAACCGGGGGGCTGAGGTCAATTCCCCCTTGGCTGATCAAGTTCCCCCATGGTGTCTAAAAGACTGCCGTCCTTTTTTTCGAGTTCACCTTTTCCCTGTTCGGAACCTCTTTCCGGTGACCGTTATTAAAGTCAGGTGGATAGGACTTCTCGGTCGTCCCCCCTCTTATTCATTAGAATGACCCCGAACTTTTCTCCCCTGCCCCTAAGTTTTGCCTCTTTGTAATCTGGTTTCTCTGTTTCGCCCCCTGCCATCTTTCTCTCTTTTTATGCCTTACCCCTTCTTCGGCTTTGACATCTAGTTCTTCCCTGAGTTTCCTTTCCGATTATCTCCTCTCTTGCCCTTTTAGTCCCACCCCGCTGCGGTAATATGACCCAGAGAACACCGTGCTGCCCCCGGCCCTCGTCACCCAGCCAAGGGAGGCCGGTTCTGCCGGTTTTTGAGCCTGCAGCGTATGGCGCTTTTGAAGATCAAGCAACCATTCCTACCCCGGGACCTTACCGTCTCCATCCCCCCTGATATTGTCCCACAGAAGAACCTGCCCCATACTCGCTTGACCCTCCTCTCTGGGCTCCTCAAAAGCCAAAGTGATACCTTGAGGTGATACTCCTGCCCTTCTTAGACCATCTTTCCATGTCGCCGAGACGCATTGCGCGGTATGAACCCTTCAGCTCCCGGATGAGATTGTCATCCGATTTTCCTGTCCGTTTCCACATCGGCGTGAAGGGAGGTTCCGTTCCAACCCAGGATCGGAGAGGGCTCGCACCCCCGAGTCTGATTCTACGTTGTGGATTTTTTCCCTAGAGAGAAGGACGGCGCTTGCCACTTTTTCCCCCTCCCCGAATCCGCCTCCCTTTGAATTTGTTTCACGCTTTCACTACATGGTTTCTACGCGTTTGGTAAGCATGTGATATTCCTACGAGTTTCAGTGTTTTCTAATCTTCACCAGCGTAGTCCAGAATTGGCAACGGTTTTCCACTTGCTTGGTCTATTTCTCAACGGACGCAGTCGTTTTCGGGCGCTCTCCCTATCTTTCTCTGTTTCCTCCTGTCTGGCGTTCCTGCTTTGCCCTTCGTTTAGTAGAACCCTGTTTGTTGGGCCCGTCTTTTTAGTCCCTCCTCCCTCCCTCCTGTAGTTAAGCTAATTTGAGGCCCTGTCCCTCGGCTTCTTCTTTCGTCCGAACAACCAGGCTTTGTGGCGTACGCCCGATTTTGGCTCTAGGGCCAGCTGATCTTAGTTCTAGTGGGGTTTGAAGTCAGCCAAAGGAAGTGAGTAGGTTTAGCAGTGGCAGCCAGGAGCTCCCGCCTTGAAGTTTCGTTTTCTTATTTACCTTCCTTTGTGTCTCTACGGGGTGCGCGATCAGTTTCGAGACACAGTAAGGGCATCTCCGCTTGGTCCTTGTGCCTCAACACCTTGCCACTATACCTCAAGAGTGCCTTCAGACGATGACATGGATTTAGTCACTCATACCTATCCAATCCCTAAAGACGATTTGCCTGCTCGTCTTCGAGAATTATTCCCCGCCGTCTCGATTTTGGTATACGACCTGTTGAACCTGGTCACTAGGAGGTAAGGACTCCACTATGGCTCCGCTTATCCAGTTGGAGTCGACCATTCACTGATTTATCGTCAGGGCTGAAACCCTTTTCCCCCATTTAGGTCTACAACGCCTAGATAGCCACGGTCCGACCCCACGCGTCAACTATACGCAATTTGGCCTCCACGACTGAGACTCCACTCCGGTCGTTTTGAGATACAGGCCCGAGTCGCGAGATGTTAATGCGCCCCGTACCGCTGAAACATCAACCCCTTGGCCGCAGGGTCAATGAGGATAGCATTTTACACAGAATCCTTTTGAGGAGTGAAGATGACTACAAGTAAGAATCGGGAAAATTTACGGGCCGCTGGACAGACAGCTTCGGCACGAGTTAGGAAATGCGCGACCCACAGCCCCGTTCGAGTCCTATTCGGCACCATTTAACCCTTTTAAAAGCTATCTTTCCCGAAGGGATCTGTCGTGCTCTCTACGTAGCACTTTTTTCATTATCGAGTTATACCTTTTCATTCTCTTGAACTGATTAGCTCCCGACTTTCGGCTTTTTTATGCTCCTTCTTCTCTTTTAAAATGCTCACTCTAGGTTTGACGTTCACCAGAAAGTGGGACCGTCAGGTACTTACCTTTTTAAAAGAGCCAGAAGCAGCTCTCGCCTAAGGTTCCTTGTCCTGGAAAAACCCCCCCCCCCCGGATGCAAAGTAAGAGGAGATTTTTCCTTCACTTACATGAGATAGGACTACTTTTCCCGCCCAAGCTGGCAGAGCCTCCCCTCTTCATGTTAACCAAGCATGTATAACGTCGTCCTGACACGTGACGGCCCTCGGGAGTCGGTTCCTGGTCTTTTCTCTCTCCTTCTTGTCCGAGTTTTCTTCACATCTTCGGTCCCCAGCGCAAATTTCCTCCTGTCATGAACACTGGGTTTCCAGTTACGGTGGGCTTTTAATGGTTCGCTACGGCGAGTAGTTTCCCTGACCGGGTAGGGAGATGTTTGCACTGTCGGGAGCACGCGCCCCTTCTAGGTCCCTTCTCTTTCTGCTTTTTCCCGCGATTCCCCACCCTGTCTCCATTGAAGACTCTCTCTTTTTTTATTCCCCTTCGTGAGAGGATCGTTTCCCCGGACGGACGACCCTGTTCTGCTCGGACCCTCCCCCGGAAAAGATCATATCCGGCCCTGGGCGGGTCTCGTGATCCCGTAGAAGGGAAATACAACTCCCGGTCTGACCTTTTCCGCCCGTCTTTAGTCCCTGGCGGCGCTCCCACACTGCCCTTCGCTCCCCACCAAAGTGGTCAGCCTGTCTCGAATTTTGCGCGTTTTAGTCCCTTTTTCTTTGTCATCGCTTGCTGCAATATTGACGCGCCATACCACGCCAGAGGCCCCCTTTCCGCTTTCTGCCTTCCTCGCCCGTTATACGAAGTTTCTCCCCTTTCGTGTTTTAAAGGGAACCGGGTTAGAGGCGGTAACCTTTTTTCCGTAATTTTCTTCCTGTACTGCCTTCATTTGTTAGGATCTCCTCGTCGTGGCGGAGGCTTCTCGACAGTCCTCGCTGATTAGCGGGCGACTTTCCTTCGCTTTAACCTTTCCTGTTGACCCGTTCTACTATTGAACCCACGGGACAACATATAGTTCTTTTGAGCGGCTGCAGGTTTATATCATCCTTGTCAGGGAGGGCGACTGGCAACTGTTTCCGTGGGCTCGAATGGGACTGTGCGTTTCCTCCTAGCTCCCGACCGCCAGTTTTTTGGTGAATGACCTGTGTCCTGCCTGTGACTATCGGAAGCATCTATTGTTTCTCTGGCAGTCCCCCCCGCTGGATCCTCGTTCGCATTCCAGTTTCAGCGGCCTATTGTAGGTCAGCCACTCCTCGACCCGTCTTTTTGAAGGCTTTTCACTGCAGGCCGTGAACCGTCAGGGAGTTGGGCGGTTTTGAAGTGGCCCGCTCGGAACGCCCGGTTAAACAGTTGCCTTCTCGGTCTTTCACACGCCCAGCTGAGTCTTCTTTTCCCCAGCGCGGTTGACCAGTTTTACGCCCTTTTGTCTGGAAACATGCCCTTTCTTCGGCCCTTCCCGGTTCGATTTAGACCCCGCGCGCTCTTCCACCCTGGAGCTGAGATGACCGTGGAGAGCGGTTTCTTCCCTTCTTCCAGTACCTTGCCATATTAGCCGGTGGTGGCGGCCCCCTAGAGGCCTGAGCGCATCCTGAAGCCGTTTTTTTATTGGCGTTCGTAAGTTTTTCATTTGTTTTTCTCTCGTTTTTTGGAGTCCAATCTTTGTTATATTCGATACTTCCTCATCTTTTCGGGCACTACGTACCCCTAACTGTTTGTCGCATTGTTTATGAACCAATTTTTTACCCCTCCCTCCCCCTGGCCTCTTTCACTTCAGAAATTTAATTTTACCCGCGCTGACCCCGTATGGACCGGCCCAGAAATTTCCCCCAAGCACCATCCAGTGATGAATCTTCGGGCCCCGTTTTTCTGCCCCCCTTCTACGGCTTTTGATTACCACTTTCGAATACTCCTCTTTGCCGAATTCCCCTTTTTTTGACGTCGACCCACAAGGGTGTGGGAATCCCTCCGTATTTTCTCACTTTTTGCCATTTTTTTCGGCGGGAGGTTGTCTTCACTATACGGCCCCTTTCAGACCGTGTTATGCCCTCTCTACAGATTCCTGCACCCGACGTTCTACAGATTTGGTCAATTATCAGTTTCCCAGCAACCTCCGCTATTCCTTTCCTTCTTATCACAGAAATCTTTCCCCGTTCAGATTTCCTTACATTTCTTGGGCACCTTCTTTTTCTTCCGTTTCTGTCATCTGTTTCCAGGCTTGACCCTGTCCAATCTTCTGGCCCGCTTGTCAAAAAGTTGCCTTCTGAGTCTGATCTGCAACGTTGCCCCGTCCTGCTTCTCCCAGACGCGTCGACTGGGGTGCAGCGCCCGTCCTTCTCTCTTTTTCCCCTCCCGTGTCAAGAACTGGTGCGAAATGGGTCCATCTCGGCTGCTCTCTTCTTTCGTTTCAGCGCCTTCGGACGTCCTCTGCTGGTCACTCGCGGCGGGCTCTTCCAGGACTATACTTTCTCTCGTTGTTTTTTAGACGCCGATGCGTTAGGCGCTTCTTGTCTTTTCCGACTCGAGCTGTTGCTTTTTGATCACGGTTCAGTTTGCAACTGTTTTTCTTTTTTTGGTTGCGTGGATTCTCCCCCGTTCCCCCGCTGCTTTAGGAAAAAGTAGCAGCATCACCTTATTTTCTTGACCCCCTCTTGCCTGACCTAACGTTTCTCGGCTCTTTCCATTTCCTCTGAGCCTGTGGGGTTGTTTCTCCCTCGGCTCTCTGTTCTCATTGGTTGCGGGACCCTCGTTTCTGCTCCGTATTTCACGGCCCGCAGTTTGACGGCGCCCAACTTCGCACTCTTCCAAAGAAGGCGATTCCCCAACGCTGACCAATCTCCAATTGACGGTTTTTGTTCATAACCGGTTTGGAATTTTCCTCCTTTATCCCTCCCGACAGCGCCCTCGACCAATCCAGTTTTCAAGACCATGATACCTTCCCTTGCCAGGGTAACCTGCCCTTACACCCCAGTTGTAGAACGTTTCCCCCTTTGCCCCTGATATTGGGAGCACGGTTTTCCAACGTGCCCAGCCCGCTTTGAAGTCGATCCCATCCTCCCCCTGCCCTTTTAACCCCCTTTCCGTCTTTTGTTGTCAGACCCTCATATTCCCCGCACTCCCCCGCCTCCCCTTTTGAGCCGACCACCCCCTATTTCTGGTTGCGCCCTCCCTTAAGGTATAAGCGGACTTCAGTCGATATTTAGTGAACTGCTCACTCCGCTCCTTCGCCCCAGCTCACATTCTCTTTCCTTCGTATGTTCGTCCCTCCCCTCCACTCCCTTGTTTTCCCAGCGGAACTCTTATCATCCACCGCGCGGCTTCCCGCGTCTTCCCCATCTTCCTATTTTCTTTCGGCAAGATGCCTGACTTCAACCCTCTTCGCGACCTGTGAGGGGCCGCTTCCGTCTCTTTGTGTAGACTTTTCCGTCTTGCTCCTTCCTTTGCAACTTCTCCTCGGGTTACTCTCTCCCTTTCGACAAATGGGTTTTAGCACCCCCCTCCTGCCAGCCTTTGAATTCCTTTTTCAGACACTCCCTCTTTTGGGTTCGTCGCCACTTCCCCTAAGCCGTCTCTAAAAGAAGTTGACGAGACTCAGAAGCCAGCCTCCCTTATGAACCAGCCGAAATGGCGGCGACGGTACTTTTTATAGTTCAAGCAGGCCCCCATAGGACCACCGCAGTAACCTTCCTCCCGCCGCAGGTCCCTGACAACACCATCAGGTCTGGAACTAGA